>Ga0169931_10001263_pt1 | contig 41850 bp, 37 predicted proteins | sample Kivu_15m_20L_FD_129675 | JGI IMG/M metagenome (GOLD analysis project Ga0169931, IMG submission 129675) | Freshwater microbial communities from Lake Kivu, Western Province, Rwanda to study Microbial Dark Matter (Phase II) - Kivu_15m_20L... | ecosystem: Environmental > Aquatic > Freshwater > Lake... | reverse complement strand
TTCTGACTATGTTTTGTTGAATACATTTACAACATCGAAACAATTCACCTATATGGTTATTGAGCAGCAAACATTGACCAAAAACATAATTCCTAATACACAACCTATAGTTTCAGAATATCTTTATAACTATGGAAGTGTTATTGTTTTGGCGCTTGATGATAAAGGTGAGCAAGTTTGGAGCACTGTGTTGGACAAAAAACAAACCGAAAAAACCAATGACCCAAATGTGAAATTCGGTTCAACCCTAAGCATCATGAAAAATGACAAAGTATATCTCCTTTGGAATTTCTTTGCTTTTGAAAGAGAAGTAGGCAACGCCAAGCGCTTTTGGAGAGACAAATCTGGCGCTAAAATTTACGTGGACGACATTTTTGGAAAAGATGCGATTTATCCTGTTTTCATGACCGCCATTGACGATAAAGGTGCTTTTGTGTATGATAGCAGAACATTTGCTTCTCTGCCTTTATTCAATCTATTGAAGATGGGCTCATTTGCTATGGCATTCGACCCGAATTACCATACGCAAACAGAAGACGGATTAGTTGTTCTAACGCGTATGGAAGGTAAATCTGCCAAGCGTTATAAATTCAGTACGATTTCGTTTTAACGCGATAAGACTTAATTGAATATTCAAAAGACTGCTTCTGATGGGGCAGTCTTTTTTATTGCGCATTGTTTTGTGTTTCGAAAGCCGCTGGTATTTGAAAAAACACCTAAAAATATCTCTTCAAAGTGCACGGGAAATTGCAGTAATTTAAAAACATTCAGTTCCTTGAGCTGTTCTGAAAGGAAAAACTATGTTCGGACTGTTCAAAAAGAAATCAGAAAAAGAAAAGCTTGAAGAGGCTTATAAAAACCTATTGAGCGAAGCACATCAACTTTCACATACCAACAGAAAAGCCGCTGATGCCAAACTTGCCGAAGCAGAAGAAATCGTTAAAAAAATAGCCGCGCTAGAATCTTAGCCTTTGCACAATTCATGTATCGCCTCAAACATCTTTACATAATATCTTTTGGGAAGGGTGTGCCCCATGTCCTTGAGAATCAACAGCTTAGTGTTCGGAATTTTCTTGACAAATTGAAAAGCATTCTTTACAGCAATAAGCGGGTCTGAATCGCCATGAATAACCAATTTCGGCATTTGTGTTTTCTGCAAACCCGCAAATCTCGAACCAGTGCGCAATACTGCAATGGCTTGATGTGGAGCAGAATCTGGACGAATCATCTGCTTATTTTCGCATTGATATTGGCTTATGGCACTGATCCATTCCACATCCGTGTCATCAATGTTTTTTGGGTCGAGCACCTGCCAAATTTCAGTGTTGATTGCTGTATATTTCTCAAATCCCTTCAAATTTCGTGGTTTGGCTGCAGCATGTCCCAGACGCAAAAAAGTCCAATACGAGCGCAAAGAAAGACTGAATGGGTGCACATTGGCGCCAGACATAATAGACGTGATTTCAGTCACCCTATTTGGGAAAGATATAGCCATTTGTTGCACAATCATACCACCCAAAGAAACACCCACTGCATGGGCTCTTTCTATTTTCGCATCATCCAACACCGCAATGCAATCGGCAGCCATATCACCCAAGTCGAATTTCGATTTGCCCCAATTTTTCACAAAACTCGAGCCTCCAGTACATCGATTATCCATGCGCAGAACGCCATACCCTGCATCTAAAAAAGGTCTCAAAAAAGTATTGCTCCAACCAAAAGCATCGATGCTCAAGCCCATCACAAAAAGCAAGTTTATACCATTCTTCGAAGGCACATGCTCATAGCGAATTTTCACAGCACCATTGTAAGCAAACTTCGACTCAGACAACAGAATTGTATTCATGCTTCAAATTTATGGATTTGAAGCTTTGTAAAATTGCGAAAGATGGAATTCATCCGCTCGAGTTTTGAAAAAAACACTATGTTTGCCTTCAATAAATATTAAACTCATGAAAAAACCAATACTTGGGGTTCTTGCACTGTTCGGAGCAACACTCATCGGATGTACCAATTATGTTCCAGCAACATACGGCCCAGTTGAATTTGAAACCATGCTTGAAGGACCATTTTTCGCCAGCAGTGTTGCAGATGCGCAATTGGAATTTGAATTTAAACCAGAAGATTTTGGCATTGGCGCCGACGATGTGCACAGCATGGTCATGAAAGAAATTGTGCTCACCACAGATTGTGAAAATGGTTTTGCTGACTTTGACAATATCAGTGTTATCATTAGCGCGGACGGTGTTGAAGCAGCAAATGTGGCAACTATGAAAATCAAAGACAGCGGCAATACTTTGACGATTCCAGGTTTGACTGAAGCAGAAATAAAAGATTTTAAAGGTGTAAAAAAATTCTACATGGAAATTACGGCCGTTACCAAAGACGACATTGAAGACATCTATGAAGATGTCAATATTAAAGGCTCATTTACTATGGACATCATGGTTCCAGAGAAGAAATAATAATAGTTGGCACAGCTTTTGTAAATCACCCTTAAAAATCAGTTTATTAAATTCTAAATGATATGAAAAATCTAAGTAAATCTTTTGTAATGTTGTTTTCGGTTCTTGCTCTAGCATTTACCTCAAGTTTCAATACCAATTCACTAAATACTGAAGAGGGCGACAAATTAATGGGGGTTTGGGAACCAAGCCATGGCAAGGCACGTGTGAAAATCACCAAAGTAGGAAATAAGTATTTTGGGAAAATTGTTTGGTTGAAAGAACCCAAGTATGACGATGGATCTCCAAAAGTTGATAAAAACAATCCTGACTCCAAAATGCACAGCACACCGCTTTTGGGCTACTCAATCCTCAAGGATTTTGAATATTCCGGTAAGAAAACTTGGTCGAATGGAACGATTTATGACCCAGAAAATGGTAGCACATACAATTGCACCATCAAATTGACCAATGAAAACACAATTGAAGTACGCGGCTACATCGGCGTTTCTGCCATTGGTAGAACCGATACATGGACGCGCATGGTGAAGAAATAACGATACTGCTATCAAATTCTAAATGCTGCGACAAAATATCGCAGCATTTTTTTTGAAACCATGTATCAAAGCGTAACAAAATTGCCCTTTCTGACTTATAATATTATGCCTTAATGAAAAACGGCATATTAGTTGAATACATGTTATGTAACATTTAAAAAAGTTGAACAATATGAAAAGAATAATGATTGGTGTTTTAATGTCTGTGATGGCCATGAGCACCTATGCCCAAAAACAAGAGCGCGTTCACAAGAGCCCTGAAGAAATAGCAGCAAAACGCGCCGAACACATGAAAAGTGAATTGGGATTATCCGATGAACAGACCCAAAAAGTGGAAGCTGCTTGGCTTGTAAAAATGACAAAATCCAAGGAACTACGAACCACATATGCAGATAACAAAGAGACGCTTAAAAAAGAGATGCGTCCTGTGCATCAAGCATTCAGGACCTCTATGAAAGAAATTTTAACAAAAGAGCAATTCGCCAAGTGGCAAGAAAACAAAAAAAAGGAGCGAAAAGATAAATCACCCGAAGAAAAGGCTGCGATGCGTGCCGCTCACCTGCAAGAATCTTTAGGATTGACTGACGAGCAAACCGCTAAAGTGGAATCGGCTGTTTTAACCAAGATGACCAAATCTAAGGAAATCCGCGCGAAATATCCTGAGGATAAAGATGCTGCAAAAAAGGAGTTAAAACCGATTCACGCGCAATTCGAAGCCGCTATGAAAGAAATATTGACCCCTGAGCAGTTTGCAAAATGGAAAGAAATGAAAAAATCTCACCCCAAAAAGGGAGATAAAAGAAAAAAACAAGAACCAAGTCAGCACCCAGTAAAATAGGTGTTACTGATGTTGATATTCCAAAAGCCTGCAAATGATGTGGGCTTTTTTTATTTTTTCAATACCCGCTCTTGTAAAAAATACTTGCCATCAATAATCACAGTGAGCATAAGCATTTGAGGTGGGATTTTTCGGTCAATTCGGATTTTCTCTTTGTTGTGCAACTTCAAATCCAGCAATTCTCCCTCTTGTACTACCGCTCCAGTAACAGTGGTCAACAAATAACGCGCATTTTTCGCGTTTGTCATGTCCACCTCAATCGTAATGTCCTTTTCACTCGGATTGGGATAAACCCGCATCGCGTAAGGATTCAAGCTTGCTACGGGCACATGAGCCGGTTCTTCCGAACGCACCAACTTCACCATGTATATACTGGCATCAGCACTTGTGGTATTGGTTTGGTTGTTAGAAAACGGGTTCAAAGAATTGGATAAAATTCCACCATAAATGTATCCTACCAAAATGGTATCACCTACCAACGCATTGATATCCAATATTTCTCCATTCAAATAAGGCGCGTTGTAATTGGGAATAAATTCTGAACCTGCACCTTTCAAGCCAGGCATTTCTATTGGCAATACATACTCCTGATAGCTGCCATCGGCAAAACGCGTAAAACGACTGATGGTGCGCACAAACGGAACATTGTTGTCTTGAATCAAAGTTCCGTTGTTGTAGTAATACTGACTCATACCGCCAAAAAATAAGTTGTGCGACTGATTGCTCTCAGCATCATACATGGCCAATTTTGCGCCGTGATAATGACTCAAATATTGATTATACGCTGTGAATGCTTGATAAGCATCCGCTTTAATTTCAACAGGATACAAGAAAGGTAAATCGGTTGTCATTTGAAAAACACCTGAAGAAATCATGTATCCGAATGTGCCATCTGGGAAAATTTGCGGCAGCAAATTGTAATCTCTCCTGCGCAAATGTATGGCATCAATCCACTCAGAATAATCAGAAAACGTAGGCTGAGCACCGGAATTATTGATTTTGAATCGCTGTATCTTGGTGTGATAGGTTTGCGTAAATGTGGGGTTGTTCATGGGATTATAACGACCATCAAAACGCTGACCACCAACCAAGTAAAACGTGTCGCCAATTTTTCCCAATTGACCTCCAGTATTGGCGAAAATCACATTGCTCGTTTGTTTTACATGTGCTACTAAACTCGTGTTGTTCATCACAGCATCAATCATAGCAGAAACCTGAATGGTCGTGAGTTTGTCGAAAGTGATGTGATCATCAGCTGTTGCCGAAAAAGCATAACCACCAATAATGTAGAGCGTATCACCATACTGATGAAAATTCATGTTGGTCGATTGCAATTGTTCGGCAATAGGCAAACTCAATTCAGCGCTAGACTTCGACCAAACTTGACCATTTACGGGATCAATCACATAAAACAGATTGTTGTTTTGATTGGCAGGAAAGGCATTAAACGGTTGACGCGCATGAATACCATCCCTACGTCCACCAACAATCAACCATTTTCCAGCGTGTTGAGCAAAAACAAAAGAATGTAATCCCTGAACACCAGGAACATTTAAAGGCTCTACTAAAACCTCATAATTGAAGTTGTCTTGCGCAAATATTCTGGAGAACCCAACAAATAGTAAACAGAACAAAAATGTGTTTTTCATGGTTAATATTTTCTACTAAATTAGCGGTATTGATTATCCGCAATTGTAATATTTGTCACAATTGAAGGCTATCTTTACCCATTCTAAATACCATTTAGCCTTTGAAACTCATCTTGTTAACTTTTATTGGTCTCGCTCTTGGATCTGTTTACAGTCAAAACCCATCCCAAAACGCTCAACAGATCTTGCTCAAACTCAAAACAAATGAAAATTGCAAGACTGAGCTGCAGCGCTTGGCTGAAATTGACCAAGACAGTTTGGTGAAACACTTAAACACAGAAAATCTTCGAAAAGCTTTTTGGATTAATGTATACAACGCTTTCATTATTTTGAAAATTCGAGAGCACCCTGCCATGTACAAAGACAAACGCGGACAATTTTTTAAGAAAAAATGGATAAGAATAGCCAACCGTTCGTTGAGCTTCGATGCTATAGAACACGGCATATTGCGGCGCTCAAAAAACAAATTGAGTCGCGGCTATTTCAATAAAACCATTTTAAGAATATCAAAATTCGAAAGAAAATTTCGCTTACTAAAATTAGATTATCGCTTACACTTCGCCTTGAACTGTGGCGCGGTAAGTTGCCCACCCATAGCATTTTACGAAGCCCATCAACTTGAAGAACAGTTGAAATTAGCCGAGTACAACTTCCTAGCTACGGATTCTAATTACGAAGTGCCATCGAATACCTTAACTGTTTCCAAAATATTCTTTTGGTTTATCAAGGATTTTGGCGGAAAAAAAGGTGTTATTCAATTGCACAAAACCTTAAAAATTATTCCAGAAAACGCCACGCCTAAATTGAAATTCAAAGACTACGATTGGACAACAATCTACTGACCATCATATTCCACAATATTGTTTTCTGTTTCATACAGGCGAATTGACAATTTGAATTGGTTCGGTATTTCAGCGCGCAGTTTGTTCCAAATCACAACAGCAATGTTCTCTGCAGTTGGATTCAAATTTTTAAAATCAGGTACATCCAAATTCAAATTTCGATGGTCGAATGGCTCGGTAACATGCTTTCTTATAATATCTTTCAGAATTTTGGCATCCAATACATAACCCGTTTCTGGATCTATTGCCCCATCCACCCAAGTTTCAAGCACATAGTTGTGTCCGTGGTAATTGTTATTGTTGCATTTACCGAAAACCTCCTTGTTCTTCTCATCAGACCATGCCGGATTATTTAATCTGTGGGCACAATTGAATGTTTCGCGTCTTCCTACTCTCATGCTAAATGTGTGTTGTTAATGCCTGCCGCTTGATAAATTTTATCGCCATAATCTTCCATGATAATTCTGAACCAAGCGGTGTAATTTTCTGGATTTTGAGCAATATCGCGCTGCAAATCTGCTATGCTGATGTACTTCCAATCACAAACCTCATCTGTGTTGATTTTGGGAGTCTCATCTGAATGACCTGTGAGTACATGATCGAGCTCATGTTCGGTTAAGCCATGGTCCAATGGTGCGTGATAAATGAAATAAAAACCGTAGTTTAAATCTGTAACAAAGCCCATTTCTTCTTGCATTCTGCGCAAACCTGCTTGTTCCACAGTTTCCCCATCTCGAGGATGGCTGCAACAAGTATTCGTCCACAATCCACCAGAATGATATTTGTCAAGTGCACGGCGCTGCAAAAGCATTTCGCCTTTCGAATTAAAAACAAAAACAGAAAATGCACGATGCAAAAAGGCTCTTTCGTGGGCTTCCATTTTATCCATCAATCCGATTGGCTTATCCTGAGAATCGACTAATATTACTTTTTCTTCCATCTTAAAATATAACGAATAAGTGTTGATTTTGTTGATTGATTACTTAAAACTGATGAAATCTGTTGGATTCACATAGCGTCCTTCAAAAATCAACTCAAAATGAAGATGTGGCCCCGAAGTGTGCGTTCCAGTATTGCCTACAAGTCCAATTACCTCACCCACTTTAACGCGGTCGCCTGCTTTTTTGTTGGTGGTTTGTAAATGCTTGTAAACAGAAATAAATTGAGCATTGTGGAAAATAATCATGGTGAAGCCGCTCGTTTTACTGTATTCTGAAAAAATTACCCGACCATCTAAGATAGATTTAACAGGTTCTCCCGCCTTCGTTACAATATCAACCGCTTGATGCGCTGCACTCATTTTTTGAGACATCACACCTTTCACAGGGGCAAAGAAAAATAAACCATATTGATTGTTTTCCTTTTGAGAAAGCCCACTGTTATCATTGAGGTCGCTTTGGATTTTCTCCATCAATTCTTGTTCCGCCTCTCCAGCTTCGGTATCGATCAAATTTTCAGCTTTTTCAACTTTAGGTATGGAATCTGGCACCTCGTTCAGCCGTGAATGCTCTCCCAGCAAGATTGTTTTTAAATCGTCGGCATATTGTTGACTGAGCTGCACTTGATACGCCAACGAATCGATGCGGATTTGCTGTTCGATTAACAATTCCTTATCGGCAGTGCGCAAATTATCTGGCAAAAACGACTTCAAAGGTGTAAAGCTCAACAAAAAATAGGTGATAATTGAGGCTAGCACGAAAAAAATGAAAATCCCCGAAAAGATTGTCAAACGCGTTATTTCTACACCAAAAAACGGCTCGTATGTTTCTGGAGATAAAGCGTTAATTTTGATTCGGGATAGTAAATATTTCCGAATCCGATTGTTCTCGGATTTTTCGAGCATGGCGTCTGTTCTTTCTAGTATTCTTTCACGAAATTACTACAAATTAAAAGATTGCGAAGCGATGAAGGAATAGAATTCCGATTTTTGCGCTATATTTGAAAGAATAAACCCAAACCAGGGTGTTAATTTTCTTTAATTTTCACAAAAACGAACAACGAATCTTGTTTAGAAACGTTATTCACGTTACATACTATTTTAATTTGAATACATTTAAGTTACATATCACCATAATCCTACTGATTGCATTTAGCCAAACAACAGTAGCTCAATTGGTTACAGCCGGAAATCAGGGTCCACAGCAATTGGTTCAAAATGTTTTGTTGGGCGGAGGAGTAACTGTTTCCAATATTCAATATCAAGGCGCTGCGGCTTCAATTGGTTATTTTGATGGATCGAATTGCAATATCGGATTGAGTGAAGGTATTGTAATGACAACAGGCACCATATTCAATACAGGCAACGGCACCGATCGATTTGGTCCTCATGGGCCGAACGACCGCGAAAATGCTGGCGTTGATAACAACCAACCGGGTTATGGTTTATTAACGAGCATCGTTGGAAACACCACATACAACGCCACAGTCCTAAGTTTTGATTTTGTTCCTTTTGCAGAAATTGTTGAGTTCCGCTATGTTTTTGCCTCAGAAGAATATCCGGAATACGTGGGTTCTCAATTCAATGATGTGTTCGGTTTTTTCATTTCAGGACCAGGTATTGGCAACAATGTAAATATTGCACGCATTCCTGGAACGAATGTTCCCGTGACCATCAACAATGTGAATGCGGGTTTGAATAGCGCCTTTTTTGTGAACAATGGAACAGGTATAACAGCACCACAAAACGGCAGTCCTTTTTACGTGCAATACGATGGTTTTACAACAGTTTTAACGGCTCGTGCCAATGTGATTTGTGGACAAACTTACCGCATTGTGTTGGCCATTGCAGACGTAGGTGATGGTATCTATGATTCTGGTATTTTTTTAGAAGCCAACTCCTTCTCTAGCCCTGTAGATGTAGATATCAGCTACCAACTTTCGTCTCAAGCATACGATAACGACTACACCATGGCAGAAGGTTGTACAAATGCCACTGTGAAAATTACACGACCACAAGACTTATCTAATGTGGCACTAACAATTCCCATTACGGTTTCAGGCACTGCAACTATGGGATTAGACTACACAAACATTCCAACAAGTGTTACACTAGCACCTGGACAAACAGAAGTGACTTTCACAATTGATGCCATTGCCGATGCCTTGGTGGAAGGGGTGGAAACCATTTTGATTGATTTTGGCATACCCGACCCCTGTGGTCAAAATGATTACATTCGAGTCACTTTAGCCATAGACGATGTAGCGCCTGTTCAAGTAACCGTGCCCGATGCTGTTGTCGTGTGTCCTGGACAAGAAGTCACCCTTTTTGCCAGTCCATCTGGTGGTGGCGACGGCTACAACTTCCTTTGGAACAATGGAGAAACAGGTCAAAGCATCACTGTTTCTCCAACGGTTACTACAACCTATACTGTTACGGTGAGCGACAACTGTTTGAATCAATCGGCTTCTAGCAGTGGGCAAGTTGTTGTACCCGTATATGAGCCATTATTGGTAAATGCGCAAACCGATTTGGTTACAGATTGTCCGTTTACACCACACACTTATGTTGCAGAGGCTTTTGGTGGCGCGGGAGACTATGCTTTTATTTGGAAAAATCAACTCGGATTTGTCATGGGTTCCGGACCAACGCTAGATGTTTCACCGAGCTCCACGACATTTTTCACGGTTACTGTTATCGATTTGTGCGGCAACGAAGCAACCGACACCGTATATTATACCATAACCTCCCCACCACTTTACCCATTTGTGCGCATCGACACCTTGATTTGTTTTGGCGATTCGGTGATGCTTGAAGCAAGTGGCACTGGCGGTTTGGGTGAAAAATTCTTCTTTTGGTCTCACAGTGGAGAAACCACAGCCAATGTTTGGGTGCAACCTACGCAAACAACGACCTACACCGTTATTGTAAGCGACGAATGTACTACTTTCACTGTGTCTGCATCTGCTACAGTGAGTGTTTCTCGGGTTTTTGCCAATTTTGAGGTGACTTCAACATTGCTTTTCGAAGATGTACCTATTACTTTTCAAAACACATCGCAAAATTCCAACTTTTACACTTGGGTTTTCAGCACAGGCTATCAATCCAATCAAATACATGAGCAGCATACCTTCGGTGAAGCTGGAACTTATTATGTGACCTTATTCGCAGAGAATGAAATTGGTTGTGTAGACTCAATTATGAAGCCCATTTACATTCGTCCAGAACACTACATCTACGTACCCAATACATATACGCCAGATGGCAATCGCACCAATGATTTTTTCAGTGTTCATACTGTAAATATTGTTGAACTTCAAATTGCCATTTTCAACAGATGGGGCGAGGCCATTTTCACAGCGAATAAAGTTGATTTCACATGGGATGGCACTTATGAAGGTTTGCCTGTACCCGATGGCCCTTACATTTACCGCATAGAATATCGAACCATCGACAATGAAACGGGTAAATTGATTGGACACGTGAATGTTTTGAGGTAAAAAACCACTTATCCACAAAACACAAATCAAAATTTCTTATCCACCCCGTTTAACATTTTCTCATTTTTGGCATTGTATGTTTCTCTTTCTTTGTTGAATGATAAACTACGCTATGCAGAAATTTTGTCTCTTTTTACTGTTCGCACTTGCTATTTCATGGGCTGAAAATGCCTCAGCGCAAACCATGAAAATCTCAGGAGAAGTGAGTGATACTACGACTTTCAAACCCCTTCGTGATGCCTCTGTGGTTATTATTCGTTTGTCAGACTCCCTGATAATCGACTACACCCGAACAGACATGTATGGTAAATTCTCTTTTGAAAACTTGCCACTCGACACCGTTGAGGTATTGATAACGCACCCACGATTTTCAGATTTGTCGTATTATGTAGTTGGTAGTCCACAAAATAATGACGTGCATATCGACAACATCATCATGTCGGAAAATATCAAAGCGATGAACGAGGTCGTTATTTTTGCCTCCCAAGAACCGGTTTATTATCGTGGAGACACTTTAGTTTTTGTGGCCGACTCCTTTGATGTGAAAACCAATGCCGTGGTAGAAGATTTGCTCAAAAAACTGCCCGGCGTAGAAGTTGATGGCAACGGAGGCATTCAATTTCAAGGTAAAGAAGTTGTAAAAGTACTTGTGGATGGCGACGAATTTTTTGGCTCCGACCATTTGATTGCAACCAGAAATCTAGATGCGCGCGCCATAGAAAACGTGGAGATTTATGAAACAGAACGCGAAAATGCACAAGACGGAAGCACCGAAACCGTGCAGGTCATGAACCTGAAACTCAAGGAAGAAGCCAAAAAAGGATATTTTGGTCGTGTAGCGGCGGGTGGCGATTTCCAGCGGTTTTATGAAGGTGAAGTTTTGGCCAGTACTTTCAATTCGAAACGAAAAATATCGGTGTACTTTCAAAGCACCAATACACCAAACTCCGGTTTTAGCTGGCAAGATTCGCAGCAATATGGCATTGAAAACGAACGTCAGGCTATTATTGATGAAGATGGCGATTGGATTTGGTTTGGTTCGCCTAGCCGCGAGGGACTTCCGCAAACCACACGCGCCGGTTTTGTATATCAAGACCAATTATCCAAAAAATTAAGCGTGGGCTTGACCTACAGCTTCAAAGACGCTCGTTTAGAAGCCAATTCAGACTTGTCGCGACAATTTTTCTTCGCTGACAGCTCCTATGCCATTGTTGATGCCAACAAAGGGAATAACCGCAACGTGAATCACGCCATCAACCTCAATCTAGACTTTGCACTGGATTCAAATACAGTGCTCTCCATTCGTCCTCAGTTTAAAATGAGTACCATGGAACAACGCACCAACAACATTTCCACATTTTTAAACAACACCCGCGACCCTTTCAGTGAAATCTACATGAACAATGAAAATCAAGCAGAAGAAATGTCGTTTTCAAACTTGATCAAGTTCGAGCATAAGTTTAAAAAGCGCAATCAAAAATTCGAACTCACGTATCAAATTGATTATCAGAACAATAATTCTTTTGGGAAAATAAACAACAGAAACATTTTATTATCAGACAGTTCTGAATTCAGTGTTTTCGACCAACAAAAACGAGGAGCGCTGAATGGTGTTGGGCATCTGGCACGCGGCGTTTATTGGCAACCTATCACCAAATTTACACGCTTGGAATTGGAATATCAATTCAATTTTTTTGAAACTACAAATGGCGTGCAAACATTCAATCAAGATGGAAACGGCATATACACTAACATAGATTCTACATTTTCCAATAGTTTTGAAAACAGACAAATGATCAATTTTGTAGGCCTTTTCGGACGAATTGAAAAAGGGAAACACATGATTCGTGCGGGTGCTAGATTGAGAAACAACCAAACCTCTAATCTCAATCTATTTACTCAAGACGTTTTTAATCAAAATGTAAACAATATCCTGCCAAGCGTAACGTATCGTTTTAAACCAAAACAAAGCGCGCAGTTGAGGGTCGGCTATTCAACAGATGCCCGTCTTCCAAGCATTGGTCAATTACAGCCCTTACTAGACAATACCAATCCAAATCAAATTTTTATAGGAAATGCCAATTTGGTTCCGAGTTATAGCCATAGTATAAACTTGAACTACAACACTTGGAATGGCATAAAATCACATTGGATCTGGGGTGGCATTTATGGTTCACAAACCAACAATGCGTTTTCAAACTCCATCACCTTTAATCCTAACGGACAAACAGTTAGCGAAACCATCAATGTAAATGGCAACTACTCTTTTGGCGCATATAGTGGTGCTGGCAAGCAATATTTCAATGATTTGCTGACGTTGAATATTGATATGAACACCGATTATCGAAACAACAACAATATCATCAACGGAGATGAAAACACCACAAAAAACTTAAGTGCTGGCGGTGGTTTAAATGCCATGTTTGACAACGATACGCTTTTAGTCTATTTAGGATTTAACACCAATTACAATAAACCCAGAAGCACTCTAGGTTTAGGTTCAAACCAACCATTTTGGCAGCACACTTTTGATGTTGAATTTGGATGGGAAATCATCAAGCGCTTGAGATTTGAAACCGATGCCACATACAACATCTTGACTCAACGTGCTGATGGTTTCAATTTAAACTATGTGATCATCAACGCATCCTTGAATTACCGCTTTCTAAAAAACGAGAACTTGGTGCTTTCGCTTCAGGCCAATGATATCCTGAATCAAAACACTACGGTGTCACGAAATATAACAACCAACATGATTATGGATTCTCGGACGCAGATAATAAACCGTTACTTTATGTTGAAATTGACTTGGAATTTTAAGAACCGATTGAAAGAAAAAGAAGCAGATGAAACGTTTGAATAAATATTGGCTGTTGGCTATTGGCTGTTGGTTATTGGCTGGCGCAGCACAGGCGCAGATGATACGCTCAGGGAAAATTTCTTATGAGCGCAGGACGAATTTGCACAAAAAGTTCCCAGATGAAGAAACGCGCCGCTGGATAGGTAACGAGAAATACAAATACGACAATTTTGTTTTGTATTTCAACGACACCATGAGTGTATTTGTTTTTGAAGATTCTCCCAATCCAGGTCGAGGAGATTGGGCAACGGTAAAAAACAACCACGTCACTTTTTTAAACCAAAATGTGCGTCACAGTTTGTTGAACATCATGGGTGAAGAGGCTGTGATTATCGACACATTGAAACGCCGACCTTTTAAGCGCTTAGGCAAAAAAAGAGAAATCGCAGGATTCAAGTGTCAGATGGTGCGCTTTGACCAAGATGATTCCACGCGGCTCTATGCCTGGTATTGCGATGCGATTGTGCCCGGTGTGGGTCCAGAAACCTATTTAGGACTTCCTGGTGCCATTTTGGGACTGGCGACAGAAGATGGTGGAGTAGTATATTTCGCAAAAAATGTGGAAACGCTTGTTCCTGATTTTAAAACAGTTACGCCAAAATATAAAGCCACCAAGGGCATGACAGAAGCCGAGATGCGCCAAATGCTCGTCGATAAAATGTCTGGCTCTCCTTGGGCCAGTATGGTATTGAAGGAACTTTTTATGTGGTAAGATGCGCATCGACAAGTTTTTATGGTTCGTCCGTTTGTCTAAAACGCGTTCGCAAGCCACTGATTTGGTGAGCAAAAACAAAGTTCGCTTGAATGGTGTAGTTGTGAAGCCCGCGAGGGAAGTGAAACAGAACGATATTATCAGCATCAATCGGCACAATGCCACTTTCGAATACAAAATTGTTGATTTCCCGAAATCGCGCCTCGGACCTAAATTGGTAGCCGATTACATGCGCGATATCACAAGTGCAGAAGAGTTGAGCAAATTAGAAACCTACAAAGAAGCCCAAAAAGTATATCGCTCCTTTGGCGATGGCAAACCCACCAAAAAAGACCGCCGCGATTTGGATGATTTCTGGGATGATTTTTTGGAGTTCTGACCATAAATTAATTCCCGAGCATTTATCAAAAGAGCCGAATCACGTGGATAAAAATTAGGTAGAGCAAAAAACAAATCCCTACTTTTACCCATGCAAAAATGGCTTTATCCCATCACCTCGATTTGCGCTGTGCTGCTTTTGATTGTTTATCATCAGCTCAACGAAGTCCCTGTGGATTCTGGAGATGGTCTGGCGCATTATTTTATAGCGAAAAACGCATTTTCCAATCCTATCGACCTGCTGAACCATTGGGGCAAACCCGTATTCACAGCACTTTCGGCACCTTTTGCCTATTTCGGATTTCAGGTGTATGTGTTTTTTAATATTCTCATTTTTGCCCTGACTCTTTTTGTAGGAAACAGCATATTCCGGCACTTTGAAATCAAGAATCCGCTGATGGCGCTTTTCCCTTTGGTCGTGCTTGGTTCCTTGGATTATACGGCAAACATCTTAGGCGGAATGACCGAAATTCTCTTTGGGTTTTTGACCCTGCTTTCTGGACTTTTGTTGCTACAAAAACGCTGGATTTGGTTTGCACTGCTGATATCCTTTATGCCTTTTGTGCGCAGCGAAGGACAGTTGCTCATTCCCCTTGGCATTCTGATTTTACTGTATTTCAAAGCATGGAAATCGATTCCACTGCTTTTCGTCGGATTCTTGTTCTATGCCATAATCGGCGCCATAGCCCTTGGCGATTTTTGGTGGTATTTTACCGAAAATCCCTACCAAGGTGCCGCAGAAATTTACGGTCAAGGCGATTGGCTGCACTACATCAACAATTGGCATTTGCATTTGGGAGTGCCGGCTTTGGTTTTGTTGGTTTTCGGTCTATTGGCATTTATTTGGGGGATAATAAGAAAGTCTTACAACTCGGAAAAACAAGTAAGCCTATTCTATTTTGCTGCCATTTATTTTGGAATTGTATTGGTCCACGCTTACCTCTGGGCGCAGGGCAAAAATGGCGCATTGGGTCTGAGTCGTTTGGCTATTCACGGCTTGCCCGGCTTGGAACTCATCTGCATTTTGGCAATCGACGCCATTCCCATAAAACGTTGGCTCAATTCCCTTTTGACAGCGCTGATGCTGATACTCTCTGTGCTTTGTATCCGCGATTATCCATTGGTTTACGACCAACCTTTTCCGAAAAAAGCCATGCCCGATGAGCGCGCTGTTGTAGATGCTACGAGTGCCTTAATGGATTATTTGGAAGATCATAAAACAAGAAAAGTGTATTATTACCATCCTTTGGTTGCATACAAAGCAGGTGCTAATTTAAAAGACCAACAGGGGCAGTTTGAACAAAAAAGTTTTGGCTTATTCGAGGCGGAATACACCCAATTGCAAGATGGCGACCTCATCATTTGGGACTCCCATTTTGGCAAGCGCGATATGAATTTTCCCGAGGAACTCACTTCTCGCTTCGATGAATTGTATGTTTTCACGCCATTCAATCAAATGGTACACCAAGGCGATGCCGTAGCTCAGGTGAAAGTATTGCGGGTCAACAAAGCCAAAAAAAACACCTTTGAATCCTTAAAAACCATCACAGATTCTACCTTGCAGATTGGAGCTGATTCCTTATACATCAACTTACCACGCATCGATAACGCAGGGCAAACCGCGACCTATCAACTAGAAATCACCAAGCAAACATACAGCGGAGGTCAACTTTATTTCGTGGTACAACACGACATCAGCGGACAAGCCCTCACCTTTGAGTTAGACGCCGAAAACGCATGGAAATTCTCATTGCCCTCAGATTTATTGGGGGAGTATAAAGTTTTTGTGCATAACCCGAATGGGGTTGTTGGGGAAATTGAAGTGAGGATGGAAGTTTGGCACGCAGCTAAAAAATGAAAAACCTCAACGCTAAGTTTCTTTTCTCTGAAGTGCTTAAATGCTTATAGTATCTCCCCTACTCATGATGATAAGGCTCCCCCTTCAAAATACTAAACCCGCGATACAGCTGCTCAACAAAAAACACGCGAATCATCTGGTGGGAAAAGGTCATCTTGGATAGGGCCAGTTTTGCATTTGCGCGCTCATACACCTCATCGCTGAAACCGTAAGGTCCGCCAACAACAAAAACGATTTGCTTGGGTCCTTGGTTGAAAACATTTTGCATCCAATCGGCAAATTCAACAGAACGGTATTCTTTGCCGCGTTCGTCGAGGAGCACAACAAAATCTGTATTGCTTAATTTTTGCAGCAGCAATTTACCTTCCTCCGTTTTGATTTGGTCTTTGCTTAGGTTTTTGGCGTTTTTGAGGTCGGGAATTTCGATTTTCTCAAAAGGCACATAATTGTTGAGTCGCTTGATGTAAAGGTCTTCGCCTTCTTTAAGGAAATTTTTTGGCGTTGCGCCCACAACCAAGAGTTTGATTTTCATGAATTGTCCGAATTAACGGTCAAATCTAAGGAAAATAGACGTTCATCAGCATGTAGTCGATGTTGCCTCCTTGACTGTGACAACCAATGCACGAGGCACCTTTCAACTCGGCAGATTCAACCACTTTTCCGTTTTTCTCGATGTATCCCCACACCCAGCCATTGGCATCGGCAAACTCAGAATCCGATTTCTTATATAGCGTTGCATATCGCTCTAGCTCGTTGGAACTATTGTATAGCTCTTTCACCACCACTGAGCCTTCCGGAAAAACGGCGTTATCAACTATTTTTCCTGAAGCATCCAATTGCGTTGCTGCTGCTGCGTTGAATCGCGTGCGCAAAAATGGAAAATTATGCCCGCTACCACTACTTTTATCCAAGAAGGCATCGCTATTCTTGTACCAAACAAAGCCAGCATCTTCTTCTGACAAACTAAAAAGCTCACCATCAATGCCTTTCGGCTCTTTCTTACAAGAAAATGTCAACAACAACACTAAAATAATAAAAGGCACTGCTACTCTCATTGCGATTTTTTTTATCACCTAAACGTCAAAAACAAATATCTTATTGTATTGCCGTATATTTGTGCCATGCAAAAACGCGCTATTCTTATTGGATCCAATGGACTAATCGGTTCTCATATACTGGAATTTCTTATTCAATCTGATTATGAGGAAATTCAACTACTCCTCAGGAAAGAAATTTCTATTTCAAACACCAAAATCACCCAACGCCTGGTAGATTTCAATCGGCCAGAAACTTGGGAAGATGCATTTGAAGATTGCAGCCACGTATTTTGTGCCATTGGAACCACAAGAAAGAAAACACCAAATTTGAATGATTACCGCAAAGTCGATTACGATATACCTGTAAATGCCATCAAAGCAGCAGATAAATATGGTGCAGATGCATTTATGCTCGTATCTTCTGTAGGTGCAGATGCGACTTCAAAAAACTTTTACCTCCAAATCAAGGGAGAAGTAGAAGATGTTTTGGAAGGCGCCCAAATTCCAGTGAAAGGCAGTTTTCAACCATCGCTTCTTTTGGGCGATCGACAAGAAAAACGCTTTGGAGAATGGCTGGCTAGAAAAATAATGCCACTTTTCAACTTTATGATTCCTGCTGCATATAAAGCCATTCAAGCCAAAGATGTTGCGCTGGCCATGTTGCGCGCCACACAAACACAAAAGGAATCGTACCAGGTTTACCAATACAACGAAATGCAAAAACTTGTTAAATCTGTATAATTCGGCATTAATTTTGTCTCGCTTGCAATGAAATTTGTGAAACCTATATTTTTGTAATGCTAAATTTTCAAATTATTAACCTTTAACATCATGAAGCACATCGCTTTAGCCCTAGGATTTATGGCAACAATGGCAACAGCAAAGGCACAAGATACATTGAGTGTTTTGTTCATTGGGAATAGTTTCACTTTTATGAACGAAATGCCAATCATGTTTAAAGAAATTGCTGCAAGCAAAGGAAAAACAGTGCATGTAGAATATTTCTCTGAAGGCGGAAAATCGTTGGAATACCACAGCACACAAGAAAAAACCTATAAAGCCATTAAAAGCCGCAAGTGGGACTATGTTGTGCTACAGGAATTAAGCAACACACCTGCTCAGCCCGATTCAAAAACAGAAAAAATATCCTTGCCGTTTTTTAAGCAATTGGCGGATTCTGTGAGAAACAACTGCGATTGCACCCAAATCATGCTGTATATGACATGGGGCTACAAAAATGGCAATTCACAATGGTCAGAAATCAACACCTATGAAACCATGCAGGCGCGTATCACAAATACGTATATGCGGTACACCGACCTCTTGCAAGCCCAAGTAGCGCCTGTTGGTATGGTGTGGAGCCAATTCAGAAAGAGTTATCCAGCCATTGAATTGTACGACCCAGATAATTTTCACCCGAGCAAATTGGGATCCTATCTGTCGGCATCTACATTCTACGCGGCTATTTTTGGTGAATCGCCCTATGGTGCACTTTATTATGCGGGACTCGATCCTTACACCGCTGAAATGATTCAATTAACGGCCTCACAGGTGGTTTTAAACAATTTGAATCAGTGGCGCTTGGTTTACAACAACAATAAACTAACGCCAGCCTTTGACGTAACTATTAAAAACGGCCAAGTGAAATTTGAAAATCGCTCAGATGGTTATACAGAAATTGAATGGGACTTCGGAAATGGTGTCGTTTCACGTGAAGTGAACCCTACCATTCGCCTACCTAAAGGGAAGTACACCGTGAAACTAACTGTCAAAAACAATTGTAAATCCCGCGTGTTGTTCCGAAACATTGTTGTTGATTAAACCCCAGAATGAGGCACGAGGATTTACAAACCATTCAAGATTTAGAATTTGACCTCATCCGGCGGCAAGTTGCGGCATATAGCGTAAGCGAAACGGCTTCCAAGAAATTATTGGGCATGCTTCCCTACAAAGAAGTGAAGCAGTGCATCCGCATTCTTAAGGCTACATCAGAATTGGTGGAAATCAAAAACTCTAAAATTGGTTTTCCTCCTATTGAATTTGAAGAGCTCCACAAAGAAATCAAACTTTTGCACATCAACGGCTCAGTGCTTCAAGTTGAAGGATTATTGCGTCTCATGTTGGCCTCCAACTTAGTCAATGAAATGCTCAAATCACTCGAAAAACGAGAAGACAATTTTCCGAATTTCTCGCTACTACTCGATGATGTTTACTACACCAAAGAGATTATCGAGCTCATTGATAAGGTGCTCGACCCCTCAGGGAAAATACGCAACGATGCTTCGCCAGAATTGGCAGAAATTCGAAAAGAAATTCAACAAGTGCGCATCAAAATCAATAGAAATTTCGACCGTGAAGTGAAGAAATTTTTGAAAATGGGCATCTTGAGCGACACCAAGGAAACCTATCTGAACGAACGTCGTGTTTTGGCAGTAGTGAGCTCACACAAACGCCAAGTGCCGGGCAATGTACTCGGCTCTTCCAATTCCGGCAACTTTACCTACATCGAGCCCGGTGTAAATATGACCTTGAGCAACGAATTGGAAATGCTGCTAGATGATGAACGCAAAGAAATTCACCGCATACTCAAAGCGCTTACCTCCAAAATCTCACAATTCGTTGACCTTGTAGAGTCCTACCAAAAATCACTGGTGAAGATAGATTATATCAACGCTCAAGCCAGATTTGCCATCCAGACCAATAGTGCCCTGCCCGGTCTAGAAGAAAAAGAGACCTGCATCGAGTTGATTGACGCCTATCACCCACTGTTGTTCCAAGCCAATGCTGTCCGAGGCGTAAAAACCATGCCTCAAACCTTGACCATGGACAAAAACGCCCGCATGTTGGTGATAAGCGGACCGAATGCCGGTGGGAAAAGTATCACGCTCAAAACTGTTGGCTTGTTGCAAATGATGCTGCAATCGGGACTTTTGGTACCCGTGAATCCCAATTCAAAAATGTCATTTTTCCACCAAATTCTTACTGATATTGGCGATAACCAGTCCATAGAAAACCAGTTGAGCACCTACAGTTATCGTTTGAAAAGAATGAAATATTTCCTGGAAAACGCCAACCGCAGAACTTTGCTTTTGATGGATGAGTTTGGCACGGGCTCCGACCCTGAATTGGGTGCTGCGCTCTCGGAAGTGTTCTACGAAGCCCTATACAACAAGAAGTGTTTTGGGGTAATTTCAACGCACTACAGCAACATCAAACTCAAAACAGAACAACTCAGAAACGCCATCAACGCTTGTATGCTCTTTGACATGGAAACGCTTACGCCTTTGTATCAGCTCCAAGTGGGACAGCAAGGCAGTTCGTTTACGTTTGAAGTGGCACAAAATATTGGCATTCCAGAAGATTTGATTGTTCAGGCGAAAGAAAGGTTGGGCAAACAAAAAGTGCATATGGAACAATTGCTTTCTGATATGCAAAAAGAAAAAGGCCGGATGGAGCGCTTGAATAAGGATTCGATTGACGCTAAAAATCGTGCGGATAAAGCTGAAAAGACCTATCAAGAAAAGGAACAAAAACTCACGGAAAAGCTTGATAACCAGCGATTGTTCATTGAGCGCAACAATCATTTTGTGGTTTTAGGCAAAAAGATGAACGACTATTTGTATGCATTTGTTGTTGGTGCAAGGGGAAAAACAGCCAACACCCCATTGATGGAGGACATCAAAAAATTCCTCACAATTGAAAAGACCAAGCGTTTGGAAGCCGTTAAAAGAGAGAAAGCCAAGACGCAAGCCAGCAAGGCGAAAACAAAACCTAATAGCAATAAAGAGGCTAAAATCACTCCTGCACCTAGCGTTCAGATCGGTTCACGAGTAAAAATTGACAAAAGCAAAAACTTGGGAACAGTTGAAGCCATCGACACAAAAAACAAAACAGCCGTTGTGGTTAGCGGAATTCTTAAATTCACAATGCCCTTGGATCGATTAACGGTAATTATCTAGGCATAAAAAAACCCGACTGCTTGAGACAATCGGGCTTTGTAAAAATTTACTTTCTTAGAATCTTGCTGAAAGACCGAAGTGAATGATGTTACCACCACCTAATCCAAACTCAACATGAGCACCAATATTTTCTGTGAAAAAATAACGTGCACCAAAAGCCAATCTCATAGCCACAGGCACTGTTCCTTCAATTTCTTCAGGTATATAATTTGGGTCTGTAGATGAAAAAGAACGAACGATGCTTCTATAACCAGCACCAACGCCAACATAAGCATCAAAGGAATCACTATTTCCAAAATGGTAGTTTATTCGAGGAAAAACACGGAATCTAGTAACACTATACGTATAATCGTACTTGTTCACACCATCGTCCACATTCCAAGTTGCAGTATGCTTCAAATAATTACCCTCTAATCCGATACCTACATTATCAGAAGCCATGTATTCAAATCTTGCTCCCAAAGCACCAAAACTGCTAAAATCACCGTCTGGCTCAGCCATTTGTTGAACAAAAGCTTTAGACAAAGATCCGAATCCGTAGTAAACATCAACACACATTCTCCCCTGCTCCATGGCCTGACCATTCACCAAATTGGTGCTCAATAAACTCAAAGCACCGATTACAAAAAGTCTCATTTTCTTCATATTATTAATTTTTAATGATTGAACAAATCTAAGAAACATTTGGAATGGAAAACAATAAATCATGGAAATTAATGCCAAATCGTTGTGCGTGAATACCATTTTTTGATTACCGCTTCTGCTGGCTTTTGCTGAGGTGTGTAATCGGAATTGTTTGTGGTTCCTGTATAGTGAACAGGTTCAGGGTACCATTTCCAAATAAACCCGCCTGCGAACCAAGGCTCATTCCAAACGGCACGAAATAGGCCTTCATAACTATTCACTTGCGCTTGTAAATTCACATTTTCATAATGCGAGTCGTATTCTACTTCCCATTGTTTCCAAACGGGTTTATTTACCGAGCGGTAACCATATTCGGTAAAAACAATCAACTTGCGCTTTCTGACAGCAAACAAGGCCAATTGGTCGACATAAGGCTTCCACAATTCATGAACCTCTTCTGCACTTGGGGTTTTCGAATCGCTGATAGGAAAATAAGCATCAACACCAATGTAATCCAGATCATCCCAAAACGAAATGCGTCGATAATCGTCCCAATTGGCTGCATACATAAGCTTGCCACGGTAAAATTTCCGAATATGTTTGATGAGCCTTTTAACAAATTTAGGACGTTTTTTTACCACAGTTTTCAATTCGGTCGCAAAACAAAACATCTCAATGTCGTTCATTTCCGCAAAAACCGCCCAACGTAAAATAAAATCGGAATAGTTTTTCTCGAATTGAAGCCAACCCAGTGAATCGAAATCCAAAGTGCCCGCCCAACCTGTGCCTTCAACCCAAAAATGTGGTTTGAGCACAAGCTTTTTGTTAAATTTCCGCGCATCTCGAATCACAGAAAGCATATTTTCAGGTTTGTCGCCCCACCAATTTTTCTCATTGGGAAAAATGATCGTGGGGTCTGTATTGCTATTCATGTAGGCAAATGGCGTTAAAGCAATCCATTGAGCGCCAATACTATCCAATGCTGGTATTCCACTGTCTTTTTGCGCACCAAATTCGGCGGGAGCAAAATTGACTCCGGTAAACTTGGGTTGAGCAGCAAGCACATGAAGGCCCAAAAAAAAGATACTAGTTGAGAATTTTAATAACATCAGGTTCTTCACTTAGGCGCAATGTTGTTCAATAAAATCTATCAAGGCATGGATCACTTTGATGTGAATTTCCTGAGCTCGATCGGCGTATTTGGAATGCGGCGCTCGAATTTCAATGTCAACCAAAGCGGCCATCTTTCCGCCGTCTTTTCCGGTTAAACCCACCACTTGCATGCCTTTTCGCTTGGCGGCTTCAATAGCCAGAAGTACATTCTCAGAATTGCCACTGGTAGAAATCGCCAAAAGCACATCATTTTTTTGTCCCAAAGCATCGGTCATACGTTCAAAAACATGGGCATAGCCATAATCGTTGGATACGCACGACATATGCGAGGCATCCGACAAAGCAATAGCCGGTAAAGCGCGTCTGTTTTCTCTATAGCGCCCTGTCATTTCTTCTGCAAAATGCATGGCATCACAAAGAGAACCGCCATTGCCACAACTCAAGATTTTGCCACCATTTTGAACCGCAGCTACCATGATTTGTCCAGCTTGAACAATGGCCTGCATATTGGTTTCATCAGATAAAAATGAATTCAGCGTTTGTTGGGCTTCAAGAAAATGACTTTTGATACGTTCAGCGTTCATGCATAAATTTTTCAATGATTCGATGCAAAGATGCGAAAAAGACACCAATCACTCACCTAAGACCTTGTGCTTCTTCAACAATGGATTATTGATTACCAAACCAACATTGAATAAAAGCCCACGACCCAATATTTCAGGGGTAGCAACACCAAAAGGATTGACGCGATAGCTCACATCAAAAAAGACAGCATAATGCTGTTGGTTTACAAACAAAACACGGTCTTCACACATCCTTTTTCGACTGAAAACGTATTGCGATTTTAAACCGAAAAAGCCACTGTTCACCTGAGTGGTCGAAAAGTTTGGTTCGTCCTCGCCACTTATACCACGAAAAAAACCATAACCATAGCCGACATATGGCTGAATAATCAATTGCGCATCTAAAAGAGCTTTGTTCAAGCCCGTATAAAAATCGAAATAAAACAAGCCAAACGGGCGATTTTCATCGTATTCTGGTTTGGATGTAAATGCCGTTTTCGTTTTATGCTGATGAATCAATATGCGACTACCCAAATAAAAATGCTTGAAATTGAAATCATAAAAGAAATTAAAAGCAAAACCAGCACCGATATTCGAGGGCTTCTGAAGCAGCGTATTGATACCCAAACCTATTCCAAAAAGCATACTCTTGTCAGTGAGTCGCGACAATGTGTTTTCATATTTAATGACAAAATCATTAAACTCTTGCTTTTCAAATTTTTGCCGATTGAATGCTTGCCCCACTGCGTTCAACTGCTCTTGGTTACAAACGTCAAATTGATACTTGTAATAAGTCAAATAGAGCTGCACGAACCGTTTTTGCTCTTCATCAATACTCGAATTGAGTGCCGCAAGGGCGATATTTTCTATCTCCCGGCGAAACTGTTGTTGCAATACTAATCCTAGCGTGTCGAAACTTGCAAAATATTCAGCCACGCCAAAGTATCGAGCAGAAAAATCTTGTCGAATAGCACGTTGCAGTTTGAACGATTCGTAGTAATCTTCATTGAAATGGTAGGTTTCAAAAAATCCAGAGAAATCTTGTTTCAATAGGTGGAGCCATTCTTTTTCGTGACCCGTGAGAATGAAGTAATCCTCTGCTTTGTTGATGCTCAAATCAATTTCATCCCACAAGGATTGCTCTACCAAAATGGCCAATTCATTGCGTTCTGATTGTATTACGGCGTCTTGCGCACACACAAGAAAACTTGAAAAAACGATGTAAAACAAAACCCAATACATCCTCTTTTTACTAGGAACAAAACCCAAGAAAAAAAACACAAAAAACGAACTGAGTACCTCGGGCAGCATTTTAAGGATTTTCCGCTAAGTTACTAAAAAAGTAGGCCAATTGGAAGGAGGCAACATAAAAAAGCAAAAAGCGCCACCCGAAAATCGAGCGGCGCCTTGAAAAAAAAGTAAATTCCAATCTTTACTGTATCACTATACGTTTCACCACAACATAATCGCCAGAAATAAGGCGGATATTGTAAACACCTTTGGCCAAGCGACTCAAGTCAAGAGATTTAACATCTGATGCGTTAAAATCTTCTTCATGTAACAAAGCGCCTTGTACATCAAATACTTGCAATTCAAAACTTTCAAGACCCATCTGTGTGGCATCTATGAAAAATTCGCCCGTGCTTGGGTTTGGATAAATGGACAATGCTTCTGTTGCTTCATCTTCAATACCTACGCCGCTTCCACCGCCAGAATTTACAATGTTGATGGTGTAATCTTCTGTTTCGCCCCATTCAAAAGTGCCACAGGGATCGATATTTCCATCATCTGGCAAGTAGTTCATACGCACACGCATTCTTACATTACCTAAAGAAGCGCCAACAGGCACTGTAAAGCTATATTGCACTGGGAAAGCTGTGTTTTGAGCCACAGTTGTTAAACCCATGCGCTCAGAAAGCTCAAATGTTTGGTTGTTGTTGAAATCGATCCACACGGCTATTTGGTTGTCGAGATAAGCCACATTTTGAGAACCCACTATGGCTGTGTTTACCGATACTGTATATTGCTGTCCACGCACTAACGTTGTGGTTTGTGATGTGAAATTTGAATACTGCCCACAAGGAGATGTGTTGTTAATGGTGTTCAATGTTACATTAGCAACGTATTCATCGCCAGTAGCACAGGCATGTGTAGCCGTAGCCGCACAATATCCGCCACCACCTGAGCCACCTGAGCCACAAGTATGACCCAAAAGCGTTGTTACACCTGAATTTGTAGGGTCCAACCATGGTTTCAATTGCGCCGTATTGGTAGCTCCACACAAATCCCAGTCGCTGCGTACTTTTCCATAAATATCTGGTTGGTTCGTTGCATTACAGAAGGAAGAACCTCCTGTCAACTGTCCGACAATCAATTTGTTTTGATTAAAAATAGGCGAACCAGATGAACCGCCCTCTGTTACTCCATGACCATTTGCCGTTGCTGACCAAATCACGCGCCAAAAGTGTCCGTTGCCACCACCGTTGAATGAAGTATTTGTAAGTGTTGCAGTAAATGTAGAAATCTTCTTGGCACTGCCCGCAGGATGATGAATACCCACACCAGAAGTAGCACCTGTATTATTTCTATCCCAACCAGCAAAATAAGCATTGTAAGCTGTTGGAATAGCAGAATTCAGTTCCACCAAGTAAAAGTCAGAACCAGCCACCTGCCCGTTTCCTGGAGGATTGTTCAAAGTTCCACTTCCAGAAGAAGCTCGAACATTTCCTCCTGTCATCGTTTGCGTGCCTTTGGATGGGTTTTGAGAATTGCTATTGGGTTGACAAGTTGCTTTTTGATAGTTCCAGTACCACACCCATGATGCAATGCTTGATCCTGCAGCGCGCTCACCACAATGCCAGGCGGTTAAAATGTAAGGTTTGCAGTCGTTGGCCGTATTATTTATGGTAGCACCAGAGCAAACAAACGTTCCACCACTTTGATTGAACGTATAATGAACAACCGAACGAATTTGCTCAGCCCATCCGGTGCTTTCTGGTGTACACGCCACATCTACTTGACAACTTGCGGCTTTGATGAGCGGCAATGTTCTGAATTCATTCACAAAATCTTCAACGCCACGATAGAAATAGGTCACTTCATTGATGTTGATGGTTGGATAGCTCAAAACGTGCGCTGGAGCATGATACTCTAAAGTAAACACATCACCCTCCACCATTTGCATGGCCTGAAAACGAGGCGTGTTAACGGTATAAGCGCCAATGACATGATTTTTATTCTTGTTGAAGGCAAACAATTTTGAGCCCGCTGGAAGCACCACTTCTTCTGAGAAATAGACACCCAGAGCTAAAGCATCTTTTGATTTGATTTGTAATTGCCAAACCTTGCTTCCATCTGAAAGTGTTGTCCACGTGCCACTATTCATTGGAGAAAGGTTTACCTGAATCAGTGTGCCAACGCGGTAGGCACGCCCAAGTTCATCGTTAATCGCGTCTTCTTCTAAAAGCTGCTGCACATTGGGCTTCACCAAGTTCACCGCTTCAACTGCGTTGATGGATTGAGCCGGTAAGCCAAAAGAAACGGGCTTTCCGCCATCACCCACTTGTCCATTTATCCCAACGTAAACGAATAAAAGCAAAATTAAGGAACAGTATAGTTTTTTCATGATTGAGGTTTTAGGTGGCGAAAGTAAGAAAAACCACTCAAAAATAAAATATTCTTGGCTTAAAACAAAAACAAACTCAAATGTGCTTTTTAATATTGTTTGCCACATTTAATCTTACTGATCTAAAGCAAGTCCTATTGGGGTCAATAAAAAAACTATCGTAGAGTAAAGATGTTTTATACGGTGTTAAAGCAATAATTGTAATTATGTGACACTACTTTTTAAATGACCTTGTACTAAACAACAATCGATTTCAGACTTCTGTCAATTTCAGATTCCTGTCAATTTCAGATAAAGGAAACGTTAATTGCGAATCGTCTAAAACAACAGAAAAAGAAAATAAAAAGTTCTTACAAGGGCGAAGTCAGATTTGAAAATCGATTAGATAAGTTAAATCTTATAGAAAAATTAATTTTTTTTGACTCCAAAAGAAATTACTCTAAATTCAGTTCTTCTATTTTTTGAATGATCTTCCTCTGTACAATCGGATTTCACAGATCCTTCGCATTCGCAATCGTTGAGCAACATTGATTCACCATAACCCTTACCATAAATTCTATCTGGATTTGTTATTCTTGATTTAATATAGGCTGCTGATGCAGCGGCTCTTTTATCCGATAAGTTCAGGTTGTATTGATTTGAGCCTCGGCAATCAGTGTGAGAACCAAGTTCCACAACCATATCTGGATATGTATTCATAATTACTACAATTTTATCCAATTCAATTGCTGCGTCAGGGCGAATATTAAACTTATTCAAATCGAAATTTATAGGATTTATTTCAACCATATCGGCTAAATCCGTAACTATCGAATCAAGCTTTAATTGATTTTTCAATTCATGAGACAAATCAATTAAACCCGCTTTCACAATTTTTCCCAAATAATATATTGTTTTCGGAAAATACCCCTCTTTAACCAATTCAATTTTGTAGGACAAAGAGTCATTCAGATTCTTGCCGAGGAGGCCCTGTTGAATTTCACCAATTGAATTGGTTGTGAACACACCTAAACGCTCTCCACTCAATAAATCGAGAATTGTAATCTTGACATCATTTAATGGCAAACTACTTTTCGCATCGCATATTTTGGCATAAATACCAAAGCCCGGATCTTTCTTAAGTTGAACAGTTTTTTCAATTCTATCTTCCTTTAATTCTATATCAACATCAGAAATGTCAACCTGCTCAGGATAATAATTATCATTTGTTATTTCAAAAACATAATCAGTCCCAGAATAACGAAAAAGTTAATTAACTCTATTGCAGAAAAATCAAGTGTTCTTAACAAACTTACTCCACGAGAACAAGAAGTGGCTAATCATATACTTAAAGGACAAAGTTATAAAATGATAGCCCATGAAATTGGTATTTCTATAGAAACTGTTCGAATGAACATCAAAAATATTTACAAAAAACTGAACATCAATAGCAAAGCAGAATTGTTTAATTTAAAACACAACATGTTCAATCATTGACTTACATATCACTTGAAAATCTTGAATTGGTTTAGATTAAAAGAAGCCACTCATTTCGTACATCAACATTTCGTCTACTCGAAACAATATTTTTCTCTTATAAATAAACGAAAAAACTAACCTTATTCAAAACAACTTTTAGCTCTTCAATAAATTTCATTATCTACAGTTTTCTATAATCCACTCAGGTAGATAGCTCAAAAAAACACTTTGATAATCTGGCACTTTTTCAGATCAAAAATGCACTAATCACCGGAAAAAGGATTTGACCCGTTTATTCAAATAAATATGACATTCTCGAATGCTATTAACAAAATCATAATAACGAATAAAAAAAGCCCAAATCACTCTAGGCTCAAAACACATATTTTTTTGAATTTGTTAATGATCTTCCGTTTCTCCTTCTGCTAAAGGAACCGTTTGCAAGATAAAATCTTCATCGGCGCCTGGCTTACTGTAATCGTAAGGCCAACGGTGAACCACAGGAAGGGCACCAGGCCAGTTACCGTGAACGTGCTCCACAGGTGTAGTCCATTCAAGCGTGTTTCCTCTCCAAGGATTTTGAACCGCTTTAGGGCCGCGGTAAATGCTGTAGAAGAAATTGTACAAGAACAATCCTTGAGCCAACAAACCAATGATAGCAAAAATTGAAATAATTACATTCAACTCCATGATGATGTTGAATTGATTCATGTCAAATCCTTCGTAAACAGAATAATCATAATATCGACGCGGAGCACCAGCAATACCAACAAAGTGCATTGGGAAGAACACACCATAACCAGAAATCAAAGTCAACCAAAAATGCACATAACCAATTCTAAGATTCATCATGCGACCGTACATTTTAGGGAACCAATGATAAACTCCGGCAAACATACCAAACACTGCCGATAGACCCATTACCACGTGGAAGTGGGCTACAACGAAATACGTATCATGTACTGCAATATCCAAAGCAGAGTCAGCCAAGATAATACCTGTAACACCACCTGTAATAAATGTAGAAACCAATGCGATAGAGAACAACATTTGCGGCGTGTAAATAGCAGTACTTCTCCAAAGTGTAGTCAAATAGTTAAACACTTTCACCGCCGAAGGAATGGCAATTAACAAAGTGGTAAATACGAACAAACTGCCTAAGAACGGACTCATACCAGTTACGTACATGTGGTGCGCCCAAACAATGAACGATAAGAAACCAATACCTAAGATTGAAGTAATCATCGCCTTGTAACCAAAAATTGGTTTACGCGCATTAGTAGAAATTACCTCAGATGTTAAACCAAGCGCTGGCAACAATACGATATACACCTCAGGGTGACCCAAGAACCAGAACAAGTGCTGATAAAGCAATGGAGAACCACCTGTGTTATCAAGCATTTCACCACCAACAATAATGTCGCTCAAATAGAAAGAGGTACCCATCGTTCTATCCATAATCAACAATAACGCAGCTGAAAGAAGAACAGGGAAAGACAATACTCCTAAAACTGCTGTAACAAAGAAAGCCCAAATCGTTAATGGCAAACGCAGCATCGTCATTCCTTTTGTGCGTAAGTTCAAAATAGTAACGATATAGTTCAAAGAGCCCAACAAAGATGAGGCAATGAAAATCGCCATGGAAACCAACCATAGGGTCATACCCAAACCTGAACCCGGAACTGCTTGAGGTAAGGCAGATAAAGGAGGATAAACCGTCCATCCAGCCATTGCAGGACCCGTTTCAACAAACAAAGAAATTACCATGATTACAGACGAGATGAAAAACATCCAGTAAGAAAGCATGTTCAAGAAACCAGAAGCCATATCACGGGCGCCAATTTGCAATGGAATAAGTAAATTCGAGAATGTGCCTGACAAACCACCGGTTAAAAGGAAGAACACCATGATTGTTCCGTGCATGGTAACAAGACCCAAATACATGTTTCTATCCAAAATACCATTGGGCGCCCAACGATCCCCTAAAAATGCATGCAAAATATCCGAGCTTTGTTCAGGCCAACCCAATTGGATTCTAAACAAAGTAGATAAAATCATAGCAATAAGACCCATAACAATTGCCGTAAGCAAAAATTGCTTAGAAATCATTTTGTGGTCTTGTGAAAAGATATACTTAGAAACGAAACTCTCTTCGTGATGTGCGTGTTCGTGTGTACTAGCTGCCATTATAATATTTGTTTATAAGTGGTTTATAAAAGTTATATCAAAGAATTCAAATTATTCAGCACTTTCAGGGGCGCTTGCTGCTTGTAAGCCAAAAGTTTTGGTAGCTACTTGTTCGGCCCACCAAACATCATATTCATTTTCGTCCAAAACCTCAACAATCAATTTCATATTAGAATGTGAAGCGCCACAGATCTTATTGCACAACAGAATATAATTGAAGTTGTTGTCTTTCATTTTCGCGCGCATTTCTTTTGTGGTGATACTTGGCGTAAACTTCAATCGTGTCACCATGCCTGGCACCGTATTTATCTGTGCACGGAAATGAGGGAAATAAGCAGAGTGAATCACATCTTGTGCACGGAAATACATATCGTATTCTTGATTTTTCTTGAGTACCAATGTAATATTCGCGGGTTGTACAATATCATCTAAAGAGGAAGCATCCCATGCCGGATCATGATTTTCTTGTAATTGTAAAAGACGAACATACAAGCGCTCTTTGGTAGCCAAAGACTCTTTCATTTCCGCTAATACAGTAACGGAATAAACCGTATTGGGATCATTGATACGGGCCTCTAAATCCTCTATCTCTATTTTCAATTCTTCTACTCTTGCAGCAATAGTTTCAGTAGTAGCTAAACCAAGAGGATTAGTGGTGTTGATCAACTTATAATCAAACTTACCCAAGGTGTTGTCTTGTCCTGAATAGCGAACCGCCCAATCAAATTGCTTAGAATACAACTCAATTACCACAGCATTTTCACCTGCAGCACCTGTTCGATCACTCCATTGTACAAGACCCATTACGATAATCACCGAAAGCACAGCAGCAGGAGCAGCAGTCCACATCAATTCCCAACGCGTGTTGTGTGTATAATAATATGCTTTTGCACCTGGTTTCGCATGGTATTTCCAAGCAAAATAAAACAACAAACCATTGGTCACAAAGAAAATTGCGCTGATCAAAATTAAATTCACCCCGAACAACCAATCGTATTCTACGCCCTCAACGGAAGCAGCAACACCATTTCCTCCAGCACCATAACGTGCAATCATCCAGATGTAAGAAACAAACATTCCTATACCGAAAAGCAACAACAAATTGGCATTCATTTTATTGTCTCGGTAATCCACATCCGTTTCATTGCGATTTCGAAGTTTCGAAGTAAGCTCATAAATGCGCGTTAGCTGAGCAACCGCTAAAATGGCTAAAACAATGACTATTAGGGCAATAAACTTCATCTCTGTATTATTAAATTAACTAATTAACTATATTTCGTGGTGAATACTTTCGTCTAACATTGGATGCTTTAGCGGTACAAGCGGCGCTTTAGTCAAACTCGTAAGAACTACAAACGCAAACAAGGATCCGAAAAACAAGAACAAACCAACCTCAAGAGCTGTGATCGATGCATGTGCGCCAATACCAGCCGGCGCAATCATCATAAACACATCGGCCCAGTGACCAACAAGTATAATCAAACCAACAAAAGTTAGAATACCTGCATGTCTTTTGGCTTCTCTAGACATCAATAGCACCATTGGTAAAGCAAAATTGATTAAGAACATCCCGAAGAACAACAATTTGAAGTCTTCGATTCTATCAAAATAGTAAATCACTTCTTCCGGAATATTGGCGTACCAATACAACATCAATTGAGAGAAAAACAAATACGACCACAAGAAAGAAGTGGCAAAAATCCATTTTCCAACGTCGTGTATATGACTATCATTCAGTTTTGGCATCAAACCTTTGCCACGCAAGTACAACAACAACATCATCAAAACAACCATTGATGAACACCATACTCCAGCAAAAACATACCATCCAAACAAAGTTGAGAACCAGTGAACATCTATAGACATAATCCAGTCCCATGAGAACATGGAGCTAAAAACCGCAAAGAACACCAAAAATGTAGCTCCTTTTTTAAAGTTTTTAAAATGCAAAGCTGTACCCCCTTCTATATCTTCTTGCAAAGAGCGCTTTCTAAATCCACGATAGAACAAATAGAAAACAGCCAAATAAATAACTGTGCGGATCATGAAAAACACCTTATTCAAATAGGCAGCTTTACCTTGGATGATTGGGTCTTCCTTAACCACTTCTGGGTCCATCCAAAGATAAACATGAGCGCCATCCGTAAAAATAAAAACCAAGAAGATGACAAGTAAGATAGCGCCACCGACTGGAATATAACCAGTCATGCCTTCTAACACTCTTTTGATATAAACATACCAACCTGCCTCTGTTGCGTATGCCAAGGCAAGGAAAAACAAAGCTCCCAAACCAATGGCAAAGAAAAAGAAGCCATCTAACAATAAGTTCGCCATGATTCGTTGGAACAAATGTCCGCCTTTCGCATGATAAAACATACCAATTGCAGCCAAAACTATCCCTACGATTGCCGTGAGGATCATGACCTTTTTCGCTTTATTTGAAATACTGAATTCCATCTCGTTTGTTTTCTATATTATGTACTCAAAAATCTTATTGTGCAGGATTTGCAGCGGCGTTATCAACTACTAAAGTATCGGCACCTTCAACTTCACTACCCTCTTCGACAGCTTGTTCGCCAAACTTACCATAATTGGCATCTTGCAACAGCTTTATATAGTGTATGATTGACCAAATTTCTTTTTTGGTAACCGTGTGACCGTGAGCACCCATCAAGCCTTTACCGTAGTAAATAGAGTAAAACATTTGACCATCGGCAATCATCAATGACTTGTAATTAGGGACGCCTGAATAAGCACCAGACACCACCATGGGCCCTTGACCATCACCAGCTTCACCATGACAATGCTGACATTGCTTAACATAAACATATTTTCCAAAATCCAGAACCTGCTGGGCATTTTCCTCAGTCAATTTAATTGGATTGACATCGTTGGCAGCGGCCAAATACTCACTTTCAGCATCAGCAGCCAAAAGAAGCCCATAATGATTGTGCGTTAAGTCCATCCCTAAAGCTGGGCGTCTCATATAAGGCATCATCATCATCACTTCTTCCATATCCGTTCCGAAAAATGGAATTGTTCCGAAAGGAGGCACTTTGGCAGAAATCGTATTCGCACGATTGGCATCATAACGCTCGCGCACTTCACCATAATCTACATAAGGCTCAATGGCAGCAGAACGATACATGTCTGGCATATATTCGTAAAACGGACTGTCACTCGACTTGCATGAAGTCAAAAGTGCTCCAGAAACGAATGCTAAAATTGTGAAACTTCTCAACATAACTTTATTTTTGGGCAAAACGCCGTTAGTTTAATTCTTTTTGATTTAACTCAATAATTCCGGTTTCCTTAAGGATTGCGGAAATCTCATCAGCTGAAAACTGTCTGTTTTCCGACAAACGAACCTCCATGACAAATTTATCGTCGGTTGTACGTGGGTCTGGATTTTCTGCTTTTCTACCTGGAATGGTTTTGTTTCTTAACAAATAGGTAATCGCCATAAGGTGAGCAGCACATAAAACCGTGAACTCAAAAGTTACAGGCACAAAAGCCAAAAGATTATCCAAATAGGAAAAATTAGGCTTACCACCAATATTCATCGGCCAATCAACCACCATAAAATAACGCATACCAACAGTGGCCAACAACAAACCAGTAAGTCCATATAAAAAGGCCATAATTCCTAATCGTGTTTGCTTAACCCCAATAATTGGGTCAATTCCATGCACGGGAAACGGAGAGAATACCTCATTCACCTTAATGCCTTTAGAAACGACTTTTTTTGCGCCGTCTTTCAGGACATCATCATCGTCGTACATTGCGTAAAAAATTCTATCTGCCATAAGATTCAAATATTTCTTATTAATGTTTTGATTCAGTTTCGTTTTTGTAAGACTCACCTGAAGTTTTCAAGATTGTTTTCATTTCTGCAATAGGAAGTACAGGGAAGAACCTTGCAAACAACAAGAAGAAAACGAAAAACAAACCGATTGTTCCAATGTAAATACCGATATCGATAGCCGTTGGATAGAACATGCTCCAAGAAGAAGGCAAATAATCTCTGTGGATAGAAGTCACGATAATCACAAAACGCTCAAACCACATACCGATATTTACCACGATAGAGATAATGAAAGTAAACAACAAGCTTCTTCTCAATTTTTTAAACCACATCAACTGTGGAGAGAACACGTTACACGTCATCATCGACCAATATGCCCAAGCATAAGGCCCTGAGAAACGGTTGATGAATGCATAAGATTCATATTCAACTCCAGAGTACCAAGAAATGAACAACTCTGTAATATAGGCTACACCTACAATAGAACCAGTAACCATAATTACGATGTTCATATACTCCACGTGCTTGGTATGAATATACGCTTCTAATTTAAAGGCTTTACGCATGATGAGCATGAGCGTTTGCACCATCGCAAATCCGGAGAACACCGCTCCCGCAACGAAATAAGGCGGGAAAATTGTGGTGTGCCATCCTGGAATCACAGAGGTAGCAAAGTCAAATGATACAATAGAGTGCACCGAGAATACGAGTGGTGTTGCAATACCGGCCAAAACCAAAGAAACCAATTCAAATCTGTTCCACTGCTTGGCTCTACCCGACCATCCGAAAGAAAGCAATGAATACATTCTTTTCGAAAGCGGATTTTTTACACGATCGCGCAGGGTTGCAAAGTCAGGAATCAATCCGATGTACCAGAATACCAAGGACACGGAAAGGTAAGTTGAAATCGCGAATACGTCCCAAAGCAATGGAGAATTGAAGTTCACCCACAATGGTCCGAATTGATTAGGTAAGGGCAAAACCCAATATCCCATCCAGAGGCGCCCCATGTGAATCAAAGGGAAAAGACCCGCCATGAATACCGCAAAAATTGTCATCGCCTCTGCAGAACGGTTAATGGCCATACGCCATTTTTGTCTGAAGAGCAACAACACCGCAGAAATCAAGGTTCCTGCGTGACCGATACCTACCCACCATACGAAGTTTGTAATATCCCAAGCCCAACCAACAGTTTTGTTAAGACCCCAAACACCGATGCCAGTTCCGAGTAAGTATAAAATACAACCTACGCCGTATAAACCAATAATTGCAGCAATGGTAAACAAGATATACCACATTCTTGGTGCTTTACCCTCGATAGGCTGACAAACGTCATTAGTTACGTCATGAAACGTTTTATGACCTAATACAAGGGGTTCTCTAATCGCAGCTTCCTTATGCATTATTTTCTTTTTTTATATCGTTCAAAAATCGAATTCTATTACTATTAATGTCCACCTTCATGGTTATCCTCATGACCGTGGTCGGCAAATCGGGCTTCATCATGACGACGCTTTTCTGCAACCGCTTTTTGACGTTCGCGCAACTCGTTATTATCATGATTTCTAACTTTAACTTGATACCAGATGTTTGGTTTAATACCAACCTCTTCCAAAGCTTGGTAAGCGCGTTTTTCTGCACTTGCCTTTCTAACGGCAGAACCTGTATCGTTCCAGTCGCCCATAGTGATGGCATTTGTAGGACACGCATCAGCACAAGCCACAGACACATCACCATCCACAACCGGACGAGATTCAACCTTAGCTTTCAACTTGCCCTCTTGAATTTTTTGAACACACAATGAGCATTTTTCCATAACACCACGTGTGCGAACAGTAACATCTGGATTCAATACCATTCTAGCTAAATCATCCTGAGATGGGTTGATTTCAGTAAACTTCTTGTATGATGGATAGTTGAACCAGTTGAATCGACGTACTTTATAAGGACAGTTGTTTGCACAATATCTTGTACCGATACAACGATTATAAGTCATTTGGTTTAAGCCCTCATTGGAGTGCGTTGTAGCTGCCACTGGACATACCGTTTCGCATGGTGCGTGATTACAGTGTTGACAAAGCATCGGCATGAAAACAACCGTTGGGTTTTCATCGATGTTTTTCTCCAAACGCGTGAAAGAAAAATCTTCTTTTTTAGTACCAATGGCCAATTCATCTTCTGACTTGTAGTAGCGATCTAAACGCAACCAAGCCATTTCACGACCGCGACGCACTTCATCCTTACCTACAACAGGAACATTGTTTTCAGATTGACAAGCAATCAAACAAGTACCACAACCGATACATGAACTTAAATCAATAGACAAAGCCCATCTGTGTCCAATGTGTTCAACCGGATGAGACTTCCATAAGTCAAATTTGCTCACGGCCTCAGGACCATGGTGAGTCATTAACTTGTGTGGCAAGTTATATCCTACTTCGTCATCGTTCAAGAAAGACTCAAGAGTTGTTTCTTTAACAATAGAAGCACGGCCCATTGCCGTTAATTGGAATTGTGTTGAAGCGATAGGATAGGTTCCTGAAAGCTTCTCAATTTTGGCTGAACCAGAAAAAGATAAAGCGCCATTTGCGATTGAGACAAACTTAAATGCGTTTTGTCCGATTGCAACACGCTTACCATCTTGCTCTTCGTAACCGCCGTATTCTTTGGTTTTGAAAGCCCCTTTACCGATGCGCTCGCCGTTTTCTCCACGACCATAACCCAAAGCAACACCTACTGTGCCCTTTGTTTGACCTGGTGTTGGGATAACCGGCAACTCTAAAGAAACACCGTTCACTGTTATTTTTGCCAAAGTAGCGCCATGCTCTTGATCCATAACAACGTTATAGCCAGCATCTTGCGCCTCTTTGTAATTCATTGTAATGTAGTTGTCCCACGTAATTTTGGAAATCGGGTCGGACATCTCTTGCAACCAAGGGTTACCTGCTTGCGTACCAACACCTATAGATGTTTTGGTGTACATAACGAGTTCTACACCACCGTCAAACTTAGGCAAAGCCGCGGCCAATCCAGCAAGGTCTGCTGCAAAAACCGGAGCTTCTTGAACAATTACTTCAGGTGTAGTATTACCATTGTGAACAGAAACATTCCAGAAATCTTCGAAAGACGCAAATCCTGTAGATGCTGGATAACCATATTGTTCCCAAACCTGACGGATTCTATTGTAATAAACCGTACTTTCTCTGCCACTTCTGTTGGCATTACCCATCCACACCAATAAAGATTCTTGTGCAGAAGCCGTGTTATGAATTGGTTTGATAGTGGGTTGTGCCAAAGCATAAATACTAGCCACGGGATTATGATCATTCCAAGCCTCCAAAGCATGGTGGTCTGGACAAACATACTGGCATTTTGCAGCTGTTTCATCGTTCCAAGAAGCGAAAGAAACAGATAAGTCTAATTTACCTAAAGCCTCTCCGAATGCTTTCCCTTTTGGATGAGAATACACAGGATTAGCCCCAAAGAAAATTACACCATCAACGCCAGTGCCTTTAATTACGTTGTTCACCAAAGTATTCAACGCTGCATCTTGGGACTGGAATAAATTCACCGCATCATTCAAATTGATTGTGGTGCTGTAATTCCCAAGGTAGTGGTTAATTTTATTCGTTATAATTTGAAGCGCTTCGTTGTTTTCTCCGCATACAACCAGGGATTTTCCTTTAGCAGCTTTCAAAGCAGCAACCGCTTGTTGCACTTCTTTTGAATTCTTAGCATCGCCAGCACTAACGCCAGGGATACTTCCAGCGCCAACACCTTCAGCAATTGCCGCCAAGACAGATGCGTATTGAGAAGGCTTAAACATCCCTCTTACATCAGCATTTGCACCTGCAATACTCATATTCGCTTCAAACTGAAAATGTTTAGACATGTTGCCATTTTCAGGCTTACGGTTTGTAGCATACTGAGCGCGGTAAATATTGCTAAGCAACCAACCATTCAAGAAATCAGCACCAACAGAAACGATTGCTTCCGCTTTGCTAAAATCATAAGATGGAATTGCGGCTTTACCAAACGACTTTTCATTTGCCGAACGCAGCGCTGAATAAGAAACCGCGTCGTATTGTATATGTTCAACATTACCAAATTTCTCAGCAAATTCACCGATAATGATTTGTGTTGTTGGGCTGATAATTGAATTGGAAACCAAAGCAACTTTTCCTCCTTTGTCTTTGATGCTGTTCAGCGCTTTAATGATCGCAGTATCGGCATCAGACCATTTGGATTCAGCACCTTTCACTAATGGTGCCGTAAGTCGTTCTCCATCATACAAAGACAAAACAGAAGCAGCTACCTCCGGGGAGATTGCTCCTGCGCCAAAACCAAACTCTTTGTTTCCTTTGATATGAATTGGGCGACCTTCTCGCGTTTTCACCATAATGGAAGCGAAAGTGTTTCCATCATAATAATTCGAAGCATACCAATTTGCTTTACCTAAGGTAATATCTTCTGGTTTCACAAGGTAAGGAATCGCTTTTGTAACAGGCGCTTCACATGCTGCGATAGTAGCAGCAGCTACACTGAAACCTAAAAATTTCAGGAAATCTCTTCTGTTTGTTGAGGACTCACGCGTTTCCTCATCGGCCAAAAACTCATCAACGGAAATCGGCTCTGCAGACATGTCCACGCGAGTTTCGAAATAGTCTTGGTTTGCACTCATATTCTCAACACCTTTATTATTTTCAAACATACTCATAGTATTGTCGTCATTAAGATTAATAGTGGCACTTAGCACACTCCCAACCACCTAATTCATTAACTGTAATTTTATCGTCGGCCAACATTCTTTGATAAAGCGATTTGCCATGCTTGCTCAAACGTCTATGAATTTCATCATAATAACCAGAGCCCAAAGTATTCAAGTTGCCATTCGCAATTTCTTTAGCGCCATGACACTCGATACACCAGCCCATGGTTAAGGTCGCATTTTTCAAAGGAATATTCCCTTCTATTTTGCTCAACTCATGCACAGGAACAACGCGTGCAGTAGTTTCTTTGGTCATATCACCGTGACACTGCTTACAATCTAAACCACCTACTACAACGTGTTGCTGGTGATTGAAGTAAACGTGATCAGGAAGCACATGAACTTTATTCCAAACGATTGGCGTTCCTTTTCCAGTGTATTTACCTGAACCTTCAGTATCCCAACCAGCTGCGGCGTAAATTTTCGCGATTTTAGATTTCTGAGCATCATCTTTACCTGGAATACCTTTGTGGCAGTTCATACAAACGTTAACAGTAGGAATACCAGCAGATTTCGATTTATCTACAGAGTTGTGACAATATTTACATTCGATGCCATTATCGCCTGCGTGGATGGAGTGTGGGAACTCAATAGGCTGCGATGGTTGGTAGTTGTTATAAACACCTATTTCATTCAAAGCAAAATAACCTTTTACCAAAAGCGCCAAGATGATCACCAAGGTACCGATTCCAACAGCAATTTTATTCTTTATAATGTACTCGCGAATTTCATCGCCATAAGATTTGTCTTTTGCGGCGCCCGTTTCAGATTCTTCAACTGCAAAACGCAACTGGCGACGAACACCTCCAACAGCTAAGATAACACCAGAGAAAACTACAGCCAATAGAATCCAAACCCAAGTGTTTGATTTTTCTTCGGTTGGTCCCACCTGACCTCCGCCATCATTTACACCAGCACCAGGATCAACAGGCGCAACATAGGCATCAGCATAATCAAAAATAGCCGTGATTTCGTCGTCGCTTAGGAAACCAAACACTGACATCGCAGTCGGCGACCATTCTGAAACCGATTTCGCATACGGATCAGAATCTGCAGCAGCCTGCCAATTCTTCACCCATTGATACAAAGAGCCCTCTTGTGCGCCACCATCGGCCCATTTTTTTCTAACCCCTTGAAGTTTTGGCCCCGTGCTGTTGTCTAACACTTTATGACAAGTGGCGCAGTGCGTGTTGAACAACTCCTCACCGTTTTGTGCATAACCCGGGAAAATTGTTGATAAAAAAGCAAAGGCAAAAACACCCAAAATTTGTGTGACTCGCTTGCTATTTAATTGACTATTAGCTATTTTCATTGACAAAGCTTTTTCGTTTTATGGAAAGTGTACTTTTTATCGCTCGCAAATTTAATATTGAAAGGGCTCGCATGACATTTTTATGACAGAAATTAAGGCACTATCATGTTAATTTAAAACCAATCTAAATAAGCCTGTGAGCTAATGCACACAAAACAAGTCGAATAAAGAAAAATGGTGTGTATGAAGCGTGTTGATAACGAACTCAAAACTCGAAGAACACGAATTGGCATAAACTTTGACTATCGGCAGAGAAATATCGTATCGATAAAATGAATTACTTTTGCAACCAACAATAAATAAGTTATGAGAATTTGCGCTTCAATCTTTTTTCTACTCATGCTATCTTCTTATGCCATGAGTCAAGACACAACGTTTGTTTTCAGACCGGCGAGCAACTTGGATTCATTGACCGTTGGGATTGTTTATGAGGAGGATGAGCGCACCGCTGGGCTACTACGTGAGCTTAAAACTTATGAAATTCAAGGTGATGTTGTGATTATGGATGGTTACCGCATTCAAATCTATTTCAGCAATGAAAGAAAACTAGCAGAGGAACAAAGAATGAAGTTTATTCGTCTTTTTCCTGCTTTTGAATCATTCATAGAATATGATGCACCTAATTATACAGTAAAAGTAGGAAGCTTTAGATCTATTGAAGAGGCTGAAGAATTCAGAAAAATAATCACCCCGTATTTTCCGATGAGCATCATTCAGAAGGCAAAAATCAAAATGTCTTTGGATAAGGGGGATAAATAGCCCGCTTCGGCAGGCTCAGTGGCCTATTTTCGGGGAGCTCAGTGGCCCGCTTCGGCAGGCTCAGT
>Ga0169931_10001262_pt1 | contig 41879 bp, 34 predicted proteins | sample Kivu_15m_20L_FD_129675 | JGI IMG/M metagenome (GOLD analysis project Ga0169931, IMG submission 129675) | Freshwater microbial communities from Lake Kivu, Western Province, Rwanda to study Microbial Dark Matter (Phase II) - Kivu_15m_20L... | ecosystem: Environmental > Aquatic > Freshwater > Lake... | reverse complement strand
CCGCCGCCCAGCACCGGTACCGGGTAGGTGATCTTCGCGTTGATCGTGGGCAGCCAGACGTAGGGCGTGGCCGAGAAGCGCCACGCGTCCGGGGCCGCGAGACCCGGCGCGGACGCGGCGGTCGACGCTGCCAGGGACTGCGCCGCGGACGGGCTCGAGCAGGCCAGAGCAAGCGTCGTGGTGGCGGCCAGCACGGCCAGGCGGACACCCCGGTGGGGCGCGGGTGGTGCGCGATCGGCCATCGTTTCTCCGCGGAGCTCACGCCCCGGCGCCGTGCAGTCCGGCCCGGGGTCACGGGGCGAGTGTGCCCGATGCGGCGGGCGCGTCGGCGCCCGACCGCAGAGCGGTCCGCTCGACGCCCGCGGTGCGGCCCGCCGGTCGCGGCCCGCCGCGCCGGGCGCGCCGCACGCGTACCATCGGGCGTCCGGGATCCGCGCCGCGCAGCTGCGTGCGGCGCCGAACGCCTTCGCCGATCCGGCCCGCCCAGGAGAACCGATGGACATCACGACCGGACGACCGGTCACGCTCGCGCCCTCGGGCATGGTCGCCTGCCCGCACGCGCTCGCCTCGGCCGCGGGGGTCGACGTGCTGCGTGCCGGGGGCTCGGCGGTCGACGCGGCGATCGCGACCAGCGCGGTGCTGTCGGTCACGTATCCGCACATGACCGGCGTGGGCGGCGACGCGTTCTGGCTGATCCACGATGCCCGGACGCGACGGGTGCGCTTCCTCGACGGCGGCGGCCGTGCGGCGTCGGGCGCCACGATCGCGGCGGTCCGCGCGCGCGGCCTGGACTCGATCCCGCTGCGCGGGATCGTGCCCGCCACGCTCACCGTGCCGGGGTCGGTCGCGAGCTGGGACGAGGCGCACCGCGCCTGCGGCCGGCTGCCGCTCACCCGCTGTCTGGAGGCGGCCATCGGCTATGCGCAGGACGGCTTTCCGGTGACCGCGCGGGTGGCCGGGTTCATCGAGCGCACCCGGGACGAGCTGGCCGCGCACGCGGACGCGGCGGCGCTGCTGCTGCCCGACGCTCGGGTGCCGCGTGCCGGCAGCCTGCTGCGCAACCCCGGGCTCGCACGCACGCTCACCGCGATCGCGAACGAGGGCGCCGACGGCTTCTATCGCGGCGAGGTCGGCCGGCGGCTGGCCGCGTTCTGCGCACGGCACGGCGGCTTCTTCACGGCCGAGGACCTCGCCGCGCAGCACGCGTTCTGGGGCGAGCCGCTGACCGGTCGCTACCGCGACGTGACGATCCACCAGACCCCTGCGCCGACCCAGGGGTTCGCGGTGCTGCAGATGCTGGCGCTGCTCGAGCCGTTCGAGCTGCACCGCCTCGAGCGGCTGGGGCCGGACGCCGCGCACCTGATGATCCAGGCCAAGCAGCTCGCCTACCACGACCGCGACCGGTTCCTCGCCGACCCGCGCTTCGTCGACGTGCCGATCGACGCGCTGCTGTCGCCCGCGCACCTGGCGCGCCGCCGCGCGCTGATCGACCCCGCGCGCGCGCTGCCCTGGGACGCGGTGCCCTCGCACGGCAGCCTGGCGGGCGACACCGTGTACGTCGCGGCGGTCGACGCCGAGGGCAACGCCGCGTCGCTGATCCAGAGCCTGTACGGCGTGTTCGGCTCGGCCGTGGTGGCGGGCGACACCGGCGTCGTGCTGCAGAACCGCAGCGCGTACTTCTCGCTCGATCCGGCGCACCCCAACGCGCTGCAGCCGGGCAAGACCCCGCTGCACACGCTGATCGCCTCGATGGCCTTGCGCGACGACCGGCTGTGGGCGGTGGTCGGCTGCATGGGCGCCGACGGCCAGCCGCAGATCCATCTGCACACGTACGTGAACCTGATCGACCACGGCCTGGACGTGCAGGCCGCGATCGAGGCGCCGCGCTGGCTGTCGGGGCGCTTCGCGATCGGCGAGGACCGCGACACGCTGCACGTCGAGTCGCGCTATCCGGCCGCGACCCTGGCCGAGCTCGAGCGGCGCGGTCACCGGCTCGACCGCTGGGGGCCGTTCGCCGAGCTCGCCGGGCACGCGCACGGCGTGGTGATCGACCCCGCGAGCGGCGTGCGCGCGGGCGGCTCGGACCCGCGCAGCGACGGCGCGGCGATCGGCTACTGAGGCGCGGCCCGCGCGCGATCGCGGCGGGCCGCCCGCCTCAGACGTAGTCCTTGTACTTGTCGAGCAGCCGCACCGGCTTGCGCAGCGCGTCGCGGCGGAACGGGTCGCCGAGCTCGCGGTTGCACATCACCTCGATCACGCAGGTGCGGCGGTGGTTCATCTGCAGGTCCACCGCGCGCGACAGCGCCGGGCCCACGTCCTCGAGCGCGTCCACGCGGATCGCCTCGGCGCCCATCGAGCGCGCGATCGCGCCGAAGTCCTGGTCGGTGAGCTCGCCGGCGACGAAGCGCCGGCCGTAGAAGTCGACCTGGTTCTTCTTCTCGGCGCCCCACTGGCGGTTGTGGAACACCACGCCGGTGACCGGGATGTCGTGGCGCACACAGGTCATGATCTCGACCATGCTCATCGCCCACGCGCCGTCGCCCGCGTAGGCGATCGCCGGCCGGTCGGGGCACGCGACCTTCGCGCCGATCATCGTCGGCAGCGAGTAGCCGCAGTTGCCGAAGCTCATCGGCGCGAAGAAGCTGCGCGGCCGTTCGAAGCGCAGGTACGAGTGCGCGACCGAGTTGATGTTGCCGATGTCGGTGGACACCATCGCGTCGGCCGGCATCGCCCGCTCGAGCTCGCGCAGCACCTGGCGCGGGCTCAGCCAGCGGCCGCCCTCGCGGCGCGCCTCCTCGATCATGTCCAGGCTGTACGGGTCGCGCTCGTGCGTCCAGTCCGACAGCTCGCGCTCCCAGGCCGCCTTCTCGGCGGCGATCAGCGCGGCGCGCTCGGCGCGCGTCGCGTCGCAGGCGACCGCGCGGGCGGCGAGCCGCGCGGCGAGCGCGAGCGCCGTGGCCTTCGCGTCGCCGCAGATGCCGACGTGGATCTTCTTCACCAGCCCGAGCATCGTGTGGTCGGCGTCGACCTGGATGATCTTCGCGCCCTTCGGCCAGTAGTCCATGCCGTGCTGCGGCAGCGTGCCGAACGGGCCGAGCCGCGTGCCGAGCGCGAGCACCACGTCGGCCTGCGAGATCAGCGTCATGCCGGCCTTGGAGCCCTGGTAGCCGAGCGGACCGCACCACAGCGGATGGCTCGCCGGGAAGCTGTCGTTGTGCTGGTAGCTGTTGACCACCGGCGCGCCCAGCCGTTCGGCGAGCGCCCTGCAGGCGTCGACCCCGTCGGCCATCACCACGCCGCCGCCGGCGACGATCACCGGGAACTTCGCCACCGCGAGCAGCGCGGCCGCATCCTCCAGGCTTTGCTCGCCGCCCGCACCGCGCTCGATGCGCCGCGGCTGCGGGATCTCGCACTCGATCTCGCCGTAGAAGTAGTCGCGCGGGATGTTGAGCTGGGTCGGCCCCATCTCGGCCATCGCGCGGTCGAAGCAGCGCGCGGTGAACTCCGCCATCCGGGCCGGGTGCGTGACGTGGCCCTGGTACTTGACGAACTCCTCGAACATCGGCAGCTGGTTGGCCTCCTGGAAGCCGCCCAGTCCGATGCCCATCGTGCCCGCCTGCGGCGTGATCAGCACCACCGGCGAGTGCGCCCAGTAGGCCGCGGCGATCGCGGTCACGCAGTTGCTGATGCCCGGACCGTTCTGGCCGATCACCACCCCGTGACGGCCGCTCGCCCGCGCGTAGCCGTCGGCCATGTGCGCCGCGCCCTGCTCGTGCACGACCGGGATCAGCGTGATGCCGGCCGGCGCGAAGATGTCCATCGCGTCCATGAACGCGCTGCCCATGATCCCGAACATCGTGTCCACGCCGTTGGCCACCAGCGTCTCCACGAAGGCCTCGGACGGAGTCATTCGCTGCACGCCGGCGACGACGGTGCGGGCGGGCGGACGGGACAGGTCGTTCATCGTCGGATCTCCCTCCGGAAAGGCTGGCGGAGCACGCGCCACGCCGGCTTCGGCACGCGCGGTTCCGGAAACCGTCGGCCGGGCGCAGACTAGGCGAGCCCCCGAACCCAGTCAACCGCGGTTCCGGAAAACGGCACGTACCGTGCCGGATTGCGGAACGTCGCTATCATCGGCCGATGGGACCGGTCTGCAGCGTCGCTCGCGCCGAGGCCCGCGCGCCGGCGTCCCCGCGGGCCGCGCGGGTCCCGGCCGGGGTCGGCGTGGCGGTTGCCCGGCGGCCGGCGGGCGCGGAGTGCGTGCAATGACCCTGCCCCTGCCCGCGATGCCCGCCTCGGACCGGCCCGAGCGGCTGCTGGGCGTGCGCGAGACCTTCGGCATCGACGCCGACCTGCACGTGCCCGCGTTCGCCGAGCGCAGCGAGCACGTGCCGGAGGTCGACCCCGCCTACCGCTTCAACCGCGACGTCACGCTCGCGCTGCTCGCCGGTTTCCGGTCCGACCGCCGCGTACTGATCCAGGGTCTGCACGGCACCGGCAAGTCCAGCCACGTCGAGCAGGTGGCCGCCCGGCTCAACTGGCCGTGCGTGCGGGTGAACCTGGACGGCCACGTGAGCCGCCTTGACCTGGTCGGACGCGACGCGGTGGTGCTGCGCGAAGGCCGTCAGGTGACCGAGTTCCAGGAGGGGATCGTGCCCTGGGCGCTGCAGCGGCCGGTCGCACTGGTCTTCGACGAGTACGACGCCGGCCGGCCGGACGTGATGTTCGTGATCCAGCGCGTGCTCGAGCGCGACGGGCGGTTCACGCTGCTCGACCAGAACCGCGTGCTGTCGCCGCACCCGTCGTTCCGGCTGTTCGCCACCGCCAACACGGTCGGACTGGGCAACCTCAACGGCCTGTACCACGGCGCCCAGCGGCTCAACCACGCGCAGATCGACCGCTGGAACATCGTCGCGGCGCTCGACTTCCTGCCGGCCGACGAGGAGGTCGCGATCGTGCAGGCGCGCGTGCCGCGGCTCGCCGACGACGCGGGCCGGGCGCTCGCGGCCGCGATGGTCGCGGTCGCCGACCTCACGCGCAAGGGGTTCGCGGCCGGCGACCTGTCCACGCTGATGTCGCCGCGCACCGTGATCACCTGGGCGGAGAACGTCGAGATCTTCCGTGATCCGGCGCTCGCGTTCCGTCTGGCGTTCCTGAACAAGTGCGATCCGGCCGAGCGGCCGGTGGTTGCCGAGTACTTCCAGCGGGTCTTCGACCGCGAGCTCGCCGAGAGCCACGCGCTCGGCGACCCGCCGGCGGCCGGAGCCGTGCCGCGCCGATGACCGACGCGCAGCGTCGGGCGCGCCGGCAGCAGCGGGTCGAGGCGCTGTGCGCGGCCGCGCTGCGGGCGCTGGCGGGCGAGACCGACCTGCACTTCCGCGGCCGGCGGCTGCACCGCGGCGAGCGCCGCCTGCCGGTGTTCGCGCCGCACCTGTCGCCCTCGCCGGACGACGACGACTTCGGCTCGCTGCGCGGCGCGGCCGACGGGATCGCGCTGCGGCTCACCCGCTCGGACGCGACGCTGCACGCACGCTGCGCGCCCGAGTCGGCGATCGAGCGCTGGGTGTTCGATGCGCTCGAGCAGTTCCGGGTCGAATCGCTCGCGCCCGCGACGCTGCCCGGCGTGGTGCGCAACCTGCGGCTCCGGCACGTGCGCTGGGCGCTCGCCTGCGAACGCGACGGCCTGACCGAGACCGACGCGGGCCTGCTGCTCTACACGGTCGCGCAGGTCTGCCGCGCGCAGATCCTCGCCGAGCCGGTGCTCGAGCAGACCGACGGGCTGATCGAGGCAACGCGCGGCGCGCTGATGCCGCGCATCGGCCACGCGCTCGCCGGTCTGCGGCGCGACCGCACCGACCAGGCGGCGTTCGCCGCGCGCGCGCTGGCGATCGCCCGTGCGGTGGGCGACCTGGTGCGCAACGCGGTGGCCGACGCCGGCGAGCGCAACGCCACCGAGGGCGAGGCCGCCGCGGAGCGTCGCGCGCGGCGCGCGCTCGCCGCCTGGCTCGACCCCGATCCGCCCGACACCGCGGCCGGTGCGGACGGCCTCGCCGCGCCCGGGTCGCGCCCGCCGCCCACGGACGCGCCGCCCTATCGGGTGTTCACCCGCGCGTTCGACCGCGAGCTGCGGGCCGCCGAGCAGGTGCGGCCCGCCGAGCTCGTCGAGCTGCGCGCGCGGCTCGACGCGCGGATCGCAGCGCAGGGCGTGAACCTGCCCCGGCTCGCGCGGGCGCTGCAGGCGCTGCTCGCCACGCCCGAGCGCGACGGCTGGGAGGGCGGTCTGGAGGCCGGGGTGATCGACGGCCGGCGGCTCGCGCGGCTGATCGCCTCGCCGGCCGAACGCCGGCTGTTCCGCGCCGAGCGTGCCGAGCCGCGCGCCGACTGGGTCGTCGGCGTGCTGGTCGACTGCTCGGGGTCGATGAAGCCGCACGCCGAGCCGGTCGCGATGATCGTCGACCTGCTCGCACGCGCCCTCGAGATGGCGGGCGTCGCGACCGAGGTGCTGGGCTTCACCACCGGTGCGTGGCACGGCGGGCGGGCGCTTCGCGCCTGGCAGCGGGCCGGCCGCCCGGCGGCGCCCGGGCGGCTGAACGAGGTGCAGCACCTGGTGTTCAAGGACGCGGACACGCCGTGGCGGCGCGCGCGTCCCGCGATCGCCGCGCTGCTGCGCGGCGACCTGTTTCGCGAGGGCGTCGACGGCGAGGCGGTCGACTGGGCGTGCGCGCGGCTCACCGACCGGCCGCAGTCGCGGCGGCTGCTGCTCGTGGTCTGCGACGGCTGTCCGCGCGACACCGCGACCGTGCTCGCCAACGGCGAGCTGCTGCTGGACGCGCACCTGCGCGAGGTGGTGCTGCGGCGCGAACGCGAGGGCATCGCGATCCGCGCGATCGGGGTCGGACTCGACCTGTCCGCCTACTACGACTTCAGCCAGGTGCTGGACCTGTCGGAGCCGCCGGGCAACCGCGTGTTCGCGGAGATCCTGCGGCTGATCGAGGGCCGGCGGGCGCGCTGAGGCGCGGTCGCCGGTCGGGCCCGTGCACGCAGGCCGCCGCCGACCCTGGGGTCGACCCCAGGTTGAGGCGGCGCTCGTGCCGTGGTTCGATCCGGCCGGTCCGCGCGGGCGTCCGGCCCGTCGCCGTCGCGCCCGAGCGCTGTCCGGGCGCGGCCGATCGCAATCGATGCTCATGACGGCTGCTGCTCCCCTTCACCGCCCCGACCGTTCGATGCCGCGCGCCGCGGGCCGCGCATGGTGACCCGAATCGAGGCCACCGGGCCGCGCGGCGGCGGGCTGGCGCCCCGCGCGCTCGAGACTTTGGAGCCGCCGCCGCAGGCGTTGCGCCCGCCGGCCGGTCGCTACGACGCGTGGCGGACCGCGCCGCCCGGCGCGACCGATCCGCAGGTCGCAGGGTGGGTGCGCGCGCTGCCCCTCGCCCGCAAGGCACTGGAGCGGGTGGCCCTCGAGGCGATCGGGCCGCCCTGATCGCCTGGAAGGCGCTCGACCCGGGCCGCAGCGAGGAGCGCGACCAGGTGCTGGAGGGGTTGGGACGCTGGCTGCAGAGCGCGATGCCCTGGCTGCCGCGCGGCGACACGAGGGTCGAGCGGCTGCGCCAGCAGGTGCCGACGCTGATGGGACGCAGCGGCGGCGATCCCAGGGTGGCGGCGCAGCAGCTGTATCGCGGACTGGAGCGCGGTGAGGGGCCCGGCGCTCGCGCGACGCCGTCGCGCGACCGGCCTGCGCCGCCGCAGGCGGGCCCGCGCCCGCCGCCCTCGGGACGCTCGCCGCCGCAGGGGCCCGACCCGCGGCCCGGAGGGCCTGTTTGGGATCCGGGCGCGAGCGCGTCGCCCGAGCGTGCGGAGCTCGATCGTGTGGGCCGGGAGCTCGCGTTGCTGCACGCGCAGTGGCAGCGCTCGCCGCGCGCGTTCACCGACGCCCAGATCCGCGCGGGCGGCCGGCACGTGCCCGATGCGGTCCAGCGACGCCTGGATGCGCTCGCCGCGCGGCCGGGGGTCGCCGACGCGCACCCGCGGGCGCTGGGCGAAGCGCGCGCGCTCGCGCGTCGGCTGAACGAGGCCGCGCTGCGCTATACGGTCCACCGGGTGATCGCCGGCCACGAGCGCCTCGCCCCCGCCGCGCTGCAGGCGCTGCGCGGGCTGGCCCAGGACCGGCTGCGCGGTGGCGACGGGCCGGGCGGCGGCGACGCGGCGCTGCTGCGCGGGCTCGCGGCCACCCGCGCGCGCGGCGCCGCGGTGACGCACACCCGCGGCCCCGGCGCGACCCATGGCGAGGCCGCGGGCGAGCGCGAGCGGCGGGCGCGCGAACGGCACGAAGCCCAGCTCGAGCAGGCCCGGCAGGAGCGCCTGCGCGCCCGGCGGCACGAGCTGCCCGCCGTCGATCGCGAGCGCGCGCATGCCGACACCGCGGACCGGCACGGCGTGTCCGGGCAGGCGCTGCGGCAGGCGCTGCAGCCCGCCCAGGCCAGGTTGCCGTTCGGCATCGCGTCCGGCCCGGTGGGCGCGACGTCGGACGGTCCCGGGGGTCAGGCCGGGCCGTCGGGGGGCGCGGGCTGGCGCTTCGTCGGTGCGCAGCCCATCCAGCAGCCGCAGCAGGCGCCCGGCGCGGGTCGGCGGCCCGGTCCCGAGGAAGCGCGCGAGCGGTTCGAGCAGTTCGCGCAGAGCTTCCCCGAGGGTGCGCCGCACCTCGTGCTCCGGACGGCCGACGGTCGGTTCGACATCCAGCCCGATCGGCTCACCGCCCCGTCTCGCGAGGCCTACGACCGGCTCGCAGGCCAGCTCGGTGCGCCGCGCCTGAACGAGCTCGTCAACGCGATGGTGCTCGGGTACGACGGCCGGATCGGGTTGGCCGCGCTCGGTCGGGCCTGGCAGCCCGCGACCACCGAAGGGGCCGCGCCGCCGGCGCTCACTGCCGAGGTGCTGCAGGGCCTCGGCAGGGTGGTCTTCGACGCGCCTGACTTCGGCACGCTGGGTGACCTTGCGGGCCTCACCGGCGTCCAGACCCGGACCTACCGTGGCCTGCTCCATCCGGAACGGGATCGCGAGTGGGTCGCGCCGTTCTTCGATGCGGTCAAGGATGGGGTCGTCCACTTCCGCGGGCTGACGCCGCCGCCCGACGCCGCGCAGATCCTGGCATCCCCGTGGTTCCTGGAGCACCTGCGCGTGATCCAGACCCGGTTGGACGGGACCCCCGCCCCGCGCGGGTCGGCCTGGCCACCTTGGCGCGATTCCAGCGACCCGGACTTCCAGGCCACGATCGCGTCGCGCCAGGCGATCTGGCTCGCCTGGTGGTCTGCCGGCCTGGACGACGACCGGCTGCATACGCTGACGTGGCAGCGTTCGCCGACTTGGGCGCAGGCGTCGGCCGCCGTGCCGGGGCTGGCACGACTCGATCTGTTCCGAACCTTCGACGGTATCGACCGTGCGCTGCGCTCGGCGCTGCCGCAGGTCCTCGTGCCGTACGACCCCGACATGAACGCCCTGTACGTCGGCCAGGCGGCGAGCGCGCTCGCGGGCGCCACCTTCCGGGACGACGGTCTGCGCGGCCGCCTGTTCGAACACCTGCGCATGGTGTTCGACGATCCGAGGGCGGTCACCGCCTATGGCAGGACGCGCGACTTCACCGAGTACGCCGCCGGGCTGGCGACCGAGCGCACGGTGCAGGACGCGGGGCTGACCCGGTCCTGGGTGCAGGCGCTGATGAGCGATGCACTGCGGGGCCAGGCCGAGGCGCTGCGTCGCGGGCCGGCGCCGTACGACACGCGTCCGCTGCCCGAGATGCTCGAGCGACTGGCGATCGGCACGGACGAGCCCGAGCGCTCGATGCGGGAGTCGCTCCTGCAGCAGATGCGGCTGGTCGAGTCGCACCACGTAGGGGTGCTCGAGGACGTGGCCCGCATCCTCGGCAGCTGGGGATTCACGTCCCGCGAGCCGTCCCCGACCTCGGCCGGTTCGCTGCGTGACGCGGTGCTGCGGCAGCTGGCCGGCGCCGGGATCGGCATCCGCCTCGAACCCCCCGGACCGGGCAAGAGGCCGTGGACGTTCGTGGTCGAGCCCGAGCCCGGACCGGTCGGCGGGCGGGGCGCGGCCGAGGTCGGACCGCTGCTGTCGTGGGTGAGGCGCGAAGTCATGGACGGTGTGGTCGCGGCGCTGAACCGGGCCGACTTCCCGACCCGCTGGCGGTTCGCGGCCGATGGGCGCTGACCGGGCGGGGTACCGCGGTCGCGGCGCGCCTGGACGCGGCGCGGCGGATGCCCGCCGACCGGTCGGCGGGCGGCGCGACCGCGGGGCCCGCGCGCCCGTGCGCGCAGCCTGACCCGATGGCTGCCGGCTCGCCGACGCCGCGCGCGGCCTTGACGCCGGCTCGTGCGTCGCCGGTCGCGCGCCCGCGGGCGGCCGAGTCCGTCGGCCCGGCCGGGCCGGCCGCGTCCGCCGGGTCCGCCGGCTCGGCGCCGCCGCTCGGCGCGCGGAAGACCGCACGCACGAACCGCGCGACGCCGTTCGGGTCGCCGGAGCCCGCCGCGCGGGTGGCGTCGTCGTCCGCTTCGCCCGCCCGCGCGGCGGCCGCCCGCACCGGGCCGGCTCCGGGCGCGTCTGCGCCGACCCTGCAGCCCGGAACGGCGCAGGAGGTCGCGGTGCGCTGGCTGCGCGAGCGTCGCGACGCGCTCCGCGCCGCGGCAATGCAACCGGCCGGAGCGATCGGGGGCATCCCGTTCGTGATGCCGGCCGGCGACGCGCCGACGCTCTCGCCGGGCGACGCCCGATCGCGCTACCGCGGGCGCGGCGCGACCGCGCCGCCCGGACCTCCCGCCCCCCCGGGGGGGGCCGGACCTCCGGGCGCCCCGGGGTCGGCCCCGGGCGCACCGGGGCCGTCGCCGATCACCGCCCGGCTCGGGCTGGAAGGGCTCGCGCCGCCGCCGACCGGCTCCGGAACCGTCCAGCGTTCCGGCATCCAGCTCTCGCTGATGCTCGGCGGGCACCAGCTCGCCGTGCGGATCTGGAAGCAGGCCGGCGACGCGGCCCCGCCGGAGCTGCCGCTGCCCCCCGCGTGGGTCGAGGTCTTCGATCGGCGCGGTCCGATCGACTCGGTGGCGCGGCTGCTCGCCGATCGCCTGCCGTCCGGGTTCGCATGGCGGGTGATGCACGTCCCGCCGCTGCCGGTCGGCCTCGCCACGGCGGTCGGGGTGGAGCAGCTGTCGTCGATCGCGGTGCGGATCGGCGACGCCCTGGCCTCGGGGGCCGTCCTGCACGACCCGGAGACCGGGCGGCTGCGTCTCAACCTGCGCGAGACCCCCGACGGCCCGTCGCTGGTCGCACCGCTGGACGTCGACGTGGTCGAGGCGCGCGGCGTCGCTCCGTCCGACGTCACCGGTCTGCCGTCGCTGCCGCTTCACCCGATCGTGAGCAGCGAGGTGCTCAGGGTGTGGCACCTGCGTCTGTCCGGCCCGATCGATGCGCAGCTCGCGGTCGCGGTCACCCGCGGCCTGAACCAAAGCCCGCTCGGCCGGGAATTCTGGTGGCTGCCCGGCGGCGACGCGGGGGTGGTGGCGAAAGGGCGGATCCGCTTCGCGCAGCCGGGGACGTTCCCCATCGGAGGGGTGTTCCGGCTGCCCAAGACCTGGCCAGGGCTGTCGTCCGGGCTGATGCCGGGCCAGGGCCCGCCCGATCAGCCGCAGCCGCCCGGGAACGCGATGCGTCCGCCCCCCGACGAGGTGCTCCCGTCGCGCTGGGGCGGCCTCAGGTTCGGCTTCGAGGGGGTCGTGCGCTTCGGTATCGCGGGTTTTCGCCAGACGGTGAAGCCGGGGCCGGTACCGAATGCGGGCCGCCCGTACCCGTGGCCCGAGGGGGTCGAGCGTCGGCCCTCGACCCCGGACCCGGCGCGGCTCAACGCCTGGCCCCCGGGGGTGCTGCGCGATCCCGAGGCGCACGCCCGGCCGCTGCCCACGCGGGTGTTCCTGCCCGCGATCGGCACCGAGGTCCCGAGCCGGATCCGGCCGCTGCAGTCCGAGCCCGGGACGACCGACGACGACGCGCTCGCCCGTGTCGAACCGCGCGCCGAGTTCACGCTCACCTTCCCGGGGCCGGACGCCCCGATGCTTCGGATCGGCGGCTCGGTGCTGAACGTGCTGCACGGCCACCCGGTCCACGCCCCGGACCTGCCGGCGCTCGGGCGCTTCCTGCGCAGTCTGGACCCGGCCGCCGTCCAGCGGGGCGATGCGCAGCGCCGCGACGTCGCCCCCGTGCTGTCGTTCAACGCCGCCGTGGTGTTCGAGGCCATGCAGGCGTTCGAACCCGGTCAGCCGATGCCGCCGCCGGTCGTACGCCGCCTGTGGGAGGCGATCGACACCTTCGCGCGCTCGCTGCCCTCGGGGCCCGGGCAGTTCAACCTGCCGGGGCCCTGAGCCGCGTGCGTCGACCGCCTCGCCCGCGTCAGCCCAGCAGGCTCGCGAGCCCGTGGCCGGCGCGCCAGGCGGCCCAGACGATCGCGGTCACGTACGCCGCGCCCGCCACGCTCGCCACGTGGCCGAGCAGGATCAGCGCGCCGTCGCGCTCGACCATGCCGAGCGCGAGCAGTGCGATGCCGAGGGCCGGGATGGTGTTGCTGAACGGGATCATCGGCAGCGGCAGCAGCAGCGAGGCGGCGGCCACGATCAGCATCATCCCGTTGAACCGGTTCACGGTCGGGCCGTGGGTCAGCACCAGCCAGCGCGGCCGGATCAGCCGCTCGAAGCGGCGCGCCCACTGCGCGCCGCGGGTCAGCACCGGCATCACGTGATGGGCCTGCAGCGGGTGATCGAGCAGGCGCGCGGGCAGCCACGGCAGGCGGTTCGCCATCACCCCGAATCCGATCAGGCCGATCAGCAGGCCGAACACCGTGCTGGTGCCGGGGATGGAGACCGGAAACAGGAAGGGGATCGACAGGAACACGCAGACGATCAGCAGGCCCTGTTCGCCGATCAGCGCCATCAGGCCGCGGACCGTGACCGTGTGATCTCGGATCTCGGCCGCCGTCCGCTCGAACGTGGCGGACAGGCTGGCCGTCGGGTTGTGCAGCTGGGCGGTGGTCAAGGCGGTCGTCCGGTGGGCCGACGCATCGCGGCGACGACGTACCTTAGCCGCGAATCCCGACGTTGTCTGTGACGGGCTGCCGGGGAGCGCTCCGGCCGCGCCCGGCGGCGGGCGCCCCCGCCGGCGCTCGGGATGCGCCCGCGTTCGACTGAGCTGCGCATTGTGTCGCCGGGCGGGTCCCCGGACACGGAGGCGCGCGATGCGGACGACGGCGGTGTCGGGCGGTGCGACCGCGCTGTGGGTGATGGCCGACTGGGCAGCGGCCTGGCTGCTGTCGCGCGCGGTCGGCCGCGTCGAGGCGATCGAGACCACGGTGTTCTGGCTGCCCACCGGGGTGGCGCTCGGCGTGGCGGTCGCGGTCGCCGGCTGGCGACTGCCCTGGGTGCTCGGCGGGGCGGCCGCCGCCGCCGCGATCGCCACGCTCGTCGATGGCCGTCCGGTGGCCACCGCGCTCGGGTTCGCGGCCATCGAAGCCGCCGCGGTCGGGGTCGCCGCGTGGGTCGGCCACGCCGGGCGCGACGCCGCCGACCCGCGGATCGTGTGGGCGGCGCAGGCCGGCGCTGCGGTGGCGGTCGCGCTGGTCGGCGCCACCGCCGCGCTGCCGCTGTGGAGCGCGATCGCGCCGGCCACCTCGCTCGCGGCCGAATGGCGGGCGTGGGCGGTGAGCGGGTTCCTCGGCGCGCTGCTCGCGGTGCCGCCGATCGTCGCGTTCGCGGGATTCCGGGCGAAGCGTTCCGGCGGCATGGGCACCCGCCCGTTCGTCGCCGGCGCGGCCGCCTTCGCCGCGTTCGCCGGATGCGCGGCCGCGATCTTCCAGGGCGACGTGTCCGACCGCTTCGGCGGTGCGGTGGGGCCGACGCTCGCCTACCTGCCGCTCGCGCCGCTGATCGCCTCGGCCGTGCTCTGGGGTGCGCGGGGCGGCCCGCTCGCGATCGCCGCCGGGGCGCTGCTGGTGATCGGCTGGACCGCGGCCGGTCGCGGTCCGTTCGCCGAGGTCGAGGGGTTCGCCGGCGAAGCGATGCTCGAAGTCCAGGGCTACGTCGCGGTCGCGGCCCTGCTCGCCGGCTGGATGCTGGCGCAGCAGGCCGCGGTCGCAGCCGCGCTCGCCCGGGCGACGGACTGGCAGGTCCGGTACCGGCAGGTCCTGGAGGGCACCGGCACGGTCGCGGTCACGATCGACGCGGTCGGCGGCACGTGCCGATGGGGCGAGCGCGCGGCCTCGCTGCCCGGCGGCGCGCCGGCGGACGTGGCCGCGTGGATCGCCCGGGCCGAGCCGGCCGACCAGCCGCTGATGCGGGCCGAGTGGGCGGCGCTCGCCGCGGGGCGCCAGCCGGCCGCGCTGTGGCGCTGGGCGGACGCGCAGGCCCGGCTGGCCGCGGTGCGCGGCCCGGACGGCGAGGTCGAGCTGGTCACCGGCCTGGTGCAGCGCGTCGCGGACGGAGGCTGAGGTGGCCGACCCCGCGGTGCTGCTGGTGCACGGGCTCGGAGGTACGCAGTACGACCTCGGCTCGATGCACAAGCGGCTGAAGAACGCCGGCTTCGTCACGCACTCGCTCGCGCTGCCCGGTCACGGGACCACGCCGCAGGATCTGGTCGGCGTGCGCGCCGAGCAGTGGGTCGAGGCGGTGAGCGCCCGTTACGCCGAGGTGGCCTCGCAGCACGAGGAGCTGCACCTGATGGGCATGTGCATGGGGGCGCTGCTCGCCGCCGAGGTCGCCAAGCGCACCGGTCACGGTGCGCGCGGCCGGCTGGTGCTGCTCGCCCCGCCGATCTTCATCGACGGCTGGTCGACGCCCTGGTACCGGTTCCTGCGCCCGCTGCTCTACCGCGTGCCCGGCCTGCCCGCACGGATGCGCATCGAGGAGGAGGATCCGTTCGGCATCAAGAACGAGCAGCTGCGTGCGATCGTCAAGGCGAAGTTCGAGCGCGGCGAGAACTTCCACTACCGCTGGGTGCCGCTCGCCTGCGTGCGCGAGGTCGACCGCCTGCGCGGCTGGGTGATGCGCGGGCTCGAGCGCATGGCCTGCGAGACGCTGATCGTGCATGCGCGCGAGGACGAGCTCACGTCGCTGCGCTCGGCCGACTTCCTGGTCGAGGGGATCAACCGCGGCGCGCCGGGCCGTGCGCGGGTCGTGGTGCTGGAGAACAGCGACCACATGGTTGCGATCGACAACGACCGCGAGGTGGTCGCCGGCAGCGTACTCGGCTTCCTCGGCGCGCAGGCCGTCGCGGGCCTGGGCGGCGTGGCCGACGATCCGCGGATGACCGCCGACGAGCAGTCCGCGCTCGCGGCGCGCGCCTGCGAGGCGCTCGCCGCGGTCGGGCCGTCGGGGCTGTGGCCGCTGGGCATTCCGGACTTCGCGTGGTTCATGCCCGGGGCGCACCGTGGGAGCGGCGTGGCGCGCGGCGCCAAGGGACTGTCCCGACTGTTGCGCTGGGGGGCGGAGCTGCGGTTCACCGCGTTCGGCACGGTGGTGAGCAACGCCGGCGTGGTGATCGTGCCGACCACGCTCGCCCACGGCGACCTGAGGTCGCAGGGTACGCTCGCGCTGTGGCTGCGCGCCGGCCGGCTGCTCGAGGCGCGCGGGTTCCCGGACGAGCCGGCGTGCGAGGACGCGCACTTCGGCGGCTCGCCCGAGCCCGACGGTCCGAGCCCGGCCGAGCGCGCGTTCGAGCAGGCCGCCCGCGACGTGAAGTCGCTGGCCGTGCCGCCCGACCAGGACGCGCTGCTCGAGCTGTACGCGCTGTACAAGCAGGCGAGCGTCGGCGACGTGCAGGGTGATCGTCCCGGGCTGATGGATCCCGTGGGCCGCGCGAAGTTCGACGCCTGGGCCCGGCGTCGCGGCACGACGCGCGATGAGGCGAGCGCGCTGTACGTCGCTCAGGTCACCCGCCTCAAGGAGCGGGCGCCCGCCTGAGCCGGATCCGGCCGGTGCGCCGGGCTGCGGGTCGCGGGTCGCGGGTCGCGATAGGATCGGCAGGTCCGCCGCAGCGGCGGGCGCGCCGCCCGCGATCGGGCGCGAGGATGCGCCGTGCCCGAACCGCAGGATCCGTGGGATGTCGTGGTCGTCGGCGCCGGCAGCGCCGGCTGCGTGCTCGCCGCGCGCCTGAGCGAGGACCCGGCGTGCCGGGTGCTGCTGCTCGGGGCCGGACCGCGCGACGTCGCGCTGATGAAGCCGTTCGGACTGAGCTACTACGTCGACCTGTCGCGCTTCGAGTGGGGCTACTGGTCGCAGCCGGACCCCACCCGCGATCAGCGCCGGGACCACTGGCGACGCGGCCGGGTGCTCGGCGGCAGCGGCAGCGTCAACGGCATGAACTACGTCCGCGGCACCCGCGCCGACTACGACCGGTGGGCCGCGCTGGGCAACGCGGGCTGGTCGGCCGACGACGTGATGCCGCTGTTTCGCGACCTGGAGCGCTGCGAGCCCGGGTACCGGACCCCGCCGGACCCGGCGATCCGCGGGCTGTCGGGCGCGCTGCCCGTGCGCGAGGTGCGCGACTGCCATCCGCTCACCGACGCGTTCCTCGCGGCCGCGCAGGCGGCCGGGTTCCCGAGGACTCCGGACTTCAACGGCGCCGACCAGGAGGGCGTCGGCCTTGGCCAGTTCAACCAGCGGCGCGGGCTGCGGATGAGCTCGGCCGACGCGTTCCTCAAGCCCGCGCTGCGGCGCCGGAACCTGCGGCTGGTCACCGGCGCGCTGGTGCACCGCGTGACGCTGGAGGGCCATCGCGCGCGCGGCGTGGTCTACGCGCGCGGCGGCACGCTGCACTCGGTGCGCGCCGCGCGGGTGGTGCTGTGCGGCGGCGCGATCAACACGCCCCAGCTCCTGATACTGTCCGGGATCGGCGACGCGCACGCGCTGCGGGCGCTGGGCATCGACGTGGTGCTCGACCGGCCCTCGGTCGGCCGCAACCTGACCGAGCACCCGCTGATCCGGCCGACCTACCGGGTGAACCGCCCGACCTACAGCCCGGCCGGCGGACTGCCGCAGAAGCTCGGCTTCCTCGCCAAGTTCCTGCGCTCCGGTCAGGGGCCGATCGCGACGGTCACCGAGGCGCTCGCGTTCCTGCGGACCTCGCCCGATGCGCCGGCCCCGGACATCCAGCTGCACCTGTCGCTCGCCGGCGCGGTCTATTCGGACGAGGTCACGTTCTACAAGAGCCTGCGGGTCCTGCCGACGCCGTCGTTCTCGGTGTTCGTCAACGCGAACCATCCGTACAGCCGCGGCCGGATCCGGCTGGCGAGCGCCGACCCGGGCGCGGCGCCGCTGATCGAACCGGACCTGCTCGCCGACGAGCGCGACCTGCACACGCTGGTGCGCGGCATCGGCGTGCTCAGGCGCATCGTCGCGACCCGGCCGCTCGCCGACTGGGTGATCGAGGAGGTCGAGCCGGGCGCGGCACTGCGCTCGCCCGAGGCGCTGGCCGCCTACGTGCGCGCACGCTCGGGACTGTCGTACCACCCCTGCGGCACCTGCCGGATGGGCGTCGACGCGCCCGCGGTGGTCACGCCCGGACTCGCGGTGCGCGGCGTCGCCGGCCTGTGGATCGCGGACGCGTCGGTCATGCCGACGCCGATCAGCGGCAACATCAATGCGGCCTGCATGATGATCGGCGAGAAGCTCGCGCGCCAGTTCGTGCGCGCCTGAGCGCGCCGCGGCGCGCGCCGCCACCCGCCCGGATCAGGCGCGCGCCAGCAGCTCGGCGGTCGCCGCCCGCAGCGCCTCGCCGAGCCGCCGCAGCAGCTCGTCGACCTCGGCCTCGGTGATGATCAGCGGCGGGGCCATCACGACCGCGTCGCCGAGCGGGCGGACGATCAGGTCCTGCTCGAGCGCCCGGCGCGCGAGCACTGTCCCGGCCGAACGCGATGCGTCGAACGGTGCGCGGGTGGCGCGGTCGCGCACCAGGTCGAGCGCGCCCATCAGGCCCACGCCGCGGGCCTCGCCGACGATCGGGCTGTCGGCCGCCAGACGGCGCAGGCCCCGCTGCAGCCGCTCGCCGACCGCGTGCGCGTGCGCGACCAGGCCGCGCTCCTCGGTGATCCGAAGCGCCTCGAGCGCGACCGCGGCCGGCACCGGGTGGCCGGAGTAGGTGAACCCGTGCCCGAACAGCCCGAGCCGGTCGCTCTGCGCGAGCAGCCCCTCGAACACCCGCTCGCAGATCATCACCGCCGAGATCGGCAGGTAGGCCGATGACAGCGACTTCGCGCAGGTGAGCAGGTCCGGCTGCAGGCCGACGGTCTGGCTGCCCCACATCCGGCCCGTGCGGCCGAACCCGCAGATCACCTCGTCGGCCACCAGCAGCACGTCGTACTTGCGCAGGACCGCCTGCACGCCCTCGGCGTAGCCCGCGGGCGGCACGATCACCCCGCCCACGCCCATGACCGGCTCGACGAAGCAGGCCGCGACCGTGTCCGGACCTTCGGCGAGGATCAGCGCCTCGAGCTCGGCGACCCGCCGCGCGGCGAACTCGGCTTCGCTCTCGCCATCGCGGCCTTCGCGGTAGTGATGCGGCGTGCCCACGTGCAGCATGCCGGGCAGCGGCAGGTGGAAGTCGCGGTGCAGTTCGGGCAGCCCGGACAGGCTCGTGGTGGCCACCGTCGTGCCGTGATAGCCGGCGCGGTGCGCGATCAGCGTACGCTTGCCCGGGCGGCCGATCGCGTGGTGGTAGTGCCAGACCAGCTTGATCGCCGTGTCGTTCGCCTCGGAGCCCGAGTTCGCGAAGAAGACCCGGGCCATCGGCGACGGTGCGATCGCGAGCAGCCGCTCGGCGAGTTCCACCACCGTCCGGTGGGTGCGGCCCCGGAAGGTGGGGTTGAAGGGCAGCTCGAGCATCTGCCGGTAGGCCGCCTGCGCGAGCCGCGGCTCGCTGAAGCCGAGCGACGCGCACCACAGCCCCGACAGGCCCTCCATGTAGCGCCGGCCGGTCTCGTCGATCACGTACACGCCGTCGCCGCGCTCGATCACGAGCGCCGGCTGCCGCTGGTTCAGCCGCAGGTCGGTGAAGGCGTGCAGGTGGCTCGCCTTGTCGCGGGCGCCGAGCGACCCGGGCGGCGACGTCATCCTCGGACCGCCCCGCGCGCGCCCCGGCGTGCGACGCGTCGCGCCGCCGGCGCGGCGCCGGACCGGGCGCCGGGCGCGGCACCGGGCGGGCGCGCGGTCGTCGGGCGGGTGGGTGGCATCGGCGCAGTGTCGGCGCGCGGTCTCGGCACCGTCAAGGCCGGCGTCGGCGCTCGCCCCGCGCGTGCTCTGCGCGTTTGCCGGGGTGGTCGCGCCGCTCGTCCGGTCGGCCGGATACGCGTCGATCGTTCTGGCCTTCTGGAGTTCCGCCGAGGGCGGCTTCGACAGTCTCGCCGGCGTCGCCCGGCTGTTCGAGAGCCGCTGGCTGCTGCTCGCCGGGTGGGTCCACTATCTCGCGTTCGACCTGCTGGTGGGCGCCTGGGATGTGCGCACCGCGCGGCGCGAGGGCATCGCGCACGCGCTGGTGCTGCCCTGCCTCGTCGCCACCTTCCTCCTCGGGCCGGCCGGCTACCTGCTGTTCCAGGCGCTGCGGCTGTCGCTCAGGACGCGGTCGGCGACCGCCGGCGCCTGAGCCCGGACCCGGACCGTTCGCAGGCTCACTCGCGTGTCGCAGGTCGCGGATCCGAACCGACCCGGGGTCGCGCCGATCGCCGGGGGCCCGGCGGCTGCGCAGCCGGTCCGAGGCGTGCCGGCGCGCGGGCTCGGGCCGCTGCTGCGGCTGGGTGCCGACTCGCCGCGCCACACCCCGCTCGCGGTCCTGCTCGTGCTGGCGATGATCCCGCTGTTCGGGGCGCTCGCGCTCGACGAGCGGCGACTGAACGGGATCGACGTCTGGATCAAGCCGCCGAAGTTCCTCGCTCAGGCCACCTCGAACAGCCCGGCCGCCCCCATCCCGCCGGCGATGCACATCGTCACCACGACGAACTTCACGCCCCGGCGCCTGCCTTCGATCAGCGCGTGCCCGACCAGCCGCGCGCCCGACATGCCGAACGGATGACCCACCGCGATGCCGCCGCCGTCGACGTTCAGCAGTTCGTCCGGGATGCCGAGCACGTCGCGGCAGTGGATCACCTGCACCGCGAACGCTTCGTTCAGCTCCCACAGCCCGATGTCGGACACCTTCAGGCCGGTGCGCTCGAGCAGCCGCGGCACTGCGAACACCGGGCCGATGCCCATCTCGTCCGGCTCGCAGCCGGCGGTCGCGAAGCCGCGGAAGATGCCCAGCGGCTGCAGGCCGCGGCGCTCGGCGAGCTTCGCGTCCATCACCACGCACGCGGACGCGCCGTCGGACAGCTGGCTCGCGTTGCCGGCGGTGATGCAGCCGCCCTCGGTCACGGGCTTGAGCTGCGAGATGCCCTCGAACGTGGTGTCGCCGCGGATGCCCTCGTCGTGCTTCAGCGTGACCTCCTGCAGCGTGGTCGCGCCGGTCTCCTTGTTCGTGATCGACTTCATCGTGGTCAGCGGCACCACCTCGGCGTCCAGGCGCCCCGCGGCCAGCGCGGCGGCCACGCGCTGCTGGCTGCGCGCGCCGTACTCGTCCTGCCGCTCGCGCGAGATGCCGTAGCGCTTCGCGACCGTCTCGGCGGTCTGGATCATCGTGTCGTAGATCGACGGCTTGTGCTCGACCAGCCAGGGGTCGCGCGCGAAGTGCGTGTTGGTCTTCTCGTTCACGGTCAGGCTGATCGACTCCATGCCGCCGGCCACCAGCACCGGCACGCGGTCGACGATCACGCGGTGCGCGGCCGCGGCGATCGCGTTCAGGCCCGAACCGCACGCGCGGCTGATCACGGCGCCGGTCGAACCCACCGGCAGGCCGGCCTTCAGCGCGCTCTGGCGGGCGACGTTGCCGCCGGTGGTGCCCTCGGGCCGCCCCACGCCGAGGATCACCTCCTCGACCTCGGCCGGCTCGACGCGCGCACGCGCCAGCGCGTGCCCGATCACGTGCGCGCCCAGCGTGGTGCCGTAGGTGGCGTTGAAGGCGCCGCGGTGGGCCTTGCCGATCGGCGTGCGGGCGGTGGAGACGATCACTGCGTCGTTCATGCGGACTCCCTGTCGTTGAACCTGCGACCCTCGGCGGCCAGCCGCAGCAGCAGCGGCGCCGGGGTCCACCATTCGCCGTGGCGCGCGTGGAACGCGCGCACGCGCTCGGCCACCGTGGCCAGCCCCACCGTGTCGGCGTGGAACATCGGCCCGCCGCGCCACGCCGGATAGCCGTAGCCGTTCACGTAGACCAGGTCGACGTCGGAGGCGCGCAGCGCGATGCCCTCGGCGAGGATCTTCGCGCCCTCGTTGGCGAGCGCGTACATCGTGCGTTCGACGATCTCCTCGTCGGTGATCGCCCGCCGCTCGATGCCGGCCTCGGCCGCGCACTGCGCGACGATGTCGCCGACCACCGGATCGGGCACCGGGGTTCGGCTGCCGGCCTCGTAGCGGTACCAGCCCGCGCCGGTCTTCTGGCCGAAGCGGCCGAGCTCGCAGATCCGGTCGGCCACCTTCGAGTAGCGCAGGTGCGCCGGCCGCGTGGCCGCCGCGCGCTTGCGTCCGGCCCAGCCGATGTCCAGCCCCGCGAGGTCGCCGACGCGGAACGGGCCCATCGCCATGCCGAAGCGCTGCAGCGCCTCGTCCACCTGCTGCGGGCTCGCGCCCTCCTCGAGCAGGAAGCCGGCCTCGCGCGTGTAGGCCGACAGCATCCGGTTGCCGACGAAGCCGTCGCAGTTGCCCACCCGCACCGGCAGCTTGCCCACGGTGCGGCCGAAGGCCATCGAGGTGGCGATCACGTCGGGCGCGGTGGCCGCGCCGCGCACCACCTCGAGCAGCCGCATCACGTGGGCCGGCGAGAAGAAGTGCAGGCCGATCACGTCCGCCGGCCGGCGCGTGGCCTGCGCGATCGCGTCGATCGACAGCCGCGACGTGTTGGTCGCGAGGATCGCGCCCGGGCGGCAGGCCGCGTCGAGCCGCGCGAACACCTGCTGCTTGACCGCCAGGTCCTCGAACACCGCCTCGATCACCAGGTCGGCGTCGCCCAGGTCGTCGTAGGACAGCGTGGGGACGATGCGCGCGAGCCGCGCGTCGCGCTCGGCGGCCGTGAGCTTGCCGCGCGCCACCTGCGCGTCCCAGAGCTTCGCGACCGTGCCGCGCCCGCGATCGAGCGCGGCACGGTCCGTCTCGAGCTGCACCACCGGCAGGCCGGCGGCGGCCGCGCACATCGCGATGCCCGAGCCCATCGTGCCCGCCCCGAGGACCGCGACCCGGCGCACCGGCCGCAGCGGCGTGCCCTCCGGGACGTCCGGCACCCGCGCGGCCTCGCGCTCGGCGAAGAACAGGTGCCGCAGCGCCTTCGACTGCGTGCCGTTCACGAGCCCCTGGAAGCGCTCGCGCTCGAACGCGAGGCCCTGATCGAACGGCAGCCGGGTCGCGGCCTCGACGCAGGCCAGGCACTCGAGCGGGGCCTGCGCACCGCGGGCCTCGCGCGCGATGCGCTCGCGGGCCGAGGCGAAGAACGCGGCCGCATCGTCGATCCGCACCGGCCGTTCGGCTGCCACCGGGTGCGGTCCGCCCGCGCGCGCCCGCTCGCGGGCCAACGCGATCGCCGCCGAGCGCGGGTCGCCGTCGCTGGTCGCGTCCACCAGCCCGAGCGACCGGCCGCGGGTGGCATCCACCGGCTCGCCGCCGGCGATCATCTCGAGCGCGGCCGGCACGCCGATCAGCCTCGGCAGGCGCTGCGTGCCTCCGCCCCCGGGCAGCAGCCCGCGCCGGACCTCGGGCAGCCCGAGCTGCGCGTCGGCGGCCGCGATCCGGTAGTGGCAGGCGAGCGCCAGCTCCAGCCCGCCGCCCAGCGCCGAGCCGTGGATCGCCGCGACCACCGGCACGCCGGCGCGCTCGATGCGGGCGCGCAGCTCGTTGCTCGACGGCGCGGCGACCGAGGCCGGCGTGTTGAACTCGCGAAGGTCGGCGCCGCCGCAGAACAGCCGTCCCGCGCCGGCGATCACCACGGCGAGCAGCGACCGGTCGCCGAGCGCGGCGTCCAGGCTCGCCGCGAGCGCCTGGCGCAGCGCGTGCGACATCGCGTTGACCGGCGGGTGGTCGAGTTCGATCAGCGCGACGTCGTCGTGGCGGGTCAGGCGGGCGCTCGCCATCCGGAGATCTCCTCGGGGCCCCGGCCCGCACGACCGCGGCCGGCCGGCCAGTGTGCACCGGTCGGGCCGGCCGCGCACGCGGCGGTACCGCATCGCGAAACCCTGGCTGCGGCAGTCAGGGTGCCTGCGGTGCGGGCGCAGCCGCCCGACGGAGGTCGAGCGGCTGCATCGCGCTCGGTCGGCCCCGCCGGTCGGTCAGCCGGCCGGTGCGGCGCCCCGCCTGGCGGCCGTCCCGGCGGTCCCGGCCGTCCCGGCCGACGACGCGCCCCGCGCCGCGTCCGCCGGCTCAGGCGCTTCAGGCGCCGGCAGCCGCGGTCCCCCGGCCGCGACGATCCGTTCGATCGCCGCGCGCTCCTGCGCCGCGTTCTCGCGGTCGGCGATCAGGATCGCGTCGATCAGGCGCTCGACCGGCCCCGGCAGCGACCGGCCGACCCGCCGTACGATCGCGAACGGCTGCGGCGGGGTCGGGTGGTCCAGCCGCAGCGGCACCAGGCGACCGCTGGCGACCGCATCCTCGATCATCGCCAGACCGATCAGCAGCAGGTGGTCGGTGCCGAGCGCCACCCGCACCATCATGTCCGCGGATTCGCACGCGAAGTCGGGCACCGTGCGCCGCCCGGCGCTGGCCTTCAGCAGCATGTCGACCATCACCGGCGGCATCCGCGTGGGGCCGATCAGCGGGCGCCGCACCGCCTCGTCCATCGGCACGGCGGCGCGCTGCGCCCACGGATGGCCCGCGCGCACGAACAGCCAGCCGCGCCGGGCGTGCAGCGGCGTCGCGTGCATGCCGGCGAGCTCCTCGCCGACCGGCGCGCTGCCCACGCACAGGTGCACGCGGCCGGTGCGCAGCCGCCCGAGCAGGTCGCTGCCGGAGTCGTTGACCACCTCGAGCGCCACACCCGGGTTGTCCTCCAGGAAGCGCACGATCGCCGGCTCGACCACCGCACGCGAGATGTAGGTGCCGGCGCCGAGCATCAGCGCACCCGACGCCGCGCCGCGCATCTGGGCGACCTCGCGTTCGAGCACGTCCGCGCCGGCGAGCACCGGGCGGGCGTGCTCGAGGAACAGCCGGCCGAGATCGGTCGGCTCGACCCGTCCGGAGCCGCGCTCGAACAGCGCGAAACCCACGCGCTGCTCGAGCACCTGGATGCTGCGGGTGAGCGCCGGCTGGCTCAGGTGCAGCGAGCGGGCAGCCCGCGCGAAGTTGCCTTCCTCGGCCAGCGCGCGCGCATGGCGCAGGAGACGCAGGTCGACGTCCATGCATGGATCGTATCAAAGCGATGACTCGAATCGATTTGACCCGCGCGGTGCATCGTCGCCAGAATCGCCGCGCACCGCGGGCCGCGCCCGCCTCGAGGAACCTCGTCATGAATCGCATCCGATCGCTCGCCTCAGCCGTGCTCGCGGCCGTCCTGGTCGCGCTGCTCGGGACCGCAGCGGTGCCCGCCGCCGCGCAGTCGTCCGCTCCGGCGCGCAAGCCCAACATCCTCGTGATCTGGGGCGACGACATCGGTCAGTTCAACATCAGCGCCTACAACCACGGGATGATGGGCTACCGCACGCCCAACATCGACCGGATCGGCCGCGAGGGCGCGATGTTCACCGACTGGTACGGTCAGCAGAGCTGCACCGCCGGGCGCGCCGCGTTCGTCACCGGCCAGTCGCCGATCCGCACCGGGCTCACCAAGGTCGGTCTGCCGGGCGCGCCCGAGGGCATGCGCAAGGAGGATCCGACGATCGCGGGCGTGCTCAAGGCGCAGGGTTACCTCACCGGCCAGTTCGGCAAGAACCACCTGGGCGACCGCGACGAGATGCTGCCCACGAAGCACGGGTTCGACGAGTTCTTCGGCAACCTCTACCACCTGAATGCCGAGGAGGAGCCCGAGAACCCCGACTATCCGAAGGACCCGGAGTTCAAGAAGCGCTTCGGTCCGCGCGGGGTCATCCACAGTTTCGCGGACGGCCGGATCACCGACACCGGCCCGCTGACCCGCAAGCGGATGGAGACGATCGACGACGAGGTGACCACCAAGGCGCTCGACTTCATGGAGCGCGCGAAGAAGGCCGACAAGCCGTTCTTCCTGTGGTGGAACTCGACGCGGATGCACATCTTCACGCACCTGAAGCCGGCCTCGCAGGGCAAGACCGGGCTGGGCGTGTACGCCGACGGCATGGTCGAGCACGACGGTCACGTCGGCCAGGTGCTCGCCAAGCTCAAGGAGCTCGGGCTGGAGGAGAACACCATCGTCATGTACTCGACCGACAACGGCGCCGAGACCTTCACCTGGCCCGACGGCGGCACGACGATGTTCCGCGGTGAGAAGAACACCCAGTGGGAGGGCGCTTACCGCGTGCCCACGATGATCCGCTGGCCCGGCGTGATCAAGCCCGGCACGGTGATCAACGACATCGCCGCGCACGAGGACATGCTGCCGACGCTGGCGGCCGCGGCCGGCGACCGCACCGTGATCCAGGACCTGAAGAAGGGCCGCAAGCTCGGCAGCACCACCTACAAGGTGCACCTGGACGGCTACGACCTCGGGCCGGCCCTGCGCGGCCAGGGCCCGTGGCCGCGGCGCGAGTTCATCTACTGGACCGACGACGGGCAGGTCGCCGCGCTGCGCTACGACAACTGGAAGATCACCTTCCTCAAGCAGGAGTCCGAGGGGCTGAAGGTGTGGCAGCAGCCGTTCACCGCGCTGCGCGCGCCCACGCTCACGAATCTTCGGATGGATCCCTTCGAGCGCGCGGAGGCCGAGCACGCGGTCGGCTACCAGAAGTGGTACCTCGACCGGATGTTCGCGATCGCACCGGCCGGCGCATTCGTCGCCCGCTGGCTGCAGAGCTTCAAGGAGTTCCCGCCGCGCCAGAAGCCGGGCAGCTTCAATCTGGACCGCGTGATGGAGGCGGTCACCCGGCCGCAGAAGAACTGATGCAGGCGCCGACGCGCGTCGCGGGCCGGCCGGCGTCGACGACGCGCCGCGCGGTCCTGGCCTGGGCCGCGACCGCGCCCGTGGCGCGCGCGTTCGCACAGACCGCCGCCGACCCGCTGCCGTCGTGGCACGACGGCCCGGCGCGGGCCCGGATCCTCGCGTTCGTCGAGTCGGTCACCCGCAGCGGCGGACCCGAGTTCGTACCCCCCCCCGCCCGGGTCGCGGTGTTCGACAACGACGGCACGCTGTGGGCCGAGCAGCCGGTCTACGTGCAGGCCTTCTTCATCGCCGATCGCGTGCGGGCGATGGCCGCCACGCGCCCCGAGTGGAAGACCACCGAGCCGTACGCGTCGCTGCTGCGCGGCGATCTGCGAGCGCTCGCCGCCGGCGGCGAGAAGGCCCTCGCCCAGCTGGCGATGGCGACTCACGCCGGCATGAGCGCCGACGCGTTCTCGCGCATCGTCGAGGACTGGATCGCGACCGCCCGCCACCCCAAGACCGGCCGGCTGTTCACCGAGATGGTCTACGCGCCGATGCTCGAGCTGATCGGCCACCTGCACGGCCACGGTTTCTCCTGCTGGATCGTCTCGGGCGGCGGCATCGAATTCATGCGTCCGTGGACCGAGCGCATCTACGGCATCCCGCCCGAGCGGGTGATCGGCAGCAGCGTGAAGACCCGCTACGAGCTGCGCGGCGGCGTACCCACGCTGATGCGCCTGCCCGAAGTCGACTTCGTCGACGACAAGGCCGGCAAGCCGGTGGGCATCCAGCGCCACGTCGGTCGCCGTCCGATCGCGGCGTTCGGCAACTCCGACGGCGACCTGCAGATGCTGCAGTGGACCGCCGCGGGACCGGGGCCGCGGCTGGCGGCGATCGTGCGGCACACCGACGCGCAGCGCGAGTGGGCGTACGACCGCGCCTCGAAGATCGGTCGACTGGACCGTGCGCTCGACGAGGCCGGCACGCGCGGTTGGACCGTGATCGACATGCAGCGCGATTGGCGTCGGGTGTTCGCGTTCGAGCCTCGGTGAGTCCGGCGCAGTTCTTCGCCGCCTACGACGCCTTCGGCGAGCGTCGGGCCGGAGGACCCGCGGACCTGAGCTCCGCGCACTGGCTGGTCGAGCTCGCGCGCGACGCCGGCGCGCAGGCGCAGCGGCTCGACGTGCCGTTCGAGCGCTTCGTCCCGGGCGAGGCCTGGCTCGAGACCGACCGCGGCCGGCTGCCGGGGTTGCCGCTGTTCGACGGCGGCACGACCGGGCCGCAGGGGGTCGCGGGCCGGCTCGGACCCCTGGGGTCGGAGGCCCCGATCGGCGTGGCCGAGATGCCCCCGCGGGCGGCGAGCCTGCCGGGCAATCCGTTCGCGCTCGAGCGGGCCCGCAGTCGGCATGCGGCGATCGTGGTCGCGCTGCGTACCGGCGTGGACACGCTCGCACCCCTCAACGCGCACGACGCGCTCGCGCCGTTCGGGCCGCCGGTGCTGCAGGTCGCCGGTGCCGAAGGGCCCGACCTCGTCGCTCTCGCCGCGCGCGGCGACGTGCGCGCCCGGCTGGTCGCGAGCGGCGAGCGGCGGCCGGGCACGTCGGCGAACGTGCGGGCCTCGCTCGCGGGCGACGCGCGCGCGCCGCTGGTGCTGCTCACCCCGCGCACCTCCTGGTGGACCAGCACCGCCGAGCGGGCCGGGGGCGTGCTCGCCTGGCTGCACGCGCTGCATGCGCTCGCCGCCGCCCCGGCCGCGCGCCGCTCCGTGGTCGCGCTCGCCACCTGCGCGCACGAGCTCGGCCACCTCGGCGCGCACCGCGCATTCGAGGCCGAACCGGAGCTCGCGCGCGACGCATCGCTGGTGCTCCATCTCGGCGCCAACCTCGGGGCCGCGCAGGCGCCTCGCCTGGTGGTGCGCGGCAACCAGCCCGCGCTGGCCGAGCGCCTCGCCCAGGTGCTGGTCGCGCACGGTCATCCGGCCGCGCCGATCGAGGTCGACACCACGGGCGCGGCGATGGGCGAGGCGCACGAGGTCGCGACCCGCGGCGGGCGGTTCGTGTCGCTGGTCGGCGACAACCCGTGGTTCCACACCCCCGAGGACCGTTGGCCCGCCAGCGTCGACCTCGGGCGCGCGACCGCGATCGCGGCCGCGGTCGCGGACTTCGCGCGCGAGGTCGCCGCTTGAGGCGGCCGCGGCCGCGATCCGCGCCCGCCTTGAGCCAGCTCAACCCGCCGCGCCGCGCGTCGCGCGATACTGTGCGCTCCACCCGAGAGGAGCCGATGATGGCGAAGTCACCCCGGGCCCGCAGCGGCGAGCCCCCGGCCGCGGTCACCCTGGCGTCGCGCGACGAACTGATCCGCGTCGAGGCCTACCTGCGCTACGAGCGCAACGGCCGCACGCCGGGTCGCGAACTGGACGACTGGCTCGAGGCCGAGCGCGAGGTCGACCGGATGATGGCGCTGCTGATGCCGTCGGCGCCGGTGGCCGAGGAGGCGCGCGCCGCGGCGCCCAGGCGTCGGCGTCGCGCCGCGACCGCCGGGGATGCCGAGCGCGCGACCCGACCCCCGGGGTCGGCCCCGGCCGCGGCCGGCTGAGCCTCGCCGGCCGAACGTGCCCGCCCGCCGGGCGTTCCCGGCGCGTGCGGTCCGGCGCGCGGACGCGCACCGAACGGTACGGCGCCCGCCGCGGGCGCGCGAGGCTTCGCGTAGACTCGGATCGACCGGCGCACCCCGCCGCTCGACGCCGATCCCGTGAAGCAGTCCGACCTCAGCCGCGAGCAGACCGCGTGGATCCTCGGCGGCGCCGCGGTGCTGCTCAGTCTGTCGATGGGCATGCGCCAGAGCCTGGGGCTGCTGCAGCCGCACGTGGTCCGCGATCTCGGCATCGGTGCGGCCGACTTCGCGCTGGCGCTCGCGATCCAGAACATCGTCTGGGGCTTCACGCAGCCGGTGCTCGGGATCGTGGTCGACCGCTACGGTGCGCGCCCGGTCGCGCTCGCCGGGGTCGGGCTGTACGCGCTCGGCCTCGTGATCACCGCGCTGGCGCCGAACGCGGCGACGCTGATCCTGGGGGCGGGCGTGTGCCTGGGCGTGGCGCTGTCCTGCACCGCGTCGAACCTCGCGATGAACGTGGCCGCGCGCACGGTGCCCGCGTCGCGGCGCAGCGTCACGATGGGGGCGGTGTCGGCAGCGGGCTCGCTCGGGCTGGTGGTCGCGTCGCCGCTCGCGCAGGGGATGATCGCGGTCGGCGGCTGGCAGCTCGCGCTGGTCGCGTTCGTCGGGCTGACCGCGGTGATGCTGCCCGCCGCGCTCGCCGCGGGCCGCGCCGATCGGATCGAGCCCGAGGCCCTGCGGGGCGTGCCGCAGTCGGTGGGCGAGGCGCTGCGCGAGGCCGCGGGACACCGCGGCTACGTGACGATGGCGCTTGCGTTCTTCGTCTGCGGTTTGCAGCTGGTGTTCCTGACCACGCACCTGCCGACCTACCTGGACCTGTGCGGCATCGATCCGTCGGTGACCGCGGGCACGCTCGCGCTGATCGGACTGTTCAACGTGTTCGGGTCGTACCTGTTCGGCTGGCTCGGGCAGCGCTGGTCCAAGCGCGCGCTGCTCGGCGGCATCTACCTGCTGCGCTCGCTGATCATCACCGCGTACTTCGTCGCCCCGCCCACGCCGGTCGGGACCCTGCTGTTCGGCGCGGCGATGGGCGCGCTCTGGCTCGGCGTGGTGCCGCTGGTCAACGGCCTGGTGGTTCACCTGTTCGGCTTGCGCTGGATGGCCACGCTGACCGGGATCGCGTTCCTCAGCCATCAGGTGGGCTCGTTCCTCGGTGCCTGGGGTGGCGGCCTGATCTACGCGACCCTCGGGTCGTACGAGTGGGCCTGGAAGGGGGCGGTGCTGATCGGGCTGGCGGCTGCGGTCGCGCAGATGCTGATGGACGTGCGTCCGAGCGAGCGCGTGCTCGCCGAGCGTCGCGCCGCCGCGTGACGACGCCCGCGTACGCGCGACCGTGCGCGGCGGGTCGCGGCGGTCCGGTCGCGCGGGCGTGGAGGGGCCGGGCCGATCGTGCGCGCACCGCCGCGCGCGGCCGCGGCGGCATCCGGTCGAGGTGACGCCGTCGCCCGCCGCGGGCCCGGGTTCGGCGCTGGCGCGCCGTTGCGGCTTCGGTTAAACTCCTCGCCGCTCGCGCGTCAAGAAATTTCGTTTCCAGCGGCGTCAGTCAGTGCGGTCCCCAGGCTGCTCCGGGGCCGCTCCGGTTCGAATCCCCACGGTCACATTCCTTGAGCCAGGGCACGGTCACGGGCGACGTCCGCCCGTCGTCGAACTCGTTTCGTTCATTTTCGGGATGTTTCCATGAGCGCTCAAACCGGTATCGTCAAGTGGTTCAACGAGGCCAAGGGCTTCGGCTTCATCAAACCCGACGGCGGCGGCGAGGATCTGTTCGCGCACTTCAGCCAGATCGAAGGCAAGGGGTTCCGCACCCTCGCCGAGAACCAGCGGGTGCAGTTCGAGGTCACGCAGGGTCAGAAAGGTCCGCAGGCCAGCCGCATCCGGCCGCTGTGACCGCCCCCGGCGCGCCTGCGCGCGCCGGTTCGGGACGCGACGGGCCGCCTGCGGGCGGCCGGTTCGTTTTCGGGTCCGCCTCGGCGGCGCGCACCGGCCGATCGGGCTGCCGAGCCCCGGAGCCGCCGCCCGCAGCCGCACGACCGCTGGTCGAGCGCGACCGGATCGGGGACACTCCACGCTCCCGCCGCCCCGAGCTGCCGCCGTCCCGACGATGCCCGCGCTGCACGAGCTGACCGCCGCCGAACTCTCCGTTGCCTTCGCCCGTCGCGACCTGTCCCCGGTGGAGGTCACCGAGGCGGTGCTGCGACGCGTCGAGCTGTGCGAAGGCCGGCTCAACGCGATGGTCGTGGTGCACGGCGAGCCGGCTCGAGCCGCTGCCCGCGAGGCCGAGCGGCGCTGGAAGGCCGGTGCGCCGCTGTCGCCGATCGACGGCGTGCCGATCACGATCAAGGAGAACCTCTACACGCGCGGCGATCCGGCGCCGCTCGGCACCGCCGCGGGCGACCTCGCGCCGCGCCCCGAGGATGCGCCGCCGGCGGCGCGCGTGCGCGAGGCCGGCTGCGTGATCGTCGGCAAGACCACGATGCCGGACTTCGGGATGCTGTCGGCCGGCCTGTCGTCGATCCACGGCATCACCCGCAACCCATGGCGGCTCGACCGCAACCCGGCCGGATCGTCCTCGGGGGCGGGCGCGGCCGCGGCCGCGGGCTACGGGCCGCTGCACCTGGGCACGGACATCGGCGGTTCGGTGCGTCTGCCGGCGACCCACTGCGGCCTGTTCGGGCTCAAGCCCAGCCTGGGTCGCGTACCGATCGATCCGCCGTACATGGGGCGGGTCGCCGGTCCGATGACCCGCACCGTGCGCGACGCGGCGATGCTGATGAACGTGGTCAGCCGCCCGGACGCGCGCGACTGGATGAGCCTGCCGTACCAGCCGGTCGACTACGCGGCGCAGCTCGAGGGCCTGTCGCTGCGGGGCCTTCGCATCGGTCTGCTCGCCGACATGCGCTGCGGCCTGCCGGTGCACCCCGAGGTGAGCGCGGCGCTCGGCCAGGCCGCACGCGCGCTCGCCAACGCCGGTGCGCGGGTCGAGCCGGTCGAGTCGTTCATGACCGCGCGGATGCTCGACGGGATCTGCCGGTTCCTCGAGGCGCGCTCGCACCTCGATCTCGCGGCGATGGACGAGGCCCGGCGCGCGAAGGTACTGCCGTTCATCGTCGAGTGGGCGACCTGGCGGGCCGCCGCCTTCTCCGGCGCCGACCTGATGGCCGCCTACGGGCAGGTGATGGCGATGCGCGAGGCCGCGGTGCGCGCGGTCGGCCGCCACGACTTCGTGCTGTCGCCGACCTCGCCGGTGCCGGCGCACGGCGCCGAGCAGCACAGTCCGTCCGACGATCCGCATGACGCGCTGTCGCACATCGCGTTCACGGTCGCCTACAACATGAGCGAGCAGCCGGCCGCATCGCTGAACTGGTCGTGGACCGCCGACGGTCTGCCGCTCGGCATCCAGCTGGTCGGGCAGCGCTTCGACGACCTGGGCGTGCTGCGGCTGGCGCGTGCGGTGGAACTGCTCCGGCCGGTGCAGCGGCCCTGGCCCACGCCCTGAGCGGCGGCGCCGGTCGATGCGACCGCACGCGCCGCGTCGGGCTCACGCCGCGGGCCGTCGCGCGTACAGCCCCCAGCCGGTCATCGACAGCACGACCTGGCCGTCCTGCCGAAGCACCTCCCAGTGAAAGCGCAGCAGTCCGCGGTCGGGCCTGGAGCGCGACACGCGCGATTCGAGCACCGTCACCCGCATCCGCAGCCGGTCGCCCGCGCGCACCGGCTGCAGCCAGCGCAGCTCGTCCAGGCCCGGCGAACCCAGGCTCGAGCGCGGCGACACGTAGTGGTCGACCATCATGCGCATCGCGCAGGACGCGGTCATCCAGCCGCTCGCGATCAGCCCGCCGTAGATCGACCCGCGCGCGGCCTGCTCGTCGACGTGGAACGGCTGCGGGTCGTAGCGCCGCGCGAACTCGACGATCTCCTCGGCGGTGACCGCGTGATCGCCGAACTCGGCGACCTCGCCCACCGGATAGTCGTCGAACCAGCGTTCGTGGAACGGAACGGTCGAAGGCGGTGGGCTCAAGACGGTCTTCCCTGAAGGGGCGGCGGGCCGAGCCTACAATTGTGCCGCCTCCGCTCCCCGGCACGTGCCGTCGCCATGATCGACACCGCGTTCCTGAAGGACCGCATCCGCACCGTGCCCGACTGGCCGCAGCCGGGCGTGATGTTCCGCGACATCACGCCGCTGCTGCAGGACCCGCGCACGCTGCGGATGACGGTCGACCTGTTCGTGATCCGCTACATGCGCCAGCCGATCGACCTGGTGGCCGGCATCGACGCGCGCGGCTTCATCCTGGGCGCGATCGTCGCCCACGAGCTGAACCTCGGGTTCGTGCCGGTGCGCAAGAAGGGCAAGCTGCCGTTCGACACGGTGGCCGAGCGCTACGCCCTCGAGTACGGCAGCGCCGAAGTCGAGCTCCACGCCGATGCGTGCGCCCCGGGCGACCGCGTGCTGCTGATCGACGACCTGATCGCCACCGGTGGCACGATGCTGGCGGCGCGTCGTCTGGTCGAGCGGCTCGGCGGCGTGGTGGTCGAGGGTGCGGCGATCGTCGATCTGCCCGAGCTCGGCGGCTCGCGCCGGCTGCGCGACGCCGGCCTGCCCCTGTACACGCTCATGAGCTTCGACGGACATTGAGCCCATGGACGCGCCCCCGCGGATGACCTTCTGGTTCGAGTACGGCAGCACCTACACCTGGCTCACGGTCGCGCGGCTGCCGGCGCTCGTCCGGGCGCGCGGCGTGCAGGTCGACTGGCGCCCGTTCCTGCTCGCGCCGATCTTCCGCCACCACGGGCTCGCGCAGGGCCCGTTCCTCGGCCACCCGCCGAAGCTCAGGTACATGTGGCGCGACCTGGAGCGGCGCGCCGCGGTCCACGGCGTGCCGTACCGCAAGCCGTCGGCCTATCCGCCCAACACGCTGCTCACCGCGCGCATCGGTACGCTGGCGGCCGCGCAGGGCTGGTGCGAGCCGTTCACCCGCGAGGTGTTCCGGCTGCACTGGACCGAGGACGTCGCGATCGGCACCGACGACAACCTGCGGCGCGCGCTGTCGGCGGTCGGCCGGGATCCGGAGCCGACGATGCTCGCCGCGCAGTCCGAGGCGAACAAGGCGCTGCTGCGTGCGGTCACCGACGCGGCCGAGGCGCTCGGCATCTTCGGGTCGCCGTCGTTCACGATCGGCGACGAGCTGTACTGGGGCGACGATCGCGTCGAGGACGCGCTCGCGTTCGCCGCCGCGACCCGGCCGCCCGCCGCGGCCGGCGCCCCGGGTGCGGGGGCGGCCGCGGTCGAGTCGCCGCGTCCCTGAGCGCGTCGCGGGTCGCGCCGGTGCGCATCGACGTGTGGCTGTGGGCGGCGCGGTTCTTCCGCACCCGCGGCCTCGCGCAGGACGCGATCGACGCCGGTCGGGTGCGGGTCGAGGGCGAGCGCGTGAAGAACGCGCGTACGCTGCGGGTCGGCGAGCGGGTGACCGTGCGGATCGGCGACGTCGAGCGCGACCTGCGGGTGCTCGCGCTGGCCGAGCGGCGCGGGCCGGCCCCCGAGGCGCAGCGGCTGTACGCGGAGACCGCCGAGAGCGTCGCCGCGCGCGAGGCCGAGCGCGAGCGGCGTCGGCTGCAGATCGAGCCCGCCCGCGCGATCGACGGGCGTCCGACCAAGCGCGACCGTCGCCAGCTGGATCGCGCGCGCGATGCGGGCTGACCCGCCCGAACGACGCCCCGTGGCGGCGCCGCGGCGCGCCGTGCTGCGCGCGGCCGTCGCGCTCGGCGCGGGCACGGCCTGGGTCGCGGGCGTGCGCGCGGACGAGGGCGTGCTGCCCGCGCCGGCGCGCGACGCGCTGCGCGCCCCGGGCGCGGTCGTGCTGGTGCGTCACGCGCAGACCGAGCCCGGCATCGGCGATCCGCCCGGCTTCCGGCTCGGGGACTGCGCGACGCAGCGCAACCTGTCGGCGGCGGGCCGTGCGCAGGCGCAGCGCCTGGGGCGCTGGCTGGCCGATGCCGGCGTGCCGGTCGCCGGGGTGCGCAGCAGCCGCTGGTGCCGCTGCCTGGAGACCGCGCGGCTGGCCTTCGGCCGCGTCGAGCCGTGGCCGGCGCTGGACTCGTTCTTCGCCGATCGCAGCGGCGAGCGCGCGCAGACCGACCAGGTGCGCCGCTGGGTGCTCGGCGCGGCCGGCCCGCAGGTCCCGGTGGGCGTCACGCACCAGGTGAACCTCACCGCGCTGACCGGCGAGTGGGCCGCGATGGGCGAGGCGCTGGTGGTCCGGGCCGAGCGCGGCGAGGTGCGCGTGATCGCCCGCTTCGCGGTGCCCGCCTAGCGCGGTGCGGCCGCGCTACGCCTGATCGCTGCGGGCCCGCTGGGTCTGCGGCTTGGGCAGGCGCAGCCGCACCCGCAGCCCGCGCGGCTGCATCGTCATGCCCATGTGCTCGGTGACCGCGTCGCCGGTGGGCTCCAGCTCGAATGACGCAAGCGTGGTGGCGAGCACCATCTTCGCCTCGAGCAGCGCGAGATAGCGCCCCGGACAGAACCGCGGCCCGCCGCCGAACGGCGCGAACGCCCGCCGCCCGCCGCCCGAGACGCCCGCCGGGGCGCTCTGCGAGCCCGAGCCGCTCGCCGCGGCCTCGCCCGCCAGCCAGCGCTGCGGGCGGAAGGTCTGCGGTTCCGGGAAGTGGCGCGAGTCGGTCGCCGGTGGCCGCTTGAGCACGCACACCAGCGTGCGCGCCGGGATCCGCGTGCCGAGCAGCGCGGTGTCCTGGATCGCGGTGAACATGTTCAGCGGCGCCACCGGCTTGAGCCGCAGCGCCTCGAGCACCACCCCCTCGATTAGCGGCAGCCCGCGGGTGCTGTCGAAGTCGCGCAGCGCCACCAGCCGTGTGCCCGCCTCGCGCTCGGCGGCCAGCGCCTCGATCGCCTCGGTGCGGGCAGCACGCCGCACCTCGGCGTGCTGCGCGAGCAGGTGCAGCGCCCAGGCGATCGTGTTCGCGGTCGTGTCCTCGCCGGCCAGCAGCAGCGTCATCACGTTGCCGTGCAGCTCGGCGTCCGACAGCCGCGCGTCCTCGTTGGCGACGAGCAGCGCCTGCAGCAGGTTCTGCGGCTCGTCGCGCAGACCGGGCTGCCGCTCGATCTCGGTGCGGGCGGTCTCGATGAACCCCCGTACCGCGCGGCCCGCGACCTGCAGCGAGCGCTCGATCTCGCGGTCGGCCCGCGTGCGCCACCAGCGCCAGATCGGCCACGGCGAGTTGATCCGCCGGGCGATGCCCGCGAAGATCCGGTCGAGGTGCGGCTGCAGGGGGTCGGTGTCCTCGCGCGCGAGCGTGGCCACGTCGGTGCCGAAGGCGAGCGAGCAGGTGACGTCGACCGTGTAGCGCGTGAGGTCGGCCCGCAGGTCCACCGGCGCGCCGGTGGCGGCTGCGGCCAGCCAGCGTGCGTGCAGCCGCTCGGTGGCGGTGACCACGGTCGGGAAGAAGCGCCGCAGGTGCGTCGGGTCGAGCGCGCGCATCACCAGCGGCCGCTGGCGCCGCCAGTCCTCGCCCTCGGCCGAGAACAGCCCGTCGATGCCCATCTCGCGGAAGATCGGCCGCACCGCGAAGTGACGACGGAACGTGTGCGGGCGCTCGCGCAGCACGGTCATCATCGCGTCCGCATCCGACACCACGACCAGCGGCTGCGGGCCGAGCCGGAAACGGTAGATCGGCCCGTGCTCGCGGGCCCACTGCTCGAGGATCAGGTGCGCGCGCGTCACGTCCCAGCGGTGCAGCGAGCCGAGCACCGGCAGGCCGCGCGGGCCGGGCAGGTCGCGGGGTTCGCGCAGCGGCGCGGGCGCGCCGGGCAGGGAGGACTGGGCGGAAGGGTTCATCGACGGACGGACACCGGTCACCGCATTGTGCCTCGGGTGGACGAGACGTGGCGCGGTCCGGGGGCGGTTCCGGATCGCGTCGCCGGCCGGGCCGGGGCGCGGGCTGCGCCGGGGCGGCGGCTGTGGTGCAATGCCGGGCCGTCCCGAGGTGAGCGATGCCCGCGACCGATCCGCCCCCCGATGACCGGCGCACGCTGCGCGTGCTCGGCGACGCCGTGACCACGGTCGACCAGACCCGGCTGCCGTTCGAACGGGTCGACCTCGTGCTCGCCGACCCGGCGGCCTGCGCTGAGGCGATCGCGTCGATGCGGGTGCGCGGCGCGCCGCTGATCGGTGCGATCGCCGGGTTCGGCCTGGCCTTCGCGCTGCGCGAGCGCGCCGACGACGCCGGCCTCGCGGCCGCGCTGGAGCGGCTCGCCGCGACGCGGCCGACCGCGGTCAACCTGCGCTGGGCGCTGGCGCGGGTCGCCGCGGCGGCCGCGCCGGTCGCACCGGCGGGGCGGGCCGCGGCCGCGTGGCGCGAGGCGGTCGCGATCGCCGACGAGGACGTCGCGATCAATGCCGCGATCGGCCGCCACGGCGCCGCGATGCTGGCGCGGCGGGTCGCGGACCGGGCCGCTGCCGGCCGTCCGGTGACCGCTGCGGCGCCGCTGCAGGTGCTCACCCACTGCAACGCCGGGCGCCTGGCGACCGTGGCGCACGGCACCGCGCTCGCGCCGGTGTACGCGCTGCACGCGCGCGGCGTGCCGGTGCACGTGTGGGTCGACGAGACCCGGCCGCGCAACCAGGGCGCCCGGCTCACCGCCTGGGAGCTGCACGACGCGGGCGTGCGGTGCACGGTGGTCGCCGACAACGCCGCCGGGCTGCTGATGCGCAGCCGACGGGTCGACGCGGTGCTGGTCGGCTGCGACCGGGTCGCGGCCAACGGTGACGTCGCGAACAAGGTGGGCACGGTCCTGAAGGCGCTGGCCGCGCGCGACGCCGGCATCCCGTTCTGGGTCGCGTGCCCGACGCCGACGATCGATGCGGCCGCGCCCGACGGCGACGCGATCCCGATCGAGATGCGCCCGCCGCGCGAGGTCACCCACGCGGTCGGTCGCGCCGACGACGGCCGGCTGGTCGAGGTGCGGCTGGTGCCGGACGGCGTGAGCGCCGAGAACCCGGCGTTCGACCTGACGCCGGCCCGCCTGATCGACGCGCTGCTCACCGAGCACGGCGCGTTCGACGCCGACGCCCGCGGGGTCGCGGCCGCGCTGCGCGGCTGACCGCGCCCGGGGTGCTGCGCCGGGTCGGCTCGGGGCTCGGCGTGCCGGGTGCGGGGCGCGGCGCCGGGTCGGTTTGTTATGCTGGCCGCCGCGCCCTCCGTTGCGAGACCGCCGTGCCGCTGCCGCCCCCGTCGTCGTCCCGTCGCGAGGCCCACCTGCGCCGCATCGAGACGCGCGGCTACGAGCGCGACGACGGGCTGTACGAGGTCGAGGCCCGGCTGACCGACACCAAGTCGGACGGACTGCGTCCGCCGGCGGGTGAGCGCACCGTTGCGCCCGGCGAGCCGATCCACGACCTGTGGCTGCGCCTGACGGTCGACGCCGAGCTGGTGGTGCACGACGTCGTCTCCGTCAGCGACGCGACCCCGTACGCGATCTGCGGCGAGGGCGGCGCGAACCTGCGGCGAATGGTCGGCGTGCGGATCGCGAGCGGCTGGAGCGCCGAGGTCAAGCGCCGGCTGGGCGGTGCGGCCGCCTGCACCCACCTGATGGAGCTGCTGATCCCGATGGGCACGGCGGCGTTCCAGACGCTCGCGCCGGTGCGGCTGGCGCGCCCCGACCGCCTGGACGCCGCCGGCCGTCCGGTCAAGATCGACTCGTGCACCGCGTACGCGGCCGACCGGGGCGTGGTCGCGCGCCGCTGGCCGGCGCACTACGTCGGCACGCAGTCCGACGCGTCGATCGGCGCCGACCTCGATCCGGAGGCGGTCCGCGCCGGTCGGGACGCCGCGGACGCGCCCGCGCCGCGCGGCGCGCCGGGCCGCCGATGAGTCGGCCCGCCGAACGTCCGGCCCGAGGCGACGCCGCGGCGTCGCGCGCCGGGCAGGCCGCGTCGTGCTCGCGGCACCCCGGGCCGGACCTCGACGACCCTGCGCCGCGGACCGAGGACGATGCGCGCGCGCGGCTGCTCGAGGCCGCGCGGTCGATGGCCGGCCTGGGCATCAACCCGGGCCGCGCGGGCAACCTGTCGGTGCGCTGGCACCGCGGCGGCTCCGACGGCTTCCTCGTCACGCCGAGCGCGCTGCCGTATGAGCGGTGCACGCTCGACGATCCGGTCTGGATGTCGATCGCCGCGCCCGGCGCCGAGCCGGTGGCCGACGGCACGCGCCGGCCGTCGTCCGAGTGGCGCGTCCACCACGACCTGTATGCGGCGCGGGCCGACGTCGCAGCGGTGGTGCACACGCACGCGCCGTATGCGACCGCGCTGTCGTGCCTGCCCGAGATCCAGCGCGACGGGCTGCGCGCGTTCCACTACATGATCGCCGCCGCCGGCGGCAACGACCTGCGCTGCGCGCCGTACGCCACCTTCGGCACCGCCGAGCTGTCCGGGCACGCACTCGCGGCGCTCGCCGGCCGGCGGGCGTGCCTGCTCGCGCACCACGGGATGATCGCGCTCGGCGCGTCGCTGCGGGCCGCGCTCGAACTCGCGGTCGAGGTGGAGTGGCTTGCGCGGACCTGGTCGATCGCACGCACCCTCGGCACGCCCGCGCTGCTGCCCGACGACGAGATCGCGCGCGTGCGCGAGCGCTTCGCCGGCTACCGGCCCTGAGGCGCGGCGGCGCCGCGCAGGCGCTCGCGCAGCGCGACGCAGCGATCGCCGCGCGGCGGCGCGTCGGTGACGATCACCCGGTCGAACGCGCCGGCCGGCGTCGCCGCCTGCGAGCCGGTCTCGAGCAGGCCGATCGCGATCGCGCGCTCGCGCAGCGGCGGGGTAAGCCAGCGGACCACGCCCAGGTCGCGACGCGCGTGCGCGTTGCCGGTGAGCAGCACGACGCCGCGCTCGGCGTGCGGTGCGATCCGCTGCGCGAGCACCGCGTCGCGGGCGATCTGCGCGCGTGCCATCGGCGCGAGCATCGGCTGCGGCAGCACGCCGCAGTGGCCCCGATCCACCTCGACCTCGAGCGCGGCGAGCAGCTCGGCGGGCGGCGAGTCCAGTCCCAGCGCGGCGCGCTCGGCGGCGTCGAACACCGCGCCGAACCCCTCGCGCACGACGCGCGAGGCGTCGATGCGCGACAGGTTCGCGGCGACGATCGGCAGCCCGTGGTCCAGTGCGAGCTGCACGAACGGCCGGTAGTGCGCCCAGTCCCAGCCCGGGCCGCCGGCGCGCGCGATCAGCGCGTCCGCGTCGTGCGCGCGCTCGGCGCGCGCCGCGTCCAGGTCGGCCTGCCGCTCCCGGTCGAACTGCTCGAAGGCGAGCGCAGGACGCGCGCCCGCCGCCACCAGCCGCGCGAGCGCCTCGGCGCGCAGCCGGTGCTGCGCCGGGTTGTCGTGCATCTCGCCCAGCAGCACGAGCGACGCGCCGCGCATCGCCTCGGCGAGCGCCCCCGCGTCGGGCGGCAGCGGCGCCGCCACCGCCGCGTCGACCGGGCGGGCCACCGGGGCGGACCGCGTCGGCGCGCCGCTCGCCGCGCCCGGCTCGGGGGGCAGGCCCGCGCAGCCGGCGAGCGCGGCCGCGAGGAGCACGGCCGCCGGGGTCGGTCGGATCGGCATGGTGCGCGCAGCGTAGGCGATCGGCCGGGGCGGCGCCAGCCGCCGGCTCGTGGTTTGACGCCCCGCAGGCCTTGGGCTACGGTCGGCACCCATCGTGCACGAGTCGTCACCGTTCCCGTTCCTGCGCGAGATCCTGCTGTTCCTCGTGCTCGCCGGCGTGCTGATCCCGCTGCTGCAGCGGCTGCGCGTGAACCAGGTGCTCGGCTTCCTCGCCGCGGGCGCACTGCTCGGGCCGTTCGGCCTGGGTCTGTGGGCCGAGCGCGTGCCGGCGCTCGCCTGGGTGAGCTTCCCGCGCCTCGAGGGGGTCGAGGTGCTCGCCGAGCTCGGCGTGCTGTTCCTGATGTTCATGATCGGGCTCGAGCTGTCGGCCGAGCGGCTGTGGGCGCTGCGCCGCTGGGTGTTCGGCGCCGGCCTCGCGCAGCTGCTGGCGAGTGCCGCGGCGATCGGCGCGGTCGCCTGGGCGTGGGGCAACCCCGGGCCGGTCGCGCTCCTGCTCGGGCTGGTGCTCGCGCTGTCGTCGACCGCGGTCGTGATGCAGCTGCTCGGCGAGCGCCGGGCGCTCGGCACACCGCTCGGCCAGGCCTGCTTCTCGGTGCTGATGCTGCAGGACCTCGCGGTGGTGCCGCTGCTGATCCTGGTCGGGCTGATCGCCGAGGGTGCGCGCAGCGGCGCGCAGCTCGGCGGCGACTGGGCCGCGGTCGGCGGGGTGGTCGCATTCGCGCTGCTCAAGGCCGTCGGCGCGGTCGCGCTGATCTGGCTGGTCGGCCGCCGCGTCGTGCGGCCGGTGTTCCGCACGTTCGCGGCGCACCGCCAGCCGGACGTCTTCATGGCGCTGGTGCTGCTGTCGACGCTGTCGATCGCGGGTCTCACCGCGGCCGCCGGGCTGTCGATGGCGCTGGGCGCGCTGCTCGCCGGACTGCTGCTGTCCGAGACCGAGTTCCGCCACGAGGTCGAGGTGACGATCGAGCCCTTCCGCGGTCTGCTGATGGGCCTGTTCTTCATGTCGGTCGGCATGGCGGTGGACCTGCGCGAGGTGCTCGCCTCGCCGCTGTGGCTGCTGCTGTCGGTGCTCGGGCTGTTCGCGATCAAGGCTGCGGTCGTGGTCGCGGTGTTCCGGATCGGCGGCCTCGGCTGGGGCCGCGCGCTCGAGGGCGGCCTGCTGCTCGGTCAGGGCGGGGAGTTCGCGTTCATCGTCGTCGGCGTCGCGATGACCGCGGGCGCGATCTCCCAGCCGGTCGGGCAGTTCATGCTGCTGGTGGTCGGACTGAGCCTGTTCGCGACGCCGTTCGCCGCACGCCTGGGCCGCACTCTCGGCGAGCGCCTGCAGGCCCGCGTGCACGCCGGCGCGGCGCCCCCCGTGCAGACCGACGACCCGCCGGACGACGTCGGGTCGGTCGGCCGGCACGTGGTGATCGCCGGCTTCGGCCGCGTCGGCGAGACCGTCGGGCGGATG
>Ga0169931_10001260_pt1 | contig 41894 bp, 35 predicted proteins | sample Kivu_15m_20L_FD_129675 | JGI IMG/M metagenome (GOLD analysis project Ga0169931, IMG submission 129675) | Freshwater microbial communities from Lake Kivu, Western Province, Rwanda to study Microbial Dark Matter (Phase II) - Kivu_15m_20L... | ecosystem: Environmental > Aquatic > Freshwater > Lake... | reverse complement strand
TTTACGAAGAACAGTTTGACACTACGGCTTTAAGAATCTGGAGGGAAAGTTTGCCGGGCTACAGAATCGTAGGTATCGACTGTAACGATATCATAGCAGCAGGAGGGGCTATCCATTGCATTACCCATTCTGTTGGAGTTAACGATCCTTTATGGATTTCTCACCAGGCCTTGAACGATACTTACGATACTGAGAACGACTACCAGGTGACTGCCAGAATTCAGCATCGTTCGGGAATTGCAAATGCCAAACTGTATTGGACAACCGACACAACGCAATCTTTTAATGAAACAGAATTACTGGTATCTGACGAAGCCAATCATTTATATACAGGCTTTATCCCGGCGCAGCCGGGAGATACCGAAGTATTTTATTTTGTTGGAGCCCAGGCCGAATCCGGTAAGTCACAAGTGAGACCTATTGTTGCACCTGAAGGTACCTGGAGTTTTATGGTGCTTGATAGCGGTGTAGTTACCTCGCAAGGGACAAAAGTGCTGAACAGTCTTTTTAAATTGCAGGCCTTCCCCAATCCTACATCAGGTCTGGTATGTGTACCTGTTTCAAGTGATCTTCCCATCGACATCAAGCTCGAAGTTTTGGACATGACCGGTCGGGTAGTGGAGACCCTTTTTCAGGGAAGAATTCAATCCGGCGAACGCCGCTTTTACATTCATACCGAGCTTTGGGAATCCGGAATTTATCTTATAAGAGCTACAACATCCTCGGGGTCTGTTGTTCAAAAGCTTGCTGTGGACTAAAAACAGCGGCTTTTTACCAAGTAAATAAATTACTTCTCATTTGCAACTTGTGTGTTTCAAATGATTGTCTAATTTTGCACTCCTAATTTTTAACACTTGGCCCATGCTAAAACAGTATGAAACCGTTTTCATTATGACTCCCGTTTTGTCTGAAGATCAGATGAAGGAAGCGGTCGGCAAGTTCAAAGCCATACTTACCGAAAATGGCGCTAAACTAGTTCACGAAGAGAACTGGGGATTGCGCAAAATGGCTTACATGATTCAAAAGAAGTCAACCGGCTTCTATCATTTGCTTCAGTTTGAAGCTCCTGGTACCCTTATCGACACATTGGAAGTTTCGTTTAAGCGCGATGAGCGTATTTTGCGTTTCCTTACCGTTGCTCTCGACAAGGATGCAGCTGCCTACAATGAAAAACGTCGCAGCGGAGCATTTAAAAACTCTAAGTCTAACCCGGCTCCTTCGGAAGCCTGATAATTTTGAATCATGGCACAAGCATCAGAAATCAGATATCTTACTCCTCCAACGGTTGAAGTAAAAAAGAAAAAGTATTGCCGTTTTAAGAAAAGCGGAATTAAATTTATCGATTACAAAGACGCAGACTTCCTTTTGAAATTTGTAAACGAGCAAGGCAAAATTCTTCCTCGCAGACTTACCGGTACTTCATTGAAGTACCAGCGCAAAGTTTCCCAGGCAGTTAAGCGTGCGCGTCACCTTGCCTTAATGCCTTATGTTGCTGACCTTTTAAAATAAACCGTAATCATGGAAATCATTCTCACACAGGACGTATCCAATTTGGGTAACAAAAATGACATTGTGAAGGTTAGAAACGGTTACGGTCGTAACTTCCTGATTCCTCAGGGTATGGCTGTGCTAGCAACCGATAGCAATAGAAAAGTACTGGCGGAAACTCTTCGCCAACGCGCTCACAAAGAAGAAAAAATCCGTACCGAAGCAGAAACGCTTGCTGCCAAGCTTAAAGACATTAAGCTTGAAGTGGGTGCTAAAGTCGGCGAATCTGGAAAAATCTTTGGTTCAGTCAATTCGATTCAAATCTCCGACGCTCTTAAGAAGTTAGGACACGATATTGACAGAAAGCACATTCAGCTTGATAGCGAAAGTGTTAAACAAATTGGTTCCTACACTGCTCATGTAAAACTTTACAAAGACATCCGCGTGGATGTTGCCTTTGAAGTTGTAGCTGAATAAGATTTAATCTTATTGATTTTATTTATTCATCCCCGAATCATTTGATTCGGGGATTTTTTTTAGTCACAACTTCTACCCTTGGTATGCCCATGCAGGTACTCCTGCTCTTGTTCGGCAAGTTCTTTTTGGGTTTCAGGACTCAATTCTTTTTCCTTATAGCCATCCAGACTAGGCTGCCCTGCATTTACCCAAGCGGTGTACCAATAACTGCCGGTCATGATGATTGCCTTTCTCATCCTACGTTCAACCATACCGTCGAGCATTTTGTGATAGGCGTCGGAATATTCTTCGCTATACACGCGCATAACAGATGCGCCCCGATTCTCAAAACTGTATTTCTGATCAGGTGAGAATTGCGAATTCAATTCAGCTTCAAACAAAAGAACCGAATCTTTGGCAGCAAAACTTTCTGCAACTGCCTGCCAGGCTGTTGCCAGCGGGTCCTCGATATACATCGCTTTACCAACAAAGAAATCATAGTTCCCATTAAATAACTCAGGCAAACGGGATTCCCAAAAACCATGAATGCCCTTTTGATTGGTGAGCTGTCCGTTGTAGTTTTTTGTGGTATGAAGCGGAACATGCGCATCTCCTATGTAATGTCCTAAATCTGCTGAAGTTCGAAGTATTCTGTCAAAATCACCGGCACGAAAAGCCGCAGCAAGCCTTTTGGTCATTACATCAATGTGCCAGGGAACTATACCATGGGCCTGAAGAGTGTCTTCGGTATATTTCGCGACTGCATCTTCCCATTTTTTAGGAATCGAATCCAAAGGAGATTTACCATAACGATCCAGGTCTATGAAATGCCTTTGGGCTTCTCCCTCAACTGCGTATCGTCTTTTGTCGGGATCAACAGCGTGCTCAGTAATGAATTCAATGTTTCTCTTATAAAATCCAAATAATTCAGGCGGAAGGGTAAAAACAGCAATCCTGTTGATCTGCTTGTGGGCAAAAAATCCCCAGCCTTCTGCAAAAGGAATTAGAAAAAGACCCAGCGACAAAAAAAGAGCCAGCGAAAGGTAGATTTTGTATGGTTTCATAAATCAAACATCACACGGCAAGATAATCAAACTGTTTGAGGCTGTGCTTGTAGTTTAATTAATTCGTTTCCATTCAGAATCGGGATGCTGCTGTAAATATCCTGCTGAAGGCAGAAACGAACATCATCCTCCAAATCTAAATTCTTGAGTCGGTGGCGGTGTGAGGACTTTTCAAGAAATCCATACAGGTCGTTTGCTGCCTGTTCGTATAGATAGCCTGCTGCTATTGTAGAATCACACAGAGTGTAAAAACGTTCGTCCTGTAGTAGTTTTTCTGAAAGAGCCCCTGCAAACAAGCTGTCTTCCATGTTAAACTTGTTTTTCCAGCCGGCGCACAAAACAATGATGTTTCTGTTTTGCTTTTTAAGCCATTCCGACAATGCTGTAATATTCAAAAAAGAACCAATAACGATGGTTGCTTTTCCTTTGGCTGCCTCAATGGCCTGTGTGCCATTGGTCGTTGAAATCACGATTGTTTTTCCTTCAACAGACGCATCAATATAATGTAAAGGCGAATTTCCATAATCAACCCCATCCTGTTTCACTGCATTTCTCTCAGCAGCAACAAGAAAGCCTTTCTTTTTGTAAGCATAGGCTTCCTCAAGTCCTGCAACCGGAATCATACTTTTTACACCATGTTCGAAAGCCGTACAAATGGCTGATGTTGCTCTTAAAATATCAACTGCAACAACAATGCTTTCGTCTTCATGAAACAAGTCATAAAGTGCTGGTGAATAGCATGTTTGAATAGATAAATTCTGATTTTCCTTAATGGTCATAATTTTCTGCTTCTTTTTAATACAATCAGGGTTTGTAAAAAGGCAGACTTACCACCTTGGCCGCAATATGCTTATCTCTTATTACAATGAAGATTTCAGAATCCGCTTTTGCAAAATCAGAATGAACATAACCCATTCCAATAGCTTTTTTGACTGTTGGGGCCATAGTTCCTGAGGTCACTTTCCCAATCGGGTTGCCCTGTGAATCAACTATTTGATAATCCTTTCTGGGTACGCCTCTTTCTGTTAGTTCAAAGCCAACTAGTTTGCGTGTCGGACCATCTTCTTTCTGCTGTTTCAATGCTTGGCTATTATTGAAATTCTTTGAGAATTTGGTAATCCAACCCAATCCAGCTTCAATGGGTGAAGTGGAATCATTTATATCATTGCCGTACAAGCAAAAGCCCATTTCCAATCTTAAAGTATCTCTTGCTGCAAGCCCTGCGGGCTGAAGTCCATAAGCTTCTCCAGATTTCATGATGGCATTCCAGATTGTTTCAGCCTGGCTGTTATCAAAATAGATTTCAAATCCACCGGAACCGGTGTAACCAGTAGCTGAAATCAAGATATTTTCAAAACCACAAAGAGTACCTTTTTTAAACGTATAATAAGTTAGTTCTGCAAGATCAACATCACAAAGTGGTTGAAGGATTGTGGCTGCCATTGGTCCTTGCAAAGCCAGCAAAGCAGTCCGATCTGAAATGTCTTCCATTTCTACATTCCACTCATCATTCATTTTTAGCCAGTTCCAGTCTTTTTCAATATTAGAAGCGTTTACAACCAACATATATTGGTGTTCCTTGATTCGATAAACAAGTAAATCATCAACAATGCCTCCATCGAGGTTGGGAAAACAGGAATACTGAACTTTGCCGTCAGTTAATTTTGAAGCATCATTTGAACATGTTTTCTGAATCAGATCCAAAGCATGAGGCCCTCTTAAGATAAATTCTCCCATATGGCTAACATCAAACAAACCTGCTTTTTCTCTAACACATTCATGCTCCTCAATTACACCTTTGTAGGTGATGGGCATTTCGTAACCCGCAAAAGGCAGTATTCTGGCTCCTGCTTGTAAATGAATTGCATAAAATGGGGTTTTTTTAGCTGCCGTCTGTGCGTCCATCATGTTTTATTTTAAGACTGCAAAACTAAATATAAAAAGAGAAAACAGTAGTACATTCTTTTGAACGCAGAGCTAGTCAGGATAAGTTGGATTATGTACCTTGCATTCCTGTTAAATAAGCGTTTATGTCCTCCTTTTTAAAACTTTGTTTCCTCATTTTCAATGTATTTATTGTTGTAAGTTTAGTTCAGGCCCAGCAACAATTGCCACAAAATTGCCAGATAGCCATGTCGGCTATGCAATTTCAGCAAGCCAAACGAACCATTTCATCCACTATAAGTCCGATGGACAGGTTCACTGCTGCGCAGCGATTGGTTTCACGTAATTGTTTGAATACCCTGCAACTGAAAGAGGTACTTGGTTTTTTTGCTGAAGATGCCGACCGGCTCGATTTGGCCATAAAAGCCTATCCCTTTCTTGTGAATAAACAAGATGCTTACGATCTCTTGAACAGTTTCGCCTATTTTTCAACAGCTTTTCATTTTTACGATTTCATGATAGCTCAGCCCGGATTGAATCAACCACAAATCCAACCGGTTGTTATCCCTGCACCTGTGCAGGTGAATTTTCCTGCCCTCAATTATCCTGATCCAATAAGATATCAGGGTATGCATAAATGCGCCTATCCAATGGCTGATTCGGATTTTAATTTGTATATCAGAGATATTGCGGGCAAGCCAAATGAAGCAGAAAAATACGATGCAGCCATGAACCTTGCAGGTACAATTTGCTTTACCAGTGCACAGGCAATGAAAATAGTTACTTTGCTGCAACTGGAACAAAATAGGTACAATGTGCTGATTCGTGCTTATGAAGCGGTGTATGATGAAGGCAATTTTGATGCGGCTGCACAAGTATTTGCTCATGTTCCAAACAGGCAAATGTTTCAAGAATTCTTGCAAAATAAACGCGCAGTTGTAGGCATGCCGGTTCCGATGCCTTGCGAACTGAATGATCAGATTTTTGGTAGAATGAAATCGGCCTTCGCACAAGAAAATAGCTCATCCACAAGAGTTCAGATAGTTAAAGACCAGCTACCCCGATACAATTGTTATACTTCAGCTCAGATTAAGCAAATTGTAGCTTTATTTAATTCAAGTTCCGATAAGTTGGAAATCAGCAAGTTTGCTTATGATTACGTGACGGATAAAAACAACTATTTCTTTGAAATCAGTCCATTGTTCAATTCATCCATGGATAGGCAAGCGTTAAGTAATTACATTTCTTCCAGACCCTGATTCAATTTTAACTAATAACTTGTAAATTCAATCAACGGTGTTACTTTTGGACACCTTTTAATTACCCGGGTTAAGTGAAACTATCTTTCTATAAGTACCTGTTGCCATTGCTTTTCTTGTTAAATGCAATTCCTGCATTTGCACAAAGTGAATTTATTGAACTCAAGGACGGTTTAATCAGACTTCCCAACCAGGAATTTTACCTGGAATCGCTTGTGGATGGAAGGGGCAACAAAAAGGACATTGGTTTTGTAATGAAGGGTGCTTTCAATAAAAAGATTCGTGCCGATCTCAACGGAGGCTTTTCTACAGCTTTATCTCAATATTATGAAAAAGCGCTTGAGAAAGACACAAGTAAAACACCCATTGTCATGCGCGTTGTTTTCTTTTACATATCAGAAAAAACAAACGGAGCTACAGAAACAGGCAAAGCCGAAGTGAAAGTTGAATTTTATGTTCGCAAAGGCGATAAATTAGGGAAGGTATTTGAAACAGAATCAATCACCGAGGAAAGTGCACTTGATGTGACGGCGGGCCATGAGCGCCGGATTCGCAAAATATTGGAGAACATAATTTTGTCATTCAATAATTCCAATTGGCAAGAAGTTAATCCTGAATTGGTTGACGCTTCATCCATCATAGCTAAACAATCCCAAATCATAGGAAATACATTAACCCCGGATGTACATGTTTGGGTCAACATGCTTTCAGCCAATGCTGCTTTTGGGACTAATGCCGAGGGTTGGGGAGGAGCCTATTTTGGATTTTCCACAAGACAACGCCGGGGATTTATGATTCCTATAGTTGTTGCTGCAGACAGGCTAACACTGGATCCAACACTTTTCGCACGAGAAGGCTTTGATGAAAAGGCGCAAATCAGATTTACTTATCTGAAAGTGGGTTCCGGTGCCATTAAAAAATTAGGGGAAGACTTTAATTTTTTCTTTGGATTAAATGCCCTGGGGACATTTGAAACCCTTCAAAGAAATAACCTGGACGGCACCATCACCGAAATCAGTGGACTCGTTTTTGGGGCAGAAGCAAGTCAGAACTTCTATTTCATCTCCAGAAATAGGTTTGGGTTTTTCCTTGGAGCAGGTGTTTACCAACGTTTTCTAAGTTCTCAGGTTTATAAGTCTGATGTGGGTTTGCGTATTGAGGCTGGAATTAAGTTCTGACAATCAGGATTTCTTCGATAATAAAAAAGCAGTTATCATAAAAGCCATGCTGGTTCCTGATACCAGAATGGTCAGGAAATAGATACATAAATGTGTTTCTGTATTACTCAATATGATAGCTTGCGCCTCAGGGTCATTCGCAAAACGCAGAAAAAAACCTGTCGAATATCCGTTGTTTCTCTGGTAATTAATCATATTATCCACCCAAAACGGGTTGATTTTGTAGTCATACATAAACATAAACAAAGAGGAAGGAATGGCTGTGATCATCAATTGCAAGATGCTTTCTCTAATTCCTTTTCTCAGGCTGAAGTCCTTCGCCTGATCATGGAATTTTTCACTAAGTCCCTTCCAAAGTGTATACAGAAGTATTAAATGTATTGCATAACCGGTGTATTGACCCCAGTAAGGCTTTGTTGTGTGAAAGCCCCCAAAATATTGAATCATAGTCCAGGAAATAAGTCCAACTGCCCCAATAAATCCGTACTTGATTTCTGGTTTTATGCTCATATAAATCGGTTTGATTCAGGGGAAAGGTAGTAATATTTTTCAAGGACGAAGAAATCCCGCTTCGACTTTCCCTTAAAATTGTTAATTTTGACACAAACCTAACTGATGAAAAAGATTTTATTTTTATTCCTGTCCTTGCTAAGTTTTTCAGGTGTTTATGCTCAAAAAAGTAAAAAGGGTTTTGAATTTTCAGGTTCTCAGGCTCGGTATTCAATGCTTGGAAAAAGCAGAATGTTTTCCGAAGGAGTGAAGCCTGTTACCTATACCATCTTTTGGAACAAAAAGAAAAACACGATAGCCGTCCAGGCAGGGCCTAAGGACTCTTGGTACGAAATCCAAATCAATCAGGTTGACACAGTTCACGGACATGTCACGCATATCGGCTATCTTTCCAACTTAAGCAAAAGTGCCACTGAAGAAGAAAAAGAAAAGGCGAAGTGTGAAATTCGGTTCCAGTTTGATAAAGTGAGTATCAAAAAAGGACCGGCCAGACTAGAAGAATACCTTCTTGAGGGCGCAACCATTTGGGAAGACAGAACCGTTGTTTCTGAATAAAGGCAGAATGACAAGAATCACTCAAAGGGTCAACAAACTTTGCATAATTTCATTGCCATTCTGCCCTAACACTTAATCCTCAACTACTTTATCCTTTCTTAAACCTGTACGCATCACCTCACCTACATTGATTTCGGTGATGTTCCTTTTTATTCCTTCCTTGTCCGTGTACGATCGACTCAAAAGCTTGCCCTGGACAGCCACTTCATGGCCTTTGTCAAGATTTTTCATCATGTAGTCGGCTATTTTCCCCCAACCAACCAGGTTGTGCCAGTGTGTTTCACTTACCACTTTTCCGTCACTATCTTTGTAACGTTCAGTGGTTGCAATATTGACTCTTGCCAGCTTTTTTCCGCTGGGAAGTTCTCTTACTTCAGGCGTTGCGCCCAGATTTCCGATTAGTCTTACGGAATTTCTCAAATTGTTCATGTTATAGGTTTTTAATTGAATGAATAGAAACGGGTGCACCCTTCGTTCCTCAGATATCTTTTGCAAACCTAAAGCAAGGCATTTTAATTGTCGTATAGTACATGTTTAGAAACGTTTAAAATACATAGATATACTAATAAATTCAATAATATAAATTAAGTGCAATGCGTTCGTTAGTTTTCAACATTTTGAAATTCAATCAAATCACTTCTTATTTTCGTTTCCATATTATTATACACCTTATTAATATTTAGTTAAAATGCTTTATTCAGTTAAAAAGTGCCTCGAATGCAATGATTTTGTAAGCGGGCGAAGTGATAAAAAATTTTGTTCGGATGCTTGCAGAACAGCTCATCACAACAAGACCAGGTTTGATAGTTTACCTGCTATAAAAGAAGTCAACCGAATTTTAATCCGAAACAGAACTATTTTAATGGATTGTTGTCATCGACGTAAACGAAAACTCACCGAAGACTATTTACTCGCCAGAGGATTTAATTTTAATTATTTCACGCATATGAACCATGGCCCACGAGGAGAGTCCAGAGTGTTTTGCTATGAAATCGGATATTCCCGTCAGGAGAAAAATTCGATCTCGCTTGTAAAAGATTCTGAAATTCCTAAATATGGATTGTGAGTATTGCTGCGAATACTTTACATTTGCAGCGAATTAGTTCTTTTAATTAAGCTTATCAAGAAAGACGGAGGGAATAGGCCCGGTGATGTCTTGGCAACCTCCTGAATTTTGGAACGGTGCCAACTCCTATCTCTGATCGAGAACAGATAAGAATCACTCATGTTTTATGGTCAGGGCTAAAGCTTCGTTGATTGAACTGTAGTAGACACAAACATGAGTAGTATTAGAGAGCAGTTAAACCAAAGAATTCTTGTGCTGGACGGTGCCATGGGCACCATGATTCAAAAATATAATCTTGAAGAAGAAGATTTTAGAAAAGGATTCTTCGAGAATCATCCGCATTCGTTAAAAGGAAATAATGATCTACTGGCCCTTACCAGGCCGGATGTGATTCAGTCAATTCATGAAGCTTATTTTGAAGCAGGAGCTGACATCGCTGAAACCAATACTTTCAGCGGAACTTCCATTGCCCAGGCCGATTACCACCTCGAGCATATTGTGTATGATTTGAACGTTGCTGCCACCCGCCTTGCCAGGGCTGCGGCCGATAAATACACGAAATTAACTCCTGATAAACCGAGATTTGTAGCCGGTTCCATCGGTCCAACAAATAGAACAGCCTCCATTTCACCTGATGTAAACGACCCGGGTTACCGGGCAATTACGTTTGATCAGCTCGTGGATGCATACACCGAACAGGTGAGGGGATTGATTGATGGTGGAGCAGATATTCTTCTGGTTGAAACCGTTTTTGATACTTTGAATGCAAAAGCAGCTTTGTTTGCAATCGACTCCTATTGTGAAAAAATAGGTGTCAGGATGCCGGTCATGGTTTCAGGAACAATCACTGATCAAAGTGGCAGAACGCTAACCGGACAAACAGCCGAGGCATTCCTTTATTCTGTTTCACACATCGATTTACTTTCTGTAGGTTTTAATTGCGCCCTTGGCGCGAGACAATTGAAGCCACACATCGAAACCCTTGCGAAAAACTCTACTTTCAGGATATCTGCCCACCCGAATGCAGGCTTACCCAATGCATTTGGTGAATATGATGAAACGCCTGAACAAATGGCTGGACAAATTAAAGAGTATCTCGACTCAAATTTTGTCAACATTATTGGTGGTTGCTGCGGTACAACTCCCGATCACATTCGCGCCATTGCGCAATTGGTTCAATCATATAAGCCGCATGAGCCAGCCCAGGTCGAAGCTGTTCCTTTTTATAGTGGACTTGAACCGGTTATCATTCGAAAAGAAACCAATTTTGTCAATATTGGAGAGCGAACCAATGTGACAGGTTCTAGAAAGTTTGCACGACTTATTCGGGAAGGAAATTACGAGGAAGCTCTTTCTGTTGCAAGAGATCAGGTGGAAGGCGGTGCGCAGATCCTGGACGTGAATATGGACGAAGGACTTTTGGATTCGGAAGCTGTGATGGTGAAATTCCTCAATCTGATGGCCTCTGAGCCAGATATCGCCCGATTGCCCATCATGATTGATTCTTCAAAATGGGAAGTGATTGAGGCAGGTCTTAAATGCGTTCAGGGAAAATCAATTGTTAACTCCATATCGCTGAAGGAAGGCGAAGAAGAGTTTATTAAAAAAGCTAAATTGGTAAAGCGATATGGTGCTGCTGTTGTCGTTATGGCTTTTGATGAAAAAGGTCAGGCCGATTCCTACGAAAGACGCATTCAGATATGCCAGCGAGCTTATACTATTTTAACAGAGAAACTTAACTTTCATCCGCAAGATATCATCTTCGATCCCAACATACTTACCGTTGCAACCGGTATTGAAGAACATAACAATTATGCGGTCGACTTCATCAACGCAACGCGTTGGATCAAGCAAAATTTACCGGGCGCTCAGGTAAGCGGAGGTATTTCCAATATTTCATTTTCTTTCCGCGGAAATGACCATGTTCGGGAAGCAATGCACTCTGCTTTTCTTTATCATGCAATTCAGGCCGGACTCGACATGGGCATTGTTAATGCCGGACAACTCGAAGTGTACGAAGAAATCCCCAAGGACTTGCTGGAACTCGTGGAGGATGTTCTTTTAAACCGTAGATCCGATGCAACTGAACGTTTGGTTGAATTTGCTGATAAAATTAAGACAGCCGGTAAAGTTCAGGAACGCGACGAAGCCTGGAGAAACCTACCCGTTAAGGAACGGCTGGCACATGCCCTCATTAAAGGGATTGTTGATTACATCGAAGTGGATACAGAAGAATGTCGCTTGTTGTTTGAAAGACCTTTGCACGTCATCGAAGGACCTCTCATGGATGGCATGAACATCGTAGGAGACCTTTTTGGAAGCGGTAAAATGTTCTTGCCTCAGGTTGTGAAATCGGCACGTGTAATGAAAAAGGCAGTAGCTTGGTTGCTGCCGTACCTCGAAGCCGATAAAGCGGAAGGCAGCAACGGAAGCAACGGAACCATTCTGATGGCGACAGTAAAAGGCGACGTTCACGATATAGGGAAAAACATCGTTGGAGTAGTCCTTGGTTGTAACAACTACGAAGTGGTCGATATGGGAGTCATGGTGCCTTATCAGTTAATTCTTGACAAAGCCCAGGAAATTGGAGCCGACATCATTGGTCTGAGCGGACTCATCACTCCTTCCCTGGATGAAATGGTTACCGTAGCTCGTGAAATGGAAGCAAGGGGAATGAAAACGCCTTTGCTGATTGGAGGCGCAACTACCTCCAAAACTCATACTGCAGTTAAAATTGCTCCTCATTACTCCGGACCGGTTGTGCACGTGCTTGATGCATCAAGATCTGTTCCCGTTGCAGGTGCGCTAATTAGCACCGATACACGCCGTGAATTCAACCAGCAAATCAGAACGGAGTATGAGCAAATTCGTGTGCAATTTGCCTCCAGAACCTCGGCAAAGGAGTATCTTTCCATTTCTGACTCAAGAAATAACTCAATAAAACCTCAGTTTGGACCTGAAACTACCTACAAGCCGGTAAAACCGGGAATTTCGGTGTTCGAAGATTATAGCCTTGCCGAACTGGCCCAATACATTGACTGGACTCCGTTTTTTGCAACCTGGGAACTACACGGAAAGTACCCCGCTATCCTTAAGGATGCTGTAGTTGGCGTTGAAGCAAGCAAGTTGTTTCAGGATGCGCAAGAAATGCTTAAAAAGATAATCGAAGAAAAGTGGCTAAAAGCAAAAGCTGTTATAGGTTTATGGCCAGCCGCTTCTCACGGCGATGATATTTTGGTTTATTCCGGCGATGATCGCCGGGAAGTTATTGACGTTTTGCACCATCTTCGGCAGCAAAACAAAAAAGCACCAGGTCAGGCAAATTACTGCCTGAGCGATTTTGTTGCCCCTGAAGGTTCAGGGCTGAATGATTTTGTAGGAGGTTTTGCAGTAACTGCAGGAATAGGTATCGAGGAACATGTAGCACGTTTTGAAGCTGCACACGATGATTACAATGCCATTTTAATAAAAGCTTTAGCTGATAGGTTGGCTGAAGCTTTTGCTGAGCGACTTCACCAGAGAGTACGTATCGAGTTTTGGGGATTTGCGTCGGATGAAAAATACAGCAACGAAGAATTAATCACCGAAAAGTATCAGGGAATTCGACCCGCTCCAGGCTATCCAGCCTGTCCTGATCACACCGAAAAAGAAACTTTGTTTCGGTTATTGGATGCCGAAAAAAATACCGGCATTACTTTAACAGAAAGTTTTGCCATGTATCCAACTGCCGCTGTTAGCGGATGGTATTTTTCACATCCTGAAAGCAAGTACTTTGGTTTAGGCAAGATTCAAAAAGATCAGGTTGAAGATTACGCCAAAAGGAAAGGCTTAACTGTTGAAGAAGTAGAAAAATGGCTTAGTCCTGTGCTGGCATACGATCCTGTAAGTGTTTCGGTTCTTCAGCAAAACTAAATCAAGTCAACCCGCTGTCAGCTTGACCTACTCAACCCGATTTTGAAATCAATCAAAATCGGGCATCTGTGGCTTTTATTGGCATTGACAATCATGCATGCCACAATTGTATTTTATCAGCCATTAAAATTTGACTCACGGTCGTTTTTTGGCATACAGTTTGACCTGCCAAATCGAAATCAATAGTTATGAAAACCGTGTATCTTTCTGTTGCTGCGATGATACTTCTCGCTACACAGGCAATTTCGCAAGTTGTTGTTCAACAACAAACCGTTACTACAACATTTCAGCCAACGGTTCCCGGCTTTCAATCATCATTTAACTTGTTTTCTCCATTTGTAAACCCACCGCAGAATCAGCTTTTTTGGGATCCTGCAAGCAACGCTTACATGCAAATGGCCCCCAATCAACAATTGATTTATGTCGATCAATTCGGTAATCCGATCCAGAATATTCAACAACAGAACCAACTTGTTTATGTTGACCAGTTTGGAAATCCAATTCAAGCAGCCCAGCAAGTTGTTTATGTTGATCAGTTTGGCAATCCAATTCAAGCTCCGCAACAAATGGTATATGTGGATCAGTTTGGTAACCCTATATCTCATCCCAACCAACAGTTTTCTCAGCAAATAGTGTCTTATGATATGTTTGGAAACCCTGTTTTTCAACAGATGTATGTAGACCCTTTTCAGGTTGCTCCACAAACACAGTTTTTTCCGACAAATCCTCAGCAGTTCATCAACACACCGGTTAATTCAATTAGAGCGATGGATCAGGGGTCTTTCTCCAATGTCCTGATGCAGCTCAACAATCAAAGCTTTGAAGCAACTAAATTAACCCTCGCCAGACAAATTCTGAATTCTAACTTCTTTACGTCAGAGCAAGTTCGCCAAATGATGACTCAAATGACTTTTGAAGATTCCAGAATTGAAATTGCCCGTCAGGCCTACAGCAGAGTAGTGGATCCTCAGAATTATTTCACGGTCAACAGCGCTTTCACTTTTAGTTCCAGCGTGGATGAATTAAACAGATCCTTATTCGGTCGTTAAGACTGCCTCTATACCCTCAAGAAGCCATCCAAAAGATGGCTTTTTTTATTTCTCAAAAAATTGAATCCTTTATTTCCTACCTAACTGCTTTATTGAAGTAAATGTATTTCAAGTATTTTTACTTCATGAAAAAAATTATAGGATTTGCTCTGTTTGCCTTTTTCCATATTTCAAATGCATCCTTTGCCCAGCAATTTGAACCCAAAATCAACGAAAACGATCCGAATTTACCGGAATGGGTCAAGCTCATGTACAGCGAAGATCCCAATGTGTACGAAGTAGACAAAGCGTTTGCTGCATATTACAAATCGCTTGGTGTTCCATTTAAGCATGATATTTATTCGCGATACTACAAGCGGTGGAGGCGATTTGTAACACCATTTCTGGAAGATAATGGACATGTTTATTTTCCAACAACAGAAGAAAGGCTATCCACATCTGTTCAGCATGAACGAGCCGTTTCAAGATCCTCAGGTGATTGGGAATTTGTGGGTCCTACCATTCATTACAACGCAAAGTACAACCAGAATACAGCATATGTTCCAATCTCTGAGCAAACCAATGTTTATTGTGTTGACCGATGCGATTCTGATCCCGATGTAATGTATTGCGGGACCGAAAGTGGAGGGGTTTATAAGTCAACCGATAAAGCATTAACATGGACGTATGTTACCAAAGGTTTGTCTGTTGAAGATGTTGATGCGATAGCAGTAGATCCTCAAAATCCGGATGTATGTGTTTTTGGCGCTGCCAATGAAATTTGGCGAACTACAAATGGTGGTGAAACATGGCAGGTTGCAGGTAATCAGGCGTTTATTACGTTAAATATTAAAGTATGGCAATTTCATTTTCATCCTGAAAATTCCAATATCATTTTTGCTGCAACCAGCTTAGGTTTATACCGAAGTGCTGATAATGGACAAAACTGGCTGCAGATTTTTAGCGGAGAAAGCATGTCGGTTGAACTCAAGCCCAATGATCCACTCACAGTTTATGCGCTTCGGTACAACACTTCAACTCAAATTGCCGATTTTTATAAATCAACAGACGGTGGACTTAATTTTTCGCCCCGACCCAATGGGTGGTTCAGTGTTCCGCCTGCTGATGCAGGAAAAATTACTTCCCTAGGAGGACGAATAGCAATCACTGAAGCCAATCCCAACCGGGTTTATGTATTGCTTGTAGGCTCAAGTCAATCAGATGCTGCATTGCAGTTGAGGGGTACCATAGGTGTTTACAGCAGCGGTGACAGCGGCGACAATTGGACGTTTCCCCACCAACTCATTGGCATGCCCTATGATCAGGATTCGCATCCTAATCTTATGGATTTTGACGGAGAGTCAAGTACTTACAATCAGATTTACTACAACACAGCTTTTGCTGCAAGTCATCTTAATGAAGACCGCTTGCTCATTGGTGGCTTAAATTTGTGGAGAAGCGAAGATGGTGGGGCTAGTTATTCGCCGGTAGGCGGATACATTGGCGGTTTGCCACTGATGCACGTCGATTTACAGGAGTTTAAGAATTACAAAACATCAGCTGCAACCGAAGAATTTTGGTTTTCGAGTGATGGTGGCCTGAACCTGAGTGATGACTGGTGCCAGTCGCATATAGCTTTAAATGATGGCATCGGAGCTGTTAACTTCTGGGGTATCGACCAAGGTTGGAGCGATGATATCTTGGCTGGAGGTCGCTATCACAATGGAAACGGTGCCCGGTTTGACACATACGGCCCGGGAAGCTTTCTTGCATTGGGAGGTGGTGAAAGCCCTACAGGTTATGTGAATTATAGCCCTGAGCGCAAAACCTTTTTCTCGGATATAGGCGGAAGAATCATCCCTATGCAACAGGATGGCATTGTAAGTACTTTTGGAACAACCCAGTTCCCCAACGAAAGTTATTTCGACAATAATAGTTCAAGAATTATGTTTGATTGGGAATATTGGAATATCGCCTATATGGGTCTTGATAATAAGCTTTATATCAGCACTTCAGGCGGCAGTTCCTTTGCAGAGCTGTACGATTTTGGTAGCCAGGTAACACGCGTATTGTGGATTGAACAAAGCCATGCGAACAGCTCCGTTTTTTATGTGCAGGGCTTAGGAACCGACGATATTTCAAGATTGTATAAATCAACAGACGGAGGAATTACATTCAATCCATTGGTATTGCCACAAAACAGAAGAGAACTTTATTTCAGCACCTCTTATACCAACGAAAATGAGTTGTGGATTGCATATGCAGCCGGATCGAATGGAAATAAGGTTTACAGAAGTTCTGACGGAGGCTTGAATTGGATAAACATCACAACTCCTATTATGAATGGCATGATTATAAAAGCCATCAGCCATCAGGCCGGAACAAATTCAGGCGTTTACATAGCAGTGCGAAGGGGGCCTGTTTTTTACAGAAATGCATCAATGAGTGAATGGGCTCAGGTGGGCGAAAATGTTCCTTCGGCTTCTTACCCTCTCAGATTGATGCCCTTTTACCCAAAAAACAAGCTTCGTTTAGGTATGTGGAACATCGGTGTTTGGCAGCATGATTTTGAAGAACCATCGGAGCTAATAGCCGATTTTTCGTCCAACTTTAGCGTTTTTACCTGCCCCGGCGATACCATCTGGTTTGTAAATCATTCTGTATGCGATTCATCGGCAACATTGCAATGGAGTTTCCCCGGCGGGATCCCATCTGTTTCTACAGAAAAAGCTCCAAAAGTGACATTTAGTGCGCCCGGAGTGTATGAAATCACTTTGGTTGTGACGCAAAATGGTGTTTCAGATACTGTAAGTAAGCCCGCTTTCATAACCAGCATTCCGGAAGCTGCTTTTCCTCTTTCAGAGGACTTTGAATCTCAATTGCTGGACGATGGCTGGAAGCTTTTTGATGATGGAAATGATGGTTATGTGTGGCTTGTAAATTCATCGGTGAGTGGATTTGACAATGGAACTTCTTGTATTTATTTCGATAATTTCAGTGTCAATGTAGAAGGATTGCGCGACAGAATACAAACACGTCCGGTTGAAGGAATTACACAAAATGAGCCTGTTCGTTTATTGTTTGATGTGGCTTACGCACGCTATGCTTCTAACTATTCGGATAGTTTGGCGGTGTATGTTTCTGATGATTGCGGTGAAAATCTGAACGAGGTTTACTACAAAGGAGGGACAGAACTTAGCACTGCTCCGGATTACACAGCCGATATTTTTATTCCGGAAGCATCGCAATGGCGCACCGATACGATTAATCTTACGAACATTCCGTCAAATGCATCATTTGTTGTTTCTTTTGAGAACAGAGGTGCCTGGGGACAAGCAATTTATCTCGACAATATCAGGTTGGAAATCGATGGTTTAATTACATCAGTTGCACTCGATTCTAAAGCAACGGCATATGTTTATCCTGTGCCTGCTGATTATTCAGTACAGGTGAGTACGAAAGGCTTTATCGGAAAACATATTCAATACCAGGTATTTGATGCTTCAGGGCGATTAAGTCAAGCGGGAATTAGTCAGGATGAAACATTTAGTATAGACATATCCATGCTACGAAGTGGCATGTATTTTTTATATGTACAAGATGGTCAGACCAGCTCAAGGACGAAGTTCAGCAAACGTTAATGAACGTGACTTTATATGAAACTTCTTTAACCATTTAATAGTTTTTTATATTTTGAGGTAATTAATTGTTTACTATAATTGCTATTAAAGTGTTTTTACATTCTATTTATTGATAGATAGCTGAGTACTGTATTTACGTATAACTGATATAAATTATCATGAGAATTCTATTTTCATTTTGTCTTTTGATTTATTCTTTTGGATTAAATGCTCAAGGCCAATTTCTTGGATTTAAGGGTGGACTGAGCTGGACGGATATTACATCTTCAAACTTTATTAAAGACAGAGATTTCAGATTTGGAAACACGTTCGGATTAACGTATGACTCTCGCATTAAGGATCACCTGACATATGGAATAGAGTTGATTTATAATCAACGAGGTTTCTCTAGCAAGCTCAATTTAAATGAAATTTACGGTGGGCAAGAGGCTAAGAATGACAAGTTAGAATTTAACTATAATTATATTTCATTACCTATAAAAGTAGGGTTTGATTACGGCCACAGATTATTTGCCCTTGCACATTTAGGATTAGCACCTTCCGTTTTGATAAAGGCACAAGAATCTTTTCCAACTATAATAGTTGAAAGCATTGTTATTCCTGCGAAACAAACAAATGTGACAGGCAGAGCGAATCGATTTGACTTAGCTGCCATTCTTGATTTAGGTGCAGGATATAAATTACATAACAATAGTTTTGTATTTGCTTCATTCTCCTTTTTGCGAAGTTTAAATTCTATTACGAATAAATACTACTATGAAGGCAGAAACATTAAGCATTATGGATTTATGTTTAATGTCGGTCTTAAATTCGAATTAACGAGAGATTAAGTTTTTACTTATTCTCATTTGGATTAATTTGAAACCTGTCAATCTCATTAATGCTCATTAATATCGGTATGGATGATGAGTACAGAACTAATAACAAACAAAGGATATATTAAGAAGGATTGGTTTCCTTGACCATAATTGATGATTTCCCATTTAATGGAAAGATAGGAGCCCTAGTTTTAAAAAGGGCTTTGCAAAATTGGTGGTTGGGCTTTCAGAGAAATGATTTCGACGGTTTAGACATCTGAGTTCCGAAGAAGCTATTATACCTCTACAAAGCCTCATGTGCAAAAGAAAATTTGCAATACCAGCCAATCAGAATCCTTTTTTCATAAAGAAAAAGGTGCCGTTTTCATCATCCAGTCCCTTGATTTTTCCAAACTTAGGTGTTTGTTTTTGGTTCTGCTTTACAATTCCCATCACTTTTAAAGTTATGGCTTCAATGGAAATACAGTCGTTGGGATTGTTGTTTAAGGTATTTGCAAAAGCTTGTGTAAACAGGCTATTGTCACTTGAAAGTTCTTTGTTTGAGGAGGTTAAAACCTGAGCCGATTTGAATTTGGTGACTTCCCAGTCATCGCAAAGGCGTGGTTCGAAATCGTCGCGCATAGCCATATAAAACGCCGGACCCGATTCGCACGCATCAGAAATCACAAGCACATGTTTTACCATGGTATAAGCCTGCATGGCAGCTCTCAAATTGTTTACGCTGTAGTAGGTATATTCATCATAATTGTCGCCATCCACCGGAATCCAGTATCCATTTTCGTTAAGAAATTTGCCATGGCCTGCATACCAGATAATGATGGATTTAACTCTGTTTTTTTGAACCAGATCTCGCAATTCTATCGCGAAGAATTTATCTAGGTCAGCTTTGCTTGCGTCTTTTTTGTGGATGATTTTGTCGATTTTATAATTCGAAAGAGCTTCTTTCATATCTGCTACATCACGTGCCGGCCCCTCTAATTTTTGCAAGTTTTTGTAGTTTGAATTTTCAATAAATACAACCCAGGTTAATCCCATGGGGTTGTTACCGGAAGTGTCTTCTCGTAACAACTTGTAAGTTGTATTTAAGGTATTTCCCTGTGCATCTGTAACAGTTACCTGGATATTTTCTTTTGTCCCCACATTTACAAGCGCCTGAAATGGAGGATTCTTCATTTCAAGCGGGAAGCTGGCTGCTGTGCCATCAATAACTATGGATTTAATGAGACTTTCGTCACTGACTTTCCCTTCAATCATCACCGAAGGTGTGTTTTCTATAAAAAGTTCATTTTCAAGTGTTTGATATGGTCTTGTGATGTTAACGGTAGGTGGGTTGGTTTCTGTTTTTACGATATTGAAGGATAATTCAACAGAATTCAGATAAACATCGGTGACCTGGATATCCAGTTTGTTTTTGTTTCGAATGTCTACATTGGTTTCAACACCCGGATTCATTGCTTCTTCTTCAATTTTTTGAACAATTCCGTTGATGACAACTGATTTTATTGGACTTGCATCGCTTATTTGCAGAATCACCTCTAGTTGGTTCAGGTCATTTCTTACTTCAATTGAGTTATTGACAAGTTCTGGTTTGGCAACCAGGACGGAAGGTTTATTCGTTTCGCGATTCGCATCATATCTTTTTTGTCTGGCATCTGCAAAGGCTTTGTTCAATTCTTTGTTTTGAGGATCCAGGGAAACGGCCTTTTTATAATCGTTTACAGCAGATGTGAAATCAGATGTTGCCATGAAGGCCTCTGCGCGACCTTTGTAATACATGGCAGTTTCGCCATTATAGCGGATCGCCTGGTTAAAATCATTTATTGCAGATGCAAACTGCCCCAGCTGAGCATTCACGAGGCCCCTGTTGTAATATGAAATTGCGCTTTTTCCATCGTTGGCAATGGCTGCTGTAAAATCGTTCAGCGCATCCTGATAGTTTTTCAGGGCAATATTTGCTTGTCCGCGCAAATTCAAAGTGCGTACATCGGTGTTTTTCCACTTTAACGCTTCGCTCAAAGAAGTAAAAGCCTCTTGATTTTTAAACAATCGCATTTTTACCGAACCCAAATTGCTGTAGTAGGAATGAAGCAGGGCCGCGTTTTCTCTCGAACTTTTTGATTTTAATGCAATTTCAAGCGCCTTTGAAAGTCTTACTTCTGCCAGGCTCAAATTTCCCAGGCTATCTGCCGCCATGCCGGCAAAATAATGCGAATAATGATCTTCATCGTCAACACGTAAAGCTGCATCTGCCAAAGAAACGACATCTTCGAAGGTTTTTCTTTGCATCAGGATTTCACTTTTCAAGTGATAATAACTTAGGTTTTTGGGGCTTAAGGCAAGCATCCTATCAGCAGTAATCAGGGCATTGTCAACCTGACCAAGAGATAACTGGCAATTGGCTAATCCCTCGTAGAGGAAAGCGTTCTTTGGTTGTTTTGCAGCCGCAGCCTGGAAATCTGATATTGCTTTGGCACAATCGCCCTGCGATTTAAAGCACCTTGCTCTTAACCACAAGGCATCATCATTTTCGGGTTCTAAACTGAGCGCCTCATTTAATTTTACGATCGATTCAGAAAACTTCTGCTGGTTAAAAAGAGCACTGGCTTCTTTCACCATTTTCTTAGCCGATTGAGCTTCTAGCTTTAGTCCACTCAAGAGTACACTAAATAGTATGAATGATATGTTGACGGCTTTTTTCATGTGGTAGCGTTTATTGAGGTATGACCAAAATTAAGAAAATCTTACATCGGAATTACGTCAGAATGATTGAAATTTAAAATACTTTATATGTTTGAAATGGCTCTAAATTACTCACTGATGTTTTTTTCCAAAACAATGCATCTCCAGTTTTCTTCTGCACTTATTTTTTTAACCTTAAATCCTAGATTTTCAGAAGCTGAAACCAGAATTGCTACGTCAGGATCAAGAAAGCCGCTCAGTAGAAGATATCCGCCGGAGGCGAGACCACTGGCATAGGCAGGAAGCTGATCCAAAAGGACGTTTCGATTGATGTTTGCCAGAATAATATCAAATTTTTTCCCTTCCAAATGTTCAGCACCACCTTCTTCAATTTGCATCACCACTGAATTTGTGCTGGCATTGTCGCGTGCATTTTCAACGGCCCATTGCTCAATATCAACTCCAAATGCTGATTCAGCCCCCATTTTCATGGCCAAAATACCCAGAATGCCTGTCCCGCAACCCATATCACAAACAATTTTGCCTTTAAAATCGATTGATTGCATGGCCTCACACATCAGTCGCGTTGTGGCGTGATGCCCCGTGCCAAAAGACATTCGAGGTTCGATAATCAGCTCGAAAGCGAAGCCGGGCATCGGATTGTGAAAGGGTGCTCTGATGCAGATTTCAGCGTTCACCTGTATTGGGTCGAATTGTGATTCCCAGACAGTATTCCAGTTTTGAGGTTCAATTCTTTGAATGACAGGACTTTCCTCATATTCTGTAGTGCCAACGACCCGCTGAAGTTTTTCCTCCGAAAACAGCTCCTCAGGTACATATGCCAAAAAGCCATCCTCAGAATCAACAAAACTTTCAAAGCCTGCCTCTGCCAGCTCAGCAATCAGAATATCTTTCAAGCTTCGGTGATTGCCTGTTTTGAAGGCAACTTCGTAATAAACGCCGGTCAAAACGAGTGGATTATAGCGTTGAAATCTTCAGCTTTTAAGGAAGCTCCTCCGATAAGTCCACCATCGATGTCATTGCAACTAAAAAGCGTTTTTGCATTGGTAGCATTGCAGCTTCCTCCATATAAAATCGGCATTGTTTCTGACGTTTCCTTGCCATAGGCCTCAGCAATCAAAGTTCTAATAAATGCATGCGCCTCCTGTGCTTGTTCCGGCGTAGCCGTGAGTCCGGTGCCAATGGCCCAAACCGGTTCGTAGGCAAGTATGATAGAATTAGCATATGATTCGGGTGTGTTTTTTAAAACATGTAGTGTTTGATGGGCAATCACTTCATGAAGTTTTCCGGCCTGTCTTTCTTCCAGCGTTTCGCCAACACAAAGAATTACCTGAAGTCCGGCCTGCAAGGCCTGCAGCGATTTTTGCAATACTAGCTGGTCGGTTTCACCAAACATACTTCTGCGTTCGCTATGTCCTAATATTACGTAACCGATACCGGCTGAGGCTAGCATTTCTGCTGAAACTTCACCGGTAAAAGCGCCCTTCACATGATCAGAGCAGTTTTGTGCTCCAGTTTCAATGTTGGTATTTTCAAGTTTGTTTTTTACAAGACTAAGCCATAGAAAAGGAGGACAAACAATCACCTGCACTCCATCTGCAGCTGCGCTGCGAAGGCTTTCTGCTAAGCGAGATGCTTCTTCATAATTGGTGTTCATTTTCCAGTTTCCGGCAACAATTTTTCTTCTCATGTCTTACTATTTTGGGCCAAATATAGCCAAAGCAGAGATTCGCTTTAAGTCAGAAAGAACCAACTAATTTTGCAACATGAAAATACTGTTTGCCGATACCGCACATCCTGCGCTCAAGCAGGGACTTGAAAATGCCGGCCACCTGTGTGATGAGCTGGGCCAATTTAAGGAAGAAAAGCTTGTTTCAATCCTTACTGCTTACGATGGTGTTGTTATAAGGAGTCGTTTTAAATTTGATTCAAAGCTTCTTGGTCAGCTTCCACAGTTGAAATTTATTGCTCGGGTTGGAGCCGGAATGGAAAACATTGATGTAGCTTTTGCGGAATCCATGGGCATTGTTTGTTTGCACGCACCCGAGGGAAATCGCAATGCGGTTGCGGAGCATGCCATGGGTATGTTGCTGGCCATGCTCAATCATTTATGCAGAGCCAATTCTGAGGTCAAGGAAGGTAAGTGGATTCGTGAAGGCAATCGGGGAGAAGAACTTGAGGGTAAAACGGTTGCTATTATTGGTTTTGGAAATACGGGCAGCAGCTTTGCAAAAAAACTGAAAGGCTTCGATGTCAAAATACTGGCTTTTGATCCGTATGTCTTAACTGTAAACGATCATGATGTTCGGCTTTGCGATATGGAGGAGATTTTCGATCATTCTGATATTGTGAGTCTACATATACCATTAACCGAAGAAACCAATGCTTTGGTGAATGCCGCCTGGTTGGGGAAATTCAGGAAACCAATACGTCTGATTAATACCTCAAGAGGTAAATGTTTGGTTACAAAAGACCTCATGCAAGCCATTGAAAGCGGCCGGGTTATTTCAGCTGCGCTGGATGTGCTTGAATTTGAGAGTCTTTCCTTTGAGCATTTTCAATTGGAGGCTGACTTACTTCAAAAATTACGCAGTGATGACCGAATTCTTTTGAGTCCGCACATTGCCGGCTGGACTAAGGAATCGAACTTAAAAATGGCGCAAATTCTTGTGGACAAAATCCTTAAACACTTCGCTGAAGAAAGGAACTGATGCCCCGGGCTGCGATTTCAGCGCTGGTCCATGCATTCTGGAAATTAAATCCACCGGTTATTCCATCCACGTCGATGATTTCGCCTGCGGCAAATATTCCCGGGCATTTTTTTAACATCATCGAACCCGGGTCCAGTTCGTTCAATTTAATACCTCCGCAGGTAACGAACTCTTCTTTGAATGTGGTTTTACCTTTGATTTCCCAGCTATCTGCTGTGAAAGTTTCAACCAATTTATTTAGTGTTTTTAAAGGTAAATCGGCCCAATTCATTGTTATATCGCATCCGGCTCTAAGCATAATTGCTTCTCTGAGTCGTGCAGGCAATAGTTCAGGGAGCGAATTTTTAATCATTTTCTTTCCTGAATTTTGTTTTTGCTCTAAAAAGAGTTTTCGCAGATCATCCTGACGGAAGTCAGGCAACCAGCAAATTTTCACATGAAAGTGATAGCTTTTATCGGCTAAATAGCGGGCTGCATAAGCCGAACATCTTAGTACAGGTGGGCCACTGAACCCCCAATGGGTAATAAGCAAAGGCCCTCTTTCACAGAAATTTGTTCCTGCAATACTAACTTCGGCATCTGTGGCCAGACCCATTAGCTTCGTAAAGCTTTTATCGATGCAATTAAACGTGAACAGGCTCGGAACCGGTTCTTCGAAACCGATACCGAAAGGCTGAGTGAGTGACTTGACGGGCTGTATTGAATTCCCTCCCGATGCAATCAGTAAAGTTCGCGTTAGGTATGTTTCACCTTCTGTAGCGACTTCAATTTCATTGTTTGAATACTTGATTGATTTTAGGGCGGTCTTCAACAAAACTTCAATGCCTGAATCCGTCATTTGGTTTGCGAAACATTGAATAACCGAAGCCGAAGAATTGGATATAGGAAAAATCCTTCCATCGGCTTCTGTGTGCGTGTCCAGGTTTTTTTCTTGAAGCCAATCAAGCATTTCTCTGGGACCAAATACTCTGAGCGCCTTTCGCATAAAATGTCTTCCCCGGGGGTATGCTTCGGCAAATCGATCGTAATCACCTTCTGCGTTGGTGATATTACAACGTCCTCCTCCCGAAACTTTCACCTTTTCCAGCATTCTGGGCGACTTTTCCAAAACCAGAATACGCGACTCGGGCCTGATTTCAGCCAAACGAATCGCAGCAAAAACACCTGCCGCACCGGCTCCACAAACAATTAAATCGTATTTTTTTAATGGACTCATTCGATAATCATCAGCAGCCAAGTCATAAAAGGCGTTTAAAAACTGTTCAAAAACCAGCGGCAAGGTATGGTGTTTTTTTACTGTCGGGTGAATTTTTTCCGTACGTTTGCGGCGCAAATTTTAGGCATTCATTATGAGCGTACTCGTTAACAAGGACAGCAAAATTATTGTACAAGGATTTACCGGAAGCGAAGGAACTTTCCACGCAGGTCAAATGATTGAATATGGAACGAATGTAGTAGGTGGTGTAACTCCAGGTAAGGGAGGAAGCAGCCATCTGGACAGACCCGTTTTTAATACTGTTCAGGAAGCAGTGAATGCAACCGGAGCGAATGTTTCAATCATTTTTGTTCCGCCTGCTTTCGCGGCAGATGCCATTATGGAAGCAGCAGATGCAGGAATCGGTGTTATTGTATGCATTACTGAAGGCATTCCTGTAAAGGACATGATTCAGGCATTTGAATACATTAAAGGTAAAAATGTGAACCTGATCGGGCCTAATTGTCCCGGTGTGATTACACCGGATGAAGCCAAAGTGGGTATCATGCCCGGCTTTGTTTTCAAAAAAGGAAAAGTGGGTATCGTTTCAAAATCAGGTACATTAACATACGAAGCAGCCGACCAAGTTGTTAAAGCAGGTTTGGGTATTTCAACAGCGATCGGTATAGGTGGTGACCCCATTATTGGAACAACCACATTGCAGGCTGTAAAAATGCTGATGGCAGACCCCGAAACTGAAGGAATTGTCATGATTGGTGAAATTGGTGGAAATCTTGAAGCTGAAGCAGCTCGTTGGATTAAGGACCACGGAACCAAACCCGTAGTTGGTTTTATTGCGGGCCAAACAGCCCCTCCGGGACGAAGAATGGGACATGCAGGAGCCATAGTAGGAGGTGCTGATGATACAGCTGCAGCTAAAATGAGAATCATGAGAGAATGCGGCATTCATGTCTGCGACTCGCCGGCTATCATTGGGAAAACAATGGCCTCGGTGCTATCCTAAGATACCAATAAAGTTACCATCCCCCTGAAAAGGGGGATTTTTTATGGCATGATTTTAGAAAACGGGCCTCGGATTTTTGACCCACTCCCAATTGTTTTTTCATTGAGTAATTATGAATTTTAAGGAATTGGTTGTTTGTTTTTTGTTTAATTTCTGATCTTATGTACAAGTATTTTCTACTTTGTTCAGGTTTGCTTTTATTGCCAGTCTTTGGTTTTTCTCAGAAAACTGAATCTGAAGGAACCCCTTCTGACACTTCAATAAACACAGATAATTATGATGAGCTCATGTATATGAGTACTGTTTATCCTGTGGATTATGAAGACGATGTGAAACCCGATATCATTCCAACGGTGGGACACATCCCGGAAACGAAAAACCTTCCGGCTGTTTCAAAGGCGGTTGTTTATGATATGATTTATGCCATCGCAGACAAGAAAGGCCTAATTTACGTTGAAACAGATCCTGATCAGGAAGTAAAAATGGTTCATGTTATCAATCCTCATGGATTTGAAGTGTTGTGTTTTCCTAAGATTGTAAATGCGCATCATTTAATCCGACTTGACTTATCTCCTTTAGGGCCAGGTCGTTATACATTAATTTTGGAAGGCCGTTATGTGGATTCCAGAAATATTTCAATCAATGATAAGAATCTGGTGGCCCGTTTGCATTAAGTTTTTTTCTGAAAAGATTCGATACGTTTCAGGAATTAATTTCGGCTTACTTTTGTGCGCATGAATCTGCGCAGTTCACTTGAATCTATTTCGCCCGTTGATGGCCGGTACGCAAAACAAACAGAAGCTTTGGTTTCTTTTTTTTCTGAATATGCATTATTCAGATACCGCATCCAGGTCGAAATTGAGTATTTTATATCTCTTTCCGCCGTATCGGCGGGAAAATTACAGGCGCTTTCAGCATCGCAGCAACAAGCATTAAGATGGCTTTACATCGGTTTTACGCCCGCAGACGCTGAGCAGGTGAAGCAATTGGAAAAGACTACCAATCACGATATTAAGGCCGTTGAATATTATATAAAGCAAAAACTGGAAAAAGATTTTCCGGAACTCGAGCGCGAATATGTTCATTTCGGACTTACCTCACAGGATATCAATAACACAGCAATACCTCTATCTATCAAAGAGGCCTTTGATCAGGTCTTATATCCTGCAGCAGCAGAGTTGTTGCAGAAACTTGAAACGCTTGCCGGCGACTGGCAAAAAGTTCCCATGCTTGCCAGAACACACGGCCAACCCGCTTCACCAACCTCCCTTGGAAAAGAGTTGAGAGTGTTTTGTGAAAGACTTGAAATTCAGCTAAATCAAACAAAGTCAATTGTTTGGGCAGCCAAGTTTGGAGGAGCTACAGGGAATTTGAATGCGCACAAAGTCGCATTTCCCGAGGTAAACTGGATTGAATTTGCCGATAATTTTGTGGCTTCCCTTGGTTTGTTTAGAAGTAAAACAACAACACAAATTGAGCATTACGATCATTTGGCTTCCTTTTTTCATAATTTGATTCGGGTAAATACGATTTTGATCGATCTCTGCCGCGACATCTGGACGTATATTTCCATGGAATATTTTCGCCAGCGGGTTGTAGCAGGCGAAACGGGAAGTTCGGCCATGCCTCATAAGGTGAACCCGATTGATTTTGAAAATGCTGAAGGAAATTTAGGTTTAGCGAATGCCCTGTTTAATCACTTTGCCTTGAAGTTGCCTGTTAGCCGCTTACAAAGAGATTTAACCGATTCTACGGTTCTCAGAAACGTTGGAGTGCCTTTGGCACACATGTTCATTGCCATGCAATCTATTGAAAAAGGTTTATCTAAGCTGGTTTTGAATGAATTGGCCTTGCAGGCCGACCTCGATAAAAATGCATCGGTGGTAGCTGAAGCAATTCAAACAGTGTTGAGGCGCGAAGGCTATCCCAAACCCTACGAAGCTTTAAAGGAATTTACACGAGGGCGTGATTCATTAAGCCTGAAGGATATGCATGAATTCATTCAATCACTTGATGTTTCTCAGGAATTAAAGCTTGAACTTATGGCAATTACCCCAGCCAATTACACAGGCTACAGCTTCGAAATGTAGGGTAGCTGATATTGGGCTGAAATTAATTTTTGCTCAATTTTATCAACAGTGTTGTTCATACTTCGCATGATGAAAGCCGCCATCTTAGGCATTAGTTTTTGTAGGTTTGCACATACTTTTCAATCATGTCAGCAACTACAGGAACTTTAACAGATAAAGCAACCGCAGCAAAACTTGGATTACTTTCCGAAGAATTTGACAAGATATGCTCAATACTTGGCAGAGTACCGAATTTTACCGAACTGAGTATTTTCTCGGTGATGTGGAGTGAGCATTGTTCTTACAAGAATTCAATCAAGTGGCTGAAAACGTTGCCCCGTGAGGGGGATTCTCTTTTGGCAAAAGCCGGTGAAGAGAACGCCGGATTGGTTGACATTGGGGATGGCCTGGCATGTGCATTTAAAATTGAGTCACATAATCACCCTTCTGCTCTTGAGCCATACCAAGGCGCAGCAACAGGAGTAGGAGGGATCAACCGCGATATTTTTACCATGGGAGCCAGGCCGGTAGCTCAATTGAATTCGCTGCGCTTCGGGGATATTAAATTGGATCGCACACGCTGGTTATTGAAAGGAGTGGTGAAAGGCATTGGTGATTATGGAAATGCCTTTGGTGTGCCGGTGGTAGGTGGAGAAGTTTTTTTCGATGAGGTTTACAATGAAAATCCTTTGGTTAATGCCATGTCGGCCGGAATTGTAAAGGTTGGTAAAACTGCTTCTGCAATCTCTTACGGAGTTGGCAATCCGGTTTATATTGTGGGCTCTTCAACTGGTAAAGACGGTATTCATGGAGCTACTTTTGCTTCGGGCGATTTGACGGAAGAGTCAGCTAAAGACCTCCCTGCCGTGCAGGTTGGTGATCCATTTCAGGAAAAATTACTTCTTGAAGCAACACTTGAAGTGATCGAAACCGGAGCAATTATTGGCATGCAGGACATGGGAGCGGCAGGAATTACTTGCTCTACGTCAGAAATGTCCGCCAAAGGTGAACATGGTATGGAAATCTGGCTTGATAAAGTCCCTACCCGCCAGGAGGGTATGCAAGGCTGGGAAATCTTGCTTTCTGAGTCGCAGGAGCGAATGCTTATGGTGGTTGAGAAGGGTAGAGAAGAAGAAGCAGAAGCGGTTTTCAGCAAATGGGACTTGCATTATGCAATTATTGGAAAGGTGACCGGCGATGGTCGCCTGAAATACTATATGAAAGGAGAGCTGGAAGCGGATGTTCCAGCGAATGATCTGGTTCTGGGTGGTGGAGCGCCTGTGTACGATCGTGAATACACAGAACCTTCTTATTTTAAAGATTATCAGCAATTTTCAATTTCCTCTGTTGCTGAGCCTGAGCGGCTCGATGCAGTTGGACGATTCTTATTGAGCGATCCCAATCTGGCTTCTAAAAAGTGGGTGTATCGTCAGTATGATTCAATGGTTGGAACGAAAAACATGAGCACCAATCATCCGTCAGATGCAGCTATCGTTAATATTAAGGAAAGCAAAAAGGCGCTGGCATTAACAGTTGATTGTAATTCCCGTTACGTTCATGCAGATCCCTACAGAGGTGCGTCCATTGCGGTGAATGAGGCTGCCAGAAATTTGGTTTGTTCCGGTGCCAAGCCCATCGCAATCACCAATTGCCTGAACTTCGGAAACCCTTACAATCCGGAGGTTTATTGGCAGTTTGTGCAATCAATCAAAGGTATGGGTGATGCTTGCAGGGCTTTAGGCACGCCGGTTACCGGCGGAAATGTGAGTTTTTATAACCAAACAAGCAAAGGCAAGGAAGTACCTGTTCCCGTGTTCCCAACGCCAACGATTGGTATGCTTGGTATTCTTGACGACAAGAACAAAAGCATGGGCATGTCATTTCGGGCCGCCGGAGATCTTATTTATTTAATTGGTGACAGTATCGAGGATATTTCTTCTTCCGAATATCTTGTAAAATGGCATAAAATCAGGAAAAGTCCGGCCCCGTACTTTGATCAAACAAAAGAAATTGCAGTGCATGAATCAGTTTTAAATCTGATTTCGAACGATTTAATTCTTTCTGCGCACGATGTTTCCGACGGTGGTTTGTTTGTAAACCTGATAGAATCGACTATACTAAATAAATTGGGTTTTTCGATCGGAACCGAGGAACAGATGCGCCGTGATGCCTTTCTGTTTGGAGAATCTCAGGGTAGAATCGTGGTAAGTATAGATGCTTTAAGGCAAGAAGAGTTTGTGGAATTTATGGCGCTTACAGATGTTCCGTTTTCGATGTTAGGAATGGTTATCGAGGATGAGGTTGTTGTTGATGAAGAATCCTGGGGAAGCACAAATTCATTCATTTTTGAATACGAAAATGGCTTAAGCAATCACTTGTATGTGGCAGGATGATCAGTCATACCGACCAATCAGAGAGTGGAATGAGAATGACCGTCCCCGGGAGAAATTACAACGATTAGGGCGAAGTCATCTCAGCGAAGCTGAATTAATTGCGATAATAATTGGTTCCGGAACTCGCAGTGAAAGTGCCGTGGAGCTTGCGCGTCGCTTATTGCACACGGTCAATAACAATCTTATTGAGTTGGGAAAACTGACCATTGCTGATTTGCAAAAAATACATGGCATCGGTCCCGTTAAGGCAATAACTATTTCTGCCGCAATTGAACTTGGCCGCCGTCGGCAGGAAGCAGCTCCCTTATTAAGGCCGAAAATTACGTCCAGCAAAGACCTGTATGAGATTTTTGGACCGCGACTTTCAGACCTGTCTCACGAAGAATTTTGGGCAGTGGCCTTGAATCAAGCGAATAAACTTCTGGACTTCAGAAGAATTGGTTCAGGAGGAATTTCCTCAACAGTAGCTGATATCCGTCTGATTTTGCGATTTGCGCTCGAAACAGGAGCAAGCTCTCTGGCGGTTTTGCACAATCACCCATCCGGTAATTTAACTCCGAGTGAACAGGATATCCGTCTAACCAGAAGTATCTCTGAAGCGGCTCGTTTGATAGATATTCGTTTGATTGATCATTTAATCATTTCTGAGAGCGGCTACCATAGTTTTTCAGATCAAGGGCAGCTAAGTTTCTGATATGAAAGACGGTAAAGCAGAAAGTAGAAAAAAAATCCTCAATAAAATCAGGAAAACCGGTGTAAATGCACCTGATGCGAAACAGTTGGCCGCTGGCGTACTTGAAGGAGATCGTGTTTCACTCTCGAGAGCCATTACATTGGTTGAGAGCAACAAGCCGGAAGATGAAGTTTTAGGAGCCGCACTGCTGAGGTATTTACTACCGAAATCGGGTCACTCTGTTCGTATTGCCATTTCTGGAGTTCCCGGTGCAGGAAAAAGCACCTTTATTGAGGCCTTTGGGATGTTTTTAATTGAACAGGGCTTCCGAGTTGCAGTTCTGGCAATAGATCCAAGTTCCGAAAAAGCCAGTGGGAGTATTTTAGGAGATAAAACACGAATGAATCTGCTTTCAACTCATGAGAATGCATACATCCGGCCTACTCCAAATTCCGGACTTGGAGGCGGAGTGGCCAGGAGAACCCGGGAGTGTATTTTTTTATGTGAAGCGGCAGGTTTTGATTATGTTCTCATAGAAACTGTGGGAGTAGGACAAAGTGAAACAGCCGCTCGTTCCATGGTTGATATATTTATGCTTTTGGGAATAGCAGGAGCCGGCGATGAACTTCAAGGTATCAAACGGGGAATCATGGAAATGGCCGACATTGTTATGATTAATAAAGCCGATGGCGACAATCTTTCCCGAGCAAAATCTGCACGTCAGGAAATTCAAAGGTCTCTTCATCTTTTTCCGCAAACGGAATCAGGCTGGCTGCCACGGGCAGGAATATGTTCTGCTATAGAAAAAACAGGATTAACCGAGCTTAATCAATGGATTGATGAGTATTTGGAATTGGTGAAGTTAAGTGGCTACTTTCTTGAGAATCGATCAAGGCAGGCGGTTTGGTGGTTTCGTGAAAGTATTAGAGAGCGTCTCTTGAATGACTTCCGCGATTTAGTTCCTGCAGAATTTATGCAGAAACTATCGCTGGATGTTGAACAGGGTGTAGTATCGGTATCTGAAGCCACCAAGGCGGCTATGGATTTATACAGAAAAAGAATCAGCCAAGGATAATTCCAACCAGAGTTGCTGAAAGCATTGAAGCCAAAGTTCCGCCAAGCAAAGCTTTCATCCCAAACCTTGCGAGGGTGGCTCTTTTAGACGGGGCCAGAGACCCAATTCCTCCAATCTGAATTCCAATGGATGCAAAATTCGCGAAGCCACAAAGCACGTAAGTCATCATAATGATGGTTTTATCATAACCGAAAGACGCTGTTGACTTTAAATCGGCCAGGCTTATGTAGGCTATAAATTCGCTCATGATTACTTTTTCGCCAAGCAATCGTCCTGCGAGAACCATGTCTTGAGAGGAAACACCAATGAGCCACATTAAAGGTGAAAATAAGTACCCTAAAATTACTTGCAAAGAAAGTGAAGTGTACTGGCCATTTGTTAGTTCAGCTAGCCAAGCATTGAGATGGGTAACATCGCCGATTTTTCCAATCACATAATTGAACATGGCGATAAATGCGACAAAAACAAGAAGCATAGCAGCAACGTTCGCGGCCAGTTTAACACCTTCGGTGGTGCCGTTCGCCATGGCATCCAAAAAGTTATCTCCAATTTTTTCTTTGGTTACCTCAATATTTGCATCAATTTTCTCGGTTTGAGGATATAGTATTTTAGCTATTACCACAGCTCCGGGTGCTGCCATAACTGAAGCAGCTAATAGGTGTTTTGCAAAAATAAGTCGAGCAACAGGATCATTGCCACCCAAAAAACTAATGTATGCAGCCAGAACACCACCTGCCAATGTTGCCATGCCGCCTATCATAACGAGCAATAGCTCCGATTTGGTCATTTTTTCCAGATAGGCTTTAATCATAAGCGGTGATTCGGTCTGGCCCAGAAAAATATTTCCTGCCACGGCAAGCGATTCAGCGCCTGATAGTTTCATGGTTTTCGTCATGACCCAAGCAAGTGCAAAAACAACTTTTTGAATTATACCCAGGTAAAAAAGAACGCTGGTGAGCGCAGAAAAGAAAATAATTGTTGGAAGAACTTGTAAGGCGAAGATGAAGCCGAAGGAATCAACATCCATCATATTGCCAAATAGAAATTTACTTCCATCACCTGTAAAGTTTAACACTTTGATGAATAAAGACCCAACGAATTCAAAAAAGACCTGAATGAATTGTATTTTAAGAACACCGATTGCAAGAAAAGCTTGCATTCCTAAACCGATGCCGACTACTTTCCAGGAGATAGCTTTTCGATTGTTACTAAATAAATAAGCAATTCCAATTAGAACAACCATGCCTAATAATCCTCGCATGAGTCCTTCAAATGAAAAGCCAAGAGAGGCTATTGGCAGTTTTTTTGCAACCTCGGTACTTGTTAACAATGCATCATTAACGATTGTGCTATCTTGCGCTAAAGCCGAAAAACCTGTAAAGGCTGCCAGAGCCAAAAGGGATAGGAATTTTTTCATTTGATTAGTTAAGCAGATTGAAGCTCGAAAGATATAAATTAGAACTAGTTTTCTGTGGTATCTGTTTTTATTCCACATTCAGCAGTTGAAGGTCATCGCTCAAATACACAATAATGCCTCGGCAATATTTATTGTAAAGTTCGCTGAGCGATTTAATGTAAAGTGAAACCTGTTTGTAATCAGAATTACGCTTGATTCCTGTTTTGAAGTCCACCACTACAATTTCATTATCAAGCCTAAATACCTTATCAGGTCTTATGAATTTCATGCCATCAATCATCAAATCATGTTCATTGATGATATCAATTGCATTTGAGAATAAATTGCTTATTTCTTGATTTGAGAACAATTGATTTAAAATATTTTCAAGATGATCAACGTCTGTCTGACTGAGCAGACCTTCGGATTTATATTTGTTTAATTGAATATTGACATCATCTTTGGAATTAATTTTGGATAAAAACTGATGAAATAAATTTCCTTTGACCAAGGCTTCCTGCTCTTGATTTAAAGATTGAGCGATTGTTTTGTTTCTGGCGATTTTTATTTTATTTCTCCATTTGGCAGTGCTGTACTCTGAAATAGAAAAGGTATCTGTTAAATTATTAATCTTTCCGGGCAGAATATCTTCCTTAGAACCTAATTCAAGCAAAGTATAATTTTCAGTCGGTTTCCATTTTCCATTTCGAACAAACATATTGAGCATAGATTCCCAATTGGATTCTTCAACTTCTTTGTTGAGCTTATCATTGTAGGAGGTAAAAACAAATAAGGCTTTCTCAGGCCGAGTAGTACCTACGTAAAGCAAATTTAATCTGTCAAGCACGCCTTTTTGCTGAGCCTCTAGAACATGATCTTTAATTTCTGTTTCCAACATCTTTTTGCTAAGCTGAAATTTAAATGTGGAAAGAGTCTCCGGGAAAATGCCTTCATTATCAAGCCATTTTGATTCTGTTTTGGAGTTCTTACTTTCAAAAGCGCTAAGAATAACAACAGGAAATTGCAGCCCTTTCGATTTATGAATCGTGAGAATTCGTACGGCTTCAGCATCTTCTGGCATAGAAATACTCAAAGAATCAGCTTTTTCATTCCACGATTCTAGAAAAACAGAGATGTCTGCTGATTTATTTCTGGCTACATTCCAAACAAACTCAAGAAAGAACTGGAGGTAGGTGTTATTGTTGATGGAATATTTTAATGCTCTGATAACTTCATAGGCAAACTCGGTAATTGGCATGAGCCTCAATTGCTCTATGTCTAGATTTAAATTTAAAACCATCATCCAATGTGCCGGATCTTCAGAATGATGTCTGAAATTTTCAACCATTTCAACTTCCGATTTGAAAGGAGTTCGTCCCTGCGCATAAAGAATCATGACAATCTCAAACAGGTAAATTGATATTTGGTAACCTGAAACAACTTTCATCCAGGCAAGAATCATTTTAACATCCGAATTACTTTTTAGCAAGAGGGATTCGCCGGATATCACAGGAATTTTGTTTTGAAGCAAATAGGAAGCTAATTCAGTTCCGGCCCTGTTGTCTCTTACAAGAATTGCAATCTCACGAAGTGTTAAATCATTATTATGAACCAAATCATAGATTGTTTGTTGTATTTCTGAAAAAATGAGCTCATTTTTTTCTTCTCTTTTTTGGCCTTTTTCGAATTTAAGAAGTTTAATTCCAACGTATCCTCCCGATTTATTTTCAACATGCTCCTGATTATGCTCTTTGTATACCGACTGAAGTCGTTCTGAAAGGCAATTGCTACTTAAAAAATCATACAGATGATTATTAAATTCGATGATATTAGAAAGTGATCTCCGGTTAACTTTAAGATTCTTCTCCGTGTGAAAATGTCGTAATAATGAGTAACGTTCTTTTTGTAGCTCGTTGATTTGTTCAGGATAAGGCATTGGCATGCGGGAAAATTGCTCAACTTCCCCGCCGCGAAAGCGGTAAATAGCCTGCTTGGGGTCACCTACAATGGTTGATGCATAATTTGACGCAAGTCCGTTATGAATTAATGGCAGCATGTTTTGCCATTGCAAAACAGAGGTGTCTTGAAATTCATCTATCAGGAAATGTCTGTATTTTTCTCCTAGACGTTCGAAAACAAAAGGAGCCGGCTCATTCATAACCACGTCAGAAACTCTGCGGTTAAATTCAGATATATGAACAGTTTGGTCCTCAATTCGAATTTCATCAATAACTCTGCCTATTTCATTCAAAATTGAAATCGCATCTATGTTTTTAATTATCTCAATATTTAAAAGGTATTTTTGATATTCATTTTCTTTAATTATAACCAATTTGGATAAATGAGCATGAAGTTGGCCTGCAATCGAATCTATGCGTGCTTTAACATCTTCGCTGGCTGATGAAGAGTACCAGTGTTCGCTTTCATATGCTCTTTTGCTATATGAATTTATATCCAGAGAATCACCGGCCTTGAAAAAACAGCATTTATCAAAAAGATTGGCTACGCCTCTGCTGCCTTGAAAGAAGTCGTTTACAAGTAATCCTTGTGCCTCAATGAGATTATATGCTTCACGACCTTCATTGCCGATTAGATTTACGATGACATCGATCTCGTTTTTAATTTTATTTTTAATATTTTTAAAATCATTAATTTGTAGATTATTTAATTTTCTAATGTTGATTGCAGGATTTTCCCGAAGTAAGTCAGCTGACAATTTAAATAAATCATCTTCGATTCTCATGAATTTTTCTGCCTCTGTTTTGCTTTCAGTAAGCTCTTTCAGAGCCGATGTAATTTCAATATCAGAACCAACCTTTCCTAAAATTCGTTGAATTGCTTTGTTTAAAAGCATTTCTTCATCAATTTCCACCTGAAAGTTAAGTGGCAGTTTTAAATCATAGGCGAAAGCCTTAACCACTCGGTGCATAAAGCTATCTATCGTTCCAATAGAAAAGTCGCTGTAATGATGCAAAATGGCTGAAAGACATTGTTTGGCCCTTAGGGAAAGCTCCTCCCGGGTGGTGTTTAAGATCAAACAAAGTTCCTCCGTCATCGGGTGTTTTGATTCAGCATCACTGATTGAATGGAGGGTTGAAATAACCCTTTCCTTCATTTCTGCCGCAGCCTTGTTTGTAAAGGTTATGGCTAAAATATATCTAAAGTTGAATGGATTTTTTGCCTCATTCAATGCAATTGTAAGATATTCCTTAACCAATGTATAGGTTTTCCCCGATCCTGCAGAAGCTTTATATACGGTAAATGAAGCTGATGTACTCATTCAGGCAAGATAATCAAGAAATTGACATCAATACTATCAGGAATTTAACAAATAGGCAAGACGCCATGCATCAAAAATGAATAATGATGGGGAAGGTCCCCTCAATTGCATTTTCCAAAGAGCTTCATTTCTTAAAAACCACTTTCCAAACAAATGAAAAATGATAGGTAGTTTAAGAATTTTATAGGCAAGAATTAATTTACTCCTTACAGGAAATTTAATCTTTTTTTCCTCACATATCATTTTTAAACGAAAAAGATTATCTAAGCTTTCTTCGATTTTTTTTAAAAAACGATCTACCGGCTCCAGTCCATCGTGAAGTACAGGGTTATTTATATGTATAATTGAAATATTCTGTTTGACTGCTTCCGCTGCAAAAAGGGTATCTTCATAACCGTAACCAATAATTTGGTTGTCGAATTTAATTTTTTCAAATATCGATTTATGTAAAAAAAAATTATTTGAAAGAAAATGTCCTACAGGATTTTTCATTCTTTCTATTGGATCAAGAAGTTCTCTGTTAAATCCCCATTTCCAATGAAGCCTTTTCTTGATGTCGGCAGGCTCATTCTCCTGGTAAACTCTTCCCCCGGAAAGGATTGTATTTTTATTTGATAATTGTAAATACTTGACTAGTATTTCATTGTTGTTTTGAATCTTGCTATCGCAATCCAGAAACCACAACCAATCTCCCTTTGCCAATGTGGCAAGTTTGTTTCGGATAGAGGCTCTTCCTATATTTCTCTCCTCTTCAAAATAATTGACGTGTTTCAGTGTGGCGCATTCCTTGTTTAATGATCTAAAATTATCTGTACTTCCGTCATCGAGAATAATAATTTCAACGGGTTCGGGTGATGTAACAGAAATATCGGAAAGTTGCTTTGCAAGAATTCTGATATCCTCGTTGTAAACCGGTATCAGTATCGAAATCACTTTTAGAGTAGGTTTGAGTCAATAATTACCCCGCCATCACATTTCAATGTTCGGGCACGATGCAATTCAAAAAGAGTCAAGTCATGAGTTGCTACCAGAACACTTCTGCCATTTCCTGCTATATCTAACAATAATTGAAGTATTTCTGCGGTTGTTTCAGGGTCAAGGTTACCTGATGGCTCATCCGCAAGTATAACCTCAGGATCATTAAGCAATGCTCTTGCAATACCTACTCTTTGTTGCTCTCCACCGGACAATTGATGAGGCATTTTATGTTTTTTTGTTGGAAGCCCGACCTTTTTCAGTACATCCAAAATTCGGTCATCCATTTCTACTTTGTTTTTCCAGCCGGTAGCTTTCAAAACAAATCGAAGGTTTTCTTCAACCGTACGATCGGAGAGCAGTTGGAAATCCTGAAAAATAATTCCAAGCTTTCTTCTTAATTTTGGAATGTCCCGGTTTTTAATCTTTTTAAGATCAAAATCAGCAATAGATCCTTCTCCTTCCGTTAAAGGTAAATCGGCATACAAAGTTTTGAGTAGCGAGCTTTTCCCGCTTCCTGTTTTGCCTATCAGATAAACAAATTCACCTTTTTCAATTTCCAGGTTAACATTGCTTAGAATAAGATGATCATTCTGAAAAATATTTACACCCTTTAAGCTTATCGTTGTATCCAATGCCATAATTAATCAATTTTGATCACTTTGCCAAAAGGCATCTCCTCAATCAGCTTGAGCAATTCTTCCATCCTGTTTCCTAAACCAATCTTTTCTAGCGACTTTTCCGGTCTATCTACCCGAAAATATGCCTTTAACGTAAAGTCATCGTCTCTGATTTGGATGTAATCGGGGATTTTAGCCTTTCCTTTAATTTTCAATATGTGCATAACCATTTAAAAGACGAAGGTACAAAACAGCTTGGATTGGAATGCAGGCTTGAATTCTTGTTTATTAACCATTTGAATTCTCCACCATGTGATAATGAGAACAAAAATAAAGGTGCTCAAATACCCATTCCTGCTATGATCATAGCCTTCATTCATCTACTTTTTAATCTGGTATCAACCAATTTTTTTCAACAAATATGGTTTCGAAAAATCCAGATTTTGATTTAGGAATCCGCACACTTATTTGCACAATGCTTCCCATCAAAGGAGAATCATATTCGATGTGGTTGTCTTTCAGAAATTTCATCAAATCACCCAATTGACTGTATTCTGCTGATAGTTTGTACATTCTTGATATAATTCTGGTTTCTTTTTTTGCTTGTCCCAGCGCTTCGATTGTCGCTTGTTTGTATGCGTGTATCAAGCCAGGAACTCCCAACAAAGTTCCTCCGAAATATCTGACAACAACAACAAGTGTTTCCTGAAGATTGAATGATTTAATTTGACCTAGAATAGGTTTGCCTGCTGATCCGGAAGGCTCTCCATCATCATTAGCTCGCCAGTATTCGTTTTCGGGATTTATTCTGAATGCATAACAGAAATGTCTGGCTGATGGATGGGCTTTTTTTAAAAACTCGATATGCTTTTTAACCTCTGATTCATTATCGATATGCCAGGCATAAGCCAAGAACTTACTTCCCTTATCTCGATAAATTCCTTCCGATAAAGTCGCAATTGTTGTATAAAGATCGTCATGACTATTCATTAAAACAAATTCAAAATTTGTTCAGAAAAAGCAATCAGGGCGATAGCCACAATACAAAGCAAAATGCCGACTAAATTAATTTTTGTGATTTTTTCATTAAATAAAAAAATGCCAGCCAGTGCTGAAACTGCTACAATTGCCATGTTGTTTACCGGAAAAACGACGGAACTTTGAATGGTTTTTATTGAAAGAGATTTAATTAAAAAATAAACCGAAAAATAGTTAGGAACACCAAGAGCGATTCCCCCAAGTAGTGCTTTTTTCTGAGGTAAGGTGCCTGATTTGAAAAACCGCACTCCGAATGCAATAATTCCCACAACAAAGGCAGTAATGAATATCCACGAAATAAATGGTTGCATACCATTCTCGCCTAAAGTATAGGTTTCATTGTATTTAAAAAAGGAATCAATAAAGCCACTTCCTATGAATACGATGATTGGAAAAAATGCAAATCGTTTGTCAATGTCTTGTCGGTTTTGAACTCGCGTAGTAAGATACACTGCAAATAGAGCCAGTATGATTCCGCATATCTTGATTGAATTTAAGGAATCACCAAGAATCAATACCGCGAAGAGAACCGGGATGATTAATGACATTTTATTTGAAACAGTGGTGACGGAAACTCCAATTTTTTGGGTACTGATACCAATCACGTTAAAAAGAGTGATAAATAAAACCCCAATAATGAGGGCATTCAAAAACCAGGGCTGCTGACTGCTTGCTTCAAAGGGGATGCCTGAGGAGTCCAATGCGATGCTCAGAACTCCGGCAACCAGATAATTGTATACAATAGCATCGAATGTATGAACCTTAAACCTTTCAAAATATTTGAAAATGATCATCAGCGAGGCTGAACTTAAAATGCTTAGAATTAAGTAGTGCATACATTAAAATGAGGCGCGAAAGTACCAAATTCCATGATGCAAGAATAAAGGATTATAAATGCTTGGGGCAATCTTACTTATTTAAATACCAAGCTTTCAGCTACATTAATTTTTTGATGAGTGGAAATTGGATCAAACAAATTGCAGCATCATCTTCGCTATTTATGTGATTCCATCATCAATCAAACGGCTTTGATTGGTTCAAACAATGAGTGAATCAAGTTTGATGGTTATTTGAAAACAGCGCGTTATTAATTTATTTTGTTAAGTACTGATCTTTTTTTATTCCTTCTGTAGAAATAGCAAAATTACGAGTGAATTTTTTAATCGACTCAAATTTACGAAACCTCAGGCCACTCCAGTTTTCCGAAATAGAAATTTGTCTTACCGGCTCAAGTCCGGCTTCTCCTAAGGCAATCCAACCGGTGTCTCTGTTAATTGCCGATTTATATTTTTTTGAACTTTTCTTGGGGTAGGCAAACCAGATAAGCGATTCATGGGCATCTGAAAGCTTAAGCTTTTCAGTTGCTGTTAGAATATCTGTTTCTTTTTTGATAAATACTAGCACTGAAGTGTGATTGATTTCATTTTTTGAAGCGAAATCCAATTGATTACTTTTATCAAAAACTTCTTTTAATTCTTCAGGCAGATTATAGACAAACAATTTTTCACCTTCCTTGAGTTGCAATTTTTTTAGTATTTCGTTCATAAGCTCAGAAGGTATAGAAGTGATATGTTGAATAACCAAATCAGAAATATTGTCAGTGTATCCCAGGCAAGTAAAAATTTTTTAGAGCTTACTTTATAAGTTAAACCTATAATTGCCACTGCTGACATCATAATCACAGAAATGACAGATACAATATTTGAAGGATGTGCATCCTTAAGGATATGGCCTTTTGTGTAGAAGACGTCATCCAGAAACAAAATAAAAATATTAAATATATTGCTGCCTAGCAGATTACCCACAGCAATATCTGCCGAGCCCATTCTTATTGCTGCTATTGATACCGCAATTTCAGGTAAGGAAGTAGAAGCAGCGAGAAATAA
>Ga0169931_10001258_pt1 | contig 41917 bp, 39 predicted proteins | sample Kivu_15m_20L_FD_129675 | JGI IMG/M metagenome (GOLD analysis project Ga0169931, IMG submission 129675) | Freshwater microbial communities from Lake Kivu, Western Province, Rwanda to study Microbial Dark Matter (Phase II) - Kivu_15m_20L... | ecosystem: Environmental > Aquatic > Freshwater > Lake... | reverse complement strand
GGCGTGCGCACGCGCGCGAGCTCGCCCGCGCGATCGAGCGCGGTCACGAAGTCGCGAAGGGTCGGGTGCGTGGGCATGCGGACGCCGATTGAAGGGCAGTTCCCGGGCTTCGGCAAGGCCGGGATCGCACGATCGGCGCGATTCCGTCGATCTTCCAGAAAAAGGGCCTGATTCTCGTGGAAGGTGGCTTGGCCGTGCTGAAGTGTCGCCCATGTCGGCGCCGGAGCGCCGAGTCCATCGATGCAAGGAGGGCATCCCCAATGAAGCACGAACCCATGAAGGTGTGGCGGAGACTTGTTCGGATCGGCGTGCTGCTTGCGCTTGGCGCATGCACGGCACAGGAATTCACGGTGCGAAACCCGGACGGATCGGAGCGCACGTTCCGGCATGTGGAGCTGCATCCACATCTGGTGGTGCGCCCCGACCAGTTCGAGGTGCGCTCGGCAGGCAACACCGAGGACGGATTTCCGGTCGAGGAGATCGTCCGCCGCGATGGAAAGGGAACGCGCTACTACCGCGTGACCCCACCCGTGGGGGAGCCGCTCTTCTTCCGCGAGATTCCGCGACCGAAGCCCGGCCGTCCCGTGGCGCGCCCCATCTCGATCGCCGACGAGGTGCCGGAGCCGATCTTCCCGGAGTCCGCGCCGTGCAGCGAGATCCGCGTGACCGCGCAGATGCAGCCCGAGCACGCGCTGCTGGAGGGCCGCGCCATCGGGGGTCCATGGCTTCCGATCGCCAACGGAACCTTCGAGCAGGTCGCGCGCGCCGCGGCGAGTCGTGGCATGACGCCCATCGAGTTTCACAATGAACTCGGTCTCTGGAAGCTCTCCGTGGACCGTCGCTTCCCCATGGCGGTGGTCCGCCTTCACGGGGAGGTCATGGAGGTGCGCGGCTTGCACTGATCGCCCACGCGGAGGCGCGGGGCCGGTGCGTCCGCATCAGGCCCCGCGCGCTTCGTGGCGTTGCGCGCTGCTCGTAGACTCGAGCGCGTGTCCGAAGCGGCCATCGACATCGCGTGCATCCGAAAGACCTACAAGGGTCGCGTGACCGCGCTGCATGAGGTGTCGTTTCGCGTGGAGCCGGGCGAGATCTTCGGACTGCTCGGCCCCAACGGCGCGGGCAAGAGCACGCTGGTGAAGATCCTGCTGACGGTGGTGCGGCCCACCGAGGCGCGCGGATCGCTGCTTGGACGGCCGATCGGCGAGAAGGCTGCGCTGGCGCGCGTGGGCTATCTGCCCGAGCAGCACCGGCTCGCGCCCTACCTCACGGCACGCCAGGCGGTCGAGTTCAGCGGAGCGCTGTCCGGCGTGCGGCGCGGCGAGCGCCGGCGTCGAACGGACGCGCTGCTCGATCTGGTCGGGCTGGGTGCATGGAAGGACCGTCGCGTCGGCATGTTCAGCAAGGGCATGCGTCAGCGGGCGGGCTTGGCTGCGGCTCTGGTGAACGATCCGCAGATCCTCTTCCTCGACGAGCCCACCGATGGCGTGGATCCCGTCGGCCGCAAGGAGATCCGTGACCTGCTGGTGCGGATGCGCTCCGAGGGACGCACCGTCTTCCTGAACAGCCACCTGCTGAGCGAGGCGGAGCAGGTCTGCGATCGGGTGGCGATCCTGCTGCAGGGTCGCGTGGTGAAGCAGGGGGCGTTGGTGGAGCTGCAGCGCGAGGGCGCAGGACAGGAACTTGTGGTGCGATGGCCGTCCGAGCCGCGTGAACTTCCGGGTTGCGCCGGTCCGCCGCGCGTGCACGCCGACGATCCAACCCTGCATGTGCACGAGATCGCGTCGTTGGATCCGTCGGACGCACAGCCGGCGATCGACGCCGCGCGCGCCGCCAACGCGGTGATCGTGTCGCTCGTCTCGCGGCGTCAGCGGCTGGAGGACCTGTTCATCAAGGCCGTCTCGGATCCGGTCACCGGCCGTCCACTTCCACCGGGAGCCTCGCGATGATGGCCCTGCTGGCGATCCTCGTCGACACCTACCGCGAGCTCTCGAGCAAGCGGCTGTTCTGGCTCAGCATGGCCCTGTCGGGGTTCCTTGTGCTGTGCTTCGCCGCCGTGGGCATCAACGAGCGCGGTCTGGTGCTGCTCACGTGGACGATCGAGATTCCGCTGCTCAACACCTCGGTGCTCGAGCCCGGGGAGTTCTACAAGCTCACCTTCTACACGCTGGGCGTGCGCGTGTGGCTCGCGTGGCTCGCCTGCCTGCTGGCGCTCGTGAGCAGTGCCGGGCTCTTTCCCGAGCTCGTCTCCAGCGGCACCGTCGAGACGCTGCTTGCGCGACCGATCACGCGCTGGCGGCTGTACCTGTTCAAGTTCGTCGGCGGCCTGCTGTTCACGGCGCTGCAGGTCGCGGTGTTCTGCGCGGCAAGCTTCCTGGTGATCGGCGTGCGTGGTGGCGCGTGGGAACCCGGCATCTTCCTGGCCGTGCCGATGGTGACGCTGTTCTACTCGTACCTGTTCGCGGCCTGCGCGCTGCTTGGCACGCTGACGCGCAGCGCGATCGCGGCACTGCTGCTCACGGTGCTGTTCTGGGGCTTCCTGTTCACGCTGAACACCAGCGAGACGATCGTGAACAGCTTCCGTGTGGCGAAGGTGGAGGAGATCGCGGCGATCGACCGGTTCGGGGATCGGCGGCGGCAGAAGGATCCGAACGTGGACATCTCGGATCTCGAGACCGAGCGTTCGCTGGCCGAGGAGGCGCTTGGTTCCCTGCGCACCGCGCACCGGATCCTGTTCACCGCCAAGACCGTGCTGCCCAAGCCCGAGGAGACCGTCGCGCTGGTGGAGCGCTGGATCGTGGATGCGGCGAACCTTCGCTCGGTGGCACCCGAGGACGGCGACGACGAGCCTTCGCAGGACACCTTGGCCAAGCGTCGGCGCGGGCGCGGCAGTTCCTTCGGCAGCGTGCGCGCCCGCGAGAGCGACGTGCTGGAAGCGGTGCGCCGCGAGCGTGACGCGCGCAGCGCCACCTGGATCGTCGGCACCTCGCTGGCCTTCGAGGGCATGCTGCTGCTGCTTGGTTGCGTGTCGTTCTCGAAGCGCGACTTCTAGGCCGGGCGCGCTCAGCGCGAAGCGCCGCCACCCAGTTCGCGCGCACGATCGCGAGCTGCCATCACCGCCTGCGTGATCACCGCCTGCATCTGTCCAGCCTGAAGGGCCGCGAGTCCGGCCGCCGTGGTGCCGCCTGGGCTGGTGACCTGCGCGCGAATCTCCGCTGGCGTGCCCATGCCGCCGCGCGCGCTCGCCACGGCCCCCTCGACCGCACCGATCGCCAACGCCGATGCCGCTGCGGGAGAAAGCCCCGCCTCCATCGCGGCCTGTGCAAGCGCCTCCATGAATGCGCACGCGAATCCGACGCCCGATGCACCCACCGCGGTGACCGCGTCCATGTGTGCCTCGTCGATCTCGACCACAGGCCCGATCGCCCCGAAGAACCGACGCGCGAACTCGGCGGCATTCCGTGGAACGCCCGCCGGTACGCAGAGTCCCGTGGTGCTGGCGCCCACAGACGCAGCCACGCTCGGCATGGCCCGGATCACGGGCCCGCCACCAAGCTTGGCCGCCACATCCGCCGCACTCCAGCCTCCCATCACGCTGATCCATTGCGGGGCTGGCGTGACCTGGGGCACGTCCGTCGTCATCGCCCCGAACGCCTGGGGCTTGAGCGACAGCAGCACCATGGGTGCCGCGTGCAGAATCTGCGGCCACTCCACCAGCGCAAGTCCCATGTCGGCGGCGAGCTTTCGCCGCGGTTCGCTGCGCGCCCACACGCACACCTCGGTTGAACGCACGACGCCACGAGCCAACGCGCCACGAACGAGCGCGGATCCCAACTTGCCGAAACCGGCCACCGCCAGATGCGCCATGGCGGCATTGTGGCCGCAGCGCCGCGTTTCTGGGGTATGCGCACGGGCTCGTGCTAGGATTTCCGCCCATGTCCACGCCGCAGCTGGTCACCCTGGATTTCGAGGAGCCGGTCGCCGAGGTGCAGCGCCAGATCGATTCGCTGGAGCAGAAGCCCGACGCCGCCACCTTCGCCGAGGAGATCGCGACGCTCCGTCAGGCTCGCGACAGCCTTCTGGAGAAGACCTACGCGAATCTCTCGCCGTGGCAGACCGTGCGTGTGGCCCGACATCCGCAGCGGCCCCAGACCCTCGACTATGTGCGGATGATCTGCCGCGACTGGTGCGAACTGCACGGTGATCGTCGCTACGGCGACGACCCAAGCATCGTGACGGGCTTCGCGCGCATCGGCAGCATGAAGTGCCTGGTGGTGGGCCATCACAAGGGCCGGAGCACCGAGGAGCGCATCAAGTGCCGCTTCGGATGCGCGAATCCCGAGGGCTACCGCAAGGCGCTGCTGAAGATGCAGATGGCCGAGAAGTTCCGCCTTCCGATCGTCACACTGATCGACACCCCGGGGGCCTACCCCGGTCTGGACAGCGAGCAGCGGGGGCAGGCCGAGGCGATCGCCGTGAACCTGCGCGAGATGAGCCGCCTGCGCACGCCAATCGTCTGCTGCGTGATCGGCGAGGGGGGAAGTGGTGGGGCGCTCGGCATCGGCGTGGGCGACCGTGTGGCCATGCTGCAGTACAGCTGGTACTCGGTGATCAGTCCGGAAGGCTGCGCCGCGATCCTCTGGAAGAAGGCGAACGAGCAGACCAACACGGCCGCCGCGACCGCGTTGGCGCTGACCGCTGAGGCGAACCTGCGCAACGGATTGGTGGATGCCGTGATTCCCGAGCCGCATGGCGGGGCCCATCGCGATCCGCAGGCCACCGCCGAAAGATTGCAATCCTGGATCGTCGATTCGGTCCGAGAACTGCAGCGCGTTGCGCCAGAAACCCTTGTCAGGCTTCGATTTGAGAAGTTCCGGGCGATTGGTTCCGTCGCTCCTTGAGGGCACGAAACACGATTCTTTCGCGATAAACCGCGATGGACAGCAAACACTTTGTCAAGGCTGCTTCAAAACGCGAAATTACAAAGCAAGGTTTTTGCCTTCGGCCGATCCGGGGATAGTTTGCTCCGCGGAGCGGGGTCCATAAAAGGGATCATCCAGGGGTGTGGGACAAGGGTGCGCCTGATCAGGCGACGCCCAAATGCGTGTTTGGGTTGCTCCTGATCTGAATCTCGGAGTGTTCCCCATGTCCGCTGTTTCCTCGGACTCCCCTTCACTTCCCGTTCTTTTCGAGAGCATTTACGGCCGACTCAAGGAGCTCAGCTCCATGTGCATGCGGTTGCAGCCAGCGGGGCACACCCTGCAGCCGACCGCGGTGGTGCACGAAGCCTTCGTGAAGCTGGCCGAGCGCAACCCCACCGAATTCCAGGACGAGGAGCACTTTCTGGCCACCGCGGCGACCGTGCTTCGCTCGGTGCTGGTCGATCATGCCCGCCGCCGCCACAGCAAGAAGCGCGGCGGCATCTCGTGGAAGGCCTCGGTGGATGAGTTCCAGCCGGTGGACCCTTCGGTCGAGGTGGGTGGGGTGCTGGCGCTCGAGGACGCGCTGCAGCAACTCGCGAAGAACGACCCCCGAAGCGCACAGGTCGCCGAATTGCGGATCTTCGGCGGCCTTCCAATGGATCAGGTGGCCCGCATGCTTGACGTGGCGGTCGCCACGGCCGAACGCGACTGGCGCTTGGCGCGCGCGTGGCTGGAGCGCGAGTACGACGTCGGCCTGAAGTCGATGGTCGCGGAGGACGCGGCATGACGCTCGCGATGCCAAACAGGGATCGCTGGTCGATCGTGCGCGCCATGTTCGACGCGGTGTCAGGGCTGACGCTGGCTCAGCGTTCGAAGTTCCTCGACTTCGCTTGCGCCGACGCGGGCATCCGCGCCGAGGTCGATTCCTTGCTGGCCGCCGATGATTCCGCGGGGGACTGGGACATTTCATCGGATCGTGGTCACCGCGCCGCGTCGACCGAGGAGCCCCTTCCGGAGATTCCGGGTTACCGCGTGGAGTCGCTGCTTGGGTCCGGTGGCGTGGGAAGCGTCTATGCGGCACGCAACGTGACCTCGGGCGCTCGGGTTGCGATCAAGGTGGTGCGCTCGGTCGGTCTGGGCAAGCAGACCATGATCCGATTCCGTCAGGAGTGCCGTGCGCTGGCCCGGCTCTCGCACCCAGGCATCGTGCGACTGATCGAGACGGGCTCCACCGCAGGCCTGACCTATCTCGTGATGGAGTTCATCGGCGGTCTGCCGCTGGATGCATGGCTGGCCGAAGTCCGGCGCAGCCCGAAGCGCTGCATCAAGCTCGTGCGTGCGATGCTGCAGGCACTGGCACATGCGCATGACGCAGGTGTGGTGCATCGCGACCTGAAGCCGCGCAATGTCGTGGTGACGATGGATGGCCAGCCGCGACTCGTGGACTTCGGCGTGGCGCGTCTGACGGCCGACGATGGCCGCCGCACCGGCTACCGAACCGAGACCGGTCATCTGGTCGGCACGTTCGCCTACATGAGCCCGGAGCAGGCGGATGGCCGCAGCGACTGGATCGGAGCCGTGAGCGACGTCTATCAGGCCGCCTTGCTGCTCTTCGAGATGCTCGCCGGTCGCCTGCCATACGACACCGACGGTCGCAGTGGCGCTGGTCTGCTGCGCGCCGTGTTGTTCGAGCGCCGCATGCGCCTGGACGAGATCCGTCCGGAACTGGGCAAGCCCCTCGCGGACCTGCTCGATCGCGCGCTGTCCATCGATCCCTCGCAGCGCCCCGCGTCCGCGCGCGCGTTCGAGGCGGAGTTGGCGACCATGCAGGTCGGAGCCTGAGCGAAAGCGGTTTCCGCCAGACACCGCGAGCGTGCTGTCGCCGCGAGTGCCGCGAGGATTGGAAGCGCGCGAATTTCGAGGGTTTCAGCCTGCAGCACGCCGGCCGCGGGTGGCATGCGCCTGCACAGCATCCAGACCAAGCCCGAGCAGCATCGAGGAGACGCGCTGGACCGACCCGGTCAGCACGTAGCGCCCCGCATCAAGTCGCACGGGCTGCGCATCGGTGCTGCGCGCAAGCACATCGGCGACGGCGACGCGACCGAAGTGATCCCAGATTGAAACCTCAGCCTGAGGACCGTGTGCGATCGCCCACAGCGGCAGCGCCGCGCCTTCCTGCGGGACGATGAAATCGATCTCAAGATCCGCGCGCTCCGGTCCGCGCAGGGTGGCAAGCAGGCCGCGTCCGTCAAAGCGCAGCGAGGCCTCGGCACCGGAAACATCCGGTCGAAGGATCCATTCCGATGGCGCCGACGAGAAGTCCAGGATCTCCCGTCGCACCGACGGGTGGCCGGGCAGCCAGATCACCAATTCGGCGTGCAGCGGTTGCCACACGGCCGGGCTGTGGGTCCCCCGATGGACCTGCTGAATCGGGGCGTTGCTCATACGAGTAGAAACGAGAATCACGGTCGGCGTCCCTCATGCGCCCTGAAATTTGCCGGGGCATACCCCGAAATCGCCACAGGATCGCGACCGGGAACCTGCTTCGGAGCCAATCGATGAAAAAGTTGAACTTGTGTGAGGGGTCGCATGCCGGGATTTCGTTTCCACTTGTGTCTGGGCCCGCGTCCGTTCGCGGGTTCTTGGCGAGCGAGCGGCCGACCCCTTTTTCGGCCAAAACCCCCGGCGCCCCCTTTTCGCCGGGGGTTTTTCGCTTTTTGACCCTGGCGGCGCCCTCCATCCGGGTCGATTGACGCGGCCTCCCCGTCCCCGGACAATTCCGGGTCTCCCGGGCCGGGGCCTGGAGCCGCGTGCTCCGGCACTCCAACCCGTCACCCCCCACTCCACGAAGACTCGCGTGCCCTCCAAGAAGCCAACCAAGAAGTCCGCCCCCAAGGCGAAGGCATCCGCCAAGTCCTCCAAGCCGGCCGCGAAGGCGGGCATGAAGCCGCTGTCGGGTGGCATGAAGCCGATCAACACCGCGAAGCCCGCCGTGTCGGTGGTGCCGTCGTCGCCTCCACCGCCGACGAAGAAGCATCCGAATCGCGTGCCGCCGCCGCCCATCGGCAAGAACGCGCCGCGTCCGATGCCGAAGAAGGAGCCGGTCGAGGAGAAGGGCAAGAAGACGCCGAAGATCGACTACGCGACCGCGCTCAGCGTGGCCGCGGTGGCCGTGCAGCAGAAGGCCGACAGCTCGGGCTACGTGATGGTGAACGGCCGTCGCGTGCGCATGCTGAGCGGCAAGAACGTGCCGACCACGAAGAAGTCCTCCAAGGCCTCGGAAGCCGCCGCGAAGGCGAAGGCGAAGGCGAAGGCCGCCGAGGAGGCGATCGATGTCTCCGAGATCCGCACCAAGCTTTCCGCCAAGGAACTCGAGGGCTACCGCGAGGTCCTGCGGCGCAGCCGCATGGAACTTGTGGGCCGTGTGGACAGCCTTGAGGACGAGGCGCTGCGCTCGAGTGGCGGCAACCTGAGCAACATGCCGTTGCACATGGCCGACGTGGGCACCGACACCTTCGATCAGGAGTTCGCGCTGAACATGGCCGCGAGCGACCGTGAGAAGCTGGCCGAGATCGACGCCGCGCTGCAGCGCATCACGGATCGGACCTACGGCGTCTGCCAGATCACCGGCAAGCCCATCCCGAAGGCGCGTCTGGACGCGAATCCGCTGGCGAAGTACACGGTGGAGGCCGCTCGGCTGGTCGAGCGCGGCGTCGCGCGGTGAGTGCGCCCGCCGGGCAACCGGCCCCGTCCGATCGGCCCGCGTGGCGATGTGCCGGGTGTTGGGTGCTGCTCGTGGCGATCACGCTGTCGGGCCTCACGCTGGATCTGGCCACGAAGGCATGGGCGTTCCGCACCGTCGCGGGGCAGCCGGTGGAACTTCCCTACGACGAGATCGCGGGGAATCCCTCGTACCGATTGCCGTGGCATCAGGGCGTGCGCGCGCTGCCCGGTGATCTGCTGGACTTCCGACTCGTGCTGAACCATGGCGCGGTGTTCGGTCTGGGACAGCAGCGAAGACCGGTGTTCATCGCCTTCACGGCGGTGGCCGTCGTCGCGGCGGTCGGCGTGTTCGGCTGGTGGACCACGCGGCGCGCGCGTTGGGCGCATGTCGGCATCGCGCTGGTGCTGGCGGGCGGACTTGGGAATCTCCACGACCGTCTGGCGTTCGGCGCGGTGCGCGACTTCCTGCACATGACGCCGCGCTGGAACCTTCCGTTCGGGCTGCGGTGGCCGGGTGGAAGCGGTGAACTCTTCCCGTGGGTGTTCAACGTGGCGGACGTGCTGCTGCTGACGGGAATGGCGCTGCTGCTGTTCACCGCGAATCGGCCGGCGGCGAAAACGGACGGATCGCCTGCTCCAGCCCCTGCGGATCGTCCTTGAGCGGCATCGCCATCGACAGGTCGTAGGGACCGATCGCGGTGCGTCGGATCGACAGGCAGTGGCCCAGAGTTCCAAGGCGAAGCGCCAGGTCGCGCGCCAGACTGCGCACGTAGAACCCCTTCGCGCAGCGGATCGAGAGTCGCGCGACCGGCCATGCGTAATCCAGCAGGTCCAGCGCGTGCACGGTCACGTCACGAGGCTGCGGCTCCACCGCGTCGCCCTTGCGCGCCAGGTCGTAGGCACGACGGCCCTGGATCTTGATGGCGCTGAAGGCCGGTGGCGCCTGCGAAAAGGTGCCGCGGAAGGATTCCAGCGCCGCAAGCACCTGCTCGCGTGAGGGGGGAGGCCCGTCGCAGGCCGCGGGCACGCGCTCGCCCTCGGTGTCCAGCGTGGCGGTGGTGGCGCTCAGGTCCACCTCGGTCTCGTAGCGCTTCTCGAGCCCCATCAGGAAGGGGATCTGCTTGGTCGCTCGGCCGATCGCGACGATCAGCACGCCGGTCGCCAGGGGATCCAGCGTTCCGGCATGACCAGCCTTGGCGCCGCCGAGCGCGCGGCGCACGCGCTCCACCGCACGCATGCTCGTCATGCCGAGCGGCTTGTCGATCACCAGGATTCCCTGCAGGGCGGCGTCCATGATTCGGTCCACGGGTATGCTCGCAGAATCGGCAGGCATGCGCTTGGCCCGACGACGGGCACGAGCGGGCCGGCCGGACTCCCCATGCATGTGCCCCCAGACCAGGACCGCGCGACCATCCTTGTGGTCGATGATCAGCCGACGGTCGTCGCGGCGGTTCGCTCGATGCTTGCGAGCCGACCGCAGTGGGAGGTGCACTCGGTCGCCACCTTCGCCGACGCACTGGACGCGGCTGTGCGCCTGAAGCCCAACGTCATCCTGCAGGACATGGTGCTGGCGGACGGGAATGGTCTTGCGCTCGTCGCCCGATACGTGGCGTGCCGGGATCTGCCCGGCGTGCAGATCATCATGCTGTCCGGGGACGAGCGTCCCGAGCACAAGGCGGCGGCGTTCGACGCGGGCGCGTTCGACTACATCGTGAAGATGCCGTCGCAGGCCGAGTTCGTGGTGCGCGTGCGGCACGCGGTGCGCCAGTCGGAGATGGTCGCCACGCAGGTGCGGCTGCTCGACGAGGCCGAGGCCGCGAACCGGCGAGCCGAGCGGCAGCTGTTGGCGCGCGAGCAGGCGGAGAAGCTGCTTCAGGAGCGGACGCTGGAACTGGCTGCGCTGAACGCGCGCCTGCAGACGGACCTGTCGCTGCGCCTGGAGACGCTGAACCGCATCGGGGCGGATCTGCACATGCTCCAGGATCTCGACATGCTGCTGAAGCGCCTGTTGGCGGAGGCGCGCGGCGCCTTCGGCTGCGAGGCCGGCAGCATCCTGCTCCGAGATGGAGATCGGCTGGTCTTCACCTACGCGCAGAACGACGTGCTGAACGTCGAGACGCGCTTTCCGGATCCCAAGCGCAGTCCGGTGCATCTTCCGATCGACCGCGCCAGCATCGCGGGCGCCGGTGCCGTGGACGGTCTGGTGATCGTGAAGGACGCGTACGACCTGCCGGCCGACGTGCCGTTCCGATTCAACCGTTCCTTCGACGAGGCCACCGGCTACCGCACGCGGGCGGTGCTCGCGGTCGCGCTGCGGGATTCGGCGTATCGCCTGCTGGGCGTGCTGCAGCTGATCAATCCGCGGGCACAGGGGGCGCACCACGGTCGCGAGTTCACCGACGACGATCGGAAACTGGCGCAGCACTTCGCGGGTCTCGCCGCGATGGCGCTGGAGCGCGCGCAGCTGGGGCGATCGATGGTGCTGCGCATGATGCGGCTCGCCGAGATGCGTGATCCGAAGGAGACCGGCGCACACGTCAAGCGCGTGGCGGAAGTCGCGGCGTTGCTGTACCAGGCATGGGCGGAGCGTCGGTCGATGCCTGAGCGCGCGATGGAGCGGAAGCTCGATCTGCTGCGCACCGCCGCCATGCTGCATGATCTTGGCAAGGTCGCCATCCCGGACGCGATCCTGAAGAAGCCTGGCAAGCTGGATCCGGATGAGCGCGCGGTGATGGAACTGCATCCGGTGCATGGCGCACGCACCCTCGACGGGCTCTCCACGGCGCTCGACGAGGCCACGGCTGACGTGATCCTGTACCACCAGTCGCGTTGGGACGGGCGCGGCTACCCGTCGCACCAGACGATCGTCGAGGAGCTGGGACGCCTGGGCCGCCGACCCGAAGATGTGCCTGCTCCGGCAGGTTCGGAGATCCCGATCTTCGCGCGTTGCGTGGCGCTGGCCGACGTGTTCGACGCGCTCATGTCCCGGCGTGTGTACAAGGATCCGTGGCCGCCCGAGCGTGTCCTGGAGACCATCGTGTCCGAATCCGGCAGTCACTTCGATCCGGAGCTCGTCGAGATCTTCCGCACGCGATTCGACACGATGTGCGCCGCGAACCAGATGTTCCTCGAGTGAGGGGTCGCGCGCAGCACCCTAGAATGAGCCGGTGCAGCCTGCATCCGAAGCGCAGACCGTGGCTCGCCCGCCGTTCCTGGCCGGGCTGCTCATCGGCGGGTGGCTGTCGCTCCTGATCGGGGCTGGCGCGAACGCGGCGTGGCTGTTCATGGCGTTGAAGCGCGCGGGGGTGCAGTTCGCCTCGCGTGACACGCGCATGCTGGATGCGGAGGAGACGGGGCGTGTGCTTGCAGGCGTGCTGGCGCAGCCGGCCTTCCTTGCGGTGTTCATGCTGGGACTGATGGCGGGTCCGGCTGGCGCGTGGCTGCTGATTCAAAGAGCGCGTGTCGGCGGTCCGGGAGCCCGGCGGCTGCGATGGGCTGCGGCGGGACTCGTGATCGCGGGTGCGATCGGTGCCGCGCAACTCGCGCTCGCCCGGACCATCGCCGACCGTGCCGTCGAGCGCACCGAGGCGCTCGTGTCCGACGATCAGCCACGGGCTGCCGTGGCACGTTCCGCGCTGGATGCGGCGCATCGCGCGAGCGAGGCGGCCTACGCGGCCCAGACCGCGCTTGTCGCCGCCGCGGCGCTGATTCTGGTGCCGCGGCCGCGGGCCTGATGCCGCGCGCGTGACGCGGCTACGCTCCTTGCCCCCAAGGAGACCCTCATGCGCATCGCCCTCGCCCCCGGAGACGGAATCGGCCCCGAGATCATGAACGCCACGCTCGAGCTGCTCAAGGCGGCGGGTGGCTCGCAGGCGATCGAGTTCGTGCCGGTGGAGATGGGCAAGCACTGCTTCGATCGCGGTGAGACGCGTGGCATGACGAACGCGGCGATCGAGACGGTCGAGGCCTGCGGCCTGCTGCTGAAGGGGCCCATGGAGACCCCGAAGGGCGGCGGCGGCAAGTCGATCAACGTGACGGCGCGCAAGATGTGGAACGCCTTCGCGAACCTGCGCCACTTCCGCACGCTGCCGGGCGTCATGACGCCCTACAGCCGCAGCGGCGTGAGCGTGGACTTCTTCATCGTGCGCGAGAACATCGAGGACACCTACGGCGGCATCGAGCATCGGCTCAGCAACGACGTGGTGCAGTGCAAGCGCCTGATCAGCGCGCCTGGCAGCGACGCGGTGCACCGCTTCGCGTTCGAGACGGCGCGGCGCATGGGCATCCAGAAGGTGCACTGTGGCCACAAGGCCAACATCATGAAGATGACCGACGGCCTGTTCCTCGAGCGCTTCAAGGCCGTGGCCGCGGATTACCCCGAGATCGAGACGGCGGACGTGATCGTGGACGCGCTCTGCATGAACCTGGTGATGAAGCCGCAGCAGTACCGCATGATCGTGCTGCCGAACCTGCAGGGTGACATCGTGAGCGATCTCGCCGCGGGCCTGGTGGGCGGCCTGGGCTTCGCGCCGAGCGCCAACATCGGCAACCACATCAGCATCTTCGAGGCGGTGCACGGCACGGCGCCCGACATCGCCGGCAAGGGCATCGCGAACCCGTGCTCGCTGATCCTGAGCACGATCATGCTGCTGCGCCACGTGGGCATGATGGGCACCGCTGCGCGGCTCGAGAACGCGCTGCTGGCCTCGCTGGAGCAGGGGGTGCGCACGGGTGACTTCGGCGACGCGGCCAAGCCGGCGCTGGGCACGATGGACTTCGTGCACGAGGTGGCGAAGCGACTCGGCCAGAAGCCTGGGCTGATCGCCGCGGTGCCCGACGCCGAGGATCGCGTCACCTTCAAGGCACCGGTGAAGCCCTTCAGCGCGGCGGCGGTGCACACCTTCGGGCCGGGCAAGACCGAGGTGGTGGGCGCGGACGTCTATCTCGACGCGGCCGAGGGCTGCCACGAGCTCGCGAAGCACCTGCAGGAACTCTCGCAGGGCACGTCGTTCCGGCTGACGCTGATCTCGAACCGCGGCACGCAGGTATGGCCGACGGGGAGCGTGTACACCGATTGCGTGGACTACTGGCGCGCGCGATTCGAGCGTGTGGAGGGCGCCGCGGTGGCGCAGCCTCAGACGATCGACCTGCTGCAGCGCATTGCCTCGAAGTACATCGTCTGCAGCTACGAACTGCTGCGTACGTTCGACGGCAAGCCCGGCTTCAGCATGGCGCAGGGGCAGTAGGCTGCGGGCCGCATGGGCGGCCTGATTCGATCGTTGGTGAAGCGCTCGCAGCGGAACTGGACCGCGCGATGCCTCACGTGCGGCCTGCGCTTCCCGTATCCGGGCATCCGGATCGGAGCATCGGGCAAGCCCTCCAAACTGCTGCCTTGCCCTCGCTGCAGGCGCTGGCGCTGCTGCCGTGTGGAACCGATCGAGTCCGGGCAGCTTGATTCGTGATTTCGCGGCGTGGCATGCAGGATTTGAAATCGCCGCAGAGCGGCGAGGCCATTTCGACGGTCAGGATTTGAACGCCCGCGTAGCGGGCGTCATGAATCCTGAGTGCGGCGCGAAGCACCGCACCCTTGTCCGGCCGCAGGCCGGACAAGGCAGCCCGACTCCAAAGCGAAGAACCGGAAGGCAAAGCCTTCCGGTTCTGAGCAGAGGAGTCGGGCTGACAGGATTTGAACCTGCGACCTTTTGACCCCCAGTCAAACGCGCTACCAAACTGCGCTACAGCCCGCGAGATGTGCCCGACGACGCGAGGGTCGACGGGGATTCGTCGGTTCAGGCGGCGAACGGAGCGCCGCCAAAAGCGGACAGGGCGGGATTCGAACCCGCGATACGGTTACCCGTATACAGCATTTCCAATGCTGCTCCTTCAACCGCTCGGACACCTGTCCGACGGGCGAACACTATAGCGAAGAGCCGGGGTACGCAGGAGGAGGCTCGAAAGGGGGCCTCGACTGGGGTTCTGGAGCAGTTTCCTTGGGCGTGACGGGCGGCTCGGAGGCCTTCTCCACGACCGGGCTCGATTCCGATGGTGATGGCGGTGTCGGTTCCCGATAGATCGCCGACGACTTTCGATACAGCACCACGTGACTCTTCTGGCCCTTCGTGGCCGGTGCTCCGACCACCGCCCAGGCCGGAGATGTCGCGACGGATTGTCCAAAGTTCTCCATGCGCGCGATCGCGGGTGCAGCCCACTCCTCGGTCGCCTCCCAAGTCGTGCCGCGCTGCGCCGATCGGTCCCGTCGCTTCCGAAGCGCCAGGTCATCCATTTCGTCAAGCTGCGTTTCGGCGGGCGGCGAGGATTGCGCGCGCTTCTCGAACGCGAACACGGTGCCTGATCCGTGCGCACGCGCTGCCGAGGGTTGGCCGACCACGACGAGGTCGCCCCAGACGGCGACGGCCTTCCCGAAGCTGGAGCCGACCTCGGGCGCCGGGGATTCCAGCGGAGCACTCTCGATCCAGAGACGTGTCGCCACGTTCTGCTGGAACACCAGCACGCGTCCAGCATCCACCGCCAGCGGCGTGTTCGCGTTCGGGATTCCGGACACCGCGAGTCCGGGCGCCGTGGCGATCGCGGTGCCGAACAGGTCCGAGGCTTCGGCCTCCTCCGGCGCGATGACCGCATTCGCGTTCGGTCGCCATGGGGCGCCCGAGCGACGTATGAAAACCGAGATGGTTCCACCCTCGACGCCGTACTTGGTCATCTGTGGCGGGGCGCTGACGACGGTCTGGGTGCCATCCTGCGCGATCGCCGTCCCGAACCTGGCCATGGGTCTTCCTCGCGTGAGGAAGCAGTACTCCGGGCCTTTCCACGCGCCATCCTTGTCGCGTTGCCAGACCAGCACCGCACCCTCGCGGATGAAGTGCTGCCGGATCGAAGGTTCCTCCACCGTCTCGATGATCGGTTCCGGCGCCTCCCTCGGCATGGGCGCGCCCGGATCCGGCCGTTCCCTTCGGAAGCGGGTCTTCAGCACGTCATCGGTCACGGTCATGCTTGCGTCGGGCGCGCCCGCGATCAGGCATTCGCCATCCAATGCGACGCTGGCACCGAAGTGCTGGAATTCGCTCGAGGTGTCCGGGTCCGTGAAGGCACGCTCGTGAACCCATGCCTCGCCCTCGCGGCGCCACAGGTCAACGCGCCCAAGTTCACGCACGCCCGCGATGGTCGCGTTCGGAGAACCCACGGCGACGCGGTCTCCATTCGGCGAGATCGCGACCGCGCTGCCGAAACGCTCCTTGCTCGAGCCGGGAGGTGGAAGCAGGCAGACCGCTGGCTTGTCGAGATGTTCGGCGTCGTAGATCCACACCTTGCCCGAGGGTCCCGCCTTGGGCGCACCAACGACGATCGTGCTGCCCGAGCAGGCCACGGCCTGACCGAAACTGCCTTGCGACGGTTCAGGCTCGGAAAGCAGTGCGTGCGCCTGACGCAGCGGCAGCACCTTGCGCGGCAGACTCGGGCGGGTCACCGAACCGATCTTCGGCTCGCCGGCGTACGTCGGAATCTCCGGTGCAGGGGGCGTTCGACAGCCTGCGCACAGCAGACTTGCCAGCAGGAGCGGTCCGGAGAGGGCGGAAAGGCGGGAGGGACGAGGCATCCACGCGCAGTCTATTCCCAAGTCGACTCGCACCACCGCGTGGGTGCAGGCATACGATCCAGCCCTCATGCGACCGCGATCCCTGATCCTGCTTGGCCTGATTTCGATGGCGGCCGGTGCCGTCTGCGTGGCAGCCATGCAGTCGCAGGATTCACCCAAGGAAGCCCCCATGTCACAGCCTGCACGAACGATCTCACGGTCCGGTTACGCGATCGCGCGCCTTCCGGCTGCCGAGGTGGAGCGCCTGGCCAAGAACCTCACCCCCGAGCAGTACCGCGTGACGCAGAAGTCAGGCACCGAGGCCGCGTTCTGCGGCAACCTGCTCGACAACAAGAAGGACGGCTTCTACGCCTGCGTGGTCTGCGGACTTCCACTCTTCGCGAGCGAGCACAAGTTCAACTCGGGCACCGGATGGCCGAGCTTCTTCATGCCCTTCGACAAGGACCACGTGGCCTACGTGAAGGACGAGAGCCATGGCATGGAACGCATCGAGATCGAGTGCGCGCGATGTGCCGCGCACCTGGGGCACGTGTTCGAGGACGGACCGCGACCGACGGGCCTGCGCTACTGCCTGAATTCCGCCGCGCTGATCTTCATCGAGAAGGGCCAACCGATTCCGATCGCGAGCCAGCCGCTTCAGCTCAAGACGGCCTACTTCGCCGGTGGCTGCTTCTGGGGCATCGAGCACCGCTTCCAGGAGTGCCCCGGCGTGGCGGGTGTGGAGAGCGGCTACATGAACGGATCGACCGATGCACCGACCTATGAGGATGTGTGCGGGCATGGCACGGGCCACGCCGAGGCGGTGAAGGTGCTGTACGACCCGGCGAAGGTGACCTATCGGCAGCTGCTCGACGGGTTCTTCCGGATGCATGATCCGACGCAGCTGGATCGTCAGGGGCCCGATGTGGGCGACCAGTACCGCAGCGCCGTCTTCACGACCGACGCGGAGCAGCAGCGTGAGGCGGAAGCCTTCAAGCTTTCGCTGCAGTCGAGCCCGAAGTACGTGGGCCGCAAGATCGTCACGGTGATCGAGCCCGCGAAGCGATTCTGGCCCGCCGAGGCCTATCACCAGGACTACGTGGAGCGCACGGGGCGCGCCTGTCACTCGGTGAATCCATGGCCCGAGGTGTTCGGGCAGGACAAGGCACCCGCGAAGGCGCACTGAACCGTCATGCGCGCGTGCCTCGTCGCTCTCGTGTCGATGCTTGCGGTGGTCGGCTTCGCACGCGGCGACGGCGGCACGAAGGACTACGCGCGATCCCTGGGTGCGCTGGTGTCGCCCGCCGACCTCTCGCGCTTCCATGAACTGCTGGCTTCCGAGCCGCATGTCGCGGGCACGCCCGGCGACGCACGCCAGATCGAGCGCATCCGCGCGGCGTTCGTGGCGATGGGTCTGGAGGTCGAGGTGCACCGCTTCCGAAGCCTGCTGAGCCGGCCCGTGCGTGCGGCGCTGGAGATCGTGGGAGCCACGGGGCCGTCGCAGCCCTCGCGAGGCGTGCTGGCGGTTCCGATCGACGAGCGAGACCTGCTTGCGGATCCATCGACGGCTCACCCCGACCTGACCTACGGCTGGAACGCCTTCAGTGGATCCGGTGACGTCACCGCGCCGGTGGTCTACGCGAATTACGGACTGCGAGAGGACTACGACGAGCTGCGCAAGCTTGGCGTCGAGGTGCGCGGCAAGATCGTGCTGGCGCGCTACGGTCGATGCTTCCGCGGCTACAAGGCGCGCTTCGCGCAGGAGCAGGGAGCCGCAGGCGTGATCCTGTACACGGACCCGGCGGACTCCGGCTTCGCGAAGGGGCAGGTGTGGCCCGAAGGTGGCGGCTGGGCGAACGACGCCTGCATCCAGCGTGGCACCTTGAACACGCTTCCCTATCCCGGCGATCCTGGCACGCCGGGAGTCTTCGCGTCGGATGCCGCCACTCGGCTCGATCCCTCCACGCTGGATCTGCCCCGCATTCCGGTGCAGCCGATCGGATACGGCGCCGCGGGCATGATCCTTGCGCGATTCCAGGGCCCCGAAGTGCCCGAGTCGTGGCGCGGTGGACTCGCGATGCCGTACCGGTTGGAAGGCGGCGACGCGTTGCGCGTGCGGCTCATGGTCGAACAGGAACGATTCGTCGGTGAGTCGGCGAACGTCATCGCCACGCTGAAGGGGACTTCGAACTCGAGCGAGTTCGTGATGCTGGGCTGCCATCACGACGCGTGGGGCTTCGGTTCGGCCGATCCGGCCGCGGGCACCATGTGTCTGCTGGAGGCGGCCCGCTGCGCGGCCGAGGCGGCTCGTGTGGGCATGCGACCTTCACGCACGCTGCGTTTCGCCGCTTGGGGCGCGGAGGAGTTCGGCATCATCGGAAGCACCGAGTGGTGCGAGGCGAACGAGGCCACGCTTGCGCGCGACGCGCTGCTGTACGTGAATCTGGACATGGCCGCGATGGGCCCGAACCCGGGGCTCTCGATCTCGCCGGAACTCGACACCGTCGCGCGCGAGGCGACGGGCATCGCGATGGCCTCGATGGAGCCCGCGGAGACGGTGCGCGAACGCATGACCAAGGTTTCACCGGATGGAATCCGCTTCGGAAGCCTCGGCGGCGGCAGCGACCACATCGCGTTCGTGTGTCGGGCCGGCGTGCCCAGCGTCTCGATCGGCGCGGGCGGCTCGCCGGGAACCAGCTACCACAGCAATTACGACACGGTCGCGTGGTATCGCGCCACCGTGGGGGCGGACTACGCGAGTCCCGCCATGGTCACGCGCATCGCGTTGGCGATGGCGGGGCTGGTGGCGCAATCGGACCGACCGACCTGGCGCGTGGCACCGGTGGGCGCGGCGTGCCTGCGACATCTCGATGGCGTGATCGCGGCATCGGCGGATCCGGCCATGCGCGCGCAACTGGAGCGCCTGCGGCCGGGGTTCCAGGCGATCGTGGATCGGGGCGTGCGGATCGATGCCATGCTGGATCGATCCGCGTCGGTCGCGAACGCGGGCGAGCTTCAGGCTGGCATGCATGCATTCCTGCAGGCTTTCATCGATCCGGCAGGGCTGGACGGTCGTCCGTGGTTCCGCAGTCTCATCGCCGCGAGCGATCGTGACGATGGCTACGCACCGTGCATGCTGCCGCTGCTGGCCGAAGCCGTGCGTGATCGCGACACCGCTCGCGTGGCGGCCGCCGTGGTGCGCATGGAGGCTGCGCAGCGGCGCGCGTTGAAGGCGATCGACGGACTTCAGGCGGCGCTCGGGCAGTCCGTGACGAACCCATAGACTTCCGCCATGCGATTCGCGCCTGCGATCCTGACGACGGTTCTCGCGCTTGGCTCGGCGGCCTGGTCACAGGCTCCGGCTGCCGCGCCGTCGGCGGCGACAGCGTCTCCCGTGGTGCTCGAGCCGGCGGAACATGATCTTGGCAGGATTCCCCCGGGATCCTCGCAGGTGCGGACCTTCAAGCTGCGCAACACCGGCAGCGTGCCCGTGAAGATCGTGAGCGCCTTCCCGAGCTGCAAGTGCACCACGCTGACGGACCTTGCGGGCAAGGAGATTCCCGCAGGTGGCGAGATCGAGCTGCAGGCGAGTCTGGATGCGCCGCGCACGCCGGGCATGAAGGACGCGAAGGTCTTCGTGAATCTGGAGGGTGGCGCACGTCCGCTGGTCGCCAAGCTGCATGGCGACGTGACCTTGCCGGTCCAGCCATCGCCGCCGTTCGTGGACGCGCTGAAGGGCAACCGCACGGGAACGATCGAGTTCGCGTCGACCGATGGCAAGCCCTTCCGTGTGCTTGCCGTGGATGGCGCCGCGCCGCAGTTCGCGGATTTCGACCCGGCGAAGGACGCGCCGCGAAGCCACTATCTGGTGCGATGGGACCTCACCATGGTGCCCGATGGCAGGTTCCGGCAGTGGATGGTGGTCGAGACCGATCGCGCGGATTGCGCGCTCGTGCCGATCCGGATCCGGAACGAGTCGACCGGTGCGCGCTTCGATCCCGACGTCGATCGACGCGGCTCCTTCGTGCCCGAGAGCATCGTGGTCGCCGGACGCATGAAGCCCGGTGAGGCGAAGGACCTCGAGATCGAGCTGGAGTCGAGTGCACCGAAGGGCAAGCAGCAGACCCCGTACTGGGACCGTGTGCTGAAGGTCCAGTGCGCGGCGCCGGAAGCGCATGTGCAGTTGCTCGACTCGCGGCGTGTCGGCGATCGCGCGATGGTGCGGTTCCGCATGACGCTGTCGACGAAGGCGCAGGGTTTCGCGTACGTGCCCGTGACGATCGAGACAGGCACCGGTGTGGCGCGCTGTTTCGTGGCGGTGGTGGCCACCCCGTGAAGCTGCCGTCCGTCGACCATCTGAACGCCGAGGCCGCCGCCGAACTCTTCACGCAGGCTGCGCAGTCCCTTCGACAGGATCCCCTTCGTCGCGGCTGCTGCGTCATGCTTCCATCGCACGGTCGGCTTGTGGCGACCGGGGACCTGCACGACCATCCGATCCACTTCCAGAAGGTGTGTGACTTCGCGAGGCTGGACAAGCCCGATCATCACCTGATCCTGCACGAGCTGATCCATGGCGAGCGCCTGACGCACGGTGCCGATCTGAGCTGGCGCATGCTGGCGAAGGTGGCGGCGCTTCGCCTGCAGCATCCCGGACAGGTGCACCCGATGCTGGCCAATCACGAGATCGCGCAGGCGTTCCTGCAGCCCGTGAGCAAGGGTGCGGGGGAGTGCACGCAACTGTTCCGTGACGGCCTGGAGTGGAGCTTCGGCGAGGACGCGGGCACGGTCGAGGAGGCGATCAACGACTTCATCCGCGCGATGCCGCTCGCGATCCGTTCGGAAAGCGGACTGCTGTGCGCGCACTCCTTGCCGGCGCCGATCGCGATGCCGAAGTTCGACATGGGCGTGCTGGATCGCGCGCTGGACGAGACGGATTTCACCACGCGCACCGGATCGGCGTGGTCCATGACCTGGGGACGCGGGCAGACACAGGACTCCGTGCGCGCTCTGACGGACGCATGGGGGGTGAAGCTCTTCGTGCTCGGACACAAGCACGTGGAGCAGGGCGCGGAGACGCCGTTCCATGGCGTGGTGATCCTGAACAGCGATCACGAGCGTGGCGCGGTTCTTGCGTTCGATCTGGCTGCGCCGCTGCCGACTGCCGAGCAGGCCGTGGCGAGCGCCGTGCCGCTGGCCTCGATGGGTTCGATGCATGACTGATCAGGGCTTCGTGCTGGCGATCGAGACGAGCCAACGCGCGCAATCGATCGCGATCCGCACGCATGACGCCGCCGTGCACGAGGAGGTCGTCGAGGCCGACGACCGCACCCGGGAGGATCTGCTGCCGGCGATCGCGAGACGGATCGACCGTGTGGGATGCATGCCGGAGCACCTGCGGGGCGTGATGCTGAACGCGGGCCCCGGCGGCTTCACGGGACTTCGCATGGCGCACGCGGCTGCGCAGGCGATCGCGTTGGCGCTGCAGGTTCCCGTGGTGCAGGTGAGCGGCGCCGCATGCGCGCGCGCTGCGGCGATCCTGTCAGGCGATCTGGCACCCACCGACGCGTGCTGGGTGGCGCTCGCCTCCAAGGGTGAGGAGACCTGGATCGCCAGGGCGGATGCGCAGGGGCCGGTCGAAGGCCGATCGATCGAAGTGGACGCATGGGAGCCCGGTGACTGCAACGTGCTGGTGTCGGACGCGCACCTGCCAGCCTCGTGGCGTGCGCTCGCGGAACGGCGTGGCATCCGCCAACTTCCACTGCGGGTCCACGCGTCGGCCGTGCTGGCGGCGGGGCTTCCCATGCTGGAGCGCGGGCAGTGCACGCCTCCGGAGGCCCTGGTGCCGACCTATCCGCGGGAGGCCGAGGCCGTGCGTCTGTGGCGACTTCGCAAGGTTGCGCGTGCAGACGGAACACCGGCCTGAGAATTCCGCGAATTCGTCTCGGAGGGGAGTGAAGTGACCCCGGTTTCCGGTCGACCTCCCCGGGGCCGTGGAAGACACCCCTGCATCGAATCCGTCCGCCTTCGCAACCGGCTCCGGCCAGATTCTCGCGGTCGGCGACGCCGCCCGTTGGCCAGACTGGCTGGAGGCGCTGGTCGCCGAAGGGCATCGCGTCGAGGTGGTGCCTGACGCGCGCAGCGCATTCCTTCGCTCGGTGGAGCGCGTGATCGACGTGGTGCTGGTGGCGGCCGAGATGGCCCTCGATGAGCCGGAGCCTCTGGAACAGTTGCGTCGGCTCTCCCCGTGCACGCGCATGCTGCTGATCGGGGATCGGTGCGAACGTGGCGCGAACGCCCGAGCGACAGCCGCGTCTTCGGACGAGTCCGTGCGCGCATTGGCCTCCACGCTGGCCGCTGCAGCGTTCGTGCGGGAGGTTCGTGCTTCGGTGCAGTCGTCACGTGTGGCTCGCGAGCGCAAGGAGCGCATCAGTCAGTTGCGCTCGCTGGTGCAGCGCATCCAGGATCCGCGAGGGTCCGCGGGTGACCTCCGGCAATTCATCGAGTCGCTTCCGACCGACGCCGAGACGCCGGCCACGGTGGGATTCGACACGCTTCGACGCTCGCTCGGGAACGAACTGGATCCGCTGCATGCGGCGCGGGAGACGACCGATTTCATCGCCACCTGCCTGCCCGACGCGGTCGTGGCCGTCTGGCTCGCCGGGCCCGGACAGCGCGTGGGCCTGGCCGCCTGCGGAGGCGGCCGCGGTTCGACCAGTGACTGCGCCGTGCGATTCATGGCGCGGGTGGAGCGACTGCATCTGCCTGGACACATGATTTCGGGTGGAGTGGTGGCGACGGCCGATGCCGCCTCGTGGGGCCAGTCCGATGACGCGCACGAACTCGAAGGTCGCTGGGCGATGCTGGCACCATGTCGCAGTGACGGGAGTTGCCACGCGGTGATCCTGGTGCTGGGCGGTCGGGGTCCGCGACCGGCGCCCGCCGAGAGCGCGCTGGATGCGGTGCGTCAGATCCTTGGACAGCACCTTGGCCGCATCGAGCGCGTGAATCTTCGCTGTGCGCCGACCTGGCCCGACATGGATGGATTTCTGGAACCCCCGGAGGATCCCGATCCCCACTTCGAGGATCCGGGGCAGGACTGATCAGCGTCGTCGCGCGAGCGCGGTTTTCGCACCGCGCACGCGATCGCCGACCTGCACGAGGCACTCGAACTCCGCGTCCGGAACCACCAGTTCGGTGGTCGATCCGAACTTGATCATGCCCATGCGGTCACCACGGTTCAGCGTGTCACCCACCCGCGCCGTGCACGCGATGCGTCGGGCCACCGCGCCTGACACCAATCGCACGCCGAAGCGGAATCCCTCGGATGCCTGCAGGGTCAGCAGCATGCTCTCGTTGACCTTCGCGCTCTCGGCCACCCGGACATCCACGTAGCGACCGGGTCGATGCGATCGCTGCAGGACCTGACCGCTCCACGGCACGCGGTTCACGTGCACGTCAAGAACGCTGAGATAGACACGGATCACCAGCGCGGGACCATCGACGGCCTCATGCTGGGCCTGGCGCAGCACGGCGCTCACGAGCCCGTCGGCCGGGCTCACCATCGTGCGATCGCTCAGGGGCGGGGGCGTGCGCGATGGATCGCGGAAGAACGCGAGGAATCCAAGCCAGGCGACGGCCGTGACCCCGAACGGAAGCCACCAGCCCGCCTCGCCTCGCGACGCAAGCCATGCGCAGCCAAGCATCACAGGCACCGCGACGAGCGTCGCGGGAATCCACTGGTCCGCACCGTTCCTGTTCAGCATGCCGGGGTGGCCCCGAGCGTCACTCCGTCGCCTTGCCGACGAAGAAGCCGATCGCGCCGCTGACCGCGATGATCCCGGCGAACGCGCCGGTGTACATCATCCAGTCGCTCGCATACATGACGGCAAGTTCCGGCGGTGCGCCGAGCTGCTTGGAGACCACGATCGCGGCCGCCGCGATCAGGCCCAGACTGGCAGGAAGCAGCAGGCCGACGCCCAGGCCGCTCCAGGATCCGCTGTAGGCCTCGGGCGCTGCGGGACCGCTTGTGAAGATCGCGGCCGCCGCGCCCTTCTTGCCGGTCGCGACCGCGACGCCAGCGGCCACACCGACGGCGGCGGCCGCAAGTCCTGCGCCACTCTCGCCGCCTTCGCCCGATTCGCCACCGAAGATGCCGCTCGCGTTGGCCGGCAACTCAGCGCCTTCATCCGACGAGAAGGCCTCGTCCATGAGCGCGGCGCCGATCGTGCTGCTCTCGCTGTCGTTGGTCAGGTCCATCAGGCCACTGCCCGAGGAGACGCCGTCCAGTCCGATGCGATCCGCGATCGAGGAACCATCCGGAGAGCCTCCGGAGTTGCTGCCGTCGAGGCCGAGTTCGCTTCCCGAGCCGCCTGCAGCGGATGCGGCAGCCATGCTTCCCACGCTGTCAGCCATCGGACGCGACGGGGCCTTCGCGGCGGGCGCTGGCGCGTCGTCGCCAAGATCCAGCTCAAGCGTCATGTCCTCGTGGGCGGCCGGCGTGGTGATGCCGGACATGGAGGCCGATGCCGCCTTGCCACCGGGCTTGCTGGCATTGCCACCATCGCCCAGATCCAATTCAAGCGTCAGGTCATCATGCGTCGCGGGCGACGCGATGCCAGACATCGACGCGGAGGCCGCCTTGCCAGCGGACTTGCCGGCGCCTTCGGCGTCATCGAGGTCCAGATCGAAAGCGGGCGCACTGCCTGCCTGCGGGCTGTCCAGATCAAGATTCAGGTCGAGATCCCCGGCGCCGCCCGACGTGGGGGCCGCGCCAGCGGCGCTTTCTGCCAGATCCAGCTCGAAGGGGGAGTCGTCGGTCTTGTCCTCGACGCCACCGAGTCCGACAGGGCTCGCGGAGCGGCCCGTGCCACCGCGGTCATCGACCGAGGAATCGGAGAGATCAAGCTCGAAACTGTCGCTGCCGGCCGGCACTCCGGAGAGGTCCAGTTCGCCGCTTCCGGCGGCATCCGCCAGCAGCAGGTCCACCTCTTCGCGCTTGAACATCAACTTGTTGTCGTGATCGCGGAACTCGCGAAGCTTGCCGGCGGACACCAGACCGTCAACGGCCTCCTGGTCCTTGCCGAGCTTCGTCAGAGTCTCTTGGAGCGTGTAGAACAGCTTGGCCATGGGTGATTCGCGACGAGGTTCTCGTGGGCCGAAACGGGGGTGGGGTAGGGTACGCCGGTCCGGTGGAGGTCGCAAGGCAGCCTCCGCATCCCGGGGCCCAACGGTTGCGGCCGTTTCCAAGGAGCCGTCCCTGCCGGCGGTGAACCGGCTCTCCAAAGCCTTGGAGCGCTGGTTTTTGAAGGCGGGACGGGATCTGCCGTGGCGCCGGAAACGATCCGCCTGGGCCACGCTGGTGAGCGAGATCCTTCTGCAGCAGACGCAGGTGGTTCGCGTCGCGGAGCGATTTCCGGAATTCATGGAGCGGTTTCCCGATCCGGCGGCCATGGCTCGCTCCTCGGTGGAGTCGGTGCTGCGCTGCTGGCGCGGCCTCGGCTACTACCGGCGCGCCCGATCCCTGCACGCCGCCGCATGCCAGATCGTCACGGTGCATGGCGGCAAGGTTCCCGATGATCCGATCGCGCTTCGCGAGTTGCCTGGCGTGGGGCGATACACCGCGGGCGCGATCGCCAGCATCGCGTTCGGCCAGGCCGAGCCAATCGTGGATGGCAACGTGGCGCGCGTCGTCAGTCGACTTGCAGATCGACGGGCGAGCGCAATCGATCGCGCAGGCCTCGCCTGGTGCTGGGAAGCCGCGACGCACATCGTGCAGGCTGCCGCGAACCCCGGCCACACCAACGAGGCGCTGATGGAACTTGGCGCGACGGTCTGCACGCCCGTCTCGCCGCGCTGCGACACGTGCCCGTTGCGCGCGATGTGCGCTTCGCGCAAGGCAGGTTCGCAGGACCTCGTGCCACCTCCCAAGCCGGGGGCGAAGCGACAGACGGTGGTGCTGCACGGACTGGTGGATGCGCGGGACGGCACGGTCGCCATGGAGCAGCGAGCCTCCGGCCTGTGGCAGGGGCTCCTGTCGCCTCCGCTGGTGCCGGGACCCGTTGGGATGGAGCCTCAGGCCCTTCGTCAGGCTTCGGGAGCGCTTCATGTCGACGCCGCCTCTGCAAGGTTCGACTTTCAGACCACCCATCGCGCGATCCGGTTCATCGTCCATGCGGCGAGATTCGGCAGGCGTGCGGGACTTCGGCGAATCCGGCTGGATCGACTTTCGGGCGAGGCGATCTCGGCGGCGGCGCTCCGCGTGATCCGGGCCGCCCGGCAGGATCGCCCGCGGGCCGATAGGTTGCAGCCGTGAACCGTTTCGCCGCGATCCCTGCCGCGCTTCTCCTGAGCGCCTGCACGAACGACGTCATGTCGGTCGACAGCAACGTGCGCATGCCGGGAGAGCCGTCGACGGCCGCGCGTCGGCTCACCGCGGAAGAGCAGGCGCGCTCGATCGAGGCGATGGACTCCGCGCAACCGCCGGGGTCGCAGCCACAGCCTTTCGCGCGTGCGGGCGCGACGGGTCGCTGGTCCGACATGCGCAGCGCGGTGATCGCGGCGGTGAAGAGCTGCGAGATCGCGATGGTGCGACAGGATCGGCTGACGGACGCTTCCGGCGCGGTGATCGGTGCCACATTCGTGCTGCGCAGCATCAGCGACCAGCCCGGATCCATGCGCGTGATCGGTTCCGACGCGACCGGCGTGACGGCGGTCGAGGTCTCGATGGGCAACTTCGGCGAGCAGGAAGAGCTTGCGCGATGCGTGCTCCAGGCGTTCGATCGCGAACTCCGAACGGCGGCGCGGATCCTGCGACCGCAGTGACTGGTCAGATCGGCGCAGGCACGCAGGCGCTCGCGTGGAGCGACTCCACCATGCGTGCGGCGCGCAGCAGTCGAGCGTCGGCCATGGCCGGTGCCTGCAGGTGAAGGCCGACCGGCAGCCGCGTGCCACCGTCCTCCACGAATCCGATCGGCACGCTGACGCCTGGAATGCCCGCGATGTTCGTGTTCACCGTGTAGACGTCGCACAGGTACATCTGCAGCGGATCCGAGAGTTCGCCTGGGCGGAAGGCGGGCGTGGGGCTCGCGGGCCCGGCGATCACGTCGCACGTCTCGAACGCGCGGTCGAACTCCGCCTTGATCCGTTGGCGCACCTTCAGCGCGCGTCCGTAGTAGGCGTCGTAGTAGCCGGCGCTGAGCACGTAGGTGCCCAGCATGATTCGCCGCTGCACCTCGGGACCGAAACCCTGCGCGCGGCTCTCCGCGTACAGGTCATCCAGCGACTGGCCCGCACGCGCGGGCGCGCGGTGTCCGTAGCGGATGCCGTCGAAGCGGGCGAGGTTCGCGCTCGCCTCGGCGGGCGCGATCACGTAGTAGGTGCTGATGCCGACGTCGGTCAGCGGAAGTTCCACCGGCACGATCGACGCGCCGGCGCCCTGAAGTCGATCGAGCGACGACTGGATGAGCGCGTTCACGCGTGGATCGTTCGCATCGCTCATGTACTGCGTGGGCACGCCGACGCGCAGGCCTTCGATCGGTCGCTCCAGATCCTGCAGCGGGTCCTCGACAGGTCGCTGCGCGCTCGTGCTGTCGCGCGGATCCGCGCCCGCCATCACCGCATAGGTCAAGGCGGCGTCGCGCACCGTGCGTGCGAGCGGGCCGATCTGGTCCAGACTGCTTCCGAACGCCACAAGTCCGTAGCGGCTCACGCGGCCATAGGTCGGCTTGAACCCCACGCATCCGCACAACGAGGTCGGCTGTCGAATGCTGCCGCCGGTGTCGCTGCCAAGGGCCACGCCGCAGATCGCCGCCGCCGCTGCCGCCGCGCTGCCGCCGCTGGAGCCGCCTGGCACGCGCGCCTGATCCCACGGGTTGCGCACGGGGCCCCAAGCGCAATGCTCGCTGCTGGATCCCATCGCGAACTCGTCCAGATTCGTCTTGCCCATCACCACGGCGCCGGCCGCGCGCAACCGCTCCACGCAGGTGGCGTCGAACGGCGATCGGTAGTTCTCGAGCATGCGACTTGAGCAGGTGGTGTGGCCCTCGCGCGTGGCGATGTTGTCCTTCACGGCCACGGGCACGCCCGCCATCGGACCTGGATCGCGTCCCGCCGCGACCGCGGCGTCGACCGCGGCCGCCTGCCGCATCGCGTCCTCCTCCAGAATCTCGTGGAAGGCGTTCAGCTTCGCGTTGGCGGACTTGGCGCGGGCGACCAGCGACGACACCACTTCGGTCGCCTTCACCTTGCGCGAGCGCACGGCGTCGCGGATCTCGGTGGCGTCGGAGAGGTTCATCCGCCCGTGTCCTCCGCCAGCACCTTCGGCACCGCGAGGTATCGCCCCTCGACGGCAGGGGCGTTCTTCAGAAGCTCCTGGATTGGCAGGCAGGCACCGGGCTCGTCGGGATCGAGACGGTTGGACTGGTCGAACGGCGTGGTCATCGGCTCCACGCCCTCCACGTCGATCGCCTTCAACTTGGCCACGTGACCCAGCACGCCGGCCAACTGGCCACGCAGCGCCTCGACGCGGTCGCTCGGCACGGCGAGTCGTGCCAGCTTCGCCACGTGGGCCACTTCCTTCGGCGTCAGCGGATGCGCCTCGCTCATCGCGGCGAGTGTAACGCTGCGCATGGCCGCGCTACGCTGCGCACACCCATGGGCAAGGATCGAAACGAAGGACCGGTCGTCGGCGTGGACCTTGGTGGCACCAACATGGCCATCGGCGTGGTGGACGACAAGGGCCGCGTGCTCGGCCGTTGCAAGCGCAAGACCAAGGCGATGGAAGGCCGTGACAAGGTGCTTGCGCGTCTGGTCGAGGGCATCGAGCGCGCCTGCGACGAGGCGAAGATCCCGATGCAGGACATCACCGCCGTCGGCGTGGGCGCGCCAAGCGCCGTGGACTGGGAGAAGGGCGTCGTGATCCACGCGGGCAATCTGGGCTGGAAGCGCTTTCCCCTTCGCGAGGCGCTTGAGAAGCGGCTGGATCGCACGGTGGTGGTCGACAATGACGTGAACGTCGCCGCGTTCGGCGAGAGCCGCGTGGGCGCCGGCAAGGGGCGCGGTGACCTGCTCGCCATGTGGGTGGGAACCGGCATCGGTGGCGGGCTCATCCTGAACGGACAGCTCTGGCGTGGCCCGCTGCACACGGCGGGTGAGGTGGGGCACGTGATCCTGTTCCCGGGGGCGGGGCCAGGGCATCGCAAGCTCGAGGAGCACTGCAGTCGCACCGCGATGGTGCGCAGCATGATGATGCTGATCGGCCACTATCCGGAATCGATGCTGCGCGAGTTCCTGAAGGGCGAGGCGGACGGGGCCGAGCCCAGCATCGGCAGCGGCGTGATCGCCGAGTGCTACGAGAAGGGGGATCCGCTGGTCACCAGCGTGGTGAACGCGTCGGCCGACCTGCTGGGACTCTCGATCGCGAATCTCATCACGGTGCTCAGCCTGCCCACGGTCATCCTGGGTGGTGGTGTGACCGAGGCGCTCGGCAAGCCTTGGCTGCACCGCGTGCGCGAGGCCGTGGAGGCGCATGTCTTCCCGAGCAGTCTGCGCAAGTGCGAGGTCGTGGCGAGCGAACTCGGCGATGACGCGGGCCTGCTGGGCGCCGCGATGCTGGCGCGCGAGACCGCGCAGGGCCAGAAGGGTTGAGCGTGCTGCGGCTCAGGCCGCGTGGAAGGGCGGCGCGTCGGACGAACTGATCTGGATGGCCACGCCTGGCAGGTGTGGCCGCAGACTCGCAGCCAGATGCGGCAGATAGCCGCGCTCCGTCTGGCTGTGTCCGGCAAGCACCAGATCGCAACCGCGCGCGCGCGCGGCGAGCTGGTCGTGGTGCCTCGCCTCGCCTGTCACGAACAGGGTGCAGCCCGCGTCGGCCGCCTTCGCCATCATGCTGAATCCCGCGCCCGGAACGACTCCCACGCGCGCATGCTTGCGTCCGCGGCGCGCCTCCACCACCTGCACGGTGCCGGTGGGAAGTCGAAGCGCACGACGAAGCTGCGCGACAACCTGCGCGCAGGTGAGCGGGCGATCGAGCCTCACGATTCGGCCATGTCCCTGCGTCGCGTCACGGTGTGACTCCGTCCGGAACACGTCGATCGGAGCCTCCTCGTACGGATGCACGGCGCGGATCGCCTGCACCACCGCCACCTGCGCACGCGGCTCGCACACCATCTCCAGACGCACCTCGTCGACTCGCTCGAATCGACCGCGCTTGCCTGCGGTCGGCTTCGAGCCAGCGCCACCCTCGAAGGTTCCGCTGCCCACAAGCTCGAAGCTGCACTTGCGATAGGCGCCGATCGTGCCAGCGCCGGCGCGCGCCATCGCGTCACGCACCACGCCCACCGCGTAGGCCGGCACGAAGGTGACGATCTTCAGTCCCTCGCCCGGGCGCGGGGTGACCGATGGCTCGATGGCCCAGCGCTCACCCGAGCCAAGCTGTTCCGCAAGCCAGTCCGTCACGCCGCCGCGCACCGCGTCGAGCGCGGTGTGTGGCGAGAACAGCGCGATACCGTGCTCGATGCAGCGCAGCAGCAGCGCGCCGCGCGGTTCCCACGCGGTCAGCCGCGCGATCGGTTCGAAGATCGGCGGGTGGTAGGCCACGATCGCCTGGCACTTCCGGCGGATCGCTTCGGCGAGGGTCTCCTCCGTCAGGTCGATGCACAGCAGCGCGCGCTTCAGGGTCCGCGAGGGGTCACCCACCAGCATGCCGACCTTGTCCCAGTCGGCGGCCAGGCGTGAGGGAGCGACGGCTTCGAGCACGAGCGCGAGTTCTCCGATCATGCGGGAAGGCTACTGCGGTGCTGGCTGCCGAAAGGCGTGCCCGCACTCGGAGCAGGCGTCGCCCCGACTGCGCTGCGGATAGCCGCACTTTGGACACGCCGACCGCATCCACTGCACGCGTGCCTCGTGGGTCCGCATCAGCAGGATCATCGGGCCGCACAGCAGCAGCAGCGTCGAGGTGCCGATCGCGATGCCCCACCAGCTCATCCAGCCGCAGAAGCAGTTGTCGCGCCGTGCGGCGATCGCGAAGGTGGGCGCCGCGATCGCCAGCTCCACCAGGCTGCCCGCGAACAGCCATCGCACGGCCCGGTCGATCCTTCGAGGATCGCGGTGGCTCCCAGCGGAGCGAAGCGCGAGCGCCCAGAGACTGCCCGTCACCAGCCAGCCGACGCACAGTCCCGCGGGATGCATCAGGAACCGCATGGGCGAGTATTCCTGCGAGGACCAGCGCAGCACCGCGAAGAGCTCGATCGCCGAAGCGACCAGCAGCAGCGCGATCAGGCCTCCAAGGATCGCGGCTCCCAGCATCGACACCTTCAGCGGTATGCCGGGTCGGTCGCCTGGACGGACCACGAGCGCCGGGGCCGAGATCAGCGCAGGCGCGAAACCGCCAAGCAGCAGCACCATCGCCAGCGACAGCGCTCCGGGTCCACCGGCGAACAGGTCACGTCCCTCGGCCATCAGTTCGAACCACAGGAATTCGCAGGGCTCGCCCGCCCGGTATCCGGGCAGTCGTTCACACACCCACAGCGCGGCCGCACCGAATCCGGCGCCGGTCACGTACAGCAGCGCGATCGACACGATGCCAAGACCGATGACCGCGAGCAGTCGCCGAAAGTCCCGGCCTTCGCGTTCCATCGATGGCTCCGGAAGATCAGTCATGTGGACATGGTAAAGGTCGGGTGTGGCGATGCCGATGTCGCTGCCTGTGGTGGGGAACGCACGGCTCAGGCGGAGACTCACGCCAAGGCATGCGGGATCCGCATCGACGCCGGGTCCGAGCTCAAGTGGCGGTCTCCTTGGAAGCGGCAGGGGTGCGCTGCGCGCCGCACTCGGGACAGACCGCGGAGGCCGAGCGCAGCGGATAGCCGCATGTGCCGCATGCGCCACGGATCCATCGAAGTCTGGCTTCGCGTGTCCAGAGCAGGACGAGCATGGGGCCACAGAGCACGGTGAGCACGACGGTCCCGATGAGGATCGCGAACCAGCTTCCCCATGCGCAATAGCAGCTGTCGCGCCGCGCCGCGGCCGCGAAGGTTGGCGCCGCCAGCGCCAACTCCACGCCCGTGCCCGCGAAGAGCCAGCGCACCTGCCGCGCGATCTGCCCCGACATCGTCGCGCTCCCGGCGCGTCGGAACGACAGGCCCCAGATCCAGCCCGTGAGCGTCCAGACCAGCAGTCCGCTGACGACGATCGTCCATGGCGACGTGTTCGAGAACGGATCCGTCTCGTTGTTCCAGCGCGCGATGATTCTGGGGATGTCGATCAGGACGAGCATCACGCCCACGCCAAGGCCGCCTCCAAGAACGCCCCCTCCGGTGATCGCCCACGTCAGCGGCATCCCGGATCCGTCGCGATGCCTTCCGCCCACCAGGGGTGCCAGAAGCGCGAGCGCCGACAGGAGGGTCGCCGCCGTCGCGAGCCAGAGCAACAGGATCGGCGTCTTCAAGGCGAACGAGGGAAACGTGAACAGCCGCAGCGTCTCGAAGAGTCCGCCTCTCCACCGGCTCAGGAACTGCTCCCCGTATCCGGGCTGGTTCGTCGAACTGGTTTGCGTGCCCGCCCGATGGAGCATCTCGCCCAACTCCGCCGACGCCGATCCAACGCCGCTTGCGATCAGCAGCATCGCGATCCAGGTGCCCAGCAGAAGACCCGCGAGCACCAGAAAGCGACGCATGCCATTCGCATGCAGGATCGTGGCACCAGACTCCGCCCCGGCCCGAAACATCAATCGCGCTTGCCGCCGCCGAAGATGAGCGCAAGTCGGTAGACGATCTTCAGGCTCTCCATGTAGATCCAGATCAGGCTGACCAGAAGGCCGTAGGCGAGGTACCACTCCGCGCTGGCCGGCGCACCCTCGCGCACCGCCATGTCGACCTGCTGGATGTCGGCGACCAGCGTGAGGGCCGCCACCACCAGGATCACGCCGTTGATGGCAAGGCCGATGTACGCGGCACCGCTCGCGCCCGCCTGCGTCGGCAGGCTCAGGAAGGGCACGTTGACGCCGAAGAATCCAAGCACCATCGTGATCAGGTAGGTGATGGCGATGCCAAGCACGGCGCACCACAGCACGAACGCGCCACGCTGCGTGATGCGGACCGCGCCGCTGCGGTAGAGCAGCAGGCACGCCGTCGACACGCCCAGCGTCATCAGGAAGGCCTGCAACGCCACGCCGCCCGCAAGACGCACGCCGTTGCGCGCCAGCAGGGTGTCCAGCACCAGCGCCACGGCACCCAGGAAGAAGCCCTGCACCGCGGCGTAGACCGGCGTGAGCACGGCGGCCCACGCGGGGCGGCCATACATCGCGAAGGCCACGCCCAGCGAGGCGACCAGACTGACGATGTTCACCACACCCAGCAGGCCAGGATTGGCCTTCACCACGGAATTGCCGATCGCGCCGAAGGCGACCGCCACGGCCAAGCTGAGGCAGGTCTTGTTCACCACGCCACCCACGGTCGCGGGGGTCTGCGCGGCCTGCGCGTTGCGCAGGGCGTTGTCCAAGCGACCGTCGGCCAGCACCGGATTCGAGGATTCGAGGGGGTTCATGCCACAAGTCTAATGCGAAGAAAGTGTACGTTCCATGAAGGCCGGATGAACTTGACTTTCCGGGTCCCAGAATTGACGCTTCCCCCGTCGGTCGAGCCGATCAAGGATGATCGGTTCGAGTCTCGGGTTCGCAGGTTTCACAGGGGTCATCGCCTTGAAGCAAGCTCCGAATGCCGCACAGCGGCCCACGTCCGAGTCGAGCACGCACGCCAAGCCACAGTCCAGCACGCCGGGGGCGTCCGCCACGAAGAAGCACTTCGTGCTGGACACCAACGTGCTCCTGCACAATCCGAACTCGCTCTACAAGTTCGAGGAGCACGAGGTCGTGATCCCGCTTCAGGTGATCGAGGAGCTCGACCAGTTCAAGAAGAACAACGACGAGACCGGTCGCAACGCGCGCACCGTGATCCGCGCGCTCGACAAGCTGCGCTCCATCGGCCGCCTGTTCGAGGGCGTGGTCTGGAACGAGCAGGGCGGCTGCATCCGCATCGAGCGCTGCGACCGCACCACGCCGTTCGCGCTCGATCTTGACAGCGCCGACAACCGCATCCTGGGCGTGGCGCATCGCCTGCACGAGGCCGGCAACCGCACGATCTTCATCAGCAAGGACATCAACGCGCGCGTGAAGTGCGACGCGCTGGGCATTCCCAGCGAGGACTTCGAGGCCGACCGCGTGGACGCCGACTGGCTCTACTCGGGCTACGCCACCCTGTCGTGTCCGGGCGAGACGATCGACGAGCTCTATCAGGAGCGCCAGCTCAGCGTGGAGCAGCTCGACGGTCTGGTGCTGAAGACACCCGAAGGCATGGAGATCAAGGCGCACGACCTCGTCGCGAACCAGTTCGTCACGCTCACCGACGACGCCGACGAGAGTCACACGGGTCTGGCGCGCGTGCTGGCCGACACCGGCCACCTGATCCCGGTGGTCGGCCCGCGCAAGCCCGTCTACGGCATCATGGCGCGCAACCTGCAGCAGACGATGGCGCTCGACCTGCTCCTCGACGACGAGGTGCGCCTCGTGTCGCTGATCGGCCCCGCGGGCACCGGCAAGACGCTCATGGCGATCGCCGCGGGCCTGCACAAGGTCTTCCGCGAGGAGCGCTTCGACAAGCTGCTGGTGGCGCGCCCGATCATGCCGCTCGGCCGCGACATCGGCTACCTGCCTGGCGACAAGGACGAGAAGCTCTCGCTCTGGATGCAGCCGATCTTCGACAACGTCTCCTACCTGCTGAGCACGCGCGGAGGCGGCGGCACCGAGGCCGACAGCCGCACCGCGGAGCAGCGCATGGACCAGCTCGTGGCGGGCGGCAAGCTCGTGATGGAGCCGCTCACCTACATCCGCGGTCGCAGCATTCCGCACCAGTTCATGATCGTGGACGAGGCGCAGAACCTCTCGCCCCACGAGGTGAAGACCATCGTGAGCCGCGTGGGCGAGGGCACCAAGATCGTGCTGGCTGGCGACATCGGCCAGATCGACAACCCGTACCTTGACGCCGCGAGCAATGGCCTGGCGCACCTGATCGAACGCATGAAGGGCCAGCGCATCGCGGGTCACGTGACCATGAGCAAGACCGAACGCAGCGAGCTTGCGAGCCTCGCCGCGGACATGCTCTGAATCGTTCGGGCGTCAGGCGCGAGCGCTGGCGCGTCGGGCGCGGACCAGCTCGGCTCCGGCCGTCGATGCCATGGCGGCACGCGGCGCGAAACCGTCCGCGCCCACGGTGCGCCAGAGATTCGGCGCCATGTGGAAGGGCATGCCACCCACCAGCACGGCGGGTGACTGGCTGCCCATCGCGGCCCGCACCGTGGCGATCAGGTTGGCGACGCCTCGGATGGCCAGTGGCGTGCCTGCACTCACCAGCAGCAGGTCCGCCGGACCGCGATGCGGCTGGGCGCCGACCGACTCGGCCACGTCGTGGGAGGGCATGTTCGCGCCCAGGCACTCGACGTTCCAGCCGTCGAGTTCCATGAGGTCGCTGACCATGCGGATGCCAAGATCGTGCATGTCGCCACCGCTGCTGCACGAGACCGCCAGCATGCCGTTGGAGGTGCGACGCTCGAACTGCCCGCGCAGGCGCGCCAGGATGCCCAGCGTGCTTGCCGTGCAGTAGTGCTCGTCCGCGATCGAGGCCTCGCGCATGTGCCACATGTGGCCGATCTCGTTCATCGCCGGCGCAAGGATGCGCTCGTGGATCTCGGCCAGCGGCATGTTGCCGTCGATCTGCTCCTGCACGATGCGTTCGGCGTGATCTCGCTCACGCTGCAGGAGGTGCAGCAGGTAGAGGCGCGCCAACGTGCCTTGGTCGCCCATGTGCTCCAAGGGACTCTCGGGCGTGTGTGGTCCCGCCTCGACTTCGCGGATCGCGCGATCGATCATCGCTGCGGCGCGATCGGACACGGTCGACGGCAGATGCTCGGTGATCACCTCGCGCAGGCAACGCAGGCTTCGAAGCACGTCCCCATCGCCCATGTCGCGCGCCAGGAAGGCGGCACGGCTCCACGCGGCGCTGGCCAGAAAGAGGGCAGGCTCGTCCGCGGCGAGCGCCTCGACCAGATGCGCCACGCGCGCCTGCACGTCGCCGCGCCACAGGCGGCGGCACTCCGGGCCGAACCGGCTCTCCAGCGAGGCATCGGCGGTGCAATGCTGGTCCACAGTCCACTCCGCGACGGCGCGGGAGACGGCTTCAAGAGCCTCGGCAGCCTGAAGATGGGCCGATTGCATGAAGGGGGAGTTCGACTGCCGCCCCCCATGGATTCAGTCCCCCGTGACAGTCGGGAATCCTTCAACGTCTCTTGAAATCAGGCCTTGTTGCCGGATTCAGCGCAAGCGGTGGCGGGCGGGTTCCTCGGTCAGGTCCACCTGTCGCTGCTCCGGCGAGCCGGTCAGGGCGGCGTGCTTCAGCCGGTACTGGGTCACCACGGTCATCAGCGTGGCGTGACTCCAGGTGAGCGGGCTCACCGAGATCTGCGCTCCGGAGTGGGGGTCGTACTGCTCGGCGAGCACGCCGCTGGGGGCGGCGCGCCAACGCGCCCACTCCAGATACTCCAGCGCCTCGCGGAGTTCCGCCTCGTTCGAGGCACGCGCGATGAGCCACTGCGCGTACCAGAGCGTGCAGATGACCCACGGGTTGCCGGGAATCTCGTGCAGCGCGTGCCGCTCGACCTGGTGGTACGTGTCGCGTTCGTAGCGCGCGATGCCGCCGACCTCGCTGCGAACCCAGAGACGTTCGCGGATCGCGCGCATGTGACTGGTCACGCGCGCATCGGTCGCCTCGAGCGCCCCGAACGCGAACAGGGCGTAGGCGGAAGCGTCAAGCGTGAAGTCGAGCCGGTAGGAGCCGTCCTCCTGCGGGTGTGCCGTGCGCGCGAACAGCCGGCGCTCGGGATCCCACATGTGGCGGATCATCGCGCCGCGCATGCGCTCGGCGCCCTCGCCGAACTCTGCGGCGCGGTCCATGGCGCCCATGTCGGCCGCGAAGTTGCTGGCCGCCTGCAGCGCGCCGATCGTGGCGCACACCGTGAACAGGTGCACGCCGCGGCGCTCCTCCCACAGGTCCCAGCTTGGCAGCGGCAGTCCCGCGTGATCGCGGTAGCTCAGCATCCAGTTGGCCGTGTCGACCACCAGCGGGTTGTAGAGCGTCTTGATGAACTCCACGTCGCGGAAGGCCAGGAAGTGCTTGCGCAGCGCCCAGGTGACCAGCGCGGTCTCGTCCTGCTGGATCGGCAGCCATCGTCCCTTCTCGGTGAGCCACGGATGCCAGCTGCTCGCGAGCGTGCCGGTGGGGTTGTACTTGTGCAGGAAGTAGCCGTCGGCGTGCCGCACGCGCTCGCAGAAGTTGAAGAAGTTCCGGCTGAGTTCGCTGTGACCGGCCAGCGTGAGCGCGTAGGACACCAGCGCGCCGTCGCGCGGCCACATGTACGAGTAGGTGTCGCCGGCGAAGTGCGTGATGTCGTGGTCGTTGGCCGCGATGATCGCGCCGCCGTGGTCGATCTGCGTGCGCACGATCAGCGCGCTGCGGCGGTGCAGGTCGGAAAGATGGTCCGGCAGCGGATCGTTGGCGACCGCCTCCTTCTGGCTCCAGAGGCGCCAATACGCCTCGGTGCGGTCCAGCATGCGCTGCGGCGTCTTCAGTCGGACCTTGTCGTCGAGCTGTCGGATCGCGTCGTAACTCTTGCCCGAGGCGATCCAGTAGAAGCAGTGCTCGGTGCCGCCAGCGGGCACGTTCAGGTGCAGGCCCACCGTGCTGTCCACGCTGCCCTGCGCGATCGCGTTGCGGCTCAGCAGGCCGTCCTCGGCGTCGCGCCAGGTGCCCTCGGCGTCACCGATGCGCTTCTGGCCCGTGGCCCAGGTGCCGATGCCCCAACCGGCGGGGTGCACGCCGTTGAACAGGAAGTAACACTCGTCCTTGTAGTGCACCAGACCGCCGGTGCCCGGGTCGTAGGCCACGGTGTCGCCCACGGGACTCTCCGCCACCGAAAGGTCCGCGTGGAAGAACAGTCGCACGTCACGCGCGCGACCCAGCAGATCGCACACCGTCACCTTGCGGAAGAAGACCGGGCTGTAGTAGTCGACCGCGTCATGGCAGATCAGCTCAAGGCCCAGCCGCTCGTGGCGCAGGCGCACTTCCGTCACCAAGGTGTCGCGCTTGTAGCGCAGTTCGCGCACCCATCCCGCGCCGTCGACCCATGAGAAGGCTCCATCGGCCCACACGCCGAACCGCTGCAGGTGACCGCAGGTGTGGTTGGGCTGGCCCACGTGGGGCCAATACAGGTCGCGGATGCGATAGAGGTCGTCGAACGCGACCAGCATCTCGCCGTTGCCGATGGGGATGTTGCGTGGCATGGGTGGTGGGTGGCGCGACGCCGAGCGCCCACAGGAATATCGGATCCCCGGCGGCTTCGGTGGAGCGGAATCCCGGGATTCCCGTCGGCAGGCGCGCTCAGCCGCGGAAGCGGCCGAAAATCAGGCTGGTGTTGTGCCCGCCGAAGCCGAAACTGTTGTTGATCGCGAAGTCGGTCTTTCGCTGCTGCGGCGTGTGGGGCACGAAGTTCAGGTCCATGCCCTCGTCGGGGGTGTCCAGGTTGATCGTGGGGGGCAGGGTGTCGTTCACGATCGCCAGGATCGTGGCCACGCTCTCGATGCCGCCGGCCGCTCCCAGCGCGTGACCGGTCACGCTCTTCGTGCTGCTCATCGCGAGCGACTTGGCCGCGTCACCGAAGAGCCGCTTCACCGCCACCACCTCGGCCTTGTCGCCAAGCGGCGTGCTGGTGCCGTGCGCGTTGATGTAGGCGATCTGCTCGGGGTTCAGTTCCGCCTCGCGCAGCGCCATCTTCATGCTGCGGAAGGCGCCCGCACCCTGCTCGTCGGGTGCCGCGATGTGATAGGCGTCGCCGCTGCAGCCGTAGCCGAGCACCTCGGCGTAGATGCGCGTGCCGCGCTTCTTCGCGTGATCGAGCTCCTCAAGCACGATCACGGCCGCACCCTCGGCGAGCACGAAGCCGTCACGGTCCTTGTCGAAGGGCCGGCTCGCCTTGGTGGGATCGTCGTTGCGCGTGCTCAGCGCCTTCATCGCGCTGAAGGCCGACACGGCCACCGGGCCGATCGCGCCCTCGGCGCCGCCCGCGAGCATCACGTCGGCGTCGCCGCGCTGGATCATGTGGAAGGCCGCGCCCACCGCGTGCGAGCCTGTGGCGCAGGCGGTCGCGGTGGCGATGTTCACGCCCTGCAGGTTGAAGCGGATGCTGGTCTGGCCTGCGCAGGCGTTCACCATCAGGCGAGGCACCACGAAGGGGCTCACCTTGCGGGGGCCGCCCTCCATCAGCTTGGCGTGGTTCACCTCGATCGTGTCGATGCCACCGATGCCGCTGCCGATCGCCACGCCGCGGCGCTCGAAGTCGCCCGCGTTGAAGTCGATGCCGCAGTCGCGGGCCGCCTCGACGGCGGCGCCGAGGCCGTACAGGCAGAAGCGGTCCATCCGCTTCGCCTCGCGACCATCCACGCCCATGTGCTTCTCGGGATCGAAACCCTTCACCTCGCCGCCGAAGCGGGTTGGCCAGTCGGGCGTCGTGGGGAAGTTCGTGATCGGACCGATGCCCGAACGACCCTCCAGCAGGCTCTGCCAGAAGGTGGGGACATCGATGCCGACGTCGGTGACGGCACCGAGACCGGTCACGACGACGCGTCGAAGCGTGATCGTCCGTGGCATGCGGGTGCGGGGCGGGGAGCCGCCGGGGTCAGGACTTCGCGGCCAGACCCTTGTTGATCATGTCGACGGCCTGACCCACGGTGTGGATCTTCTCCGCCTGATCGTCCGGGATCTGGATGTCGAACTCTTCCTCGAGCGCCATGACCATCTCGACGGTGTCGAGACTGTCGGCGTTCAGGTCGTTCGTGAAGCTGGTGTCGCGCGTGATGGTCTCCTTCTCCACGCTCATCTGCTCCGACACGATCTTGATCACCTTGGTTTCGATCTCTTGCTCGGTCACGTCGCTTCTCCTGAAAGATGCGGACCCTGGCTTTCCCGGGTCCTGAAGGCTCGAAGGTTAGCCGGAACGGCCGGAAACCGCCACGCGGCGGCCGGCACCGGTCACATCGCCATGCCGCCGTCCACCACGATCACCTGGCCGGTCACGTAGCCCCCGTCCTCGCCGGTCAGCCATCCGATGGCGGACGCGATGTCGTTCGGGGTTCCGAACCGCTTGAGCGGAATGTTCGGCAGGGCCGCTTCCTTCACCTGAGGTGGCAGGACGGCGGTCATGTCGGTCTCGATGAAGCCCGGGGCGACCACGTTGGCGGTGATGCCCTTGGACCCCAGTTCGCGCGCGATGCTCTTGGTCATGCCGACCAGCCCCGCCTTGGCCGCGGCGTAATTGGCCTGGCCCGCGTTGCCCATGAGGCCGCTGACGCTGCCCACGTTCACGATGCGGCCGAAGCGGCCCTTCATCATGGGGCGGCTTGCGGCGCGGCAGGCCACGAAGGCGCTCTTGAGGTTCACGCGGATCACGTCGTCGAAGTCGGCGTCGCTCATGCGCATGAGAAGGCCGTCCTTCGTGATGCCCGCGTTGTTCACCAGGATGTCGAGACGGCCGTGCTTCTCGGCCACGTCCTCGACCATCGCGGCCAGCGCGGCGGAATCCCCCACATCGCAGCCGCGTGCCTCGAAGCGGCCGCCCGCGGCCTGGATCGCCGCACCCGTCTCGGCCAGGTTGTCGGCGCTGCGAGCCACGCCCACGACCAGTCGGCCGTCGCGGGCGATCCGTTCGGCGATCGCCCGGCCGATGCCTCGGCTGGCTCCTGTCACGATGGCGACGCGATGTTCGATGGTTCGCTCCTGTCTGGTGAAGGTGGCGTTGAAGCCCGGATCGGCGGGCATGATGGGGTGCGGCCCGTCGACGCGCAACCAGGCTGCCCGGCAGGCTGGCTCAGTTCGACTTGCCGGGCGTTCCGCCGGGCTGGCCCGAGGCGGGCTCCTCGCCCTTCACGGAACGATCCTCCTGCACCGACTCCAGCGGCACATCGGGCTTCTTCGATTCCTCGAGCGAGCTTCGGGTGTACGCCATCCACTGCTTGATGCGCGGCTCGGCGGTGGTGCCCGAGAGCTTGTCCATCATGTTGGGCCAGTTGGGCTGCGCTTCCAGTTGGATCTGGTCGGGATTGTCCTTCGACTCGACGAAGGTCCACAGCTGGCCCTGGAACTTGTCGCCCACCAGGAACACCGCCAGCACGTCGGGACCCGCGCAGCCGATGCTGACGCGGTCCACGTCCTGCCCAAGCGTCTTCCACTCGCCGCTCTTGACCATGGTCTCCAGCGTGGACGTGTCGCGCGCGGAGAGCATGGGCTTGATGGCGTCCTCCTTCGCGTTCAGCATCGCGTCGAAGAAGACCACCAGCGCCTCGAGCTGCTTCTGGTTGGTGGCGGCATCGCCCGAGGAGGGACGCTCGCTCTCCTCCATGCGGATGCGCTTGTCCAGGCCGAGTCGCGTGACGACCTCCTCGACCGTCTCGGCCTTCACGGTCTCGACGGGCGCGGGTGGCGGCGGGGGCGCCTGCGCGGCCTGTTCCTCTTCCTTCTTGCCACAGCCCGCAAGGGCGAGCGCGGCGAGCAGCAGCGCGGCTCCGATCGTGTCAGGCCTTCGCACGCTGCGG
>Ga0169931_10001257_pt1 | contig 41927 bp, 30 predicted proteins | sample Kivu_15m_20L_FD_129675 | JGI IMG/M metagenome (GOLD analysis project Ga0169931, IMG submission 129675) | Freshwater microbial communities from Lake Kivu, Western Province, Rwanda to study Microbial Dark Matter (Phase II) - Kivu_15m_20L... | ecosystem: Environmental > Aquatic > Freshwater > Lake... | reverse complement strand
CGTCGCAGTGCTGCCCTGTGCCAACCGCTCGGTGTACAGGGCCAGGCCCAGGTTCACGCCCGACAGGCTGAGCCCGGTCGCATTAGCCGTGCCGCCGCCCGCACCAATAAAGCCCGTGAGGCCCGCGCCACCAATCAGCAGTTCGTCGACCGATACCGTCGTGCCCGTCGGCGCCGTACCCGTGTTGACCGTGATCGTCTGGTTGGTGCGGGTCGTAATCGCAAATGCACCGTCCGTCTGAGCAAACCCGTAGAGGTCAAGATTGAGCGAGCCGCTGGCCTGCATCAGCACGCCATCCGACCCCGCCAGATCCAAAGCGATCTCGGTGCCTGGCCCGGTGGACAGGCTTTTGCTGTTGGCGCCCGCGAAGTCGAGCACCGAGCCGTCAGCGGCTGCGCGGTTGATCGCCAGCGCCAGGCTCGATCCGGTGAGCGTCACCTCCGACAATCCGGTGAGGCTCGCCTCGCCCGCCGCACCCTTCATCGCCGTCCACTTGCGCGGCACCGCCGTGCTGCCGGCAGCCAGCCGCTCGGTGTACATCGCCAAACCGAAGTCGAGCTCCTTGACCTGCAGCCCCACCGCGCTCGCCGTGCCACCGTTGACACCCACAAACGCCTCGACCGCTCCCACTCCCACGGTCAACTGATCCACCGTCACCGTCGCACCCGAGGCCGTCTTCACCGTCCCGGTGGACTTCTCAAAGCTCACCCCGCCCGACACCCGCACAAACCCGAACAGGTCCAGCGTCATCTGACCCGACGCCTTGATCTGCGCACCCACCGAACCGTCCAGCGTCAACGTGCGACTCGTGCTCGGTCCCGTCTTCACCTCGAGGCTCTGCACCCCAAAGTTCACCACCAGGTTCGGATCAACGCTTGCCTGCAGCGCCGGCTGCGCCACGCTCGCCCCAGCCTGCACCACCGTGAGCTGCGCCGTCGGGCTGTCGGCCTGCGCGCTCGCCTTCATCATCGCCAGATTGATCCCGCCCAGCGCCCCTCCAAAGCTGATCTCGTAGGCGCCACTTCCCCTCTGACTGACTGCGATCTGCGCCCCGCTCAACCCCCCGTCGGCAAACGCCTTCAGAAGCGCCTGCTGCACCTCTGTGCCCGTCGCCCCAAACTTGATCGCCCCCGTCGTGTAGGTCGTGCCGCTTTGAGCAAGACTCAGCGTAAAGCTGCCCGTCGTGCCCCCATTGTCAATCTCGATCGCCTGCGTCTCATTGACCCCGGGCGTGGTCACCGTCTGGCTTACCGACCGCGTGAAACCCTTCTGAACGATCGCAAGCTCCGCCGTTGACACCGGCGGCGTCACCTTCACCGTCATCGGCGCGATCGACTGTCCCGCCAACCCGCCACCGAATGTGACCTGATACCCGCCCGTGATCGCCGTGACCGTGTAACTGGCGGCCGATGCCAGCCCCGTCACGTTCAATGCCGTCAGCGCCGCCTGCACCTGCCCCGCCGTGGCCGTCATCGACAGCGCCGCCGTCGTGTACGTGCTTGCACCCACCTTGAACGACAGCGCGAACGTTCCCCCCGCCTGCGTGCTCGCGAGCGTCACCTTCTGGATCGCCGACACCGCCTGCGTCGTGGGCGTCTTCGTGACCGCTGAGCCCTGCTGGATCGTGCTCACCGCCACCGCGACGCCCGTCTGGCTCCTCACCTCGATCTGGCCAATGTCCTGGTAGGAGAGAGTCCCGATGAATTCGAGGAAGTACCGCGGCGCCGCCGTCGTGCTCGTTGCCACATTCGTGTCAAACGTGACCTTGACCTTCCCGGCCCCGTACAACTGATCCAGCGCCGCTTGCAGCACCGCTCGGTTCTGCGTCGGGCTCGACCGCGAGAAGTCGAGCGCCGCCGTGGCCCCGCCCCCCGGCTTACCCAGCGTGTACCGCACGCCCGTGTTGGTCGTGGCACCGCTGAACTTGATCGCCTGCGTCTCAATGGCGTTCGTGCCAGTGGTGCTCGTGCCCGTCTGCTTCACCTCGCCCTGCTGCGTGAGGCTCACGCTTGCGGTGGCCACCTGCGGCTCAAAGCTGAGCGTGATGCCGCTCAGGTCCTGCCCGGCCCGCGCGCCCGCAATGTCAATCGCAAATCCCGCCGCACGCGTACCCGTCACCGTGACCGTGTTCGCCCCAACCCCCGCAAACCCTTCCAGCGCCGCATCGATTGCGCTGATCAGCGCCGCATCGGTCTGCGCGCTCGTGAGCGCCATCGTCCGCGTCGCGCCTTCGTACCCAAACCTCAGCGTCCCCGCCTGCGCGCCCGCCAGATTCAACGACAGCCGTGTGTTCTGTGTCTGCGCCGACAGCGTCACGTTGTTCTGCGCCGCCGCACCCGTGGTGACCTCGCTTACCTGCGCCCCCACCTGCGGCGCCTGCGCACTGATCGTGAGCCCAGAGAAGTCCGTTCCCGCCAGTCCTCCCCCAAAGACCACCGTGAACCCTGCGCTCTCATCACCCGTGACCGTGATCTCGCCATCGACCACCGTGCGGCTCGGATCCGCCGCCTTCAGCAGATCCTCCAGCTTCCTTCTCAACTCGTTTCGCGTGCTCTCGGCTGTCCGACCCGCGGTGAGCGCCAACGCCACCTGCTGCGTACCCAGCCCCAGCACCAGCGTGCCCTTCACCAGGTCCGTATCGAGCCGCAGGATGGTCTCCAGCTTCCGATCCGGTTGCGCAACCGCCGCCCCCTGCGTCGACAGGTTCCGGTTGATCGCCAGATCCAGGCTCTGCGCCGTCACTGTCAGGCCATTGACCCCGACAAACGCCGCCTGCCCCGCGCTGCTCTGCAGCGCCATCCACTTGCGCGCCTCATTGGCCTGATCGGTCATCAGCGCCAGCGCAAAGTCCATCTGCGAGAGCTCAAAGCCCAGCTTGTCGGCGCTTGTACCGTTGATGCCCGCAAACGCGCTGATCGAACTCGCCCCAACCCTCAGCAGATTGACCGCCACCTCTTCGCCCGAGGACAGCACCACCGTGCTCTGCCCGCGCTCTATCGCAAAGCTGCCCGACACCGATACAAAGCCCGCCACCGCCAGGCTCATCGACCCAGACACCCGCAACAGCGCGCCGTCGGCCGCCGCAAGATTGATGCTGATCGATTGACCACCGCCCACCGACACCGACAGCGGCGCCGCTGCAAAATCAATCAGACTGCCATCGCCCGCCGCGCGATTGATCTCAAGTGACAGCGTGTTGGCTGACAGCGTGAGCTGATCCACACCCACCAGACTGATCTGCCCTGCGTTGGCCTTCAGCGCCGTCCAGCTGCGCGCCGTGGCCGTGCTGCCCGCCGCCAGCGTCTCCGTGACAAACGCCAACGCGAAGTCAAGGTCTCCTATCTCGAGCCCGAGCTTCTGCCCGCTTGAACCGTTGCCCGCGAACGCGCTTAAGTTGGACCCGCCAAAGCTCAGCACCTTCGCGTTCGTGAGCGTGGACGTCGTGCCGTTGCTCGCGCGCGCGCTCAGCGTGGCCGTCGTGTCGGTAGCCGCAAAGTTGCCGCTGGCTCGCACAAAGTCGCTGATCGACAGGCTGGCGTTGGTGAGCGATACCCCCCGCATGCCGTTCGTCAACGTGCCAAACGTGTGCGTGAGGCCCCCGTCGGCCGGGTCACCCACCGTGACCACCTTGCCCGTGTAGTTCTTGCCCGTCGTGTTCAGCTGCACCGCCGCCGTATCGGCCGTCAGCTTCACAAAGTCTGCCAGCTGGGCGTACAGCTCGCCCTTGGCCTCCAGCGCAAAACCGCTTGCCTCCAGCACCAGCGCAACCTCGGCCCCCTGCGCCCCTAACCCGTAGTCCCCCACCTGCAGCTTCGCGGCCGCATCCTTACCGAGGAAGCTGATCGTCCCCTCGGTGTTGTTCTTGTCCAGACCAAACGTGCCGCTGACCGTAAAGTTGTCCTGGTACTGAATACCCAGCTGGCCGTAGATCGAGAACCCGTCGTCGTTGAAGTTGAACTTGAACGGCAGATCATCGATTAACGAACCAATCAGCGGCAGCTTCGACAGCGCCGCCGAACTGAAGCTCGGCAACCCGCCAAACCCCAGCAACCCCAGGTCAAACCCCGGCAGGTTCAGCTTGGGCAGACTGATCAAGAGTTCCGGCAGGCTCAGCTTGCTCCAGTCCAGATTGAGCGAGCTGCCCGTGGATGCGCCCGGCGCACTCGGGTTCGTCTTGAACCAGTTGCCCAGATTCGGCAGCGACACATCCGGCCACGCCGGCAGCAGCCGCGCATAGTCAATGTCAATCGACAGCCCAGCAATGTTCAGCCTCGGCAGGCTCAGCAGCAGCTCCGGCAGCGTCAGATTCGACCAGTCCAGATCGATGTCCGGCAGCGCCGCCTTCAGGCCAGCCAGCTTGATCCCCGACAAGCTCGTGCCGCCCGCCCCGTTAGGCCACACGCTGGGCAGCGTGAAGTTGATTCCGGGAAGGTTCAGCCCCTTCAGCTGCCCCAGCAGATCCGACAGCCCCAGGTTCAGCCAGTTCGTTGAGCCCCCGCCACCCAGTGCCGCGTTCAGATTCGGCAGCGTCACCTCCGGCCAGCTCAACGCTCCAAAATCAATCGCCGACAGCAGCTTCGTGAAGTCAACCTTCAGCCCCGCCAGGTTCAGCCTTGGCAGCTGGAACACCAGGTTCGGCAGCTTCAGGTTCGCCCAGTCGATACTCGGCAGGCTCCCGCCACCACCTCCCGTTCCGCCGCCCCCCAGCGACAGCGACGGCAGGCTGATGTTTGGCAGCTTCAGCGTCCAGTTCGGCAGATCCAGACCAATGCTCGGCAGCAGCGCCGCCAGGTCCGGGAAACTGAACTTCGACAGATCAAGATTGGGCAGGCTCAGCTTCAGATTGGGCAGACTGAAGCTCGGCAGGCTCGGCGCACTGAAGTCAAAGTGCGGGAAACTCGGCAGGCTGAAACTGAACGACCCCCAGCTGCTCGCCGGCGTCTGCCCCGGGTTCAACTCAAACAGGTTGAAGCTGAACGGCAGATCCACCGGCAAAATCGTGAGCCCAGGCATGAGCGCGCTCGTCCCATCGGCCTTCGTGAGACTCACCTCGCCTATCGTCAGCGTCCCCGCCGCGCCAAACTTGCCATTGAGCGTGCCCAGTATCAGCGCACCCTCAAGCTTGCCCAATCCAACCCGCGCACCTCCGGGCGTAGTGCCCACCGTCAGCGCTGTCTTGCCCTCCTGCAGCGTCACCACAAACGCCTGCTGCGCCGCCGTCCCCTCCAGCAACACCATCGGCTGCCGCGCTATCCCAAACCGGCCGTCCAGCGTGTAACCAACCGCCCCGCCCGACACCGTCAGCCCAACCTCTGCGCTTACCGCAAAAAAGTCATGGTGCTGCTCGGCGCTGTAATCAAATCCCCTCTGACCTATCGTCGCCTTCGACGCTCGACCCGTCGTGTTGAACCCAACCTCCACGCCCTTCACATCGCCAAACGACAGACTCGATAACGCTCCACCCAACCCATCCGTCACATCAATGTCGTCGGCTCGCAAAACGCCTGACACACCGTCCGTCTCGATGAGAACAGCACCGGCGATATTGCTGACCCGCACCTGCATGTCGCTGACCGTGCCGCCGGTACTCATCAGCAAAGCCGCATCGCTGATGGCCAGTTCGATCGCGCCGCTTGCGGCAAGCGGGACGCTGATGGAAAAGTCGCCGGACAGTTGCTGCCCGGCAAGGGTTACGGTGAGGTCGTTGGCTGCAAGCGTGGCTCGCGCGAAACCCGGCGTTGCAGACAGCGCGAACTGTCCCGAGACATTCAAGCCGCCGAGTTCAAACGCGCCGTTGAAGCTGACGCTCTGAGCCGTGACGAAATAATCGGCATTCAGTAACTCACCGATCTGGTTCTTTTTGGTGTCTAGCCCAACCGTCTCTGCCAGGCGTAGCCCGGTACCAACGCCACTGCCCAGTTCACGTGCGACCAGCTTGACCTGACCCGCGGCGGTTGTACTACCCGTTTGGACGATGTCGAACCAAACATCGTCGTGCAGCCCGAAGAGTCCCGTGCCGCGCTCGAATTGGCCGCTGACGCTGCCGTAGGTGAGCACCACAAATTCGTCGCCCGCCTTGGGCTTGAACCCGTCGAGCAGCTTGATATCGATGGTTCCGGCAATCGTTGCTCGACCCGACACATTGATCTGGTCGTGGAAACCGCCACCAGTTCCTGGTGAGACGCCGGAGAACTCGAACTCGACGGTTCCACTTGCGGCTTGGGTCCAATCGCCCGCGACGGCCTGCACGCCAGGGGAATAACCCGGACTGGAAATGCCTTCGCTGTACACCGACCCATTGATGAAGCCTGACCCGCCAAGCACCTGCCCGCGCTCGATACGAAGCTCGCCGCCGCTGAGGCCCACGCGTTCAAGCGCGGCCGCGTCGATGAGTGGCAGCGCCACGAGCGAAGCCAGCGTAGTCAGGTCGAGCCTGTCTTCGCTGACGTCGGCATCACGCTCGGACTGACGTGGATCGGGGAGTGCGGCAACAATCTGCGCAGGCGACACCAACCAGTCGGTCGTACCAAACGGCGAACTGAGCGCCGAGGGGAGCGCATCTTCCGCGCCCCCCTGCTCACGCGAGTCGCCCGGGAGCGCCGTCGACGTTGACTGGGGAGACTGCCCCGCAAGTACGCGCACAGCCCCGGGGTCGGACTGGTCAGCAGCGTTCGTAGAAGGTTCGCCGACCTGCCCGTCGGCTGTCAGCAGTTGCTCGAGAGAGGCGATCCGAAGGGCGGGGTCAATCGCGCTCAGCGACGTGGTTGGGGTGATCTGGGGCGAGGTGGGGTTAAGCGGCTCAAGGCTGATCAGCGAGGCGGTCGCATCGGCGGACTCCACGCCGAAATCATGGAAACCGGGAGCCGATGCCGAGCGTTCGCGATCATCCATGACGATCGCGGGCATGGCGGCGGAAACGGGATCTGCGGATAGCAGGACCCTGGGCTCAAGGGGTTCGACGCGGAAAGCGTCCCGGACCAGCCTGGCCAGTGCGGATTTAGACCTTCGTTTCAAGCGACCCCCGGACATTAGGAGGGGGCAGGACGAAATGCGACCCCGCCTCCCTGAACCCGCTTCGCCCACCGCGGACGAAACACCCCGTTCTTATCCCGGAAGTGTATGGGAAACGGGCCCTGAAAGGCTGATGATTACTGACCCAGGCACGCAAACCTGTCGACTCGCGAAACGCGGCCGCGGAACGCCTGGTCAGGACCGCAGGAGGCAGTTAACTGTTCGTCACCGCAGATTCGCGCCCGCTGCCCGCGGGGATCTCAACCCAGAAACGATTTCCGCCACCCTCAGGGCAATCCAGGCCCGCGTTGCCGCCGTGCAGACGGGCTATTCGCATGACGATGAAGAGCCCAAGCCCTGCGCCGGGTGTCGCAGTAGCCCGGATGCCGCGGACATACGGGGCAAACAGTGTCTCTCGTTCCGCCGGCGGTATGGGCGCACCAAAATCGTGCACCGACACCCGCCAGCCTTGCGCAACCAGCGAGACCTCAAGGAGAACCGGGCGATCCCGGGGTCCGTAAGCCAGTGCATTCCCGATCAGGTTGCCCACAGCGATACCGATCAGTCCGCGATCCGCGGCAACCATTGCAGGCCCCTGGGGCGGCACAAAGGAAATATCGGCGCCCGGCCAATCAGCCGCGGAAGAATCTCGCACCTGCTGAACAAATTCCACGAGTTCCAGTGGCCGCAGCTCAGTTGGATGCCAATCGGCACGGAGTCGATCGCTGGCAAGCAGCCGGTCAAATAGGTCGCGAAGGCGCCCAACCGATCGAACGATCTTGTCATAACGCGCTCCGCGAGCGGCCGGATCCAAACCCGGAATATCCTGCAATATCCTTGTACTTGCCTCTATCGTCGCCAAAGGGGTGCGCAATTCATGCGAAAGCATCGCAACAAAATCGCGCTCTGCACGGCGCGCTGTGCGCTCCGCGATCAGTTCGCCTTCCAACGCTTCGCGCCGAGCAAGCGCCTTGGCGGACTGTGTCGCAATGCCGAACGCCAATACGCTCAAGTAGGCGATTGACATCATCTCGTGAAGGCCCTCTGTCCACCATGCGCTCGGAAAAACACCCAGGTTGCGCAACACCCGAATCAGAGACATGGCGACGTAAGCACCGACGCCCACCAGGAAGAATCCACACGCGTTCGCCAAGCGCCAGCGCGATAACCAGGCCTGCGAGGACCGCTATCAGGTGGGTGCCTGCCAGGAACCCAAGCTGAAAAAGTTGCAGATGCTCGAAGAACATCATGGCGCGGTCATCCCGAAGCGACAGCCGGGTTGCGATCGCTTTACGCGTTTCCACCCTGATCAGCAGGCGGTTTTCCCCGGGCCCAAGTTGCAGAAGAACCGAAGGGAGCAGGGTTGAGGCTGATGTGTCGGTCTTGGGCACGTCCTCGCCGGCCGAATACGAACCCAGGCTGCCATCAGAGCGTTGTAAGTAGACGTCGACGCGGTCAAGGAGCGGGTTGGACATCACCAGCCACCAGTCTTCTCCGACCGACTCAGAACGTTTGATGAGCGCTCTCACCCACAGGGCCTGGCGCGAAAACCCCTCCGATAGCCCCTGCTGCGGCACCGCAACGGGCAACGTCTCCCAACGGCGAAACAAGTCCACCGGGGTGTCAACGTCGCTTACACCAAGTACTCTCTGAACCCTGATGTCAACGCTCTTGCCCTAACCGACCTCGGTGGCCGGGGCGGCAAATGAGGCTGTGCAAAGCACCAGCAGCGTCGCGATCAGGCCACGCGCGCATGCGATCAGACTGGCGTTCCACACGCTGAAGTTGGCCGAAATCCGTTTACCTGTTCCGCGGCACACACCGGTACATCGATACGAATTTCGCGGAGACGTATACTCATGAATCCTATGAATGGTTGAGAGTAACACTGTTGAATCATGGCCCCCGACATCCTGCTGGTTGAGGACGATCCGGACCTTCGCGAAGAGGTCGCAGCGTTTCTCAGATTTAACGGTTTTTCAGTTCGCGAAAGCGCGGGGGTAGCCCAGGCTGCCGATGCTGTACGCAGTCGAAAGCCCGACGTCGCACTGGTCGATGTACTGCTGCCAGACGGTTCCGGGCTGGCGTTGCTTCCCATCCTGCGGGCTGAAGCACCGCAATGTATCAACATGATGCTGTCGGCGCGTCTCGAACTCGCGCTCAAGCTTGACGCTTACCGGCAGGGCGCTGACAACTACCTGGTCAAGCCGGTTGATCCCCGTGAGTTGGTGGCATTGCTGAACGCGGCCATGGCCCGAACCCCCGCAAGCCAGCGTGGCTGCTGGACAGTTGAAAGCGACTCCCTCACCGTTCGCGGACCCAATGGACTCACGCAGACACTGAGCCTTCAAGAAGTGACGCTATTGCGCGAGTTTGCTCAGTCCGAGAATCACTTCGTCAGTCGACGGCAGCTGGTGAAGGCGCTGGGCTACGATTACGTGGCCTATGATGAGCAGCGTCTCGAGGCGATGATCAGCCGGCTACGCAAAAAACTCGCGCCGTTGGGCGAGAATCCATTGAAGGCAGCGCACGGCCGGGGCTATGTGTTCACGCAGGTGCTGCGCTTAGGCTGACGCCGGCCTGAACTCGGGCCATGGCCAGGCGCCGCTCCGCAGTCGATCAAGCCAGAACGCCACAATCTGGGTCTTGACATCCGTCAGCGTTCCCGCCCGGATGGCATCCATCAGCCAATCCACGGACACCGCCTCAAGCTCGAGAAACTCGCCGTCGTCGAGTTGCCGGCCGCGATACTCAAGACCCCGGCAAAGATAGATTTCGAGAACTTCATCGGCGAAACCGATGGCGGGGTGTAGCCGCGCGAGATAGGCCCACTCTCGCGCAACGTAGCCGGTTTCCTCGAGCAGCTCGCGCTGAGCAGTTTCGATGAACTGCTCGCCGTGATCACGCTTGCCTGCAGGCACTTCAACGAAGACCTGCCGAAGCGGGTAACGAAATTGACGCTCGATTAACACCGTCCCGTCATCGAACAACGGCACCATGACCGCAGCCCCTGGGTGCACGATGTACTCCCGCGCGGCCTCTGCGCCATCGGGCAGCACCACACGGTCTCGTTTGACCCGAAGAAAACTGCCCTGGTAGACGGTTTCGGACGAGAGCGTCGTTTCGGTTAGTTGACCGTCCGAGCGCTGGGGAGCTTCCGCCATGAAGCAGGGCCGACTCAGGAGCCAAGCGCCTGTCTGACGGCGTCGAGGCATGCTCCGATGAGCGGCCCCGGCAGCAGTCCCAATCCGAACACTAATGCGCCATTGACCGCCAGCACAACCGCAGCCGATCGGGAGTAGAACACGCGCTCGGAATCAACCGGTGCATCGAAATACATCAGCTTGACGATGCGCAGGTAGTAGAACGCAGCAACCAGGGACAGCATCACCGCAAACACGGCAAGCCAGGTCATGCCCGCCGACACAACCGAACCAATGATGATGAACTTGGCATAGAAACCCACCATCGGTGGGATACCTGCCAATGAAAACATGAGCAGCAGCATGACCAGTGCAATCCACGGACTGCGCTGATTCAGGCCCCGCAGATCATCCAGCGTTTCGGCCTCAAAACCAGCGCGTGACAGCACCATGATCACGCCGAAGGTGCCCACCGTAGTGAACACGTAGGTGACGATATAGAAAAGCGAGGAACCCCAGGCGTCCGCAGCACCTGCGGCATCACCGTCCACCACGCCGGAGAGCATACCCAGCAGAACAAACCCGATTTGAGAAATGGTGGAGTAAGCAAGCATGCGCTTGAGGTTCTGCTGAGCAATGGCCACCACGTTACCCACCACCAGCGATGCCACCGCCAGGATGAGCAGCATCGGCTGCCAGTCGGCCCAAGCCCCCAGCATTCCCTCCGCGAGCATTCGGAACGCGATTGCAAACGCTGCGAGCTTCGGAGCGCCTGCAATAAGCAGCGTCATGGCAGTGGGAGTGCCCTGATAAACGTCGGGGATCCACATATGAAACGGGACCGCTCCAAATTTGAACGCAAGCCCCGCCACAATGAACACCAGACCCAGCGCAAACACCCAGGCGTCGACCTCTCCGCTTACCAGGCGCCCGGCAATTTCGTCGATGGCAAGCGTGCCCGCACCACCGTAGATCATGGACATGCCGTAGAGCAAGAATCCCGATGCGAGTGCGCCCAGAACGAAGTACTTGATGGCTGCCTCGCTGCTGATACCAGAATCGCGCCGTAGCGCTGCGAGCGCATACAGCGAGAGCGACATCAGCTCAAGACCCAGGTAGACCACCAGCAGATTGTTTGCCGAGATCATGACGAACTGACCCAGGAGCGACAGCAGCGCAAGGCTTTGGAACTCACCCCGCGCCACCTCACGGTCATCGCAGTAACGCGCGGCCAACACCAGAGACGCCGCCACCGCAACCACCGCGCACAGCTTCAGCAGGCGGGAAAGCGAATCGACGATGACCATGCCACCAAAGGCAGTCTCAGTGGTGGTGGACGACTGAGGGATCAGGGCCAGCAGCGCGATGGTAAGGACCAGCAACGCGCGGGCGGTACCGCCGAAGCGCCGGCGCGCGCCCCCTGCGTCGGACAGCAGTAACACGCAGATGCCGATGAGCAGCAGGATCTCGGGCAGCAAAAACATCAGATTGTAGGATTGCTCAGTCATGTCATGCTCACCGGATCTTCGATGACGCAACGTGGCGAAGCAGCGCATCAACCGACGCGTCAGTCATGTCGGTGACCGGCTTCGGGAATACGCCCATCACAAGCACCATCAGCGCCATGACCACGAGCATCCAAAATTCACGACGGGTCAGATCACTAAGCCCCGCCACATTGTCGTTGGCCACCGCTCCAAAAATGACCCGCTTGTACATCCACAGCGAGTAGGCTGCACTGAACACCAGCGTCGTGGAAGCAAGCGCAGCAACCCAGAAGTTGAACTGCACCGCTCCAAGGATGACGAAGAATTCGCCCACAAACCCGGACGTGGCGGGAAGCCCGGCGTTGGCCATGGCGAACAGCATGAACAGAGCTGCGAACTTTGGCATGGTGTTCGCCACGCCGCCGTAATCAGCGATGTTTCGCGAATGCATGCGGTCGTACAAAACGCCGATGCATAGAAACATGGCGCCGGAAACAAAGCCGTGGGAAATCATCTGAACGATGGCGCCCTGAACGCCCATCTGGTTGAAGATGAAAAAGCCGAGCGTTACAAAACCCATATGCGCAATCGATGAATACGCCACGAGCTTCTTCATGTCGGTTTGAACCAGCGCGACAAGTCCGATGTAGACGACTGCAATCAGCGACAGCGTGATCATGAAACCTGCAAGTTCCTGGCTTGCATCGGGAGCAATAGGCAGCGAGAAGCGCAGGAACCCGTACGCCCCCAGTTTCAGCATGATCGCGGCCAGCACGACCGAGCCGCCGGTTGGTGCTTCAACGTGCGCATCAGGCAACCAGGTGTGTACCGGCCACATTGGCACCTTGACGGCAAAGGCAATCAGGAACGCAACAAATATCAGCGTCTGCTCTTTCATGGAAAGCGGAAGCTGATGCCACTCGAGAATGGAGAACGAACCCGACATGAGGTACAAATAAATTAACGCCACCAGGGTAAGCAGCGACCCCAGCAGCGTGTACAGGAAGAACTTGAACGCCGCGTACACCCGATTGGCGCCACCCCAGACCCCGATGATGATGTACATCGGAATCAGCGTGGCCTCGAAAAACACGTAGAACAACAGGCCGTCCAGTGCGCTGAACACACCCACCATCAGCCCGGACAGGATGAGAAATGCAGCCATGTACTGGTGCACACGCGTCTCGATGACCTCCCAGCCGGCAATGACCACAATGATCGTGATGAAGGCCGTGAGCAGGACGAACCAGACGGAAAGACCGTCAACACCCAGCAGGTAGTTTGCGCCCAGCAGTTCGATCCAAGGTAATTGTTCGACGAACTGGAAATCAGCCGAGCCGCGGTCGAACCCGGTGAAGAGCGGAATCGTGACAAGGAATCCCAAAATCGCCCCGACCAACGCGACAGCACGTACGGTGGGCGCGTTTCGCTCGTTGCCAAACGCGAGCAGGAACCCGCCGAAAGCAATAGGCACCCAGATCGCGGCGCTCAAGACGGGGATGGCATTCATGGTGTCAGGGGCTCAGTGCGCGGGATGCTCAATGCCGAACGATGGGTAGCACGACGAACAGCAGAAGGACCGCTACGCCTACGATCATCGTGATCGCGTACGTGTTGAGTCGGCCAGTTTGGATGTGGCGGAGGGTCGAAGCGAACCCACCAATCAGCTTCGCGCTGCCGTTGACGGCAACGCCGTCAATCAGTTCCTGATCGCCGCGCTTCCAGAGCGAGCGGCCCAGGAAACGAGCGCCCGCTGCAAACACCACCTCATTGATGCGATCGAGGTAGTACTTGTTCTCGAGCAGACGATGAACGCCTTCGAAGCGGCTCTTGATCGCCGCCGGCAAAGCGGGGTTGATCAGGTACATGTACCACGCCGAGGCAACACCAGCGATCATCAGCACGAAAGGCAGGGTCTGGAATGCGTGCACACCCATGGCGACCGGGCCGTGGAAGTGCTTTGCGATTTCCGCAAGCGCCGGATGACTATCCAGCACCGCAATGACGCCATCGAAATAGCCGCCAAACAGCATGGGGCCCACCGACAAAAAGCCGATGGCAAGCGAAGGGATTGCAAGCAGCAGCAGCGGCAAGGTGACCACGAACGGCGACTCATGAGGCTTGTCGCCAGCAGCCAACCCATGATGATGATCATCATGCTGCGAGGCGTCATCGTGTGCGTGATGATGCGATGACTGCCCCCACCGCTCCTTGCCGTGGAAGACCAGAAAATACATTCGAAACGAGTAGAAAGCGGTAACGAAGACCCCAGCCAGAACGGCGAAGTAGGCGAACCCGGCACCGGGCACGTTCGCGAATTTGGCCGCCTCGATGATGAGTTCCTTCGAATAAAAGCCCGACAGGAAGGGGGTACCGATCAGCGCCAATGATCCAACCAGCGAGGTAATCCAGGTAAGCGGCATGTACTTCCGCAATCCACCCATGTTGCGGATGTCCTGATCGTGGTGCATACCAATGATGACCGAACCCGCAGCCAGGAACAGCAGCGCCTTGAAAAACGCGTGGGTCATCAGATGGAACACGGCGATGCTGTACGCGGATGCGCCCAGTGCCACCGTCATGTAGCCCAGTTGTGACAGGGTTGAATAAGCAACCACCCGCTTGATGTCGTTCTGGACAATGCCCAGAAAACCCATGAACAGCGCAGTGATGGCGCCAATAACCATCACGAAACCCAAGGCGGTGTCGGACAGCTCAAACAGCGGCGACATGCGCGCGACCATGAATATGCCGGCGGTGACCATGGTTGCGGCATGAATCAGCGCCGAGATGGGCGTGGGGCCTTCCATGGAGTCGGGCAACCAGACATGCAGCGGGAACTGCGCCGACTTGCCCATGGCGCCAATGAACAGGCAGATGCAGGTAACCGTGAGCAGCGACCACTCGGCTGTGCCCATCAGGTTGAGGGTGGTACGGACCAGCTCGGGCGCTGCTTCAAAGACTTCGACGTAATCGAGGCTGCCGAAATACACCAGCACCAGGCCGATACCAAGCACGAATCCGAAGTCGCCCACGCGGTTGACCAGAAACGCCTTCAGATTCGCGTAAATTGCGGTGGGTCGTGTGTACCAGAAGCCGATCAGCAGATAGGACACCAAGCCCACCGCTTCCCAGCCAAAAAACAGCTGCAGGAAATTGTTGGCCATCACCAGCATCATCATCGCGAAAGTGAACAGCGAGATGTAGCTGAAGAAGCGCTGGTAGCCCGGGTCGTCAGCCATGTAACCGATGGTGTAGACATGCACCATCAGCGACACGAAGGTGACCACGCACATCATCGTGGCCGTGAGCGTGTCGATCAGAAAGCCAACCTCAAGGCGGATGTCTCCAATGACCGCCCACTCATAGAGCGTCCCGTTGAAGGCGTTGCCAGCCAGCACGTCGGCGAGCGTCCAGAACGACGCCGCGCACGACACGGCAACGCCCGTGATGGTGGCCCAGTGCGAGGCGGACCGGCCAATCGAGCGTCCGAACAGGCCAGCAACGATCGCGCCCGCCAGCGGCGCGAACGCCGCGAGCAGATAAGCGAGTTTCATGTCATCGTGCATGGCGCGGTCATCCCTTCATGCTGCCGAGATCCTCAACATCGATGCTGCGCAAATTGCGAAACAGCACGACCAGGATCGCCAGACCAATTGCGGATTCAGCAGCAGCCACCGTCAGGATGAAAAACACGAACACCTGACCCGCCATGTCGCCCATGAAGTGCGAGAAGGCAATGAAGTTGAGGTTGACGGCAAGCAGCATGAGTTCGATGGCCATTAGCACAATGATGACGTTGCGGCGGTTCATGAAGATGCCGACGATGCTGATTGCGAACAGGATGGCGCCAAGCGTCAGGTAATGGGCGAGCGTGAGCGTCATGGTGGTCAGCCCTGTCGCGGCGGGGTTGCGCCGGCGGAGTCGGAACCTTCGGCTGCCTGGTCGCCTGATGCGCCGGGGCGTCGCTCGGCAGGCATGGAAACCAGGCGAACACGGTCTTCGCGCCGGGTACGCACCGCTGCCGACGGGTCGTTGTATCGGGAATCTTTACGCCGGCGCAAGGTGAGCGCGATAGCAGCGATGATTGCGACCAACAGAATGACGGCGGCGATTTCCACAGGGTAGATGTAGTCGGTGTAGAGCGCCTCGCCCAGAAGCTGGGTGTTACCGGGGCTGCCGCTGGGTGAATTGGCCGGCGGCAGCGGCTGGTTGAATCGACTCCAGATAACCAGCGCGAGTTCTGCAACCACCACCGCACCAACGATCAGGGCCACTGGGAGGTTCTGCCAGAATCCCTCACGCATCTTGTCGAGGTTGATATCAAGCATCATCACGACAAACAGGAACAACACCATCACCGCGCCCACGTACACGAGCACCAGGGTGATTGCGAGGAACTCAGCCGCCAGCATCATCCAGATGCAGGCAGCGGAGCAGAACGCCAGCACCAGAAACAGCGCAGAGTGCACCGGATTGCGCGCAGAAATCACACGCAGCGCCGACAACACGGTGATGGTGGAGAAAACGTAAAAAAGAACTGTCTGGGCGTCCATGGTTTCGGGCGTGTCCGTCAGGCCGGCATCTGCCGACTAGCGGAACTTCGCGTCGGCCTCCCTGTTGGCGGCAATTTCCTTCTCGTAGCGATCACCAACCGCCAGCAGCATTTCCTTCGTGAAGTAAAGATCGCCGCGCTTTTCGCCGTGGTACTCATGAATGTGCGTTTCAACGATGGAATCAACCGGACAGCTTTCCTCGCAGAAACCGCAGAAGATGCACTTGGTGAGATCGATGTCATATCGCGTGGTACGGCGCGTGTTGTCGGCGCGCACCTCAGATTCGATGGTGATGGCCAGCGCAGGGCACACCGCTTCGCACAGCTTGCAGGCAATACAGCGCTCTTCGCCATTGGGATAGCGACGCAGCGCATGCAACCCGCGAAAGCGGGGCGACATCGGCGTTTTTTCCTCTGGGTACTGCACCGTGATTTTGCGGGCGAAGAAATAACGCCCCGTGAGCGCGAGGCCCTTCAGCATCTCGCTCAACATAAAGCTCGACAGGAACTCCTTTACGGCCATCGTCTCGCCCTCACTTCCAAATATTCCAGGGCGTCTGCATCCAGACCGCCACCACAACCAGCCACACCAGCGTTACCGGGATGAAGATCTTCCAGCCCAGTCTCATGATGTGGTCGTAGCGGTAACGCGGGAACGACGCACGGAACCAGATAAAGAGGGACACCACCACAAAGGTCTTGATACCGAGCCAGATCCATCCCGGAATCCAGTTGAGCACCGGCCAGTCAAGTGGCGGTGCCCAGCCGCCCAGAAACAGAATCGAGGCCACCGCCGACAGCAAGATCATGTTGGCGTATTCGGCGAGGAAGAAGATGGCGAAACCCATGCCCGAATACTCGATCATGTGGCCCGCAACGATTTCGGACTCACCTTCCACCACATCAAACGGGTGGCGGTTGGTTTCTGCGACCGACGAGATGATGTAAACCACAAAAATTGGCAGCAGCGGCAACCAGTTCCAAGACAGGAAGTTGATGCCCAGGTCGGCAAAAATTCCCTCTCCCTGACGCAGCACGATGTCGGTCATGTTCAGGCTGCCCGACACCATCAACACAACCACCATTGCAAAGCCGATAGCGAGTTCGTAGGAGACCATCTGAGCCGAGGCCCGCATTGCTCCCAGGAACGCGTACTTCGAGTTGGACGCCCAACCGGCGATGATGATTCCGTACACCTCAAGCGAGGTGATGGCCAGCAGCAATAGAAGCCCCGCGTTGACGTTGGCCAGCGCCTGTTCAGGGCCGAACGGGATGACCACCCAAGCCGCCATCGCGGGCATGATGGTCATGATGGGACCAATGACGTACAGCACGGGATTGGCACGCGCCGGCGTGATGACTTCCTTCAGCAGCAGCTTCAGCGCGTCGGCGATGGGCTGCAACAGTCCAAAGGGCCCCACACGATTGGGCCCGAGCCGGATGTGCATGTAGCCGATCATCTTGCGTTCCCACAAAGTGAGATAGGCCACGCAACCCATGATGGGCAGCACCAGCAGAATGATCTTGATGAGATTCCAGACCACCGGCCATGCCGCGCCAAGCGCGCCAGAGCCCCATTGGGTGAAGCCGTCGATCAGCGCATCCATCAGGCGGCTCCGTTGACGGTGATGGGCCCAGCTAGGCTGGCCAGGCCCGCGGTGCTCGGATGAGCGGCCGCGATGCGAAGCACCTGGTCAGCGAGCGTGTCATCCAGTTCAAGCTCAAGCGTTGCCTGTCCGCTGACCCCCGCAGCGGTCTGCTCAAACCGCACCCGAGACCCGGCGGCAAACCCCAGCGCTGCGAGCGTGCGGGCATTGACCCGCGCACGCGGCGGCCGCGCGTCGCGCGTCTGCTGAAGGCTTTCGGCCCTGCGAACCAGCGGATCGGTGAAGTAGACGGGGACGTCAGCCAGCCGCTCCAGCCCCTGGGCAGCCCGGGGCGCGGGGGCGCTGACCTCGCCTGCAAGCTGATTGTTCAGCCGGCCTTCCCAACCATCCGGCAGCGCAGCGGCGCGCACGGCCTCGGCGCTGTCGAACTGGGCGCCGGGAATTCCGGTGAGATCGGCAAGCACTCGGAGCACTTTCCAACCGGGACGCGCCTGGCCCGCGGGACGGACGACTCCGTTAAACGCCTGCAGTCGACCTTCGCAGTTGACCAAACTGCCCGCGGTTTCGGTGTACGGCGTAATAGGCAGCAGACAGTCCGCCAGTTCAAGCAGCTCTTGAGACCGGAAGGCTGTGAGCGCAATGACGGACTGCGCGGCACCCAGCGCGGCGCGCGCCACGGCAGGCAGCGCGTGATCGAGCGTGGGCTCATTGTTAAGCAGCAGATACAGCGCACGTGGCTGTTCAACCATGGCCCGGGCGTCCAGCGAACCGGCATCAGGCACCGCGCCAGCAAGCCAGGCCCCCACGGTATTGGCCGCTTCGGTGAGCACGCCGAGACGAGCACCACAGGCATCTGCCAAGGCCTGCGCCAGTTGCACCAAAGATGCCTGCTCGGGATGCTGCGACACCGCATTACCCAGAAGGATCGCCGGAGCCTGGCCTGAGGCCAGCAGCTCGGCGGTTTGGACCGCGTCGGATGAGGGCTCAATGCCCATCAGCCCGGCGGGTACCGGAATCGACTTGATACGCGCCATGGCCACCGCCACGCCAGCAAGCGCGTGCGCCCAGCCGGACGGCGCAACCGTTTGACGGACCGCCACCGGCATGAGCAGATCTTCAGAGGCCGCATGCAGCGTTGCCACACGCGCACCGCGCCGAACCGCCGCGCGGATTCGCGCAGCGAGCAGCGGATGATCTTTACGCAGGAACGACCCGATGATGAGCATGCGGTCGGACTGCGCCAGCGTTTCAATGGACATGCCCAACCAGGGCACGCCCGCACGTCTGCCATCGGCGGACGCATCAAGCTGGCGAAGGCGGAAATCAACGTTACCGCTTCCGAGCCCTCGAGCAAGCCGACCGAGCAGGAAGGATTCTTCTACCGTGCTGTGCGCCGAGCCCAGCATGCCGATTGCCTGGGCGCCCCGCTCGTCGCGAACCCGCGTAAGCGCATGGGCCGCGTAGTCAAGCGCAGTTTGCCAGTCGGTCGTCTGCCATTCACCGTTCTGGCGGATCATCGGCTCGGTGAGGCGGTCGGGGCTGTTCAGCCCTTCATAGGAGAACCGATCACGGTCGGAGATCCAGCATTCGTTGACGGCTTCATTGTCGAGCGGCACGACCCGCATGACGCGATCAGCCTTGACCTGGACAACGATGTTGGATCCCAGCGAATCATGCGGCGCGATCGAGCGACGCCGCGCGAGTTCCCACGTGCGGGCGCTGTAGCGGAACGGTTTGCTGGTCAGCGCACCAACTGGGCAGACATCAATCATATTGCCCGACAACTCGGAGTCAATCGAGCGTCCAACGAAGCTCATAATCTCGGAGTGTTCGCCACGGCCCGCCATACCGAGTTCCATCACGCCAGCCACTTCCTGACCAAACCGAACACAGCGTGTGCAGTGAATGCAGCGGCTCATTTCTTCAGCGGAAATAAGCGGCCCCATGGGCTTGTGAAAAACAACCCGCTTTTCCTCGTGATACCGCGACGCCGAACCGCCGTACCCCACCGCGAGATCCTGCAGTTGACACTCACCACCCTGGTCGCAGATCGGACAGTCAAGCGGATGGTTGATGAGCAGAAACTCCATCACACCTTTCTGGGCAGCAATTGCCCGCTCGGAGCGGGTTTGCACTTTCATGCCCGGTGCGACCGGTGTTGCGCAGGCCGGCAAAGGCTTGGGCGCTTTTTCTACATCAACCAGACACATGCGGCAGTTGGCCGCGATCGAGAGCTTTTTGTGATAGCAGAAATGGGGGACAAACAGCCCAAGCTTCTCGGCCGCATGCATGACCATGCTGCCGGGGGGAACCTCGACCTTCTGTCCGTCTACTTCGAGCTCGATCATGCTTATGGAGTCCTGATCACAAGTAGGTCGGCACCATGCAGCGCCGGTGCTCGACATGCCAGGCGAATTCGTCGCGGTAGTGCTTGAGGAAGGCCCGGACCGGCATTGCCGCAGCATCACCCAGCGCGCAGATGGTGCGGCCCTGGATGTTGTCAGCGATTCGGTTGAGCTCATCGAGATCGGCCATCGTGCCCTCGCCGTTCTCGATTCGGTGCACCAGCCGCCAGAGCCAGCCCGTGCCTTCACGGCAGGGCGTGCACTGGCCGCACGACTCTTCATAGTAGAAATACGACAGGCGGAGCAGCGACTTCACCGCGCAGCGCGTTTCGTCCATCACAATGACGGCGCCCGACCCAAGCATCGAGCCCGCTTTGGAAATGGAGTCATAGTCCATGTCGGTGGCCATCATGATGTCGGCCGGCAGCACCGGCATCGACGAGCCGCCCGGGATCACCATCTTGAGTTTGCGGCCACCGCGCATACCGCCCGCGAGTTCGAGCAGCTTGGCAAACGGCGTACCGAGCGGGATTTCATAGTTGCCCGGTCGCTCGACGTCACCCGAGATCGAAAACACCTTGGTGCCGCCGTTATTGGGTTTGCCCGTTTCAAGGTAGGCGGGACCACCGTTTCGGATGATCCAGGGCACCGCTGCAAACGTTTCGGTGTTGTTGATGGTGGTGGGCTTGCCATACAGCCCAAAGCTGGCCGGAAACGGCGGCTTGAACCGGGGCTGCCCTTTCTTGCCTTCGAGCGATTCAAGCAGTGCGGTTTCTTCGCCGCAAATGTAAGCACCGTAGCCGTGGAACGCATGCAGCTGAAACGAGAAACCCGAGCCCAGGATGTTGTCGCCGAGATAACCCGCGGCGCGTGCCTCGTCGAGTGCTTCCTCGAAGCGCTGATAAACCGAGAATATTTCGCCGTGAATGTAGTTGTAGCCCACGCTGATACCCATTGCGTAGGCAGCGATCGCCATGCCTTCGATGACGATATGCGGGTTGTAGCGCAGGATGTCGCGGTCTTTGAATGTCCCGGGCTCGCCCTCGTCAGAGTTGCACACCAGGTACTTGGGCCCGGTGTACTGCTTAGGCATGAAGCTCCATTTGAGACCGGTCGGGAAACCCGCACCGCCCCGCCCGCGCAGACCCGACGCCTTGACTTCAGCGATCACCTGCTCGGGGGTCAGGCCCTCGGTAAGAATACGACGCAAGGCTTGATAGCCGTCGCGTTGTTCATAGTCTTTAAGTCGCCAGCCATCGGGTGAACTGAGCCCCGCCAGGATCTGTGGCTTGATATGCCGCCCATGAAAGCAGGTTTCCTGGGCACGGGCGTCGATCAGCAGGTCATTGGCTCCCATTGATCGTCTCCTCAGCCCTGTGCCTTCAGTTCATCGATCAGCGCGTCAAGCTTGGCGTTGTCCATGAAACTGCACATCCGCTTGTTATTGACGAGCAGCACAGGCGCATCGCCACACGCCCCCTGGCACTCGCTTTCCTTCAACGTAAAAACACCATCAGCAGTGGTTTCGCCGTAATTGATGCCGAGCCGCTCTTTAAGGTACTCGCCCGCCTTGGCGCCGTCGCGCAATGCACAGGGCAGGCAGGTGCAGATGGCGAGCTTGAACTTACCCACCGGTCGGGTGTCATACATGTTGTAGAAAGTTGCCGCCTCGTGCACCGCGATGGGCGGCATCTGCAGGACCGCAGCAACCGCTTCAATGACCTCTGGCGACACCCAGCCGTGTTCGTCCTGAGCGATGGCCAGTGCCGCCATCACCGCCGACTGCTTCTGATCGGCCGGAAACTTGCGAACCTCGCGCTCAATGCGCGACTGTGCGTCGGCAGACAGCAGCAACGCCGCGCTCATCGGTCGATCTCCCCGAAAACGATGTCCTGCGTGCCGATGATGGTGACGACGTCGGCGATCATGTGGCCGCGGGCCATCTCGTCAAGCGCCTGCAGGTGTACGAAACCCGGCGCGCGAATCTTGAGCCGATAAGGCTTGTTCGCGCCATCGGAAACCAGATAGATGCCGAACTCACCCTTGGGATGCTCAACCGCCGCATAGGCCTCGCCCTCGGGGACATGCATGCCTTCCGTGAAGAGCTTGAAGTGATGAATGAGTTCTTCCATGTTGGACTTCATGTCAACACGAGAGGGCGGCGCCACCTTGTGGTTATCGGTCATGACCGGGCCGGGATGATTGCGCAGCCATTCCACGCATTGGCGAATGATGCGATTGCTCTGGCGCATCTCTTCAACCCGCACCAGATACCGGTCGTAGCAGTCGCCGTTACGACCCACCGGAATATCGAAATCGAGCAGGTCGTAGACTTCATAGGGTTGCTTCTTTCGAAGATCCCACTCAACGCCGGAACCACGCAGCATCGGGCCGGTAAAGCCAAGCGCCTTGGCACGGTCAGGGTCGACCACGCCAACGCCGACCAGCCGCTGCTTCCAGATACGGTTGTCGGTGAGCAGCGTTTCGTACTCATCGACGTAGCCCGGGAATCGGTTGGTGAAGTCTTCGATGAAGTCGAGCAGCGAGCCTTCGCGGTTGCGATTCAGCGCCTTGATGGCCGTCTCGTTGCGAACCTTGCTCGCAAGATGCTTGGGCATCACCTCGGGAAGATCACGATAGACGCCACCCGGCCGATAGTAGGCCGCATGCATGCGCGCACCCGACACCGCTTCGTAGCAGTCCATCAGATCTTCGCGCTCACGGAAGGCATAAAGAAACACCGCCATCGCGCCCACATCGAGACCGTGCGCGCCGATCCAGAGAAGGTGATTCAGGATGCGGGTGATTTCATCAAACATCACCCGGATGTACTGGGCGCGAAGCGGCACCTCGATGCCCAGCAGCTTCTCGATGGACATGACATAAGCGTGCTCATTGACCATCATCGACACGTAGTCGAGACGGTCCATGTAGGGCACGCTCTGAATAAAGGTTCGGGTTTCGGCCAGCTTCTCGGTGGCACGATGCAGCAGCCCGATATGGGGATCGGCGCGCTGCACCACCTCACCGTCGAGCTCGAGCACCAGCCGAAGCACGCCATGCGCGGCGGGATGCTGCGGACCAAAGTTCAACGTGTAATTGCGAATTTCAGCCATTGCACGTGCCCTCAGCGACCCTGCGCATAACCGTCTTCACGGATGATGCGTGGCGTAACTTCCCGCGGTTCAATCGATACCGGCTGATAAATGACTCGACGCTGTTCGGGGTCGTAGCGCATTTCCACATGTCCCGAGACCGGGAAGTCTTTCCGAAATGGATGCCCAACGAACCCGTAGTCGGTGAGAATTCGTCGCAGATCTGGATGCCCTTCGAACACGATGCCGTACAGGTCGAAGGCTTCGCGTTCGAACCAGCCAACCGCAGGCCAGACATCGATCAGTGAACCAACCAGCGGCAGATCGTCGTCGGGACACACCGTGCGAACGCGAAGACGCCAGTTATGAGTGAGCGACAGCAGATGGGTGACCACCGCAAAACGCGGCCCCTCGTGCAGTCCGTCGCGGTAGGCGCTGTAATCGAGGCCACACAGATCGATGAGCGTTTCGAAACGCAAATCGGGGTGGTCGCGAAGGGTGGTGCTGACATCAGCCCAGACTGCGGAAGAAACCACCAACGTGACTTCGCCCAGCCGTTCGCTTAAAGAAACGATGTGGTCTCCAAGGTGCTGCTGGAGACTGGCCTTCAGGGTTTCGAGTCGGGTCATGGAGCAGTAACCGGCTTGGCAGGCATTCAGCGGGCGATCGTTGCAGTGCGCTTGATCTTGGCCTGCAACTGGATGATTCCGTACATCAGCGCCTCTGCGGTAGGCGGACAACCCGGCACATACACATCAACCGGAACGATGCGATCGCACCCGCGAACCACCGAATAGGAGTAGTGGTAGTACCCACCCCCGTTGGCGCATGAGCCCATGGAAATAACCCAGCGCGGCTCTGCCATCTGGTCATAGACTTTGCGCAGGGCGGGCGCCATTTTGTTGCACAGCGTGCCGGCCACGATCATGACGTCGGACTGCCGGGGGCTGGGACGGAACACCACGCCAAAACGATCAAGGTCGTAGCGCGAGGCACCGGCATGCATCATTTCAACAGCACAGCAGGCCAGCCCGAATGTCATGGGCCAAAGCGAACCCGTGCGGGTCCAGTTGACCAGCTTGTCAATCTGGGTGGTCACGAACCCCTGATTCAGCACGCCTTCAATGCTCATCTGAGCTCACTCCAACTGCTGCTTGCCGCGACCGGGTTACTCCCAATCGAGAGCACCCTTCTTCCACTCGTAAATGAAACCCACCACCAGAATGGCCAGGAAGACCATCATGGCGACGAACCCGGTAAATCCGATGGTTCCCAGCGATACAGCCCAGGGGAACAGAAATGCGATTTCAAGATCGAAGAGGATGAACAGAATGGCGACGAGGTAGTAGCGCACATCGAACTGCATGCGCGCGTCTTCAAAGGCCTCGAAGCCGCATTCGTAGGGGGAGAGTTTTGCCGCGTCGGGCCGGGAAGGACCAAGAAGCCTACCGAGCACCATCGGACCAATCCCGACAGCGATGCCCACGAGGACGAAGAGCAAAACCGGTAGGTAGTTGTCTAAAAGCAATTCAATAGCCCATCCCTGTACACCCGGACCTGATCCGGCTTGAAGAGTCGGAAAGATCTGGCGCCCTGAAATCCGTCTGTGCGGATTTGGTTGGTGCCGACGGCGAGACTCGAACTCGCACAGCTTTCGCCACTACCCCCTCAAGATAGCGTGTCTACCAATTTCACCACGTCGGCACGGGCCGCGCGCTTCACGTTGTCAACTGCTTTGCGGCATTGAGGATACCGCCTGACGACGCTTCGGGCGCTGTCCGTTTGAAACCGGGGCGAATTCTAACCCGATTCACTTAGGAATGTCGCTGGGGGCAGCAGGTTTCTCTCCAACTGCCGCTGGACGGGAGTCGGGAATGTCGCTTCCGACCGCCGGCTTGGCACCATCCATGATCGATTTTGCGGCCTGCGGCTTTTGATGCCCGGCGAAAGCAAGGCCCAGCGTTGCAACAAAGAACACCGCTGCAAGCATGGCCGTGGCACGACTCAGAAAGTTGGCCGATCCGGTTGCGCCAAACAGGCTGCCGGAGGAGCCCGAGCCGAACGCGGCCCCCATGTCAGCGCCTTTGCCGTGCTGGATCAGCACCAGCACGATAACGCCAAGCGCGGCGACAACCTGAACGATGGTAAGCAGCGTGGCAAGCCAGGCAGGCATGGGGAACTCCTTAGGAAGAAGCGCGGGCCGCAGCAGCGGCCAGACAGATCGCAACAAAATCGTCGGCCTTCAGCGATGCTCCGCCAATCAGACCGCCATCGATACCGGAAACCGCAAACAGACTGGCGGCGTTGTCAGGCTTGACGCTTCCGCCGTAGAGGATGCGCAGTGCAGACGTGTTGATGCCGCGCGAGGCAAGCCGGGCGCGGATGAATGCGTGAACCTGACCGGCCTGCTCGGGTGAGGCCGACCGCCCTGTTCCGATCGCCCAGACAGGCTCGTAAGCGATCACCGCCTTGGCGCCCGCTTGATGAAGAAACTCGCCTAGGGGTGCGAGTTGCGCGGCAATGACCGCCTCGGTCGCACCGCGCTCGCGCTCTTCAAGCGACTCGCCGACGCAGACAACCGGCTGCAGCCCGGCATTGAGCGCAACCACTGCCTTCGAAGCAACCGTCTGGCTGTCTTCACCGCACAGACTTCGACGCTCAGAGTGTCCGACGATGACCCAGCGACACCCGAGATCGGCCAGCAAACGCGCTGAGACCTCGCCGGTAAATGCCCCATCCGGATGAAGACTGACGTCCTGCGCGCCCAGGTCAACCCGGCCAGTAGCCAGACCCGAGGCAAGCGGAGCAAGCAATGGATACGGCGGACACAGGGCAGCATCGACCCGGACTGACGAGCCCTGCAGCGCAACGGCGATTTGCGAGCCAAGCGATGTTGCGCCGGCAGGCGTTCCGTTCATCTTCCAGTTGCCGATTACAAGCGGGCGAAGCGACATGGGGTGGGCTGTGCGTGGAGACGCGAGATGTTTAAAAGCAAACCCGCCATTCTAGCAGGCGGTCAAGGCGCTGGCCGCCTGGCGGCTTGATGAGCGCGCCGGCTAGGCCGCGCCGGCAGACGGGGGGGATGACGACGAATCGGAATCACGCCGGGCCCAACGCCAAAGCCACAGGGCGTATCCCGATATGCCGTAGACCAGAAACAGCGTGAACAGAACGAGCGGCGGGTCGGACGACACCAGCGCAAAAACCAATACCAGCGCCAGCACGAACATGAACGGCACGCTCCTGCGAACGTTGAATGTCTTGAAACTGTAAAACGGCGCGTTGGACACCATGGTGATGCCCGCATAAACCGTGATGGCCCAGGCCAGCCAGGCCAGGTCGGGGCCGGTCGCGGTGATCCATTTGGTTTCCCGAAGATCAGTCACGACCCAGATAAGCCCGGCTATCAGAGCCCCAGAGGCCGGGCTTGGCAGCCCCTGGAAAAACCGCCGGTCAACCACGCCCACATTGGTGTTGAAACGCGCCAGCCGCAAAGCCGCACCCGCCACGTAAATGAAGGCTGCGATCCAGCCCCACTTACCTAAACCGCGCAGCGACCACTCGTAGACCATGACCGCCGGCGCGACGCCGAAAGCCACCATATCGGACAGGCTGTCGTATTGCTCGCCAAAGGCGCTCTGCGTGTTGGTAAGCCGTGCCACCCGGCCGTCAAGACCGTCCAGCACCATGGAGACAAACACGGCAACCGCCGCCTGCTCGAAGTGCTGATTCATTGCCTGCACGATTGCGTAAAACCCAGCAAAAAGCGAGGCAGTCGTGAGCGCGTTGGGCAGAAGGTAAATTCGCCGCGAACGCTGAGGCGCAAGGCCTTCCCGCTTCAGGTCAGACATGGCTTATCCTGGGCATTCATCGAAGTAGTATAGACGCCCGCCCGCCACCAGGAAAACAAACGGCCGCCAGAGGGCGGCCGCTGTGTCAGGCGGAAAACGTCTTAATTGCGCGAACGGTCGACCAGCTTGTTCGCCTTGATCCAGGGCATCATGGCGCGCAGTTTCTCACCAACGACCTCGATGGGGTGCTCGGCCATGAGGCGACGGCGTGACAGCAGGGTTGGCGCACCAGCCTTGTTCTCGAGGATGAATTCTTTGGCGTATTCGCCGGTTTGAATTCGAGCGAGCGCCTCTTTCATGGCAGCGCGCGCCTCAGGCCCGATCACCTTGGGTCCAGTGACGTACTCGCCGAACTCGGCATTGTTGGAAATCGAGTAATTCATGTTGGCGATGCCGCCCTCATAAATGAGGTCAACGATCAGCTTGAGTTCGTGCAGGCACTCGAAGTACGCCATCTCGGGCGCATAACCGGCTTCGACCAGCGTGTCGAAGCTGGCCTTGATCAGTTCCACCGCACCGCCGCACAGCACGGTCTGCTCGCCGAACAGGTCAGTTTCGGTTTCCTCGCGGAAGTTGGTCTCGATGATGCCCGCACGGCCGCCGCCAATGGCACACGCATACGACAGCGCAACGTCGCGCGCGCGCTTGCTCTGGTCCTGATGCACTGCCACCAGCATCGGGACGCCGCCGCCGGCTGCGTAGGTGGAGCGAACCGTGTGGCCCGGGGCCTTGGGTGCAACCATGACGACATCGATGTCTGCGCGGGGCATCACCTGGCCGTAATGGATGTTGAAGCCATGCGCAAACGCGAGCGTGGCGCCCTTCTTCAGATTGGGCTCCACGTCGTTCGCGTAGACCGCGGCAATGTGCTCGTCGGGCATCAGCATCATGACGAAATCTGCGCCCTTCACGGCGTCAGCGACTTCCGCGACATTGAGCTTGGCCTTCCTGACCTTATCCCACGACGGACCGCCCTTGCGCACACCCACCGTCACTTTGACGCCTGAGTCGTTCAGGTTTTGCGCATGCGCATGACCCTGCGAACCGTAGCCGATGATCGCCACCTTGCGGCCTTTGATCAGCTTGAGATCGCAATCCTTGTCGTAGAACACCTTCATCTGTTTCTCCTTGGTAGATAGCGGTAGACCGGCTGGTGCCGGCCGGGGTCAGACCTTTAGAACACGCTCGCCACGGGCGATGCCCGAGGAGCCCGTGCGGACGGTTTCGAGGATCGAGCTGCGATCGACCGCATCAATGAATGCATCGAGCTTTGCGCCGTCGCCTGTCAGCTCAATGGTGTAGGTTTTATCCGTGACGTCGATGATTCGGCCGCGAAAGATGTCGGCCATGCGCTTCAGTTCTTCGCGCTCTTTACCCACTGCACGCAGCTTGATCAGCATCAGCTCGCGCTCGATGTACGGATTCTCGATGAGATCAACCACTTTCACGACGTCAATCAGGCGATTGAGTTGCTTGGTGATCTGCTCCAGAACATCGTCAGACCCGCCAGTGACGATGGTCATGCGCGATAAAGAATGGTCTTCAGTGGGCGCCACCGTGAGCGTTTCAATGTTGTAGCCGCGGGCAGAGAACAGCCCCACCACCCGCGAGAGCGCGCCGGCTTCGTTTTCGATCAGGACGGAGATGATGTGTCGCATGAGTGTGCTCCCCGTCAGAGATCTTCGGAACCGAGCAGCATCTCGGTCAGGCCTTTGCCGCCCTGCACCATTGGCCAGACATTCTCAGTGCGATCGGTGATGAAATCCAGGAACACAAGCCGGTCCTTGTACTTGCCAAACGCATCACGAAGCGCGGGCTCAACGTCTTCCGGCCGCTCAACGCGAATACCGACATGCCCGTAGGCCTCGGCCAAGGCGACGAAGTCGGGCAATGCGTCCATGTACGACTCGGAGTAGCGACTGCCGTACTCGATTTCCTGCCACTGGCGAACCATGCCGAGATAGCGGTTGTTGAGGTTGACGATTTTTACCGGCAGGTTGTACTGCTTGCAGGTTGAGAGTTCCTGAATGCACATCTGGATGGAGCCCTCGCCTGTGACACAGGCTACCTGTGACCCCGGATGCGCCAGCAGCGTTCCCATGGCATAGGGAAGCCCGACACCCATCGTGCCGAGCCCGCCCGAGTTCAGCCAGCGACGCGGCTTGTCGAAGCGATAAAACTGGGCGGCAAACATCTGGTGCTGACCCACGTCTGACGTGACGAAAGCATCGCCACCCGTGACCTCCCAGAGCTTCTCGACGACGAACTGGGGTTTGATGGTGTCGGATGTTTTCTCGTAAGCCAGGCAGTCGCGGCTTCGCCAGTCTTCGATCTGCTTCCACCAGGCGGCCAACGCCTTCTGGTTGACCGTCTGACCAGCAGCGAATGCCTGTTCGATCAGTCCGATGAGATCGACCAGCGTTTCGCGCACATCGCCGACGATGGGAACGTCGACCTTGACCCGTTTGGAGATTGACGACGGATCGATATCAACGTGCACGATTTTGCGCGGGTTCTGCGCAAAATGCTTTGGGTTTCCAATGACGCGATCGTCAAAGCGCGCGCCGATTGCGATGAGAACGTCGCAGTGCTGCATGGCCATGTTGGCTTCATAGGTGCCATGCATGCCGGGCATGCCCACGAACTTGCGATCGCTTGCACGGTAACCGCCCAAGCCCATCAGGGTGTTGGTGATCGGGAAGCCCAACAGGTCGACAAACCGGTTCAGTTCAGCCGACGCGTCGCCCAGAATGATGCCGCCGCCCGTGTACACCATGGGCCGCTCTGCCGACAGCAGCAGCGACAGGGCCTTGCGAATCTGGCCCTGATGACCCTTGACCACCGGGTTGTAAGAGCGCATGGGAACCGACTCGGGATACTCAAACCGGCACTTGTTGCGGGTGACGTCTTTGGGGATGTCGACCAGCACCGGGCCGGGCCGCCCCGTGCTCGCGATATGAAAAGCCTTCTTCATGGTCGCGGCGAGATCTTTGACGTCTTTGACCAGAAAGTTGTGCTTGACGCAGGGCCGGGTAATGCCAACGGTGTCGCATTCCTGGAAGGCATCTTCGCCGATGGCATGCGTGGGCACCTGGCCTGAAATGACCACCATCGGAACTGAATCCATGTAGGCGGTGGCAATTCCGGTCACAGCGTTGGTTACACCGGGGCCGCTGGTGACGATGCACACGCCCACCTGCTGGGTGGAACGTGAATACGCGTCAGCCGCATGCACGGCGGCCTGCTCGTGCCTGACCAGAATGTGTTCGAAGCTGGTTTGCTTGTAGATTTCGTCGTAGATGTAGAGCACTGCGCCGCCGGGGTATCCGAAGATGTGCTTGACGCCTTCGGCCTGCAGGCAGCGGACGACGATTTCCGCGCCGGAGAGTTCCATGAAGTCAGTCCCTTCAAGGCCTGGGGAGCCCGCCCGCCGGTGCCACCCTGACGCGTTAACGCCACGACGACACAGACCTTGCAACAGGACCCAGGGGGTTGATTGACTGTCCGTCGCACGCCTCTTGAGCGTACTTGGGACACGAGTTTTACAAGGCAAACCGAGAGTTTAGCAGCATAATCTCGCGTCTCATGGAAACACTCGACACACGCACCCAGGCTGAAGCCTCCCATCGCTTTGCGGCTGCCACCCCCTGGCGCCGAATGATGGCGATCACCTACGAAAGCATCATCCTGTTCGGCGTCATCTGGTTCGCCGATTACGCGTTCTCGGCCGTCACCCAGTTTCGCGGGGAACCGGGGCCACTGCGGTCAGCATTTCAAACCTTCACCACGCTGGTTCTCGCAGGCTACTTCGGGTTTTTCTGGAGTCGCGGGCGGCATTCGCTACCCATGAAAACCATCGGCGTGCGGGTGCTTACGGCCGATGATCAGCCACTGTCGTTGGGGCGTGCGCTGCTCCGATTCGCTGCGGCATTGTCCATGCCCATTGCAGTGCTGGCCGCCGGCACGTACGGATCGGGCTGGTTCTTTCTAGCCCTGCCGCTCCCCTGGGTCTGGTGCCTGATTGACCGCGACCATCAGAGCCTGTACGACCGGGTGGCGCGCACCCGGCTGGTTCATGATCCCAGACCGGTTGCCACCCGGTCTGTTGACGTCTGATCAGACCTTTACGCAATCCACGAAGTATTGATCAACGCCATCGCGCTTTTCGACCAGCAGGCCGTGCACGTCGGTATCGAACCCCGGAAAGCGCGCGTTGAAAGAGCGTGCGAACTTCAGATATTCAACGATTGAGCGATTGAAGCGCTCGCCCGGGATCAAGAGCGGGATGCCTGGCGGATAGGGCGTGACCAGCATGGTCGTGATTCGGCCCTCGAGCTCATCGATTGGAACCCGGTCGACCCTGCGATGCGCAAGACACTCGAACGCATCAGATGGCTTCATGGCGGGTTCCATGGTTGACAGATACATCTCGGTGGTCACGCGCGCAACGTCGTGGCGCTTGTACTCTTCGTGAATCTGCTGAGCCAGATCGCGCAGCCCTACCCGCTCATACGCGGGATGACTTTGCACAAACTCGGGCATGACCCGCCAGAGCGGCTGATTGGCGTCGTAATCGGTTTTGAATTGCTGCAGTTCAGTGACCAGCGAGTTCCAGCGGCCTTTGGTAATGCCGATAGTGAACATCACGAAAAACGAATAGAGGCCGGTCTTTTCCACGACCACGCCGTGCTCGGTGAGGTACTTGGTGACGATGGCTGCCGGGATTCCCCATTGCGCAAATCGGCCGTTGATATCGAGCCCCGGCGTAACAATGGTGGCCTTGATCGGGTCAAGCATCGTGAAATTGGTGACCAGCTTGCCGAAGCCATGCCAGCGATCGCTGGACCGCAGGAACCAATCTTCACGGCGACCAATACCGCGCTCGGCAAGGTCTTTGGGGCCCCACACCGTGAACCACCAGTCTTGGCCGAATTCGGCATCGACCTTTCGCATGGCACGCCGGAACTCGAGCGACTCGAAAATTGATTCTTCGACCAGCGCCGTGCCACCTGGCGGCTCCATCATCGCTGCAGCCACATCACACGACGCGATGATCGCGTACTGCGGACTGGTGGAGGTGTGCATCAGGTAGGCTTCGTTGAACCGATACTGGTCGAGCTTGCGGGAATCGGAGTCCTGCACCAGGATCTGCGAGGCCTGCGACAGACCGGCCAGCAGCTTGTGCGTGGATTGCGTGGAGAACACCATGGAATCGGCGCAGCGCGGACGGTTCGTGCCGATGGCATGGAACTCGTGATAGAACGGATGAAACGCCGCGTGCGGCAGCCAGGCCTCGTCGAAGTGAAGATTTTCGATGTAGCTGCCCAACGATTTCTTGATGGTTTCTACGTTGTACATGACGCCGTCGTAGGTGGACTGCGTGATCGTCATGACGCGCGGGCGGCGGCTCTTGTCGCGAATCAACGGGTTGGCGTCGATCTTCTTCTGAATGCTGGCCGGGTCGAATTCTTCAAGCGGAATGGGGCCGATGATGCCCAGGTGATTGCGCGTGGGCTGCAGGAAAATGGGCACCGTGCCCGTCATGATGATGGCGTGCAGGATCGACTTATGACAGTTCCGGTCGACCAGTACCACGTCGTCAGTGCCCACCGTTGAGTGCCACACCACCTTGTTCGACGTGCTGGTGCCGTTGGTGACGAAAAACAGATGGTCGGCGTTAAAGATGCGCGCCGCGTTGCGCTCTGAGGCGGCAACCGGCCCGGTGTGGTCAAGCAGTTGGCCAAGTTCGTCCACTGCGTTGCAGACATCCGCGCGCAGCATGTTCTCGCCGAAGAACTGGTGGAACATCTGTCCGACCGGGCTTTTCAGGAAGGCAACGCCACCCGAGTGCCCCGGGCAGTGCCACGAATAAGAGCCGTCATGCGCGTAGTTGACAAGCGCTTTGAAGAACGGCGGCGCCAGGGACGACAGATAGTTGTTGGCCTCGCGAATGATGTAGCGGGCAACGAACTCAGGGGTGTCCTCGAACATGTGAATGAAGCCGTGAAGCTCCTTCAGGATGTCGTTCGGAATGTGCTGAGACGTACGCGTCTCACCAAAAAGGAAGACGGGAATGTGCACATTGCGGCGGCGCGTTTCGGCGATGAACTGCCGAAGTTCCTGAACCGCTTTGCTCTCGGCCCCGTCTTCGTTGATTTCTTCGTCATCGATCGAGACCACGAAGGCCGAGGCACGCGCCGCCTGGTTGGCCACCATCGTGACATCCACGTAGGTGAAGCCCCCCACCACTTCGTAGCCCTGATCCTCGATCGCCTTGGCGAGCGCACGGATGCCCAGGCCGCTTGCAGATTCGGCCTTCCAGTCTTCGTCGATGATGACGATTGGGAAACGGTATTTCATCGTGTCGCCAAAGTGAGGTTGGAGATAGGAGAAGGATCCAAGTAGACCACAAAACCCGACGAAGCCGAGACCCGCTCAGCGACTTCGCAACAACTGACCCGGCCAGCGATCCTTGGAAGGCATCGAAACAGGCTGTCCGTTGCGATCAATCACACGTTGGCCGTTGACCCACACGCCATGGAGCCCGACCGGCGGCGTGATCAGCCGCGCACCCCCAGCAGGAAGATCGTTGACCCGTGTCTTGCCACCGCGCGCCACCGTCGATGGATCGAACAGCATCAGATCCGCCCAGGCACCCGGTCGAATCATTCCGCGGTCAACCAGGCCAAACACGGCGGCAGGCTCTGCCGTCAGCTTTCGAACCGCCTCGGCAAGGCTCAACACGCCACGCTCGCGCACCCAGTGGCCCAGCAGATGAAGCCCAAAGCCGGCATCGTTGAAAAATGTCAGGTGTGCGCCCGCGTCGGACAGTGACACCAGGCTTGCAGGGTGGCGCAACAAGCGCGCAACCGCCTCTTCATCGGAGTTCAGAAGAACCGCCGAGAACACGGTATCCAGCCCCTCTGCAATCGCCAGATCGAGCATGAAATCGAGCGGATCAACGCCGGCCTCGCCCGCCAGTTCAGCAATGCTGCGGTGCTCAAAATGTCGGTGGCTCGCACGCTGGGTTTCGACCACCTGAACCTTGTCCCACTCGCCGTTGAACAGCCGAAAGACCGCAGGTTGGGCAAGCTCGGCGCGAATCGCATTGCGCCGCTCAGGTGACTTCAACGCCCGAACAAACGCCGCACCCTTCAAGGGCAACAGCGGCTGCCAGGACTGAAGCCCTTCGACCGGATAGGGCGAGTGCAGCGTGAAATCGTTGGTAAGCGGACAGGCGGACACGGCACCCACCATCCGACGGCCACGGCCGCGCGCCGCTTCAATCGCGTCGAGGTCTGCGAACACTGCGCCCGGGTTGGTGCTGTTGTGCAGCAGCGCGGCAACAATCACGGGCCCACCGCTTTGCGCCGCCAGATCTTCCAGAAAATCGATTCGCGTGTGGCCGCCCTTGGTCAGCATGAACACGGATCCGGGCGCGTCGGAGAGCGATGCGACCAGTTCGCGCAATTCGCCATCATCGGCCAGGCGCGAGGGCATGGGTACTCCTGCTTCACCGTTATGCGCCGGCGAGGTGGAGGTGGCGAATCCGATCGCACCCGCGCGCAGACCCTCCGCGAGCAGGCTTCGCATCCGCGCAATTTCGGCTGGTGTGGCGGGTCGACGCGAGGCGTCGTCACCCATGACGAAGGTTCTAAGGGACGAATGCCCGACGAATGCTGCGACATTCGGGACGGTTCCGCGGCGCTCAATCAACGCAAGGTAGTCGGGCACGGATTCAAACTGCCAATCAATGCCCGCCCGCAGCACCTCCAGGGACATGCCCTCCACCTGAGTGAGGTTGCGCATGATGCGGTCGCGGTCACCGGGACGGCATGGGGCAATCGTGAAGCCACAGTTGCCGATCACGGCCGTGGTCACGCCCAGTTGGGGCGACGGCGAGCACCAGGGATCCCAGGTGACCTGCGCGTCGTAATGCGTATGGTTATCGATGATGCCGGGCATCAGTGCGAGCCCGTCGGCGTCCACCGTTTCGCGCGCGGCAAGCTTCGCACCAGGGGCCTCAATCGCAGCGATGCGTCCGCTGGATACCGTCACATCGGCCTTTTGAGGCTCTGCGCCACTACCATCCACCAACAACGCGCCACGGATCACTAGATCGTGCATCAGGGGTCTCCGCTACGAGGCTTTGCGTTATCGCTTCAACGCGAAATCAGGCGAGCCAGTGCGGCGCCCAGCGCCGTTGGCTCGGAAGCGGCTGCCGACGGTCTTCCTGTACCGCCTGAAGACGGGCGCGAAGGATTGCTGCCTGGCGATGCAGGCGGGCGCCCGGCCCCGGACGTCGCGGGCTTGGACGGGCCGCCGGACGAAGCACGCTCATCACCCGACCGCGAGGCCAGCGTTGGCTTACTCTTCATTGACAGTGCAATGCGTTTGCGCGCGGCGTCCACCTCAACCACGGTGACGCTGACAACCTGCCCCGCTTTAACCGCTTCGCGCGGGTCCCGTACGAATCGATCGGACAACTGCGACACATGCACCAACCCGTCCTGATGAACACCGATATCAACGAACGCGCCGAAATTCGCCACGTTTGTGACAACCCCCTGCAGCCGCATGCCGGGCTTCAGGTCGGCGATCGATTCAACACCCTCCTTGAAATTGGCCGTCACGAACTCGCCACGCGGGTCTCGGCCCGGCTTTTCAAGCTCCGCCAGAATGTCACGCACAGTTGGTTCACCAAAGCGATGATCGGTGAACTCTGAGGGCGTGACCCGACGCAGCAGATCGCGCTGACCGATCACCTCGCGTGCCGACCGGGCAAGTCTGGCCAGAATGCGTTCGACGACCGGGTAGGCCTCAGGATGAACCGCCGACCCGTCCAAAGGATTGTCACCATCGCGAATTCTGAGAAAGCCTGCGGCCTGCTCGAAGGCCCGCTCACCCAGCCATGGCACTTCTTTCAACGCCTCTCGGTTCGCGAAGGGGCCCTTGGTATTGCGCTGATCGACGATGCGCTGCGCCACATTTGCCGTGAGACCCGAGACGCGAGACAGCAGCGGGACCGAGGCCGTATTGAGATCAACGCCCACCGAGTTCACGCAATCTTCAACCACGGAGTCAAGCGCTCTTGCCAGCGCACGCTGATTCACATCGTGCTGGTACTGGCCGACACCAATCGATTTCGGATCGATCTTGACCAGCTCGGCAAGCGGGTCTTGAAGACGACGTGCAATCGACACCGCACCCCGCAGCGTCACATCCAGGTCCGGCATTTCACGGGCGGCAAGCTCGCTGGCCGAATAGACCGAGGCACCCGCCTCGCTCACCATCACTTTGCGCAGCCTCAACTCGGGGCATTGGCGCAGAAGATCAGCCGCCAGGCGATCGGTCTCGCGCGAGGCGGTGCCGTTACCGATCGCGACCAGCTCACACCGGTGGCGCGACGCCAGCGCAGCAAGCACCGCAAGCGAACCCTCCCAATCGCGTCGGGGCTCATGCGGATAAATGGTGGTGGTATCGACCACCTGACCCGTTGCATCAACAACCGCCACCTTCACGCCGGTACGAAGGCCGGGATCAAGCCCAATTACCGAGCGCGCGCCAGCAGGCGCGGCCAGCAGCAGGTCCTTGAGATTGGCGCCAAACACCCGGATAGCCTCGCCTTCCGCGGCCTCGCGAATTCGACCAAACAGGCTGGTTTCGAAGTGGGGTAACAGCTTGACCCGCCAGCACCAGCGCAGCACCTCGGCCAACCAGCCGTCGGCGGCACGCATGCCGCCGATCGCCGCAGCCAACCCGGTCAGGCCGGCCAGCCGGACAACCGCAGGATGCGGTGTCAGCGATTCCAGCGCTGGTTCAAGCCCCAGCCGCAGCGACAGTACGCCCTGCTGTCTGCCTCGAAACAGCGCGAGCGCCCGATGCGACGGCACGGCCGCGATCGGTTCGGCGTGGTCGAAGTAGTCGCGGAAATTCTCGCCCTCAGTACGCTTGTCCTCGAACACTTTTGACGCGAGCCAGCCTCGCTCCCACAGCCAGTCCTGCAAGGTGCCGAGCACTTCGGGTCGCTCCGCAAACCGCTCCGACAGGATGTCCCTGGCTCCTTCCAGCGCCGCCTTGATATCGGCCACGCCGTGCTCGCCCGCGGCATCCGGCGGTCGGATGAAGCGCTGGGCCTCCTCGGCGGGGACCCGTTCAGGTTCGGCCAACAGCAGATCGGCGAGCGGCTCAAGCCCACATTCGCGAGCGATGTCCGCCCGCGTTCGCCGTTTCGGTCGATAGGGAAGGTACAGGTCTTCCAGGCGGCTGCGGGTCTCAGCGGTATCGATCAGCGCAGCCAGCTCCGGGGTCAGCCGCCCCTGCGACGAAATGCTCTCCAGAACGGTGGCGCGCCGCTCCTCGAGCTCACGCAGCGCCCCGAGACGCTCTTCCAGCGTGCGCAGCTGCCCGTCATCGAGGCCGCCGGTGACCTCTTTACGGTATCGCGCGATGAATGGCACCGTAGCGCCCTCGTCCAGTAGCGCCACGGCGGCATCAACCTGGACCGGTTTCGCAGAAATTTCATTGCAAAGCGTGCGCAGAATGCGTGCCTGCGCGGCATCGGAAAGCGTGGATGACATCAGGGATCGTGCGTGAGAAGCGTTTAAGGGGAGCGGGCGCGATTGTGCCACGCCATCAAGCCGCTCAACTCGCCGACTTCAGCGCCGGTACGAGTACGCGCCATATTCGAATTGCAGCCGGCCCGAGCAGCACGGTAAACATGGCAGGAAAGATGCAGAACACCAGCGGCAGCATCAGTTTTACTGGAACTTTGGCCGCGGCCTCCTGAGCGCGGAGTCGACGCGTGGTTCGAAGCGCATCGGCCTGTACCCGCAGCGCGTCACCGATGCTGGTGCCAAATCGATCGGCCTGGGTCAACATTGCGGAAAATCCAGTGATTTCATCGAGCCCGATTCGCTCGGACAGGCGTTGCAGCGCGCGCTCTCGCGTCGACCCGGCCCTGACGTCCGCGCAGACCAGCTCCAGTTCATCAGAAAGCGCAGGACATCGCAGCCGAATTTCAGTCGCGACACGCTGGATCGCAAGATCAAGCCCCAGCCCCGACTCGACGTAGACCAGCATCAGGTCGAGCGCGTCGGGAAAGGCTTCGAAGATTGCACGCTGCCAGCCCCAATCCATCCCCGCGAATAAGGCAGCAGCAGCAGACCCAAGGCGACGCCAGCGCCGAGGTTGCCGCCACCGGCGGTCACTGCGGCGATCACCACCACCGCCAGCAGGCCTGCAATCAGGCCGTACTCGATCGCCGTGACGCCGGACTCGTCCTGCCAGAATTTTTTGAGTGCTGTTGACATCTGTCGCTCTCCGTCTCGTTGAGTGATGCCGTTTCGCGAATGCGACACGGCGACGAAACCCCGTGATCGTTGACCTGCGGGGCTTCGTATCGACGCGCACCGCGGCGCGCACCGACACGAGAGGCAAGATTAAAAAAGCGACAGCGGGGACCGCAATTGGCGATCCGAGCGGGACTTGCCGAGAAGCAAGCCCGCGGGCGCGTTAGCGCAAGGTCCTTACACTGCGACCCAGGATCGCATCAGTGAACGAGGCGAGCGAAGCGAAATTCGCCGTTCATGAAGTCGACCGGAACCTCATCTTTGGGTCCGAAGCGCCCTTCGAGAACCAATCGTGCGACCGGGTTCTCGATGTGCTGCTGGATTGCGCGCTTCAAAGGTCGTGCGCCATACAGCGGATCAAAGCCCACCTTGGCAACTTCATCAAGCGCAGCGTCTGTGACCGACAGCGTCATCTCGCGCTCAGCCAGGCGCTTCTCAAGACGGGCAAGCTGAATGCGCGCGATGTTTCGAATATGGTCGCGACCCAGCGCATGAAACACCACGAGCTCATCGATCCGGTTGATGAATTCAGGACGGAAATGCTTGCGTACTTCGCCCATCACGGCCTCTTTAATGAGGTCGGGATCCTGACCTGCGAGTCGTTGAATATCATGTGAACCCAAATTGGAGGTCATCACGATGACGGTGTTCCGGAAGTCCACCGTACGCCCCTGGCCATCGGTCATGCGCCCATCATCGAGTGCCTGGAGCAGCACGTTGAAGACATCCGGATGGGCTTTCTCTACCTCGTCAAGCAGAATGACGCTATAGGGTTTGCGTCGCACCGCCTCGGTCAGGTGGCCGCCCTCTTCATACCCGACATAGCCCGGTGGCGCGCCAATCAGACGCGCAACCGAGTGCTTCTCCATGAACTCGCTCATGTCGATGCGAATCATGTGCTCCTCGGTGTCAAACAGGAATTCAGCAAGGGCCTTGCAAAGCTCTGTCTTGCCAACGCCGGTTGGACCGAGGAACAGAAATGATCCGTAGGGACGATTGGGATCGGACAGCCCCGCGCGCGAACGACGGATCGCATCCGATACCAATGTGACCGCTTCGTCCTGGCCTACCAGGCGCTTGTGCAGGAAGTCTTCCATCTTGAGCAGCTTGTCGCGTTCGCCCTGCATCATCTTGGATACCGGGATACCGGTTGCGCGAGACACCACCTCGGCGATTTCCTCGGCGCCGACCTGCGTGCGCAGCAGACGCGGACGGGCAGAATCGCCCTGAGCGCGGCCAGCTTCGGCATCAGCCGCCGACTTCAGACGCCCCTCGAGTTCAGGCAGGCGCCCGTACTGGATCTCGGCGAGCCTGTCGAACTGCCCCTTGCGTTGCAGTTCGGCCATTTCGAGTTTCAGACGATCGATTTCAGCCTTGATCTGCGCGCTGCCCTGAAGCGCAGCCTTTTCCGCGCGCAGCACCTCTTCCAGGTCGCTGTACTCTTTTCCGAGCTTGCGGATTTCCTGCTCGATCAGGTCAAGCCGTTTCTTCGATGCGTCGTCCTTCTCGCGCTTGACGGCCTCGCGTTCGATTTTCAGCTGGATGATTCGGCGATCAAGCCGATCCATGCTCTCGGGCTTCGAGTCGATCTCCATCTTGATGCGGGCAGCAGCCTCATCGATCAGGTCGATCGCCTTGTCGGGCAGGAACCGATCGGTGATGTATCGGTTCGAGAGCTCCGCGGCAGCCACGATGGCGGGGTCGGTAATGTCAACGCCGTGGTGAAGTTCATAGCGCTCCTGAAGCCCGCGCAGAATCGCAATGGTGGCCTCGACGCTGGGTTCACCCACCAGTACCTTCTGAAAACGACGTTCAAGCGCCGCGTCTTTTTCGATGTACTTACGATACTCATCGAGCGTGGTGGCGCCAATGCAGTGCAGCTCACCCCGCGACAGCGCAGGTTTCAGCATGTTGCCCGCATCCATGGCGCCTTCGGCCTTGCCCGCGCCGACCATCGTATGAATTTCATCGATGAACAGGATGATGCGACCTTCGTCAGCGGCCACCTCTTTGAGCACCGCTTTCAGACGCTCTTCGAATTCGCCTCGAAACTTGGCACCCGCCAGCAGGCCTGCCATATCGAGCACCAGCACACGCTTGTCGCGAAGCGAATCGGGTACTTCGCCATTGACGATTCGCTGAGCCAGGCCCTCCACAATGGCGGTTTTGCCAACGCCGGGCTCGCCAATGAGCACCGGGTTGTTTTTGGTACGTCGCTGCAGAATCTGAATGGCACGACGGATTTCATCATCGCGGCCGATAACAGGGTCGAGTTTGCCCTGGCGCGCACGCTCGGTCAGATCGATGGTGTATTTTTTCAGCGCCTCGCGCTGGCCCTCGGCCTCAGAACTTGCCACCTTGGCACCGCCCCGCACCGCTTCGATTGCGGCCTCGAGTGGTTTACGCGACAGACCTGTCTCGCGTACCACGCGCCCCGCCTCACCCTTGTCGTCGCTGAGCGCCAGCAGGAACATTTCAGTGGCGACAAACTGGTCGCCACGCTTCATCGACTCTTTCTCGGCCAGGTTGAGCAGATTGATCAGCTCGCGCCCCACCTGGACCTCACCCCCGGTACCCGACACCTGAGGCAATCGCTTGATTGCGCTTTCGGCGGCCGACTTGAGCGCGGCTATTCGAACTCCCGCGCGTTCCAGCAGCGCGCGTCCCGACCCATCAGGCTGGGATACCAGCGCCACCAGCAGATGGAGCGGATCGATGTACTGATTGTCGTTGGCCAGCGCGAGGCTCTGTGCTTCGCCGAGCGCCTGCTGGAGTTGCGTGGTGAGCTTGTCGATGCGCATGTCGGAGTATCCTTTGAGCCGTGCCAGGTTGCGCGGCAAAGCGCCGCTACCGAGCGATGTCTGCACTGACGTGCGGGCCATTCCCGCGGATTTCAAGCCCTTCGGAGCCCTGCCGATGACCGTTCAATTGTTCGAACCCCTCTCCCTGCGATCGCTTCGCCTGCCAAACCGGGTCGTGATCGCACCCATGTGCCAATACTCGGCGATCGACGGGCGCGCCCAGGCGTGGCATACCGCTCATCTGGGTCAACTTGCACTGAGCGGCGCCGGACTGCTCATTCTGGAAGCCACCGCGGTTGAGCCACGCGGCCGCATCACGCCCGGCTGCCTGGGTCTGTATGACGATGCGTGCGAGTCGGCACTTGAGGGCGTCCTGAAAGTCATTCGCAGTGTGGCGCCAATTCCTTTGGCCATTCAGCTGAGCCATGCGGGCCGAAAGGCATCCAGCGGCCGGCCATGGGAGGGCGGCGCGCTGATTCCCGCCGATCAGGGCGGCTGGAAGCCCATCGCACCCAGTGCGGTGCCGCTCAGGGAAAGCGAAGCCGCACCCGACGCCCTCTCGCGCGAGGATCTTGATCGACTGCGGGATCAGTTCGTTGCAGCGGCGTCCCGGGCTGACCGGTTGGGCTTTGATGTTGTCGAAGTCCACGCAGCTCACGGTTACCTGCTGCACCAGTTCCT
>Ga0169931_10001255_pt1 | contig 42004 bp, 59 predicted proteins | sample Kivu_15m_20L_FD_129675 | JGI IMG/M metagenome (GOLD analysis project Ga0169931, IMG submission 129675) | Freshwater microbial communities from Lake Kivu, Western Province, Rwanda to study Microbial Dark Matter (Phase II) - Kivu_15m_20L... | ecosystem: Environmental > Aquatic > Freshwater > Lake... | reverse complement strand
CTCCACACACAGTCGCTCGGGAATATTCTTAATGTTGATCATAGATCTTGTTCTTTTTGGATTCTGGGGACTCGTAGTGTGGGGTATCCAAATGATATGGATACCTTTTTTCGCGGCGGGAGTAATAAATGGTCTATGCCACTGGTGGGGATATCGCAACATCAAGAACGGAGACAGCAGCCGTAACTTATGGCCTTGGGCCGTCTGGATCGGCGGGGAGGAACTTCATGCCAATCACCACGACAATGGCACAGCCGCCAAGTTCAGCCAAAAGCCTTGGGAATTTGACATAGGTTGGATGTATATCTCTGTCTTAAAATATCTAGGTTTGGCTAAGCTGCGCAACCAAGACCGTTGATTTTTTTGAAACTCTAGTATAAAATACTAGAGTTATCAAGGAGAACCACATGAGTAGCCGTACCTACGGACCAGAAGAAAAAGCCAAGCTAGAAAGATTAGTCAACGAAGGCGTACAGATCCGCTACGAGATCGAAAGCCTGCAGGAAGGTCTAAAAGAAACAGTACAAGCAGTGGCCAAAGAGCTAGATATCAAACCGGCATTGATCAACAAAGCGATCTCTATCGCACACAAGGGCAACTGGAACGATGTCTATTCAGAATTTGATGATCTAGAAACATTGATCACTACGGTTGGCAAAGACAAATAATGCATCAAATCACAGATGTCGCCGTAGACATCTATCGGTGGGCGGAGAGAGATTACCATGAATGGCCGTTTAGGTTTCTGGTTGAAGTCATCGCTTGGGCTATTAGCATTGGCTGTAGCATTACCATGGCTCTTACCGTTCCTACCCCACCCTTACTCATATTATATCCTATATGGATCCTTGGCTGTGCAATGTATGCTTGGGCTGCTTATACTCGTGGTAGTTTTGGTATGCTTGCCAATTATCTACTTCTTGTCACGATCGACTCGGTAGGACTAGTGAGGATGATAAGTAATATTGTCTAAGGTCAGCTGGGCCATAATCCGCATCATTGGTATTTGTGAGCCATAAATCACATAGGAGAAAAATGAGTTACGTCGACGCATTATTCGATCGAGATAATGATATTATCAAGATCGTCGAAAGAAATGATCAAAGCCAACGGCTATTCAAAGAATATCCGGTACGGTATACGTTTTATTATCCAGATCCTCGCGGAAAATTCACTAGCATATATGGTGACCCGTTAACTAGGGTAGTCTGTAAAAATTCCAAAGATTTTCGCAAAGAATTAGCAATTAACAGCGGAAAAGAATTCTATGAATCAGACATCAATCCTATATTTGTTACTCTCAGTGAAAATTATCTAAATCAAGAAGCACCAAATCTAAACATCTGTTTCTTTGACATCGAAGTTGCTTTCGATCCAGAACGAGGTTATGCTGATCCCAGCGACCCATTCATGCCTATAACTGCTATCAGTGTCCATCTTAAATGGTTAGATAGGTTGATAACACTGGCATTACCTCCCAAATCGTTGTCCTTTAACCAAGCCAACGAATTGATCAGCGACATTTCAAACTGTTATCTATTCGAAAATGAATCAGACATGCTAGAGACTTTTCTAGAATTGATACAGGATTCTGATATTATCAGCGGTTGGAACAGCGAGGGCTACGACATCCCTTACACAGTCAACCGTGTTACCCGTGTGCTCAGCAAAGAAGACACCCGCAGATTTTGTTTATGGGACCAGTTTCCTAAAAAGCGAGAATTTGAAAAATATGGTAGGCAGATGGAAACCTACGATCTCGTAGGCAGAGTACACCTAGACAGTTTAGAACTCTATAGGAAATATACCTATGAAGAGCGGCACACTTATAGACTGGATGCCATCGGAGAAGCAGAAATTGGTGAGAATAAAACAGTATATGAAGGCACACTAGATCAGTTATACAACAACGATTTCCATAGATTTATCGAGTATAATAGACAAGACGTAGCACTGTTAAATAAATTAGATGATAAATTAAAATTCATCGATCTCGCAAACAAACTAGCACACGAATGTACGGTGTTGCTACAGACTACCATGGGCGCTGTGGCTGTAACTGAACAAGCTATCATCAACGAAGCACATCGACGAGGATTCCAAGTTCCAAATAGACCTAAGTTATCTGAAGACGAGGACACACAGGCTGCAGGTGCTTATGTCGCTTATCCCAAAGAAGGACTACAAGACTGGGTCGGTTCGTTAGATATTAATTCGCTGTACCCCTCGGCGATTCGTGCTTTGAACATGGGTCCAGAAACGATCGTGGGACAATTAAGGTCGGTCTATACACAGGCGCACATACACGAACAGATGTCTCTTAAAAAGAAATCATTTGCTGCCTCCTGGGAAGGGTTGTTTGGTAGCTTCGAATATACCGCAGTGATGGAGCAACGTAAAGATACTGAAATCACCATTGATTGGGAGGATGGCGAAACTACTATACACAGCGCTGCAGAGATTTATAAATTAATCTTCGATAGCAACCAACCATGGATGCTGTCAGCTAATGGAACTATCTTCACCTATGAAAAAGAAGGTATTATACCCGGTCTATTAAAACGCTGGTACGCTGAACGTAAAGAGATGCAGGCTAAATTGAAAGAATGTATTCAAGCAGGTAATAAAATAGAAGAAGAATACTGGGACAAACGTCAGTTAGTCAAAAAGATTAACCTAAATAGTCTATATGGTGCCATCCTTAATCCCGGTTGTAGATTTTTCGATAAGCGTATTGGTCAGTCAACCACCTTAACTGGACGGCAACTGGCCAAACACATGGCTGCCAAGGTCAATGAAATCATTACCGGAGAATATAATCACGTAGGTCGTGCTATCATTTACGGTGATACAGACAGTTGTTATTTTTCTGCTTATACTACCTTAAAGAAAGACATCGATACCGGGGTCATACCGTGGACCAAAGAAAACATCATATCGCTCTATGACAAAATCGCAGAAGAAGTAAACGGAACTTTTGTTAAATTCATGCAAGATGCATTCCACTGCCCTCCCACTAGAGGTGATGTTATAAAAGCCGGTAGAGAAATCGTGGGTTCCAAGGCACTGTTCATTACTAAGAAAAGATATGCTGTGCTAGTCTATGATAAAGAAGGCAAGCGACAAGATACAGATGGAAAACCTGGAAAGATCAAAGCTATGGGGTTAGATCTTAAACGCAGCGATACTCCGGCATTTATCCAAGATTTTCTAAGCGATATATTAGAAAAAGTACTCACCGGCTCTACCGAAGAAAAAGTTTTAGATTTCATAACGAAATTTCGCACCGAATTTAAGAGCAGACCAGGCTGGGAAAAAGGTAGTCCAAAACGTGCTAACAATATCACAGATTATGAAGCTAAAGAAAAGAAACAAGGTAAGGCCAATATGCCTGGGCATGTAAGAGCATCAATCAATTGGAATACCTTGCGCCGTATGAACAGCGACAAATATAGTATACAGATCGTAGACGGAGCTAAGGTCATCGTCTGCAAGTTGAAATCCAATCCCATAGGATTCACTTCGGTGGCTTATCCCGTAGATGAACTGCGATTGCCAAAATGGTTTATGGAACTTCCGTTCGATGATGCTGAAATGGAAAATACCATTATCGATAATAAACTAGAGAATCTCATCGGTGTATTGGGTTGGGATATTTCTCGCACGGAAGAAAAAAACACATTTAACAGCTTATTTGAATTTTAATTTGACTTTTGAAAAAAACCTAAGTATAATCATATCAAGGAGAAAAAAAAATGATTAAAGATGTACTAACAGATATTGTAGCTCATACACATAGTCTCGGTTTTTTACCGTTAGTAAAAATAACCGGAGACACAGATTCTACTATAATCGAATCGATGGCTGAAGATCGTTCTGTGGTAGTTTCGGCTGCCACCCATTCGCCAGTATCGGATTTTCAAGGCACGTTTGGTATGCCTAATCTAGATAAATTAAATCTACATCTAAAAAATCCCGAATACAAAGAAAATGCCAAAATTGAAGTAATCAAAACAGAAAAAAATGGTGTTCAAATTCCTACTAGTCTTCATTTTGAAAATCAAGCAGAGGACTTCCAAAACGACTATCGGTTTATGAGTGCAGAGATCATCAACGAAAAATTGAAAAGCGTTAAGTTCAAAGGTGCTAGTTGGGAAGTATCTTTTGAACCCAGTGTAGCAGCCATTCAGAGATTGAAATTGCAGGCAGCGGCACACAGCGAAGAAACTGTGTTCCAAGTAAAAACCGAAGATGGCAATCTAGTTTTCTTCTTTGGTGATGCTAGCACGCACGCTGGGAGCTTCGTTTTCCAACCAAACATTAAGTCTAAACTGAAACATACTTGGTCATGGCCGGTAAGTCAAATACAGAGCATTTTAAATCTCGATGGAAATATAACTATGAAGATCTCAGATGCTGGTGCTATGCAGATTATCGTTGATAGTGGAATAACTGTCTACGAATATATATTACCTGCGCAGAGCAAATAACATGGGTTTCAGAGATGAATAACAATCTAACCGCTACACAGAACGACTACGCGGTATTCCTGCCTGCGACCAGTGGATTTTATGCTACCTTCATAGGCAAGCAAAGATACAGCAATTATGTCGATCCTGCTCGTATCCCGCAGTCGTTTACTAATGGCATAGAAAGTTTAAACTATCTCGATCCCAATGCGTCATTTTATTATAAGTGGTGTCTGTACAGCGCCGGTCATGCTAATCTCGATTTGAATAAACAAGACGAAGGCGAGGATATGTTTCGAAAAAGAAACAGGAATGACAGCTGGGTCCTAGGAGATTCGGGCGGATTTCAGATCGGTAAAGGCGTCTGGGAAGCTGACTGGAAAGATCCGAATTGTCCCAAGGCCGCTAAAAAACGTAAACAAGTCTTAGATTGGATGGATGCTCTCATGGACTACGGCATGATTCTTGATATTCCGGCTTGGGTGGCTCGTAGCCCTGCCGGACAAAAAGCCACAGGTATTACTTCGTATGCTGAGGCGGTACAGGGCACATACATCAACAATGATTATTTTATAAACAATAGAAATGGAAATTGTAAATTCCTAAATGTGCTGCAAGGCGAAAATCATGCCGATGCCGATGACTGGTATGATCGAATGAAAAAATACTGCGATCACAAACAATATTCTAACCACTTTAATGGTTGGGCTATGGGTGGACAGAACATGTGCGACATTCATTTAGTATTAAAGAGATTGGTGTCTTTGAGATTTGATGGCCTCTTAGAAAAAGGACTGCATGATTGGATGCATTTTCTCGGAACCAGTAAATTAGAGTGGGCTGTGTTATTAACAGATGTACAACGTGCCGTGAGAAAATATCATAATGAAAACTTTACCATATCTTTTGACTGCGCCTCACCGTTTCTCGCAACAGCTAACGGGCAAATCTATATCCAAACTGAGACCCAAGACAGGACGAAATGGGTCTACAGGATGGTGCCGTCTGCTGATGACAAAAAATATTCCACAGATTCGAGACTATTCAAAGACGCTGTGATACAAGATGGTATCTTTGCTAATTTCGAATCTAGTCCTTTGATAGATCAAGTAGAAATAAAAGATATATGTATCTATGGACCTAATGATGTAAACAAGCTTGGTAAGATAGGTAAGACTTCGTGGGACAGTTTTAGCTATGCGATCATGATGGGCCACAATGTTTGGATGCACGTCAATGCCGTGCAAGAAGCTAATCGTAGATACGATAGTGGTAGTATACCAGAAATGTTGGTGCAAGAAAATTTCGAAAGGCTATATTTCAAAGACATAGTCGAAGCGATTTTCGCCACATCGGACAGAGGAACAGCAGATCAAATCGTCGAAGAATACAGCAAATATTGGATGGGCATCATCGGAACTAGAGGTGCTACTGGAAAGAAAACATTAAATGCACATACCAAAGCCAATGAATTTGGATTACCATCTGTGGATTTTTCTAATCTAAAGGCGGTCAAAGTGCCGGAGCCAAAAACTAATAACTTTACCAATTTGTTTGACGAATAGGTCGTTTGATTGTATAATGACTGCTCATCCACTTATCTTAATAAACACAGACAATATGACATTACCAGACGAACGATATCGTGCCCTTATATGGGCTGAACGATTTCTACAAGAACTATTAGATCCCTCAGTTACTCCTAGGATTCCTAAGATCGTTAGGCAGCGTGCTCGATCCGTACTCCGACACTATCCCGGTGAATATTATCTTAGAGAACTCGCTAGAAAATCTCCAGATATTATCGCCGAAGAAATGGAACCTGTGACTAGATTTATGAAACGGTATGAACAATCTAAGGAAGAAAAAAATGCAACGTGATTACGACGATGGTCAAAAAGATGATGTAGATTTTTTCTGGGGCAAAGAAGTAGAACACACTCCCGCTTTTGGCATGCACACACTGTTTGTAGTGGGGGTGAAAAATCCGGATGAGATCTTAGATAAAATGGCGGGAACTACCTATGAGACCCGTCATATTTTCTTCGGTGCTAATCATAGTTTCAATCCTCGATATAACGACCACGCTGAATGGAAACTCTGGGAAGATATGATCACTTTTTTCCTCGAACGAGGTAACTGGTGTAGTTTAGATATTCCCCTAAGTGTTGTAGAAGAATTTAACGACGGCGGACTAAATGAGTACGAGAGATTCATTCCACAAATCCGTGTTCCGATTCCTTATATCAAACTTTGGAATTACAACACCATGATAAAAATCGATGATCGAGATTTCCGTGCCACTAATCCCGGTGTTTGGTCTCATAGTCTTCATAAACTCCAAGACCGAGACTGTTTTACCAGTTGGGATTGCTATAAAAATGACAAGGTACTATAATGATCATAAAACAAGACATTCGACCTAGAACCGAAACGTTTATCAAAATACGTACAGAATTTGAAGGATTCCACTTCTATCCCGACGCTGGAGAGATTGATCCTCGTATCAAGTTTTTGGAAAACGAGCATCGCCATATGTTTAAGATAGAGGTCAAGATTGGTGTCACTCATCTCGATCGCGAACTGGAATTCTTCTTGGTCAAATGGGCATTGCAAGACTATCTAAAAGATGGTAAAATGCATCACAAGAGCTGCGAGATGATCGCAACAGATATCTTGGAAGAACATCTCAAACCCAACTACGGTGAGAGATATTACGAAATCGTTGTCTCGGAGGACGGGGAATCCGATGGCATCATTGAATATTTCCCCGGTTGATTTTAAACAAGGAAAACTAAATGGCAAACCCTACATGGCTTAATAAATATCTTACTATGAAGCCCGATGTGGTTAAAGTGTTTGACGACCTCGATGTATATCTAGATTTCTGTCGATTCGAGCTCAGAGATTTCAATCCATCTCATTTATACGACAAGACTAACGAAAATTACAAAGCGTTTCTAAATTCTCAGAGACCGCAACGACCATGGCAAGATCGAAAGCCAAGGAATAACGGATTTAAACGTGACCAAAATTTTTCTCGTTGATCTAGAAGCCGTAGAAACAAGATATACAGGTGAGTGGAAAACCCACTTGCCTGCGTTATTGAAAAAGAGAGGTTTTGATGTTCAAGTTATTGCTGGCCCTGAAGATATTCCTCGTGCCACTACTCCTGGCGCCTTTCTCAATTTTGGTGGTACTAATATCTATAAGTCTAGTCAAGTTGAACAGATTGGTCGATTATTTTGCTATGGACGCATTTCAGCTGGCGACCATTTTATTTTTACTGATGCTTGGCACCCAGGCATTATAAATCTAAAGTATATGAGTGAACTGTTACAGATTCCTGTGACCATTCACGCATTATGGCATGCTGGCAGCTATGATCCTCAAGATTTCTTAGGTCGATTAATTGGAGATACTCCGTGGGTCAGGCATGCTGAAAAATCATTCTTTCATGCTATCGACTACAACTACTTTGCCACAGATTTTCATATCAAAATGTTTGATAGTAATCTATTAAACGATGGTTTGATGGAAAATCCCTGGCGATACGAAGATATGCAGGATTATCTCGCAAATAAAAAAATTGTGCGCACAGGTTGGCCTATGGAGTATATGGAGGACATATTAACTTCATATAAAGGAATGAGGAAACGTAATCTTATATTATTCCCTCATCGCATCGCTCCAGAAAAACAAGTAGATATTTTCAGAGATCTAAAAGAACATCTACCACAATACGAATTCGTAGTCTGTCAGGATCAACAACTAACAAAAAATGAATATCATAATCTGCTAGGAGAAGCAAAGGTAGTCTTTAGTGCCAATTTACAAGAAACACTAGGCATCTCTTGCTACGAAGGTTCGATAGTGGATGCTATCCCTATGGTGCCGGATAGACTTAGTTACACAGAAATGTATTATGATACATTCAAATACCCATCAGAATGGACTGAAAATTATGACCGATATCAAGAAAATCGACAGCAGCTCTGCTACAGAATCATGCAATACATGGACAACTATGAACGATTCGTACCTACTATCAGGAAACAATCAAGAGATCTCTCCGAACAATTTTTCAGCGCAGGAAATCTTTACAGTAAATTCCAATGATGTAATTACAATTAATTTAGACCCGAGCGTATTAAATAACCTCAGTTCTATCACAAGCTATACTACCTCAGATCAATATGTTATCAGCGACACATCGTTGAATACCAATTGGACTTTTTTAGAGGAAATACCATTCGTCGATGCATTCCCAGCATGGAGTGATTTTTCTGCTATGAAGACTGCTTATCCTTCTTTAGACAAAGCGTTTGAAAATCTAAAACAGATTTATGACCTTTGCAAAGACGATTGGAAAACTCTTAAAGATGAATCTAAATAAACTTTTTGACGATCAAATAAATCAAGGAGCATCGATGTTGTATTTCGTGCTTAAAGAAGGAGAATTTGAATGTCTTCAGCGATATAAGATAGAAGAGAAATCGTCAGTGATTGATCTATTAAAAAACTGCAAATATCTCGATACTAAAATCGGGATTCCCAGATTTGAAAAAAAGGCTAAAAAGAATGCTTCTAACACTGCTTGAAAAAATTGGAAGAAAAAGAATGATCATGGATAGAGTCAGCCAAGAACCCTATCTAGAAAGATATTATCTTTTCTTAAAAGATAGAAAACGATTTCCGTTTAATATATTTTTACATAAATTTCTAAAAGGCGATCCCGATGATGTACATGATCATCCGTGGCCTTATGCTACATTAATTTTAAAGGGCGGCTATTATGAATGGATTCCAAACTTTGATGGACAAGGTATTAAGATCGGTGAAACACGACATTGGCGTGGGCCAGGACATTTCCGTGTCTGCAGATCTATCAGCTATCACCGCATCGAACTCAGAGATGATGTGACTTGTTGGACCTTGTTTATGCCGGGGCCATACCGACGCGAATGGGGGTTTTTAGTCAACAACCAATGGATACACAATGAGCAATACCTACAAGATCGCAGACAGCACTCTGTCTAGCACGATTCCAATCGGCAATGGCGGCAACTATGCCATCCATAATTCGCCAAAATGGGGGCTCGGAATTAATGGCATCTGCCCCAATACTACTCTGCAGGTAGACAGGAGGATAGTTATCAACGAAAGAGATCTCGAGGAAAGGTTGTCTACGATCGAAAAAATATTGCAGATACCCGAAAGAGATGTTAAACTAGAAAAAAAATATCCCAGGTTAAAAAGTCTCTATGATGTCTATATCAAAGAGCTTTCTAAAGCGAGGATGTGGGAAACACTAAAAGGAGAATAAAATTGAAAGAATTTATAGTTAAAGAAAACGAAAGTTTTCGTCTACGTGTGACTAACAGGGAATGTTTGGCTCCAAAAGGTTTATATAATTTCGAATTCATCAATGAACAATTAAAAGACGGTGAAATAACTATGACGTCAACATATAATTTTTCCTTAAATCAAAGTGACATCGATAGATTGATAAAAGGTTTATCTTTATGAAAAAAGTCTATGTGAGCTGGAATGATGTCCAACGACAGGTACAAGAATTAATTCGACAGATGTGGAAGGATCGTTGGACTCCTGACTATATAGTAGGCATAACTAGAGGTGGTTTGACTCCGGCCAATCTAATTAGTCAATATCTAGATTGTCCTATGGAGGCATTAAAGGTCAGTCTTCGAGATGGTGGAGAACAAGAAAGCAATCTATGGATGGCTGCAGATGCCTTCGAAGGTAAAAAGATACTCATAGTAGATGACATCAACGATAGCGGTGCTACACTGACTTGGATCAAAAACGATTGGCCCAGTGGCCATTTCCCTAACGATAGTAGATGGTCAACCATCTGGGGGGATACCGTGCGAGTTGCTGCTTTGTACGACAATGAGGCCAGTGACAGCCCACTTGAAGTAAACTATGCCGCAGAAAGCATCAATAAGATGGAAGATCCTTGTTGGATCGTCTTTCCCTGGGAAGAGTGGTGGAGGAAGTGGGATCCTACCGAGGAGCATCGATAATGTCTAAAGATTTATTAAAAATAATACCAACTGAACCACATGATAAAACTGATTCGACGAATGCTCCGTGGTCTGATTTAGAACGAGAAGATTTTCATGTTGCAGTTTATCGAGATAAGTATCCGGTAACCGAGGGTCACCTATTATTTGTACCTAAATTTAATAATATAGGAATTTTAAAAGTTGCGTTAGAGGATGCTATCATAGAGGGAGAAAAAATGCTGATGTCCGGTGAAATCGACGGGTTTAACATCGGAATAAACATAGGCGAGGCAGCTGGTCAGACATGTATGTGGCCGCATGTACATCTTATTCCTAGACGTAAAGGAGATATGGAAGATCCCAGAGGTGGTGTTCGGCATGTCATACCTGAACGAGGAAACTACAGAAAAAATGACCCCAAGTGATCATGAAGTAATCGTAGACTGGACTCCAGAGAGAGGAACCATCTGGTGGAATGAAACTTGTGCCATGGTATTAGAAGTTTTTGGATTACCTGGGCAAAGATTCGTCTACACTCCCAGCATGGATTACATGACATTTACATTTAAATCAAAGAAAGATGCCGATCTATGTCGGATAATGCTGTCAGAGAGATTGCCAAATACCTATTAGGATTTTTTACAGCTTCTTTGATTTGGATGGTAAGTTACGACGAACCAATCCAAACAGAATACATCATTGTTGATTGTAGAATGTTTAAAAATAACAATGATATTCCATCCCAAGTAAAAGAAATCTGTAAAAGCTATGATAAACTATACGATTATCATGAAGAATATCATTCGAAACCGTTGACAAAAACCTAAATAACTCATATAATAGATATCAAGGAGTATATATGTCAGACAAAAAACAAACAGGGCTGGATGCCATGGCTGGCGATGGTGGATACCAAGAAGCGTATCTTGCAGACACTATTCGCTTTAAGATGAGGCGAGACGGCAAGAGATTCTGGGCTGGCGACAACATTTCCGAATACCTAGACGATAATGGCATCTTTAAGAAAAAACTGATCGCCGAAGCCACAGAAGCGTTCGAGCTAGTATTGGATCGGCTCTTGATCGATCGAGAAACTGATCCCAATAGTCAAGGTACTGCTCGCAGACTGGCCAAAATGTACTACAATGAGATAATGGGAGGTAGATATGATCCAGCACCCGACTGCACAGCGTTTCCTAACGACGGCAAGGACTGTTACACAGGCATGCTTGTGGTTCGCAGTGAAATCCGCAGTATGTGTTCTCATCATCACCAACCCGTTGTTGGGGTTGCTTATATTGGCATTCTTGCTGCAGAAAAACTAATAGGACTCAGCAAGTACACACGCATCGCTCAGTGGTGCAGTCGACGTGGTACACTACAGGAAGAGCTAGCCAACGACATCGCTAGGGAAATCATGAAGGCTACAGACAGCCAGGATGTAGGCGTTTATATCCAAGCAACCCACGGGTGTTGCGAGAACAGAGGCATCATGGCGCATAGTAGTTTAACACAAACAACGGTATTGAAAGGTACTTTTAAAGATGACCCGGGCACGAAAAAAGAATTCTTTGATAACATCAAGCTCCAACAGGACTTTGCCCCAAGATGATGATTTTAATTTGGATAATAGTAGTTGTATTTGGAATAATCAGTTTGGTTACCTTCAATCCAGCGCCTCTTATTGCTGGATTGATTTTAGCCGGTATTGGTATACTTGTAGAAAGGTTTTATAAATGAACTCAGTAGACATGGAGGTTATGAAAAGCTAATATGGAAATTAGAAATATAGGTTCAAAGATACAATCCGTATTCAACTATCTGCAAGAATCACTGTCGCAGATCGAAATCAAATGGACTGTGTTCATTTTCTCTGTGTTCTTTATACTGATCTTTAAGGCATTGGGAGCCGCAGGTGTTAGCCTATTGATAGGCTTGGTTTATATCATGTATTTTGTTACATTGAAACTATGAAATCGTTTTTGAATTTCAAAACTTGGGTGAGAGAAAAATATCTCGTAAACTGCGAGGAACATCGCATTTATAAAGAAGATGTCCTATCCTTCCAAGATTATTGGAATAAAAATAAATGGTTTCTAAAAAATCTCTATCAGAAAGAAAATCGAAATGCTTCCAGAAGTTGATACACTTTACGAAAAATATCTTATCTTTACAGACAGAGTGGCCATAGATCACAGCGCGGAACAGATAGCAGGAGTGATGATGGCACAGGCTCTCAGCATATATCGAACGATTCTAACCGAATCTGATTACGAGAAAATCGTTGATCAAATCGTAGAAATGAAAGACAGAGTCAAACGATTCGATCTAAATCAAGGAGTAATTCAATGAAACCCGAAACTGCAGCAAAAGGTATATTAAAAATCAATGACTGGGGTACATCGAAGATGTATAAGGCAGTCTGCGAATGTGGCGATGACGATTGTTCTCATGTCATAGATATAGAAACTGATACAGAAGTAAACGTTACTATCTATACCAAAACACGCACTAACTTTTGGTCTAAGACCAGGTGGTATCATTTATGGTCATTGCTAATCAAAGGTCACACTAGTTTTGAAACCACTATAGTGTTAGATAAACAAACCGCACTTAATTATGCAGAAACGTTAAAAACTGCGATCAACGATCTAGAAACACCGAAAGGAAAACGACATGGCAACCAGTGAGGAAAAACAAGAACTGTTTAAAGCGATAAAAGCAGAAAAGAAAAAATACGACATACATCTTCAAGGATACGGTGGAGAATTCGTACTCGGTTCAATAACCAAAGAGCAATACGAATTTTGGAAAGATCGAGAAGACCTTGAAGAATTTGCCTACGATTGGGATGGAGAAATGGATATCCCCGATTCGATGAAGATATTCGATCCGGGTGCGTGGCATGACTGTGATAATCTCGAGCATACTAACGGTTGTGAATTTTCAGATCTCTGTTCAGTGGTAGTCCAAGATCAAGAGGGAAATGAGGTGTGGTCGAGTCCGCTAAGTGTTTCTGCTCTAGAAAATAGAGGTGTCGGGGTTGACGGCATGCTTCGAAAAGAGTATTATATAGAATATGATACCACAGAAGATTATTTCTTCGCTGGCCAAAATTTCGAGAAGGGTCTTTTTCAAACCTACGAAATTGAAATATACGGCGATTTCGATCCAGCTAGGATAAATTTCAGCACCAACGATGTTAATGGTTGGGAATTCGTAGACGGTGTCAGCTATGAAAGTATCGAGCTAGATGATACATCAGGATACTCCACCACAGGCAAAGGTTCCGAGTTTAAAGTACACAAAATAGAGAGATAATGGAAAAGATAAAAATTTCAGAAATCTTTTACAGCATCCAAGGCGAAGGAAGGTATATGGGGGTACCTTCCGTTTTCTTGCGTACTTTTGGCTGTAATTTTAAATGTTCGGGTTTTGGTATGCCTAAGGGAGAATTCACGGATGAACCCGATCAAGTCGCTGAAAATATACATCTTTACAAAACCTATGAAGAATTACCGTTAGTAGAACGAGGATGCGATAGCTATGCTACATGGCATCCAGCTATGAAACACCTCAGCCCATTCATGGAAATCGATGAGATCGCTGAGAGAATTGTAGCCACTCTTCCATATAAAAGTTGGCAAGATGAGCATCTAGTGATCACCGGCGGGGAGCCCTTGCTTAAATGGCAGAATATATACCCCAAACTACTAGAGCATGAAAAGATGCTATCACTGAAAGAATTAACTTTTGAAACTAACGGGACCCAGGAATTAACTCAAGATTTCAAAAAATACTTATTAAAATGGGTCAACGATCGAGAAGCTAGCAGCGATATCATTACTTTCAGCGTCAGTGCTAAATTAAGTTGTTCCGGAGAATCTAGAGACCGAGCTATAAAACCGTCTACCGTCTGCGAATATGAAGAAGTCGGTTACACTTATTTAAAATTCGTAGTAGCCACCGAAGAAGATGCGGAAGAAGCCTTGGAAACACTAGACATATATCGTGCAGAAGGTTTTCAAGGACCTTGCTATTTGATGCCTGTGGGCGGTGTTGAAAACATATACACTATGAATAATCGGAATGTGGCAGAATTGGCTATGAAACACGGCCTCCGATACAGCGATAGATTACAGGTGCCGTTATTTAAGAATGCTTGGGGGACCTGATGTATATTGGATCGACCGGAATGAATTCTTGATCTGGCAGATCAAAAAAAGGCTATTAGGAGATAATCATGGGTGAATGGATCAAAAGATTGATCGGTATTAAAAAATTAGAAGAAGAAAAAAAACGTATCGAAGAAGAAAATGCTCAGGCTTTGGCGAGATTAGCCGAGACCAAAGCCAAAGAGGAGGAGGCCAAAAAAGCAGAAGAATTGGCTAGAATGACTCCAAAAGAGCGTGCTACTGCGTTAGATCAACCCTGGGTTGCAGTTCTGGATACTAAAGTAAATCAAGATAATCCAAGAAACGGATTTTTTGAACTTGACTGGAACGAACGTTTTATAGTACAATTAAAACAAGCTGGTTACGGGTTTGAAGCTGATCCAGAAGAAGAAATCGTCGACAGATGGTTCCGTGATCTCTGTAAAGACGTGGCCAACGAGGAGGGTATTGATATGACTGATAGAGGTAGTGGGTTTATCAATGTTAAAAAGTTAACCGAAGGAAAATCAGAGGTTTCATGACTTACATTCTTGTAGATACTGCTAATACGTTTTTCCGTGCTAGACATGTGATAAAAGGAGATGCTGATACCAAACTCGGTATGGCTTTTCATATCACATTGAATAGCATCAAAAAAGCCTGGCAGGATTTCAAAGGTACCCATGTGGTGTTTTGCCTGGAAGGTCGTAGCTGGAGGAAAGATTACTATGAACCTTACAAAAGAAATCGCAGCGACGCTCGAGCAGCATTGACACCAAAAGAACAAGAAGAAGATCAATTGTTTTGGGAAAGCTTTGATAAGTTCAAAGAATTTTTAAATGAAAGGACTAATTGCACAGTTCTTCAACATCCACAACTCGAAGCAGATGATCTTATCGCAGGTTGGATACAGAATCATTCTGATGATGATCATGTTATTATTAGTACCGACAGCGATTTTATGCAGTTGATAGCACCCAATGTTAAACAATATAATGGTGTTATGGAACAGACTATCACCCATGAGGGGATCTTTGATAAAAAAAATAACCGTGTAATCGATTCTAAAACCAAACAGCCTAAAGATATTCCAAACCCCGAATGGTTGTTATTTGAAAAATGCATGAGAGGCGATAGCTCAGACAATGTATTCAGTGCCTACCCCAAAGTAAGAAAAAATAAGTTGGAAGAAGCATTTAGAGATAGATCCAACAAAGGATTTGCATGGAATAATCTTATGTTACAGCGATGGATCGATCACAACGGTGAGGAACATCGAGTACTAGAAGACTATGAGAGAAACAAACAACTAGTGGATCTATCCTGCCAGCCCGAAGAAATTAAAAAAATAATAGTCGATAAAATTAAAACAGTAGAACCAAAATCTGTCTCACAAGTTGGTATTAGATTACTTAAATTTTGCCAACTATACGATCTACAAAAAATATCGGATCAGATACAGAGCTATGCTGACCCCTTAAATGCCAAATATAAAGGTGCTCTATGACTGACGAATTACATGCTAAACCCGTGATTGATGGTAAATTTTGGATCGTAGAAAAAAACGATCAAAAGATCGGAGTTTTAAAAATAACCGAACAAAAAAAATATATGTTCAGTAGTAAAGATCAAATAACAACGTTTGACAATAAGAAAAAAATAATCGATAAATTTGGTAAAGATTTCTTTATAAAAAAGTCAGAAAATAAAGAACTTGACGATAATAAAAAATCAGTTTATGGATTCCCTACTAGCAGCATCCCACACAATGTAATATTTGATGTTAAGAAAAAACTGCCACTGTTTACTAAAAGTCTAAAAAGCAAGAGTATTTACTGTGCAGGTTATTATATTATTAAGTTTAACAAGGGATGGGTTAAAAGTTTCTGTCCTAAACTAATCACAATAGATCGATACCCTTTTCAAGGACCGTTTACCACAGAAATAGAAATGAAAGAAAGGCTAAATCGTGCCAACTGAACCTATTAATACTGTACCACTACAAAATTTTATTAATCAAGTAAAAGCTGCAGATCTAGGAAATCAGAGAGAGCTAAGGTTAGATCTCATCACAGCAAAAAATGTTTCTTATTCTATTTCGATCTTACTAGCGAGATTGGCTGGAAATTACGAAGACCTTCTTAAAAAAACTGCGCAGAAAGAAGAAGTAGTTACGGTTAACATGGACGGAGGAGACTGGTCTAAAAACAACTCAGATAAATAAATTGCATCGGAAAATTATCATGAGTAGACCAAAACCAAAAATAGTACTGGAAAATATCGATAAAAAAACGCATAAAACAGACCAAATACTTGAAGCAGAGGCTATCTGGGCTGTTTTTTATCAATCTAGACCATTTAATTTAAAAAGTACCAACCATTTAGGATCATATCAAGGCAGCAAGTATAAAAAAGTTAGTTTCAGTAATCCCGGGCATGCTCTTAATCTAGCTAAAAAATTAAACAAAATTTTCGATACTTCTGATTTTTCTGTGGTTAAGTTAATCACAGGCGATTCAGTGCTATGAACCAAGAATTTTATACTAAACTTTTTTTAAAACAAACTAATCAAACGATGACGCCAGAAAATATTAATTTGGCTAGGCATCGTTGGTGGTTTAATCCGAGAACGAAAAAAACCGGAGCCCTCAGGCTCAGCGACGAAGGTTTGAAATTCTTAAAAGAAGAATTGAATCTATCCGTATATGAAATACCTTTTCCCATAGTGTTGGATCTAAAACCTCAGGTTATAATACATCTAGATCGATTCATGGATTGTCCATATCATCTCACTGAGAAAAGCATAGTGGTCACTAACGAAAAAAAATGTTTTGAACTTCATCTATTTTCCGGTGATGTCCAAAAATACGGACTTATAAAGGCTATGAGCCGTCAAAATAAATCTAATGATTCTGGTAAAGAATAGATTTGACAATATCCTTGTTTTGAAGTATAATAGTAACACTTAGAAACACTTTTCAACAAGGAGCCCTAAATGGCAGACGTAGTATCTCGTACAGTAAGCCCAAACAGCGCCAAATCCGCTATCCGAAAAGCATTTAAAAAGCAGCGCCCACTATTCTTATGGGGTCCACCGGGAATTGGTAAGAGCGACATTATCCATCAATTAGGAGCAGAGATGGGCGCTCATGTTATCGACATCCGCCTTAGCCTTTGGGAGCCTACAGACATCAAAGGTATTCCTTATTTTGACTCCGTGCAAAAGACCATGGTATGGGGTCAACCATCAGAGCTGCCTGGCCAAGAGTTCGCAGATCAATATCCCCACGTGATCCTGTTCCTCGATGAAATGAACTCTGCAGCTCCTTCAGTACAGGCAGCAGCCTATCAGCTGATCCTTAACCGTCGTGTTGGTCAGTATCATTTGCCCGATAACGTTCTTATCGTTGCCGCTGGTAACCGTGAAGCAGACAAAGGTGTTACCTACCGTATGCCTGCTCCGTTGGCTAACCGTTTCGTTCACTTGGAGATGCGTGTGGACTTCGACGACTGGAGTCTGTGGGCTACTGAGAATCGTGTCCACAAAGACGTCGTTGGATTCTGCACGTTTAGTAAGAAAGATTTATACGATTTCGATCCAAAATCTTCTAGTCGTAGTTTTGCCACTCCCCGTTCTTGGTCATTTGTCAGTGAATTGTTAGAAGATGAAGACACTGACGAAACCACGTTAACCGATCTCGTAGCAGGGGCGATCGGAGAAGGACTGGCTGTTAAATTCATGGCTCACCGTAAGGTTAGCTCCAAATTACCGAAACCAGAGGACATCCTTGCAGGCAAGGTTAAGAAAATGGAAACCAAAGAAATTTCTGCGATGTACTCTTTGACCGTTAGCCTTTGCTACGAACTCAAGGATGCTTCAGATAAAAAGGACAAGAAATTCGATGATAAAGTCAACAACTTCTTCCGGTTCATGATGGATAATTTTGAAACTGAATTGGTTGTCATGGGTACCAAACTTGCATTAACACAATATCAATTACCGTTAGATCCGGACGAAATCGACTGTTTCGACGAGTTCCATGAGAAATTTGGAAAATATATCGCAGCCGCGCAAGAAAAAGGCGGTCGATAATTTTAAGAAAGGGTACTTTGGTACCCTTTCTCTTGACTTTTTTTCCGATAGAATATATAATATAAGCATACAGTGAAAAAGGAAATAACATGTCTTATCTCGATCCCATTGTTGATAAAATTGTAGTTGCTCGAGTTGGGCTACTGCTACGCCATCCATTTTTTGGAAATATGGCTACTCGAATGAAGTTAATAGATGCATCAGATTGGTTGCCTACTGCAGCTACAGATTTCCGTAATTTCTACTATAATCGAGAATTTTTCGAAAAAATGACGCCACGCCAAGTTGAATTCGTCGTAGCTCACGAAATCCTTCACTGTGTCTATGATCATATGATGCGAGTCGAAGGTCGAGATCGACAGATTTGGAATATCGCCGCCGACTATTGTGTCAACGGTACATTAAAACGTGAGCGCATCGGTGACGACCCGCCAGTAAAATTTTTCCATGATCGTAAGTATGATGGGTGGAGTGCTGAACAGGTCTATGACGAAATTTATGCTAACTACGACGAAGAAGAACTTAAGGCACTCGGAGAAATGTTGGACGAACACTTAGATCCGGATAAGCCCGGTGAAGGCAAGGGTCCAAAATACAGCAAAGATGAATTAAAGAAAATCCGCGATGAAATCAAAGAAGCGATGTTACAGTCTGCACAGGCAGCCGGCGCCGGCAATATTCCCGGTGACATCGCTCGAATGATCAAAGAAATGACTGAGCCAAAGATGAATTGGCGAGAACTTCTACGTCAACAAATCCAAAGTACGATCAAAAACGATTTTACCTTCGCACGCCCGAACCGCAAGGGCCAGATGACCGGAGCCATATTGCCTGGTTGTAACTTTGATACCAGTATCGATATCTGCGTAGGGTTGGATATGAGTGGATCTATCGGTGATACTGAAGCTGCAGATTTCATGGGCGAAGTCAAAGGTATCATGGAGGAATTCAAAGATTTCCAAATGAAAATTTGGTGCTTTGATACTAGGGTATACAACGAACAAGATTTTGATGGTTATAATTCGGATCAGATTAACGAGTATCAAATCACGGGGGGCGGTGGCACAGATTTTACTTGTAACTGGACTCATATGAAAGAAAACAACATCTGTCCGAAGAAATTTATTATGTTTACCGACGGATATCCCTGGGATTCGTGGGGTGACGAAGATTACTGCGACACCATTTTTATCATCCACGGAAATGACTCTATCGTTCCACCATTTGGTACATATGCACATTATACCAAATCGGTAAAAAATGGTTGATTTAAAGATTAATCCGTTAAACGTACTAGATATAAGAGAGTTAGATTTCCCCCCAACTCTCTTCGAATATCTTGTGTTAGATACGAATCTAAAAAAAATCGATGTACTAAGAGACTGGATTTATGAAAATTTAAAGTATCGATTTTATATCGGTACTACTCTCTGCATCGAAAATAATCAAATTGTCACTAAAATCAGACTTGGGTTCGAAGATCCTAAAGAATCTAGTTTTTTCATACTCAGCTGCCCATTTTTAAACGATCACTGATTTCGATCTGATATATACAGTATCTTTTTAGGAGGATATTATGTCAGAAGAAAATCAGCAACCACCAGTACAAGATACTGGAGCCGAACCACAAAACTACGATCTAACAGTTCAAGATTTGAACGCTATTAAAACAATCATCGATGCTGCTGCACAAAGAGGTGCATTCAAACCCGGTGAAATGGAAGTAGTTGGAAAAACCTATAACAAGCTTGTAGGATTTCTATCTACAGTGGCTAAAGGTGCGCAAAATGCCTGATATAAAACATGTCGGCAGAATTAAAAAAAATCAAAAAAAAGCTATAGTAGTCTATAGAACATTACCCGGAGAAAGTGATTCAGCATTAATAGTATTGACAGAGAATCTCAGAGATGATCAACACGATGCTCTAATCAAATTAGTAGAATCCCCGGCAGGTCAAAGTAGCTATGAATTTGCAGAAGTAATGGCTAGGGTGAGATTCCCCGACGGTTCACCGATGTTACAATCATTACATTTGACTGGAAAGTTGACTAAGGTTGGAACTAGCCAGATTGAAATGATTCCAAACATGAATACTAGCATCGGGTTGGATCAATTAAATCAGCTTATCGCAGAACAAAGAGGCATTTCCGTAAATGATCTAGCCTTGGGGAACAGTGCTAAGATAGAAGAAATAGCGTCGGTCAACGAAATTGTTACTGACAAAGACCCTGATGTAGTAGCCGAAAGCCAAGTAGCTACTAATATACCAGAGGAGCCTTTATCAGACACTGATCTTGCAAAACGATATCGTAGCCAAGCTGATCGGTTAAGCAAAGAAGCTGCTCAGCTTAGACGCCTAGCTGACGAATTAGCACCTATCAAGAAAAAAGTTACAGGTATGATAGAAAGTGAAAAAACGGTCACTACCTAAAGAAATCGTAGAGCAATGGCCTGAAATTTTTCGAGATATCGATGTTAAAGCAGTACCAATCGAATACCTCGACTCCATGCGGATACATTTCGAGGATGGTAACATCTGGTATTTTCGTATTACATCTCAGGTTAGAAAAGAAGGCATAGACGAATTAAAAACTAATCTCGAAGAACTGATCGAAACTTATAAAGATACTATAGAACACATAGACTTTAGATTAGATGTTGCTAAATTTAAAAAAGATATCGTGAAAAAAACAAATAGCTTTTTAAAAAAAACGAAATCAAAAAAATGATAGCTGCCTTATTTGCTGTAGACCAAGCAGGCGGGATGGGATGGAAAGGTAGCCTTCCATGGCCTAATAATAAAGATGACATGAAATGGTTTAAAAATACTACCCAGAATCATATAGTTGTTATGGGGAGAAAAACTTGGGAAAGCCCCGATATGCCCAAGCCGTTACCCGGAAGAACCAATGTATTGTTTACGAATAATTTTATGGACAGAGAAGACATAGAACAGATTAGGGGTGATCTATGTGAAGCTTTGATTTCCATCAAAAAAAATTACAAGAAAAAAAATATTTTTGTTATCGGTGGTCCTAATATTCTTCTCCAAAGTAAACCGGTTTTAGAAAAAATTTATGTTACTAGGATAGCAGGAGAATACCTCAGCGATACATTTATCGATCTAAATTTCTTTCTAGAAAATACAAAACTAGTGAAAACTATCAATCTCGGTAGCTGTAAAATGGAGGAATACGAAATTGCAACAATATCATGATGCCTTAAGTCACATCCTCGAAAACGGAAAATTAAAATCTGATAGAACTGGTACAGGAACTATATCAGTATTTGGTTATCAGATGCGATTTGATTTAGCACAGGGATTTCCTGCGATTACTACCAAAAAATTAGCATGGAAAGCCGTAGTATCTGAATTGCTTTGGTTTTTAGAAGGCAGTAGCGATGAACGCCGATTATGTGAAATATTATACGGTTCTAGAGATTCTGACAAAAAAACGATATGGACTGAAAATGCCGAGGCGTCCTATTGGAAACCTAAAGCTAAATTTTCGGGTGACCTAGGAAGAGTATATGGAGTACAGTGGCGTAAATGGCATTACTGTAGAAAAAATAATATCAAAGAATTTAAAGATGATTTTGGTACCGCATATCGACAATCTGGTACAATATTACAGACCCAGGTAGATCAGATATCGAATCTGATAGAAGGTATTAAAAAAGATCCCCACGGTCGTAGACACATAATAACTGCATGGAATCCTGCCGAATTAGATCAAATGGCATTGCCACCCTGCCATATTTTAAGTCAATTTGACGTCACTGATGGCAAATTAAGCTGTCAGATGTATCAGCGCAGTTGCGATATGTTTCTAGGAGTGCCGTTTAACATCGCAAGTTATAGCCTTTTGACGCATATTATAGCCAAGGAATGCGACTTAGATGTAGGCGAATTTATCTGGATAGGCGGGGGCTGTCATATATATAATACCCATATTTCTGCTGTAAAAGAACAGTTGACTCGTACTCCCAAAATGTTACCTAAATTAGTCATGTCCAATAATAAAAAAATCAAAGAATACGTTGTTAGCGACTTTATCCTAGAAAATTATAACCCTTATCCTGCCATAAAAGTTGAAATGGCTGTTTAGATAAATACTCTAACATGGTAAATATATAATACCCTAGGAGTTATAATATGGCGTTACAGTTCAGAAAAGGCTCATCTGCCCAATTACAGGGATTTGTTCCCTTACCCGGTGAACCAATTTTTACCACAGATTCTAAAAAATTGTTTGTGGGAGATGGTATTACTCCTGGGGGGATAGAAGTATCGGTAGCAGGCGGATTGGGCGGAGCTTTAAGTTCTAGCATCAATCTTAATAACAATAACATAGTCGGGTTCGGCGACATCAATATCGATGGTTTAATTCAAACTACCGGTCAATTCAATGGTGATTTGATCGGAAATGTAACTGGTAACTTGATCGGAAATGTTTCCGGTACTCTAATAGGTAATCTTGTAGGCGATGTAGTAGGAGTAGGACCCGGATCACCGATTCTAGTTGATAGTATCAATGGTCAACTCACTGGGCCATTTGTAGGAGATATTCTCTCTCCGTCCGACGGAAACATAGTTCTCGATAACCAGTCTGGACAAGCTATATTTTACGGAACAGTTTCTGGAAACCTCATAGGGGATGTTATAGGTGATGTGACTGGCGACGTTCGTGCTATAGATTCTACTATTTTAGTCGATGCTGTCAATAGTCGGTTTTCAACGGGAAATCTAAGTATTTTCGAGACAGTCATAGGACCTACTATAAAATCTAATAGCAATGAAATTATTCTAGAATCCGATTTCGAAGAAGGTGCCCAAGTACGAATTAATTTTGAAATGGTTTCCACGATCGGTGGTAATTTATTAACTGGTGCTGCAAACCTGCAGTACTTCGATCTTAGGGGATGGAAAAACGGGCCTGCCAATCCTGGAGATCCGGAATCAGGTGACATACTTTCTGCGATCGGATTTAGTGGCCATATTGCTAGCACAGGGGCAGAACCAGCTGCCCTCCTGGGAGTACAAATAGATCCAGCCGGAACTATGTCTGGTTCTCATCTACCTACAAAATTTACGCTTGTAAATCAACCAGCCACTGCTGCCGAAGCCTCGCTTGGAAACTTTCCATTTTTATGCTTTGATTCTCTAGGAAGACTTGCAGTTAATCAACAAAACGCTCAGGCAACGTTAGATGTAAATGGTTTTGCTAAATTAGCTATACTAAGCGAAGCTCCAACAAATCCTCTCGACGGTATGATAGCTATAGCGGATGGTGATTCTACAAACGGTTGGGATCCACTAGGATTAGGTAGTCCGTATAAACAGCAGATGGTAGTTAGATTAGGTGGTAGTTGGATAATTGTGGCTCAAGAACCATAATTATTCGTAATAATAATATTTTAAATTATCTATTCCTATCATTTTTCGAAATTCTGAAGTAAACCTACCCTCTACTTTAACAGTTATTGAACTATAGGGATAGGGATCAAAATTTCCATGCCAATTGTGATGATTGAAAAATACACTATAGCCTTGAACCGGAACCTTTTCTAAAATTTTTCCTGTGTTAATGTTTATATCAAATAAATTAAATGGCCTCGATAGATCAAATCTAAACCAAATAAGTTCTTGTCTATGTGGGAAAGTTTCCGCGGCGTTACCTTTTTCGTATGGAAAATAATTTAAATCTCTGTGATGTCCTAACGGAACGAAATGCTCGTTATAAAAAACTGTAACTATTCCGATTCTGTCAAACGGAAGATCTAATATAAACTTTTTTATCATTGGATGTTCGTCAATATAATCTACCCAACTATAAGTGTCCCAGTCGGCGTCTGTAAAAGAATAAGCATCAGCAGCATAAACATTGCTAGTAGTTTTTCTTAAATTTAATATATTATAAGGATCAAATGATTGATATTTTAATTTTAAAAATCTACTTAATCCATGCCTATCTGAAGTCTCTTCAAAATGTTTTAGATATCTATCTAACGATATATCAGACAATCTATCTACTTTAGCTTTTCCATAGGAGTAATACAATAGATCCCGCTCTCTAAATACCGAGGGAAAATTAACTATATCGTCGGGCGCATGTCCACCTGCATTCCATACTCCTGTTCTAATTTTATCCCAGCTTTTACAGATTAAAAAATTAAATTCATCTTCGAGATTAAGTAACTTATCAATGTCTAAATAGTTGTCTAAGGTAATATATGGAGCTTTGTTAATCGTAAGCATGAAATATTTATTATGTCAACAAAATATTTGTTAAACTCTGAAACATTATTAAATTTCGATTTACTATTAAAAGAAATATCTTCGGCATGCGGGCATGTTAAAACCCATCAAACTCCTTACGGAAAAAACATCAATGTAGATCAGTATCAACAAACAGAAATTAAAAAAATGTACGATTCGTGGAAAGATGCTGGGTATATCGAACAAAATGTTATAGAATGGACAAATTATTATCCAGATCAGCATTTTACTCGAAATCTTTTAACACCGCTGATAGATAGATTATCTGTGTCTGCTAAAAATATTTGGATCAGTGGAATCTCTCCTGGAAAATGTGTTCCGTGGCATTGGGATATCGAATCTAACTCTCAGAGTTGGAGCCGGGAAGGAAAGATAAAAAGATTTACTGTATTCATCGACCCGCCGAAATTAGGTCATATCTTTGTAGTCGGTAACCAATGTTTTTATCTAGTAGAACAGGGGAGTGTGTTTGAATGGAATGAGTGGAACGATTATCATTTAGGAGTCAATTGCGGATTTGATCCTAAATATATATTACACATTATCGGAGTTAGTAGATAGATAGATGAGATATCCCTATTTTTTGTCTGAATTCATCAGTGAATCTGCCATCTATTCTTAATGAAAAAGTCTGTCGATCGTTGGCTTCTCCCCCGTGCCAATCTTGATCGTTAAAAAAACAAGAATAACAATTGACATAATGATATACATCAATATCGTTATCCCAGATATAAAATTTTTTATCCATCGTTGATCTTATGTGTATAAATTCATGTCTGTGATCAGTATATTCAGTTTCATGCGGTAATATTAGATCTCGATGTTTTGGCATAATAACATCATGCTCGGCTTTAAAAAAAATAATTCTACCTAAGTGCTGAAAAACACGATCTTCGATTAATTTTTCTATCCACTTTTTAAGATTAGGAAAGTTTTCAGAATCGGGGGTCCATTGTTTTTCTTGGAATCTAGACTGCCACCCACCGTCTTCTGTTTTTAAAAAAATAAATTGATAAGGATCATATGCCCCCAAAGATAACTTTAAAAAATTGATAAACGTATTTCTATTATCTAATTCGCCAATTATTTTGCCATACTTTCGTATTTCGTGGTCCTCGGGCAAAGAAAAATATTCTTCTAAAGATTTAAAAATTGGTTTAAAGCTAGGGTCATACTGATCACATCCGCCCGGTTTAACTATATTTCCTTCTTTTTTCCAAGAAGAAACCGCTAGACCATAACACATCTCATAATGCAGATTTTTAAATCCTTCGATGTCTAACCAAGCGTCAAGATCAAGAAAAGGCTGATTATTAATTCCTCTAATCACAGATTAATATTTCTCTTGGAGTAATCCTTGATCGATTTTATTAACATAACTCACCCACTCATGCTCTGTCGATTTAGATGAAATCGCTATCGTACGATTTCCATCGCTGAATTCTAAGATAGTTTCTTCATTATGTCGATAATTCAACCAGACTCCACCTAGATTCCATGTTTTTTCTAAGCCGCTTAACGCTAAAATTTCAGGAACAGTCCCTGAATGAAGCAGTTGGTTATTTCTTAAAACTCTATAATTTAGATATTTAATTCGTTTTTCCATGTCGCACTCGCTTGTTCTAAAATACCCGACGGTACATCATTCCTATATTGCTCGTTGATGTTAATATGCTGTATCATTTTTTCTAATTCGCCATAGACCTTGCTGTAAAATCCGGTAGGAGTCATCGACCACTTGTATAAAAATCGCCAATAAGGGCCAGAAGAATTAGTCATTAAATCATTAATTTTAATTCCTGGATATCCCCAACCAGACGAATCGTTCGTATTTCGATAACTAGAACAATCTTCGACTATCGGTTTAGCATATTGAATTAGCTTAGTGACCTGATTTATAAAAAGATTTAAGTATTCGGGGACCGTTTGCACCGAATTCGAAAACACTAATAATGATCCCAACTCATTGTTAGGATGCTCTAATTTGTAATAATTGTAAGCATATTGGTCGAGTTGCATAACTCGATAAGAAGATCCCATTAAACCTGAAGGAAATCCAATGGGTCTAACTATAGAAAAATCTGGATCATTAAGGCTATCCTCATACAACTTTTTTCCAGCTTTCCAGACTTTATCAAACTCTAACTGATCAAACCAGTGACTTAAAACATATTCGCTGCCGTCGGCGCTAAAATAGGAAGCCATATCTGGACCATAATAAACAAATCCTTCAGTGTCATCTGTGTTAGCTTCTTCCCATATATATTTGGATTTTTCTGGATATCCTTTATAATATTCAGTGTGAAACTCTAAAGCTGACTCTTGTGTCCAGCTTGTCATTTTTGATCTAAGATAATCTAAACTTCCGTAGATCGGTGCCATTGTAGTATTCCCCTCGGTTATTGTTATTTATCTCAATATCTTATATGTTAATCCCAACTGATCGATCGCAGCGATTATCTGAGGAATATAATATTTTTCGATTCTTAAAGAAAATGCTGTTTCAGAAATGCTACTAAAATCTGCTATTCTATGAATCTTGTTTAATCTATTCAAAATCGGCATTATTGAATTATCTATTTTAAATCGTAGGTCGGTTAATTTATCTAAAAATTCTATCGTTATCGATTCTAAATTGTCAAAATTTGAACGAATTAAGGGGACTCGTACAACTAATTGGATCCTGTCAGAAGATCCAAAATTAACCGCAGTATGAATTTTTCCTGCATCCATCCTATATAAAATACCATCTGATTTAATCGGAAAGGCGTGAATCTGATTACCGTCGAGCTCTAAAAGAAAACAACCATCATTGCTGGTTAAGTTTAAATGATATCTATCATCTATATCGGCATGACTATGATAGCATTCACCATGTGACAACTTAATCAATCGAGCCTCGCCGATCGGAAACGGTAAAAAATTTAAAAATCTTTCAAAACTAGTATTTTTCCAATCAGGCAAAAATTCATAAGGATCATATAACCAATTTCCAGTAGGTTTATTAAGCGAACATCGATTTTTGTCGTCCCAAGATGCTCGTTCCAGATCAGATAAAAACGGTTTTAAATCTACATGTATTCCGACATCAGTTATCATATATGTGTTTAGCCTCATCAATAAACCCTTCAGGGTAATCATTCTTGAAACTTTCGAAACACAAAATCTGGGAATCTTTAAAAGATAACCTAGTTTGCCAATTAATCCCGATCGTGTCCATATATTTTTTTAATTTGGCTTGCCTTTCCCAACTAATATAACTTCTATGAGATTCTAGCACAGGGGGCGACTCTGTTCCTAAATAACTAAAAAAATAGTTAATAGATTTTAGCTTTCCATTAATAATAAAATAACTGCTAGGATGGAGAGAAAATTTATATAATCCAAGAGATCTGTAATTTTTAAACATTCCTAACATCTGCGATCTCCATCCGGGCACTAACTGATCAAAACTCATTTTTTGATCAAAATGTTGCTGCCAAAAGTCATTCCCTTGTATCTTTAAAAAAATTTTCTTTTCTCGATGATCTATATCGTCGACCTCCAATAGATCCTCTTTAAAACGGGTTCGCATTAATTCCGAATGTTTTAATTCTCTCAGCCATTTTTCTTCCATCAATTCAGGATCAATTATTTCATTTTTTCCTCGATGGTATTCAGTATCATTGGTAAACCATTGCACAAAGATTTTTTTGTCTCGAGAGATCAGGCTAGTATAAACTAAATTGTTACGCACTTGCCCTATTCCGGGAACGTTATTATAATAATAGTCAAACTGCATTATTTTTTCCTTCAATGACTATTTAATTAAATATACCATGAACGCTATAATTTTTACTGGCTATGAACGATCTAGCGGCCTCGAAAGAGTCAGCGGTGCGTATCGTATCGCCACTGTTTTAAGAAAGCATGGCTGGAATGTTGAAGTTGTTGATTTTTTTTATCGCTGGAATTTAGATCAATTAAAAGAACTAATATCGATAAGGAATCAACAAAAAAAGATATCATGGGTTGGATTTAGCTGTACATGGATAAACTACTCTTCGGACCCTGTCCAACAGATGATGGTTGACTTTTTAAAACATGTAAAAGAAGAATATCCCGGAATCGTAACAATCGCAGGTGGTCAAAATCCCAGCACTCATTTTAAAATATATGATGATATTGATTATATAATTGGTGGGTTCGGTGAAATTGCTATAGTTGAAGTATTAAAATATATTTTTAGCAATGGAAAACCTATTAAAGGCATTCCTAGAAACAATGGCTGGTATATAGACGCTAATGCGTTTTATCAGGCGTGGCCGATCAGTGATCTTTCTATAGATTATGAATTTCGAGATTTTATTTTTCCTAATGAAACACTGGCTTTAGAATTTTCGAGAGGATGTAAATTTGCCTGTACATTCTGTAATTTTCCTGTCCTCGGAGTCAAGGAAGATACCACTAGAGATTTAACTTCTTTAAAAGACGAATTATTAAGAAATTATTATGAATTCGGATGTACTAATTATCAAGTCGCAGACGAAACTTTAAATGATCGAGATGAAAAATTAGTTAAAATCGGTAAAATTGTCAATGACGTTCCATTCGACTTAAATTTTAGTGCTTTTATTAGAGGTGACATACTTTTTAGTAGACCAGAACAACTTAAATTATTAGCAGACGCCAGGGTATGGGCGCATTATTATGGTATAGAAACATTTAATCACGAAACAGGAAAACTTATAGGTAAGGGTATGCATCCGGATAAAATTAAATCCGGATTATTGAATACCGAAGACTATTTTACAAAAAATTTAGGGCTATATCGAGGTACAGTTTCATTAATATATGGTCTTCCAAGAGAGACCAAAGAATCTATTCTCGATGGCTTAAATTGGCTATGTAACAATTGGAACAAACAAAGCGTTATAGCATTTCCCTTAAACATCAGTCTAGTCGGAAAAAAATCTAAATTAGATGAAAATTATGAGAAATATGGTTACCGATTGATGGGCACTGAGAAGCGAACATTATATAATCGGCATAATTTTTTCTCTAATGATTTAACTATATGGGAAAACGATAACATGAATATGTATGATGCTATCGATCTAGTAGACTACGAAATAAAAAATTTTCGTCCGGCATACATAGATAGTTGGAAATTGTTTAGTATGTTGCCGGTCTGCGAAAGTTTAGAACACGGGCTAACTCTTAACGAATCAAATATATCACCCGATGTTCAAGACCTAATAACTCGATTTGAAGAAGAACCGCTCAGACAAAAATGTCTAAAAATCAAAGATGAATATATTAATAAAAAATTAAATTTATGATCGACGATCTAAACATTGTTTATCAAGAAAGTGAATACGCAGATATTTTATCCGAGATCGATGGTGTTTATTTCCCTATAGATAAAAAATGGTCTAAGATTTCCCTAGCTATAAGTGGTGGAGCTGACAGCGCATTAATGTCATATCTAATACTAGATATAATATCTAAAATGAATTTAGATATAGAAATACATGTAATATCTAATATTCGATGTTGGAAAACGAAGCCGTGGCAAAAAGAAAATAGCATTAATGTATATAATTATTTAAAAAACAAATTCAAAAACTTGTCATTTGTTAGACACGAAAATTTTGTTCCGCCTGAGATGGAGTGGGGAGATAAAGGCCCAACCATGATCGATGAATATGGAAAAACTGTTAGTGGTGATAACATAGAACTTAGGGCATTTGCTGAATATGTGTGTTTTAATCACAAAATTGATGCATACTTTAATGCGGTAACTAAAAATCCACCAAATATAAAAAATGGTATGCCTACTCGAGATATTGAATTTAATAAAAGTAAATTTTACTTGTCTATCATGAATCATATGGGCGTTATAGCATGCCATCCGTTTAGATTTATAGAGAAAAGTTGGATTTTAAAAAAATATATCGATTTAAATCTCAGCGACCTTCTAGTATTAACAAGAAGCTGCGAAGGTGAAATCGATAATATAAACTATAAAAATTATAGGACCGGACAATATGTTCCAATCTGCGGAGAATGTTTTTGGTGCAAAGAAAGAGCGTGGGCCACTGAACACGCAAAGTAAAACATTTTGCATGCATCCATTTACTGGATTAGCTACACGTGAAGACGGGGCTATAAAAGTCTGCTGCCGTAGTGCTCCCATTGGTTTTATACAAGACAACACCCTAGAAGAAATTTGGAATAACGATACGATGAGAGAGGTTCGTAAGCAAGTGCTCTACGGTGAACGACCTGAAGTGTGTAGGCCGTGCTTTGACCTCGAGGATCAGGGCGTAGAAAGTTTAAGGCAAAGACATATTAATGGAATAATACCAGAAGCACGCATTAATCTATATCCTACTGCACTACAACAACTGAGAGAAGATTATACAATGCCATTTGAATTTCCTACTATGGAAATCAAACTAAACAATCTCTGCAATCTCAGGTGTCGCATGTGTCATCCCATGGACAGTACATCATGGAATGACTGGGATCAAGTTGAAAGTTTTTATAAGAAAGAAAACAACTATCTCGTTCCGGTAATCAATAAATTAGGATTGCAGACAAGCAAATATCTCTGCCCTTTCGAAGATACAGATAATTGGTGGACTAGTTTTGAACGGTTGCTTCCTTATTTCCGTAGAGTAGAGTTTGCAGGTGGAGAACCGTTGATGGATCCCCAACACTATAAGATTCTAGATATGCTGAAGCCTTATGGAAAAAATGTCGAACTTAAATATGCTACTAACGGCACAACTACAGGTATCAAAGGTAGCCGCACTGTCCACGACTATTGGCCGCATTTCCGCAGTGTTGCGGTCAATGTTAGCATTGACGGTATTCACGCTGTCTATGACTATATTCGCTCTAACAGTAGCTTTACTACTGTAGAAGAAAATATCAAGATATTTCAATCATTTCCAAATGTCAGTCGTGTAGTCGGAGCATTTACCGCACAGGCTGCAAATATATTACAGGCAGCTGAGTGTATTGATTATTTCATTAATGAAATGAACATAGTTTTCTACAGCCATAGAGTCAGCTATCCTAACTGTCTATCGGCACAGGTATTACCGCAAGAACTTAAAGAACTTGCAATACAAAGATTAGAAGCAGTGTCACAACGTATTTTTACATTCCCCAATGTAGAAAAATATCCTATATTAGAAAAGATCACACAACAACAGATTAGAGACAATATTAACTATCTACGTGCTCGAGACCAAAATCATCTCTGGCACGACTTCGTAGAATTTAATCGAAAATTAGATGTCGGTAGAAAACAAAATTTATTAACTGCTATTCCAGAATTTATTTCGTATGTATAAAATAACAAGTAGGTGGTCTCATCAAAATTCTATCAAAATAGAATGGAATTTAGGTAAGAGATGCAATTATGACTGTAGCTATTGTCCGGCAGAAATACATGATAATAGTAGTTCACACACTGATATAGAAATTTTAAAATCTACAGTAGATAAATTATTAAACATCGGAAAACCTATTAGATTAAGTTTTACGGGAGGTGAACCTACAGTTCATCCTAAGTTTAACGAACTGATAAGATATTGTAGACACACAGGTGTAAATTGGATTAGTGTAACTACTAATGGTACAAGGCACCTTGATTATTATCAAAACCTAGAGGTAGATCAATATATTTTTAGTCTACACTTCGAATATGATCTAAAAAGAACGTTAGATACGATCATAAAATTAAAAGAGAGATCAAATAAACATATTGTCGGACAAATAATGGCTCACCATGATCACATGATAAATGTTCGTACTGTTAGATCATTATTTAATAATTTGTCTATATCTAATACTGTAAGACGTATAAGATGGACCGATGGCGATAGAGATTTATTTGATGATCTTCGATATCATCCCGACGACTTAGCGTGGGTTAAAGAACAAGAATCCACAGTATCGGCTAATTGTGTGATCGACGGTGGCAGCAACAGTGAACGAATGATGCACTCTAATGATATTATTAAATTACATCTTAACAAATTTAAAGATTGGTCTTGTGCTGCTGGTATCGAAAGTTTAATGATCAACTGGAGCGGTGATGTATATCGGGCTACTTGTCGTGTCGGAGGCAATTTAGGGAATATTTACACAGGCACATTCGATATTCCGACTTCATCGATAATTTGTGATAGGAATTATTGTACGTGTTCCTCGGATATTCCGTTGACTAAGATTGATCTTCGTTAAATGGATTTCGGGTGAGCACCAGCATTCATCTTTAGTGCATATAGTTTGATCCATAATAGGTTTAAATATTTTTTTAAAATTCGGATCTTTGATATTATAATGATAAGGAAGATTATATAATCTAGTACCACACGACCCCTTTAATTCTCCAGTCCAATCAATAAAAATACGATCTAAACCGATACTGCAACTCCATCCTTTAAAAAAATTCAGACCTCTATTTAAATATACGCTGTTTGTACCATTTATCGTTTTTCCATTCTCGAAAAAAATTCGACTATCAAATAATCGCATACTTGTTTTAAATAACTTTCTGTTTTTCCAAAACCAAAAAATACTAGGTATTCTCTTTATTTCTCGATTTAGATATTTCTGTTGGTTATCATCGTATTTTTGAACAGAATTCTCAGAGTTATCAATGACTGGAGAAACTGTAATAAACCACTTGTTTCGACTGTTTTTTTTCATATAATTAATATCGGTTAATCCTTTTTTCCAGTATCGAATATCCATTAAAACTTTAACTGTAACCTTTGATCCTGCATCGTGCAGTATGTCAGCTACCGAAGTGATATGTTCAACATTACCTTGTTCTAAATGATGAGATAAATGTGCATTATCGATCATATTAGCATTTTCTTTCCACCATCTGATAGATCTAGATCCGTTAGAAATAAGAGAAAAATATACGTGATTCTTTTCTTTAATTGAAACAATAAATTTGTCTAAATCTTTCCATAACGTAGGCTCCCCTCCCGAAACAGAAAGATTAATTTTAGTTTTCCCTAGATGTATTTTATAATAATCAAAAAGATGTTGGAAATTTTTCACTAGGATATCAATTTCTCCTTCAAACTTTTCTGTTCCGGTATTACAGCCCGGAAAGCAATAAGAACAATTAAAATTACAGTAATTAGTTGGATCCCATCCTATATCTAATAATTCTCGAGGCTTATTGGATTCTATTCTTACAATCTTTAACATAACAATGACTCTAATTCAGGAAATGTCTTTCTAAAATTCAATCCTCTTTGTTTATCCATTGTTTCTATATATTCTCGAAATGCAGGCAATAAATGTGTATGATCTTCACTATTCATAAAATCTAATATCGCTTGCCAACGTTTCCATCCGTACGGATTATATTTCCAAAAATCGGTATCCTGCCTATAATTTTCGAATAGCCAATCTGCAAATTTTGCAAAAATTTTTCTTACTTCTGTTTTTTCATTTTCGGGCAGGCATTTAATACTTAAGAATGTTGGTATATATAAAAGATGCATATTAAAAATCCCGCCACCGGCCTGCATACCTTCGATAACATTTTCAAAATTTATTTTTTTAAACCCCTGAATTATTTTCCATTTTGCAAAATCTGGAAGATGTTTGATATTTAAAATCTGAATCGCAGTAGCTATGCTAACTTGTATACTTTCAGGAGTATTATCAAGTTTATGTAAATTCTTCACAACTTTACTCCAATCGGTTGGAAATCTTATATAATAATTTCTTTCGTCGAGTGCATCTATGCTTACTCCAACTTTAACCTTTTTAAAATGCTTCCATAAATTTATAATTTCATCATCGATTAATAATCCGTTGGTATTGTATCTTATCAATATTTTATCAGCATAACCTTGTCGAACTATTTCTTCAAGAAATAACTTATGTTCTTTTATCATTAAAGGCTCGCCGCCGGCAAAATATATCTGCTTCAAATTGGGTATTTGTTGGTACATTTCTTTCCAAAACTCGGGATTCTCATGCCAAAAATTATCAAAACTTTTTCTATCCCAAGTCATCTGTTTCTTAAGCTCAGTATGTTGGAATAACGGATATACTTTTTTATGATCTGCAACCCATTGGCTGCTATCATGAGGACTACACATAATACATTTTAAATTACAAGTATGACCTAATCTAAGATCGAGATAAAATAATTTTTCAGGCACACTACCATCCTGAGAAGTTTGGTCGATTAACTCTGCTAAATCTAATCCCTCATCCATCCAAGTTACTGTTTCCCACATACGTTTAGATATGACATTGTTTGATTCTTCGTCGAAACATTTTTTACAGCTAGAGGGAATTTTATTATCTAACATCGCCGTTCTTACACTGCGCATATAGTCGTTGTTCCATGCGCTCATCGGAGTTTCTCTACCAAAATTTGCCGGAACTCCTATTTCGTTTTTTACTAACCCGATAGCATGATCAAATCCCGCCCCACTGGAATTAGAATTACAACAAAGCCGCATATCTCCATTGGGTCTTGTAGCAAAATGTATCCAAGGTAGAATACAAAAAGTATGGCTATCTGTTATTTTTTGAATGTTGTGTTGCCATAACCCTAGTTTAGTATTTTCTGGTTTTAACCAGTAGATATTTTCTGACATAAAATATATTTAATGATCCTGCAGCCCGATAAATATTTTTATGAAATATCTTGGAAATTATCGTCATTTAGTATCCAATATTGTCATTGAAAAAATAATCAAAAATATCGGTGACGTTCGACCAACAGATACCACTCAAAATCACCAATCTGAGGTATACAAAAAATGGGTGGAAGCAGGCTACGATATTAAAAAGTTAAGATGGGAGTTTTACGATCATCGTCATTTAGGAAACGATATCAATTTACCATTTGATCAGGTTTATCATTGGTGGTTTAGTAAACTAAATCCAGGCGATATGTTTCCTATGCATGTTGATTCTTACTCCGACAATATTAAATTAAAAAGATTCTGGATGGCTTATCAAGACTATCAACCCGGTCATATTTTTACCTACGCTGATAAAATCTTGACAAATTATCAAGCAGGAGATTTATTCGAATTCGAGGATAATCAAATATGGCATGGTGCTGTTAATATAGGATTTTTACCTAAAATCTCTCTGCAGATCGCAACAAATATCGCGCCATGACAATATTCTATAAAAACATTTCGCATCTACTGCCGTTTGATTTTAATAATCTTGTCGATGTTCGATCTGTGAAAATAATAGAAGAAAAAAATATATCTGATCAATTCGTACATAAACAGACATTTGACCCTAACATTTTAAATTTAGAATTTGTAGCATATTTAAAATCCAAAGAGATATTAATAGATAAAATTATAATCTGGAATTGGTTTTGTAATGATCCAATATGGGCACATATCGATTGCGATGCTTGTGGAGAAATATCACCCTGTGCCATAAATTGGACTTTAAATACTAACAAAAGTCAAGTAAATTTCTATGACATAGATAATATCGATAAAACTGTTAGATTTGAAAATGAAATTGACACTGGATGGAAAACCGATAACGTAACAGCATATATACCAATAAATGTTAAAGGAATTCGGCCGAGCGCGATATGGAATGATCAAGGCCCTGCATTAATCAACACCAGTATTCCACATTTAATTGTAGCCCCCGAATTAAGAACTTCTGTTTCTCTAGGAATTAAATTTCCTGTGCCATCTATAGAAGAAGTAATACGAAGATTAGAATCATGATCGAGATGAATTCAAACCCTCTGTCATCTGTAGTTGATTGCATCACAGATTATCCAATAATCGATACCGGTTGGATCATTAAAAAATGGTTTAAAATAGATCAAAACAAATTATTAGAATGGTATTCTCAAACAAAAAAAGAATATTCAGACTGGTTTTGGTTTTATGGCAAACACAAAGATATGTGGAAATATGATGCTAATAAATTAACTGGAGATGGATTAAAAACAGATACTTCCTGGTTAATGCTCACTTGGGGGGATGATAGAAAAGGACCTGTACCTTGGCTGAGATACATAGCTAAACCGGAATATGATGCATTGATGCCTAGAAACATCAGAGACGAACCGTTAGGTGCGAGAGAATGTTGTAAAGGATATGCTCTTGAAATTTTTTCTTCTATGCCTTGTCCGCCTCACGATATACAAATTGCTGTTCATACTCCGCAGACTAAATTACCTCAGCATCAGGACGAAGATAATAAATTTAGATTTCATATACCTATTATCACAAACCCAGAAGCTAAGTTTATTATCAATGGCGAAGATGTTCATTTACCCGCCGATGGTTGGTGTTATCTTGTTAACACCACATATCTACACAGCACAGACAATAGAGGTAATACCGATCGTGTACATATATATGGTAGTGTCTGGGTTAAAGACATTCTTGCATTATCCTTAGATCAGGAAACAATCATATAGTTTGAAGATAACAATTCAACAGAACTTGACCATGAGTTTGTCACAGATCTGATTTTTAAGATAAAAGAAAGAGATACTTAATGGAAATAATAAAAAAATACTTTACAACAGGGTTGTGCGGTACCTGTTATAGAGAATTGCCAGCTCATATAGAATATAGAAGTGATGGTGCTGCTTACATCACAAAGACCTGTCCAGAACACGGTTATGAAGAGGCTATGGTTGAGAGGGATTACAAGTTTTGGGACAGTTGTGTGCAAAAAAGTCCTAACGCTACATACGACAATTATAATAATGTTACGGTTATTGAAGTTACTGATCGATGTAATGTTAGGTGTAAACATTGTTATTTCATACCAGACAATAAAATTGGAGATAAGTCCTTGGAATGGATACTCAAAAAAGTTGATACTGCACCAACAAACGATATATGTTTATCTGGCGGTGAACCTACTATAAGAGATGACTTGCCAATTATTATAAGAGAAATACAAAATTTAAAATTTCGTGGCGAAGAAAATAGAATTTGTAGTGTATACACAAATGGAATTAGGTTACAGAATGAACAATATTTAAATTCACTTAAAAACGCAGGATTAAAGTGGATTAATATGAGTATACATCATCAAGACTATCATAATGAAAAAGTTTGGAAGAATGTAAATAAGACACTAATTAATTTGATTAATTCTGATTTAAATTTTGGCCAATTGTCCTTCACAGTCGAAAGTAAAGAACAAGTTGAAAAAGTAATTGACAAAATTCTCTGGTTGTTAGAACACAATGTAAAACCAAAAGATTTTTGTATTCGTTCGCCAGCTGAAATCGGCGTGCCTTATGTGAATAATGGAGAAATTTTTGCAAGCGATATTGTAAAATGGATCAGTGAGATCGCTCAAAAGAAAAATATAAAATTTGAAAAACATCCAAATTATGGAAGTAATCCTTATCATGTTGGGCACATTTTAGATGGCCGGCAAAACTTACAGATCATACATTGGGCAACAGTAAAAACAGTTGATACTAGTTATATGTACATGGGACCTTACGCTATGTTTATGCCAAACACATTTAGTACATTTTTAATCCAATCAATTTTAAGGGATGGATTGAGAAAAGGTTGGTATCAAGGTCATAGAGTGATGACTGGTCCAGAAACTAGAATAGATTTTAATCTCAATAAGAAAGATTTTAAATGAATACACCATTAGATGTTACAGATGAAAAACTATTCTCTATTAGAAATAATATGTTTAAATTTAATGAATTAAAACAGATACATGTAGAAGTAACATCGAATTGCCAAGCGTCTTGCCCAATGTGCGCAAGAAACGATCACGGCGGCGGAGAAAATCCATATCTAATAGTAAATGAGTTATCATTGAATGATTTTAAATTAATATTCAATAATGAAGTATTAACACAAATTCAGAGTATGTATTATTGTGGAAATTTTGGTGATCCTATACTAGCCAAAGATCTAATACCGATGATTGAACACTCAACAAAGATTAACCCCAATCTATGTATTTCAATACATACAAACGGTAGTGCTAGATCTAAATCCTGGTGGAAAAAATTAGCACAAATTCTACCTAAAAATCATCTAGTTCATTTTGCGCTCGATGGTCTCGAAGATACACATCATCTATATAGAACAGGGACTAACTTTAATAAAATTATCGAAAATGCTAAAAATTTTATACAATCGGGCGGTAAAGCAGAATGGGTATTTCTGTCGTTCAAACATAACGAACACCAACTCGATACTGCCAAGGAAATGGCAAAAGAATTAGGATTTTTATCATTTAATCATAAAGCTACCGGGCGATTTATTCATGAACCATATTTTTCTGTCAAGGATAAAAAAGGAAATCATTCTTATAATCTCGAACCCCCAAAAGAAAATAAAATAACCTTTATCGATAAAGAAAAAATAAAAAATTATCGAAAGTATATTAATTCGGCTAAGATTGAATGTAAAGTACAAAAAGAAAAAGACATATATGTAGATGCACAAGGGCATCTTTATCCCTGTTGTTTCTTAGGTTCTGCTTACTACAGTTATGCCGAGCACAATGATATAACTTTCAGTTATCATCAAGATCAAAAAAACTCATTGCTAGATTTTATCAATTATCTCGGAGGATGGAATGCAGTTAATTTAAAACAAAGATCAATTAAAGAAATAATCGATAGTCATCAATGGCAATCTGCCTGGAATATCTACTGGCATAGTAAAAAATTAACTACTTGTTCACGTATTTGTGGTAGGTGGGAAGAAAAAATAATCAGTCAGTTTGGAGATCAATTTATAAACTTAGAACAATTAAATGACAGCTAATCTAGAATCTTTTTTTCAAATGCATAAAAATAAATCATGGTTAGCTCCAGTGCCGCCTTCGGGATTAACTCCATTGGAATTAACAAAATGGCTTTTTGAACAAGATTCGATGGGTTGGTTAAAAATAGATATCGATATAAATTTAAATGACTGGATCGAAGAATCTGCGATGGTCGAACCACATTACGTACATCATCGTAGTTCGGAAAATTATATCGATCAAAAGCATCAGGATTGGATGAGTTGCTGTATACACGGAACATCAATAACTCATACAGAAGCAGATGAATCTGCCGATAACGATCAATTCCAATGGACTGAACTATCTGCAAAAACACCTAAAGTCACAGAATTTTGGAAAAAATTTCCGGTAGAAAGATTTCGAAGATTGCGATTTATGAAATTAAAGTCGAACGGATTTATAGGAATACATAATGACCGACCATCTAACATGAAACTAGCCAATCTATCAGAACTAAAAGTTCTTGACAAGTCGGTGGCAATTAATGTAGCATTAATACATCCCCAAGGATGTGATTTTGTGATAGAAAACACTGGCACAGTTCCGTTTCAACCCGGAGATATGTTTATTATCAATATCACGAAAAACCATAGTGTAATCAATCGCAGCGATAAAGATAGGATACATGTCATAGCTGAAGCAGTAATCGGAAATAAGATCAACGAGTTTTCTGATCTAATTTATAGAAGTTACAAAAAACAACATGGCTATAATTAAATTCAATTCTACTAAGTTCGAACAAAAAAAGATAGTATTCTGTATGATTGACGATCATTCTCTATATCCAAATAATTGGGTACAAGAGATAGTTAAAAATAATGCTGATTTCGAGATTGGAAAAATTACAGGTATGGGATTCGATGTATTAATCGGCTACGATGCCGATTATATTCTCCGGCAGGCATGCCAAGAATACGACTATGCTATTGTATCATCTATGGGGTCTGTAACCTCCGATAATTTAAATTTTTATTCTCTTGTCGAGAGATTTTGTAAGGAAAATGATTTTTATATTTTAGGACATATATTAGATAAAAAAGAAGCATATTACGAACTACATCCTCAGTGTTTTATTATTAATCTCGAATATCACCGCAGATTAAAATGTCCTATTATCGGAGAAAGAGAATTAGGTAAAACTCATTATCAAATGTCGCCTATTAGAAGTGCAGATAATTTTCACGACGAATATACACCTAAATGGATCAAACCGGGCAATGAAGAAACGGTTTATTATCATAAATGCCATGGTTGGAATATTATTTCAGAAGCTTTAAGAAATTCGCTAAACGTTTATGTTTTTAATGACGAGTTTAGAAATAGTAAAAAATATCTTTATCCAGATAATAACAGCGATATAATCTCTAGATTAAGCGAATTTTATCTAGAACAAAATGTTGCTTCAAGAAATTGGGTTAATCCTTTTAGTACAGGTTCTATCTATTTCGGTCCGAAATTAAATGGAAATCTAAAATATCTAGTTTCTCCTGCTATGGGTTTAGACTTTGTGCATTATCTAAATTATTATGGCTTCGATTCTAATACTACCGTAAGATTTACAGATTATAATCTGTTAAGTCTAGAATTTATGCAAGAACTAGTTAACTGGGATGGCAACGATTATATAAATTTTCTAAATGGATTTTCTATAAGAAAATCAAAATTCTTAAATTTACCTGAAAATATATGGCTAGGAACTAAAGAGGGATTAGAAAAAAAATGGTCGGAAATCGAAAAACGATATTCGTGGAAGGAATTTTGGAATACGATAAAAGAAAAAGTCAAATTCGAATTTCGATATAAAGATTTTTTACATTACGAAGGACCCAATGGTAAAGATCAAGGCTATTGGATAGATCCCGAATTAGACGATCCGTGTACGTTAATAAATTTAAATCATGTATTCAATTATCATTCAACAAGTGTATTTTATAGTTTAAAATATCGGGTAGAGATGGAAAATTATACACTAAAAAAATTAAAAGAAATAGTACCCCGAGCCCATATTATGTTTGATCAAAGGGCGTGGTCAGGATACAGAGCATATAATACAAATAGTCTTTGTTCATCAGTTTCTGAAATAGAACTAGTAGATATGTCGGACCTCATTCGCCCCACATGGCATTATAATAGAGATTGGTCATGATAGAAAATATAT
>Ga0169931_10001253_pt1 | contig 42034 bp, 37 predicted proteins | sample Kivu_15m_20L_FD_129675 | JGI IMG/M metagenome (GOLD analysis project Ga0169931, IMG submission 129675) | Freshwater microbial communities from Lake Kivu, Western Province, Rwanda to study Microbial Dark Matter (Phase II) - Kivu_15m_20L... | ecosystem: Environmental > Aquatic > Freshwater > Lake... | reverse complement strand
TCCCGAAGCTGCAATGCGAGCCCTGAATGAAAATCATCATTTGGAGCCACCCCATGAGCAATAGCTAAGCATTCAGTTTGTAAGATGTCGCCGGTCTTTTCACGGATCATGATCGTGCTATCCTTGGATAAGATGCACAAAGTGGAACCTATTTCACATTCAAGCTGACGCCAGACGAGCAAGCTGACGCCAGACGAGCAAGCTGACGCCAGTCGAGCTGGCCCAACGGCTTGGCTATAGTGCATCTTGCGTGCCACGCAGAAGAAAATGGGCTATCTTTGACGAGACTTGGCAAATTAGCCATGAAAAAAGGGAACAAAGAGATCTTTGTTCCCTTAGCCGTTTATGCGGAGCATGGTGTGTGGTCGCGCCTGCACATTTCTGGCGCGCTCCCTGCACAGTCCTCAGGGGTGGGCCAATTTGCCGGCTTTAACGACTCCACCCTGAAGCACGGCGATAAATTGCTTTCGATCCTCCAAAATACTAATGTCGCTTATCACATCACCATCGACTACCAAAACATCGGCGAGCTTCCCCGCTTCGAGTGTACCGATCTCTGAGTCGCGGCCCATAATTTCCGATCCTGTCTCGGTGGCGCAGCGGATCGTTTCCAGCGGCGTAAAGCCAACATAGTTTACGAAGAACGATAACTCTTTGGCGTAGTCACCATGGGGGTTCCAAGCAAAACCATAGTCACCCCCCATACCAAGTCGTCCCCCCGCTTTCAAAATGACTCGCGCGCTTTCCGCACCTCCATCCAAAGTTTCCTGATGGCCCTCAATCACTTTGGGTGGGAGTCCGAATTCGGGACCACGCTGTATGCTCATCAATTCAAAAAAGAGAGCAGGCACAACGGGGACATCTCTCGCAAGCAGAAGATCCAGCGACTCTTGATCCATAAACGTCCCATGTTCGATCGCATCGTATCCTGCCCGCAAAGCGTTCTTAATGCCTTCCGTTGCCCGGCAGTGTCCGGTTACCTTCAAGCCATGATTGTGCGCGGTCGCGACCACGGCATGCATTTCCTCAAATGTCATACACAAGGTGTGATGGTCGTTCACATCTGGCGCAGCCGCATCGCCGGTTGGATAGGTCTTAACCCATTCGACGCCATCTTTTACCAGCTTGCGAACTGCCGCTCGCGCTTCATCCGCACCATTGATGAGCAAAACGAGTCCTTCCATTCCTATTTTTCGATAATCAGGATTCCAGTCCATCAAACCACCCACACCGCAAATTTCCCGTCCGCTTGCAGCCAATCTCGGACCGGGCATCAGATCACTCTCAATCGCCTTCTTTAGCCAGACGTCGATGTTGAACAGACTCCCACCGCTGCGGGCCGCCGTGTAGCCGCACTCTAAAGCCAGCTTCGCATTCGCGGCAGCCAACAGGGTAACGTATTCAACTGGATACTTGATATCTAGATCTTCCAGCGCGGCGACGTTGAAATAGGTTGGATGAAAATGCGCTTCCACCAATCCAGGCATGATGGTACCTCCACCGGCATCGATACGGCGAAGCGAATCGCCCTGTCGTTGTTCGAGTGATGGAGCTTTTTCGAGTGGTCCTGCGTAGCGAATGATTCCATCTTCGGCGATGAGGCAACCGTTGGCGATCGGTAGCGTGTCGTTGCCAACAATCAATGTGCCGTTGGAGATAACAAGTGTGCCAGTTGCATTCTTCATAGCAACAAACCTTTGAGATCGTTGAGACTTCCAGGGAAAGGCTGGCTCGTAATACTACCGGCCCGGGGCTGGCGAGATTGTATCAGTTTTTCAGAGTTAATCCAAACATTTGCTCGCGCGTGTTTTTTTACCCGATTTCATCGAGAGCCTTCAAAATCGGATGATGCTTCGGCGCAACAGTTTAAGGATAGTTGCTTCTATAACTTAGATAAATCTCCGAAGAACCCTAGCAAATTCAGGAGTCTAAAAAAGTATGCACCGAGTGAGCAACATCGACGCTGCGCAGCCAATGCAAATTATGGCCTGCATTGGCGAAAAAAATGGGTACCGGATCTTTCAAGAGCGAGCAGAGTCGACTACAGTCCTGTTCGGTCAACATGCCTCCTACCTTTTCGTCTGCGCGCAGGATCAAGGTAGGTTGCTCAACCTCAGCGGCGGCGTGGCACCAATCCCAATCTTCTAACCAACGCAATTGAACAACCGGTTCGACTACGGTCGCATCCATTTTCATCATGCAGGCAGCCATAAAGCGTAACGAAGCCAAGTCTCGCTGATCGCCCAAACGCTGCGTGGCACCAGTAAGTGGATCCTTCAAAAAAATATTTCCAAGCATGCCGACCTGTTCACTTCGACTTGCTCGCATAAAATCGTCGCGGTTGCGCATAGCGTGCACCTGGGAAAAGTGACTCATATAAATGGTTTGGTCCATTCGGGAACCCATCGTTTCAAACGGTGGGTCTTCCAAAATCAATCGTGCGATCCTCTCCGGTCGCTGCGCGGCCGCTGCCAACGCAACCATCGCTCCCAAGGAATGTCCGTAAAGATCGAAACGCTCGACAGCGAATTGGTCGATCCAATCTAGGACAGCCTGAGCATGCTGCAGGACCCTGTACCCTTTTGGATTGGAAGGACTTTCGCCATGTCCGGGTAAATCGAGTAGAGTCAGCGCATAGCGAGAAGCAAGTGAGGGGAGTAGCGGTGTGAAGGTCTGCCACCGTCGCGTCAAGCCGTGAATCATCACTAACTCAGGTGCTGCCGCAGGTCGGCGCTCATAATGCAATTTCATTTTCCAATCCTCTTTTTAGTCCGTCCCCGCTAGTCCGTCCCCGTCCTGTCCAAACTTTTGCAAGCAGTCCAAAGGTTATCGGTTGATTCGGGTTTCATATCTATTTCAAATCTGCCGTTATTCCACAACGGAAAGCAGCGACTTGCTCCGCTGTTTTTCGTTGTAACAGGCCGACACGATTCGAATATCGTTATAACTGTACCTACCCCCAAGGTGCTCGAAAATTGGTCTTAGACGTTCATTTCCAGTAAGTTTAATGGCCGCTTCGATAGCCTCAATTTTTGGGCGTTGAATCCAAGTGCTGCAATCGATTAGATTGCGAGCCTCAATATAGTTGCAAAGATGGACGCATACGGTCGATTCGCTCAAACCGGTGATAAGATGGATTTCCGAAATCGATTTTGCTTCATCGAAAAAAGGAAAGTTTCGCACGGCGGCCGAATTGAGACGAAGCCGGTTCATCTGATCGGCAACTTCGTTTTCTTGGGGTAAAGAGGTCAAGAATTCGGCCCATCGATTCAGATTGGTTGAGAGACCATTTTTGTGGCAATACTCTTCCATCCAGATGCAAATACGCTGTAGCCATTCCTGGATATTCCCTATTTTTGTATTGTCTTGGTCTGAAGTATAGCCACCTTCCACGTGGGCACATGAGGTATCAACCTGATGTTCTTTCAACCAGTCTCGCAACCATTCGGGGTTTGTGGGACGCTGGGAGGCCAAGTGCCAAGCAAAAGCTTTCGGCAGATATTGTTCGGAAGGAATTGGAGAAGTAAGTTTCTTGATACAGATTTGAAATAGATTCTTATCGCAATCAGCCGCGGGACGCCAATTACCGAGTTGAAGAGGATTAGGCTTTGAAAATCGATCGAGCAATTTCAAATTGCACTTGCCAGCTCGCAGTATTTTTCGTCCCGAAGTTGTCAAGTTCAATATGCCGTAGCTTCCCCCGTATGCAAGCAGCCCCAAGCTCAGTATTTGCTCAATATGGTCTTCCAATTCAATATCGGAAAATCGACTTAAAGAGCCCTTCCCTTGCAGGTGTAGTGAATTGTTTGCTTTGTCGGGCTTCGGTGACGAAGAGACGCTGCGAGCGATATTTCGAACGTATTTGCTCCCATAGTTTTCGCCCGTCTCTTGCACGATTCGAAGCAAGGAAAGGATAACCATTTCACTCTCTTGCAATTCGGGAACATGTTTTAAACAATTGTCGCAGGCGCCGCAGTTCGCGAATTCAAAATCCTGGCCCATGGTTGCCAGAAGTGCTTTGCGCCGACACCCCTTTCCGGCAGCAAAATTCGCCATCTGATGAATCTCGCTTCGAACCAATTCGCCTCGCTCTCGAGCCTCGCTTTCGGCAAGCCCAATTCGCTTGAGTCGATCTGCGCTGCGATACAATATCACGCATTCTGATGGCAAACCGTCACGCCCTGCCCTCCCCATTTCCTGCAAGTAATGTTCGACGGATTGCGGTAGACTGTTGTGAATAACGTAGCGAATATCGGGCTTATCAATTCCCATGCCAAAAGCAATCGTTGCCACAATCACATCGATTTGACCCTTCAAGAATCGCTCCTGTACGCGGCGTCTTTCCTGCATATCGAATCCCGCATGATAGGCGGCCGCATTGTAGCCCCTATACCGCAGATCGGCCGCAAATCGCTCCGTATCCTTGCGGCTCAAGCAAAACACGATACCAGATTGCTTTGGATAGTGATCGATAATCTGGCAGATCTGATCGATCCGATTGATGGCGGGGATCATACGGTACAGCAGATTCGGACGATCCATATCGGCGACCGATTTGCGCACATCACGCAATTTCAACTGACCCACTATATCCTCGCGAACCCGCGGACCGGCCGTCGCCGAGAAACAATGAATCGGCAAATCCTTTAGTCTCGATTTCAACTCGCCCAATTTGCGATAATCGGGTCGAAAATCATGCCCCCATCCACTTATGCAATGCGCTTCATCAATCGCAATAAAAGATATTTTCTGATTCGACAAGTAACGCAGCGTACTCTCCAGCATCAAACGCTCTGGAGCAATATAGAGCAACTTCAGTTTCCCCTCGCTCATCTGCGCAATAACTTTATCTCGTTCGCGAGTCGTTAGGCTGCTATTGACAAAGGCGGCCGCAATACCCTTACGCTGCAACGCATCCACTTGATCTTTCATCAACGCAATCAAGGGCGACACCACCAAGGCAGTCCCTTCCATCGCCAACGCAGGGAGTTGGAAGCAGATCGATTTACCGGCTCCCGTCGGCAAGATCGTCAGACTATCTCGATGCGATAAACAGGCCGAGATCGACTCGATCTGAAAGGGGCGAAATTCGGAATAACCCCAGTACTTTTGCAGAAGCTTTTTCAACTCCTGCAAACGCTCGGTCAGCCATTCACCCTCAGTCGGCAAGCTTACCTCGCCACCATCAAGATCAATGCTGCAGCAAACAAGCCTATTCGATAACTCCCCAACTGCAGCTGGTTCGGGAGAATGACTCTCTTGATCCCGCCTGCTGTCATTTGAGACTTGCCCACAATCAACAAGTTGCCGTTTTTCGGAAGACATCGCCAAGCTCCATGTTTTTGGAGAGGCATTCTCAGGGCCTTAGATTCCCGAAACCGGTGCATGATATTCACCGACTTCCAGCCCCCGAAACCTCTCTCGACCTGTAAAGGTGCGATTCATGTCGCTATTGGAATCAGCTTCCCGCTAACTTATGAACAAATCTCTCAAGTGATCTTTAGTCTGCCTTAAATCTCTGATCGCACTGAATCTCTGCTCGCACTGAATTTGAGCCTATCAGACGCACTGCTGGCTGACAGCAGTCGGCTCAAAATGGTCACAGAGATAATGAACATAAGACATCTATTTTTTGTGTCAAGCGTTCAGAAAGATAGTTCACAAAAATAGAGTATTTTGCATCACTTTTTAAATGGCTTGAGCTTATCAGCGGTGGAATCGGCTACCGATAATGGCAATAACAGTGATGGTCGTGATAAACGTCCAAAAGAGGAAGAAGAAACCGCCACAGCCGATGCCGATCCAAGCATGCACAGATCCCTTAATGACCGGATTGCGAGCTCGATCGCGCAAGCCCTTGATTCCAAAAATTAATGCCGCTAACCCTAAAGGTATTCCAATCAAAGGAAAACCACTGAATATCCCCAAGTAGTAGGCGATCAATGCCTTCGGGTTCTTGTAGGGAATGATTCCCCCCGTATCATCGCCTTGAGTTATCTCGCCTGGACCGGGCGAATAGGACGCTGGAGGTACTGCGTTCGACCCTACGGAAAACGGATTCTGATCTGGTGTGTTCGACATAGATACTCACTTAGCTCCCTTCGCGTATCCTGATGCATCTCTACTTCAATAGACTGCTACAAAAATAACTTGCTACAAACTTAGAGCCTGTCCGAAAGCCCCAAACACCGCGGCAAACGACAAGCGGTCTAATGGTTTCCGGATAGGCTCATACGCTACGGACAGTCCTAGCAGACTCCCACCCAGCTCCAATGATAAGCAAAGTTGTTCGCAGATGTCATCGATTCTCAAAATTTCCAGCGAAAGATTAAACGAAATTGCTAACCTGTATTGTGGTGCTTAGGATTCGGAAAAGTTACGCTCGCTACACTATGGGATTTGAGAATGTTAACCGAAAGCATGGCCGACACCGGACAACAGAGAAAGCAATCACGTGTTGCCAAACGCGAGCGTTCTACGGGGACGGATGGGCCCATGGCCACTCCCACCTTGCTTCGTTCTTTCGCTATATTGAAAGCGATAGTTCGCGAACTCTCTCGAAAAACTTTTCTCAAAAAACTTTAACGCCAACCGATTTACTCTCATGCCTCTGATTTACGAATTCCAGTACAAAGTCACTCAAGACGATATTGACCAAGTCGGGCATGTCAACAACATCCAGTATGTGCGTTGGTTGCAGCATGCTGCTATCGCCCATTCCGCAGCTCAAGGATGGGACGCACCAAGGTATCGGCAGTTGGGAATGGGATGGGTTGTGCGGAGTCACTTTATTGAGTATCTGATTCCAGCTTTTTCAGAGGATCAACTCGTTATCAGAACTTGGGTAGCGACGATGAAGAAAGTCACTTCGCTGCGCAAATACGAAATATGGCGGCCGGCCGATGAGAAAAAATTAGTGGTGGCAGAAACGAACTGGGCTTTCGTTAATTTTTCATCGCATCAACCTTGCCGAGTTCCACCGGAAATACTCAACTCCTTTGAACTCCACCCAGACGGATGAAAACCGACCGAATCTAGAATTTGCCCTCGCCATATTCACGCCAAAACTCGCGAACCAGCACAGTTCGATCGCGGCCCCCCAATTGCAAAAAACGTTGTTGCCATCGGTTGCGTTCTGCCAAAGATGGTTGCTTGCCAGTGACAACCAAAAACATGCGATTGATGAACGCAGAGCTATTTCCGCCCGACTTATCGTAAAACTCATCGGACACAAGCAGCGAACGAGGGAGATCGTCAGCAGACAAACCTTTGTTGAAGTGCTTGATCCACGCCGCTATCTCCCATTGCTGCGGAGTACGCTCCAAAAAACTCTCGTAGAAACGAATGATCTTGGCTTGTGCCGTCGGGGGAATTCCGGGGTTGAAGTCTTGATCAGGAATGTTTCCTCCAGCGGGTTGCATGGTGAGCCGCAAAACCGTGTCGGGATTACCCAACGGATCAACCAAGGCACCTGGTCGGAGCAAGTACAATGTTTCGCGTCCCGAACTGATCGCCGCTTTTAATTCGTAGGGCTCGCCTGGCCGCAGGTAAGACGAATCCAAAAATAGCTCGAATCGGATCGGACGCTGATTGCCGATCAACTGAGTATTACTACCTCCGAGTATATCGTTATTAGGTCGATTGCGACTGACCAACTGCAATTGCAACACAGCGTTGGCGGGGAGATTACGATTATCGCTCAAACGAATTTCACCACTGATGCGAATCGACGCCGCACGCAAGCCAACATTTAACACGCGCAGTTCGTTTTTTCGCACATCTCTTACCAGCATTTCAACGCGTCCCTGCGAATCGACTCGTCTTCGAAATTCTTCGCCAACATCGAAGAGTCGGCCGCCGACATATCCCACTTGATAACCGGCGACGGTCACGATGATATCGCCCACTTCGATACCAGCCGAATCGGCCGCAGAGCCTCGTTCGACTTTGCGTACACGCACTCCCGTGTTGGTGTTATCCACGGTTACGCCGAGTCGCCAGTTGCCGTTGTTGGAAGGTGGTCGGATGCGTTCTTCACCAACGCTACCCGAACCACCCCAACCAAAATTGCCGGCTCTTTCGCCTGCCTCGCTTCCCTCGCGATCTCGAAACCCAGAATCAGCCGATGGAAAGCCGAATTGGGCCGAGAGGGACGCGGCGGTGAGCACCACCCTCCAAGCCGAAAGCACTGCAGGGAAAAAACGATTCATCGCTGACACTCCCAAACATCACGCATTAAAACTAAGCTGCCTTAAAGCTTCCCAGTTTTTCCAGTAGTGCATCCAAAACCGGCTTAATCACCTTGTCGATGCCTGGAATCGCCAAAATCTTTTCGATCTGAGGTTTTAAATCACCCAAAGCAGAATCGAACAGACCGCTCAAGACTTTTTTGGCTGGTTCCGGCAGCTTGCCGAAAGATTCATTCATACTTCCAAGCGACTCCGTGAACTTGGTCAACTCCGGAGCAGCGGCGGTTGCCGATGCTTCGTCCTTGATACCCGAAAGAGTGCTGGCAATGTTGCCGATGATATCGCGAATGGATTGCACCATCTCGCCACCACCTTCGACTCCGCGTACAGCATTCAAAGCTTCGTTCATCGAGTCGTTTAATTTGTTTTGAGCCGCAGTTGCAGCTTGCTGCGCAGCCGCATCCACAGCAGCACCCGCATCAGCGGCCGCACTCGATGCGGCATCTGCCGCATCGGAAGCTGCACTCTTCGCCGCTTGTTCTGCTTTCTTTACCGTTTCTTGATTGCAACCGCTGAGCGAGACCAGCCCCAAGGCTAGAGCAAGGGAAAAACAAATTGGACGAAATTTCATTATGCACCTCAAAATCAACATTAGTAGTTTTAACCGTGACTTCGCTGTCGTACCCAATCGAGGATTGTCTAATCTTGTGGGCACATTCGACAAGGGTTCCGGTGTCAATTTTTAAGTTTTCCTGCGAATAGAGTCGTTTTATTCAGCTCGTTCTAAGCTATTGAAACTCCACGACTTTAGCTTTTCCCTAGCTATCTTGTGGGGGCTGTGGTATGCTTTGAGATGTTGCGCAGATGCAATCGCATCGATCGCTCAGGCAAGGTTTGCACGGTGTCTAAGGCTTGCACTCGATTTAAGGCTTGAACTGTATCTAAGGCTTGCATAGCATCCTGCGGATAGCGTGATCCTAGTTGGTATCCTCCGGATCCCAATTTTACGAGTTCTCCGATTGACACAGCGATCGATCTGTGGGGCATCGTCGTTCTGTCCGTTTCGTTAGGGGCTGGTGCAAGCATGGCAAAAGAACCTCAGGCAATCGACTCCAAAGCATTACTGCACAAAGTCAACCTTCGCGCCACCCCCGCTCGATTGGCGCTGCTGCGGGTTCTCCAGAACACCGGCAGTCCCCAGACGCATGCTTATCTTGCCGATACACTCGAAGATCTGGGTATCGATAAGGCGACCGTTTTTCGAAACTTGAACTCGCTCGTCGAGATTGGCCTAGTTCGAAGATTGGACGTTGGCGATCACGTTTGGCGTTACGAGTGGTTGGGAGAGAAACAGGACTCCGAGCATCTTCATCCCCATTTTGTCTGCACCTCCTGTGGCGAGGTGGATTGTTTGGAAACCGACCAGGTGCGCTTCAATGATCGCTCCAAACGCGATCTCGCCAAACGGACCAGCGAAATTGTGCTCAGGGGTACCTGCAAGAACTGCGACCAAGAATAGCGTACATCGGTGACAGAAGTCTCCCGAATTGTCACCACGCCCCTAGTTATTTCCGCACGTAAAATTATTGATCAATCGCGCAATACCCGTATTTGCAATAACGTTGCAATTGCATATCATAAGCGATAGTTGCTTCATCGCTCATGCCCCACCCACAGCCATGGTTTTCGAACTTCTCCGCCGGCTTGTACTTCTCACCAGCGGCACCGCTGCGTTGGTTTGGGGTGTTGCGTCGATGCTGGAGTCGGCATCTGTCTATCCGGCTGCCGCTGCTTTCTGTATCGCCAGCGCCACTTTTCTGCTGACACCCTACTGCGTGGACGCATCAAGCCTTGCTGATACCAATCAACCCGTTGCCCGAAAAAAGGAGAGTTCGACAACTCCCAAGGTTTGGGGCGCCCAATTACCCGCAATCATCTTTGCCCTTATCCTGTGGGTCGCTGCAGCGATCAGCTTAGCGTACACGGTGTTTCAGACTAACATTACAATGGAAGAGCTCGGTTTCTTTTCGACCCGAGCACTTCTTTTATGCTGGTTGTGTGTTGTTCCACTCTTTTTTACTCGGATCCGCCACCGTGCCCGACGAATTGAATCCTCAAAGTCCAATATCGCCGACCCAACCAGCGACCCATCCTGATCAACACGGTCGAGCAATCGGCTCATCCAGCGTTAACTTCTCCCGCACCGATTCGCTCATCGCGAACTCGACCGACGCTGAGCCTCTCAGCCACAGCGCACCTGAACACAGCCCACCTGAATACAGCCCACCTGAACACGGCCCACCTGAATACGGCCAGCCCAATCTCGATCAATCCAGTGTTGGCCAATCCGGCGAAAGTATCGAATCTTCAGAGCCGGTCGCCGAGTTGAACCCACTTACAAAGTCGATATCTTCCCCCAACTGGCCACTGCGATATCTTTGGCTAGCCGTACTATCGATAACAAGCTTTTACGTTTTTATTCTTCCGGAACTTCAGATCGCTTGGTGGAATTATCGTACTCCCAATCGCATGCTCCCTTCAGCCTTACAACTCGATTTTGTCACACGCAGTATGCTGCGCACGCTGGAAGCCTCGGTGGTCGCTTTCTTTTTTGCTGTTGGTGCCAGCTGGGGAAGTTTTTTAAATGTGGTCGCTTATCGCTTACCAAAGAATCTCGATATCAGCGTGGCCGGTTCTCGCTGTCCCAACTGCCATAAGAAATTGAGTTTCAAAGAAAACATGCCAATCTTCGGATGGATCGGACTTAGAGGTCGTTGCCGTGGATGTCATATTCCAATACCAATCAAGTATTTAGTTGCCGAATTGCTGCTTGGTTTCTTGGCGATATGGATCGGAGCCTACGAGCTGCTTTCCGGCGGCATCAATCTTCCATTGAGAACTCCCAATTTCTATGCGGGCGTGGTCTGGATTGTGTTTTATACCAAGTGGGATCTCGTCTCTTACGCTTTATTTCATTTCGCGCTGTTCTGTATTCTGTCGACGCAAATTCTCATTCTCGATAACAAACTCCCCGTCCCCAAACGCTTCATCGGTTTCACCCTGGGACTCGGCTTAACTCTGACCGCCTGCTTCCCTTGGCTGCTGCTTGTTCATTCATCCCTTTTTCTTCCAGGAATCGAGGTGCGAAATCCTGGGCAATTCGAAGGCGTCAAAGCGGAATGGTTGAACTCGACAAGGCAATCGGTTTTTATCGGCTGGCTTTATTCCGCTCTGGTCGCTCTACCGACCGCAGTTGCGGCGACTCGAATTTGCAACTCGAGACAACTGAAAGATGTGTTGATGTGGCTAGGCACCTTCGGTTGCCTCGGTATTTGGCTCGGCTGGCAAGCCTCACTGCTGATAGCCCTGACTTCGACGCTGATCGGACTACCCATACTACAGAGACTGCGCGATTCAGATCGAAAGAGTTTTTATCTTTCGCTGATCGTGCTGAGCGCCACAGTCCTCCATCATACGCTTTGGGACTGGCTGATCGACAAGCTATTATCTTTAGCCGTGATCGCCGAGAAAAGCGTCCTGTAAATACGTTACATGTCCTGGTCTTCTTGATCCAACTCGCAAGCTTCTTCCCAGGCCGGGAATGGATCATGCCAAACTTCCCATACACTCGGTCCAGCCTCAAACTCTTCATCGGTAAGCAGGCAGTTGTCCAGGGCTGCTTCGATTTCTGCTCGATCTAAGATTTGGCCAATGACCACCAGTTCCGACCGCCGATCGCCATACGGTTCTTGCCAGACCTCGCGTACCGATTCCTCAAATTCCGGTTCTTCCGGCCATTCCTCTCTCGGTGTGGCCGCAGCCCACAACCCGGCCGAATGCAACGCAAAGACTCGTCCAGCATGGGACCATTCCGCTGCTTGATCATTGCGAGTTGCCAGCCATATGGCACCCTTAAGTCGCACGATCGAACCAAACAACTCACTGTTGATGAACGTCAACAATCGCTCAGGATGAAATGGACGTCGCGACTGATAAGCAAAACTTGTGAATCCATACTCCTCCGTCTCAGATACTTCCGCGCCTCGCTCGATCACCAGCCAATTGCGGTTCTGGGCAGCCCATTCATTTGAAAACAAACCCGTGTTCAAAACCTCCTTCAAGGGAACTTGACCACGATTTGCCCGCACAATCCTAGCGGTTGGATTTAAAAGCTGCAGAAGATTTTCCAGTTTTATAATAATCGATTCATCCACTAGATCGCACTTGGACAGAATCAAAACGTTAGCAAATTCGATCTGGTCGATCAGCAAATGCGAGACATCGCGAGTATCATCTTCGTTGAGCGCTTGGCCGCGATCCGTCAGTTGATCGAGTGAATCGAGATCCATGGCGAAGTTAACCGTATCGACCACGGTAACCAGCGTATCCAGCCGTGCGACACTCTCGAGCGAATCCCCTTCCCCATCTTCGAACGTGAAGGTTTCCGCAACAGGTAGAGGCTCAGAGATTCCCGTCGATTCAATCAACAAATAATCGAAACGACCCTCTCGCGCTAGTCGACTCACTTCGATCAGCAGATCCTCTCGCAAGGTGCAACAGATACAACCATTGCTCATCTCGACCAATTGCTCATCGACGCGACTCAGCTTCGCATCCCCTTCGCGAACCAATCGCGCGTCGACGTTTATCTCGCTCATATCATTGACAATCACTGCCACCCGCAATCCTTGCCGATTGCTAAGTACTTGATTGAGCAAAGTTGTTTTTCCAGCACCTAGAAAACCGGACAAAACGGTAACCGGTAAACGGGCGTCCGACATAAACGCAATCCCCAAACATCGACCAAAACAGCTACCAAACCTGAACTGGGAAACTTTCGCCAAACAAGCACATCCGCGGTTCCGGAAAAGCTCTCTTAACGTCCCGGCCATGATCTTATCAAGATGCATAAGAATTGCAAGTGAGTATTGAGTGCGTGCAAAAGTGGATACCGGACGACAGCGAAGCCCACGCGATGGACGCCCCATTCCCTTAAGAGGCAAAAAATATCAAAATAATGGCCTTTTCGGGGACTCACGCGGACTCGGTCAATCTCCCCACGGATTCGTGCCAGCCCATTTCGCTTCGAAAATAGGAGTTTGATATGACCAAAAAACTATTGCTCAATGCCCTCGCGCTATTCTCATTCAACATGGCCATTTTGATTGGCCCAACGCTCGCCGATGAAACTAAATCTGAATCGACCAAAAAGGTATCCGACGTGACCGAAAAAGAAGATCCCCATCTCTGGCTGGAAGATGTCACTGGAGAAAAGTCGCTCAATTGGGTCAAAGAAAGGAACGCGAAAACCCAAACCACTTTTGAAGCGAATCCTGAATTTAATAAACTCAAAGAGGATTTGCTCGAAATCCTCAATTCAAAAGAACGAATCCCTTTCGTTACAAAATATGGGGAGCACTACTATAACTTCTGGCGCGATGAAAAGAATGAGCGTGGAATATGGAGACGCACCACGCTAGACGAATATCGCAAAGCAAGTCCCGCTTGGGAATTGGTGCTCGATTTGGATGAAGTGGCAAAGGCCGAAAAGGAAAACTGGGTTTGGTCGGGGGCCCAGATTTTACGGCCAGGCTACAAACGAGCTCTTATCAGTCTATCGCGCGGAGGAGCCGATGCGACGGTGACGCGTGAATTCGATATGGAAACCAAGTCTTTTGTTAAAGATGGTTTCTATCGATCTGAAGCCAAAGGGAGCTTGGGATGGATCGATGAGAATACCGTTTTTGTTTCCACCGATTTTGGCCAAGGTACTATGACCACTTCCGGTTATCCCCGTTTGGCCAAACGCTGGAAGCGTGGTACGCCGCTAGAGCAAGCCGAATTGATCTATGAGGGACTGGACACGGACATGTCGATTTCGGCCATACATGATGATACACCCGGCTTTGAACGAAACTTCGTCTCACGAAACCTCGCTTTCTACAACGATGAACTATACTGGCTCAATGCGGAAGGTAAGTTGATCAAGATCGACGCGCCCAACACGGCCAACAAAAATGTGATTCGCGAATATCTGATTTTGGAATTGCGCGAACCCTGGGAGATCGAAGGCAGCACCTACGCAGCTGGATCATTGCTGGTGATAAAGTTTGCTGATTTCATTGCGGGCAAACGCAAGTTCGATATCGCCTTTGAACCTTCCTCGAACACATCGCTGGCAAGTTATGGAGCCACCAAAGATCATTTCTACATCAATGTTTTGGAAGATGTCAAAAATCGCATTTACGTTCTTACTCCTACCAAAGATGGTTGGAAACGAGAACCGCTCACTGGAGCGCCGCAATTCGGAACCGTAGGCGTTACATCCGTTGATCCGGATGAATCGAATGATTATTTTCTCACCGTTACCGATTACATCACGCCCACCACTTTGATGATCGGTTCGATCGGCACAGCGCCAGAGAAGTTGAAGCAGTTGCCGGCCTATTTCGACGCGACCGGTTTAGAGATCACTCAAAACTTTGCGACCAGCGAGGATGGAACGAAGGTTCCTTACTTTATGGTTTCCAAAAAGGATTTGAAGTTGGATGGAAACAACCCCACGCTCTTATACGGTTACGGGGGATTTGAAATCTCTTTAACTCCAAGCTATTCCGGAAGTGTCGGTCGAGCATGGTTGACTCAGGGTGGTGTCTATGTCGTCGCCAACATCCGCGGGGGTGGCGAATATGGGCCGCGCTGGCATCAAGCAGCACTCAAGGCAAATCGATTGCGAGCGTATGAAGATTTTGCGGCTGTTGCCAAGGATTTGGTGCGCCGAGGTGTGACCAATCCCAAAAAGCTTGGCATACAAGGTGGTTCCAACGGTGGGCTGTTGGTAGGTAATATGGTAACACTCTACCCAGATTTGTTCTCCGCTGCCGTTTGTCAAGTTCCACTGCTTGATATGAAACGCTTTCACTTGCTCCTGGCGGGAGCTTCTTGGATGGCGGAGTATGGCAACCCGGATCAAGCTGGAGAATGGGATTTTATTAAAACCTATTCGCCTTATCAAAACGTTCAAGCCAATACGCAATATCCGACGGTCTTATTCACAACTTCTACGCGCGATGATCGCGTTCATCCTGGCCATGCAAGAAAAATGATGGCCCGCATGGAGGAACAAGGACATCAGGTCTTGTACTATGAGAACATCGAAGGGGGACATGGCGGTTCAGCGAATAACAAACAAGCGGCCTATATGCAGGCACTTGCTTATTCGTTCCTAAAGCAACAGTTGTTCGGCAAATAGACTGCGACATCGCAGGGCTCGCACTCCTCGGAATCTCGCGTTCCGGGGAGTGACATGCAAGTTAGCCCTCAGCGACAAAGCCGTTTTCCGGCCTATCATGTTTGAGCGAGTCTGAGCAGTCCCTTGAGACCAGCGGCGATGTCGCTAAAGCGGACGCTCTTTTGAAATTGTGTTGAAAAAGCTTCTGCCACCCGCTGGCTGGCCTCGATGGGACATCCGGTGATCAAGATGGATTCAAATCGATCGAGATTGATAAAATCAGCAGCCACCGAGACGCACTGTTCAGCGAGTTTGCAGCATTTTTCAGATGGGATATCTTCGGCAATTTCCGTTTCGATATTCGGCTGCGCACTCAGGGCAGTGGTAATTAGTCTTTGCTGCTCGAAGTAAGGAATGCTGGCTTGTGATAGCGCGCCATTACCGTACTGAATCGCTGTGATACGTGGATTGCCGGTTAAAGAAATGCTGATTTCTTTCGAGGAGAATTGACTTCCCAGCAGAGTTGTCTGCAACTCGCTGACCGGGGGACGAAAGTGGATGGTACGTTTTCCGCTTTTGATTCTTCCCACGTATTCCAAGCCGAGAGTGATTTCGGGTAACCATAAGTCGCCAAGGCCCGCTCTTTCTAAGGCCTTATAGAACCAATCATTCGTTTGGAAGTCGAGCAGTCCGACGCCCAAGGTACAATGCATTGTGCCGGGTTGCTGGCAGAGATGGCTGATGAAAAAATCATGGATGGTCAAAGGCAGTACACCATCAGGAAGCGTTCCGTTGTCGGCCATCGTGTAGAGCATGGCCAGCATAGACGATGCATGCAATTCGCGCCGCAGTTGATCGAATTTCGGATCACTCCATTGATCGGCGAGACGGTCGAGATGCGACTTATTCATGACCGTTTTTTCTTTGGTTCGCCGATCGCTCCATGAGATGAAATTGGTTTTCGCGCGACCTGATTCATCTGCCAATATCAAGCCCCCTTCCCTACCGCTGATCCAAATCTCGGCATCGGATTCGATAGGTTCACAGAGGGCGTTGATCATTGCCAGTATGCTTTGCACAATGGCAGACGGATTCACTTCCGCGAAAGATTCCGGCTGGTGACTGATGGGAGCGGGAAAGGAAACCACGGTCTCATTGAACAACGACTGCGATGCAACATCCAGCAACGCTCCACGGATAAAATGCGGAGTGATTTCGATTCCTACAGATTTCAAGTCCACAGCCCCACGAATTAATTTTTTTGAGAATCGAATTCACTTTTAGCGGACAGCACTGAGAAGCCCGAAGCACTGGGTGCTTGGTGAATATAGAGTCCGAAACGCAAGCGAACATTTTTGCCGTGATCGAGCTTAAATGGAGTAGGCTCCCCACCGGTAAATACTTTGGTGGAAAAAGGATTGAGAGCCAAAAATCCATAATCTCGGGCATGGCATCGACACTGTCTACCGTTGCGTGTGTCGACCAGTACGGTGATACCTCCCCAACCCCCTGCGATTGGACCGGAATAGTCACACCAGTCGGCGGTCTGGCCCCAAATCGCTTTTCCATTGAGTCGCCCTGCCGAGTCGAGCATTCGTCCTCCCAATTTTTTATCGACCGCCAACGGCGTGGCCACGCGCAATCCCAGCCCCATCTCTTCTTGCTCGCCGAAGACAACATCTCCGGTAGCGGCTACTAAGGACGTGTCCCATTCCAGGAGGTAGCCTTCACCTAAGAGTCGAAACCGAAATTGGGTTTCTTCTTTTAGAATTACGGTCTCGTTGTTTTGGGACAGCCAGTCGTTTTGAACACGAAAAGAGGCGGTTCCGGCTTCTTCCACTGGAACGATGCGGAGTTCTTTCTGCTGAACTTTGGCTTTCAGACGCCAATAATCGTTGCCGCTGATATCTCCAAAAGCGAGCCAAGCTCCCGTGTGCATACCGACATGATCTGTCGCATCGGAGCCTTCCTGGGGAGGATGATTGCGGGTGAGTTGAATTCCGGAGAGAGTGCGAAATTGACGCCAGTAGGGATGAGATACTTGTGGATCAGCAAAACAATATTCTGCGATGATTTGTCCATCGCAAAGGACCGTCACCTGATGGTCGGTTTTTTGAAGATCAATCCGATTTTCAGCGGCGGATAGCAAGGAGCAAGTTGTGCCCAATCCAATCAAGCACAGCCCAGCGAACCACAGGCGGATGATGGCGGTGAAAACGAATTTGCTGCAACCGAGTAAACGCATTGGCTTGGCAAGTCGAGGAGCGCAGGGCACCATGGCATTCTCCATTGTCAGAATTGAGTTAAAGATTAATGCCGGCGGTGGACCAGTGTCCCTGGCGATATTCCCGGGTTAGCAAACGATTGGCTTCTGGATCATTGGGGATTGTTTCGCTTTGGGGATCAAAGACAAAACTTCTGCCGAGGCGACAGGCGACGTTCGCTAGATGGGGAAGAGTTGAGGATAAATGAGCGGTTGAGGCATCCGCATGAAGACTGGCTTCACCATGAATCGCAGCGATAAAATTTTTCTGATGCACTGCGACCGAAACACTTCGATCCTCTGGGATCTTCAATTCGATCTCCTTACCTTTTTCATCAAAGACTTGCACTTTGCCTCGTTTGGTCAGCAGCATTCGGCCTTTGGTGCCGAGAAATTCATTAGCGTTGTCGATGTTAAATGGATAGTAGCGACTCCACAGTCTCATTTCAAAAATGAGTTGTTTGGAAATCGATTGATTGGCGTTCGCGGGGTATTCAAAAACGGCGGTCATGGTATCAGGAAATTGTTGATCATCTTTGTGAACATACTTACCTCCTGCGGCTGCGATGCGTGAGGGATGCTGGTCAACTCCTAAACCCCACCGCGCGATATCGATTTCGTGGACACCATCGTTGCCGGCATCGCCGGTTCCAAAATCGTACCACCAGTGCCAAGTGTAATGCGCGCGGTTGGATTGATAAGGGACGACTTTGGCGGGTCCCAGCCAAGCGTCATAATCGAGAGACGCTGGGGGATCGGATGGCTCCGCATGACCAATCGGTGATCGAAACTGAACGTCCCAAGCTTTCGATACGATCACATCTCCGATGATACCCTCCTTCAAAGCTTGCATCGCTTGGCGAATCCAAACCGCCGAACGACTCTGAGTTCCATGCTGGACAAGTTTTCCATGCTTTCTCGCCGCATCGACCAAAAGTCGTCCTTCACGCACATTGTGCGAGCAGGGTTTTTCGACATAAACATGTTTACCTGCTTGAAGAGCCAGAAGAGCGGCCGGTGTGTGCCAGTGATCGGGGGTAGCGATCGAGACAAAGTCAATCGAGGAATCGTCGAGTATTTGACGGAGGTTGGAGGTTGCTTTGGCGTCTTTGGCGATTTCTTTCGCTTCGTTGAGCCTTTGCGAATCTACATCGCAAATCCAAACGACTTCGGTATCTGGATTTTCGAGATAGCCGCGGAGGTGCGATTTTCCTTGTCCTCCCAAACCAATCACTCCGCAGCGCAAGCGATTCCTAGAGTTGCCGCTGGCCGATTTCCCTAAGGTCGCCGCGGCGAACCCCCCTGCTACGGCGATAGAAGACTGTTGGAAAAAAGTTCGGCGTGGATTCTGAACCATAGTGGGATTCCTGCAGACATCAGTGGTGGGATTGGAGAAGAGGACTAGCAATCGCGAATGGACGCCAACGCGGGCGGGTTTAACCATTCGCCAAGCCTAGCGATAGTATGACGGTTTCCCTGGGCAATCCGCAATAAGATGTGCGTAAACCTGCGGGAATTCACGGATTCGAGATCAAAATTCCATAAAAACATTCTGTAAAATTATTTTGCAAAAACGATATGTCTTGCAGACCCGCAAGTCAGTCCCATAGACTCCATGGATGCAACGACCTACGAATGCGGAAAATGCAAAATGTAGCTTACTTCCGAAAAATCGTGGGCTCTACGTTCGCATTGGCTCCGATGGACGATGCCATTTTGTTTGATGCCATTTTGTTTAAGGAGTGACCGAGGATGTTACGGCGAACATTTCGAAAACGAATCTGCTTACATCTTTGTTTTTTAGGATTCTTTGTCGCAGTCGCTCAGGTGGGCTGTGATTCTTTGAAGGACTCTGTGGAAAAATCGATGAGTTCGCCTGATCCCAATGAGGCGAGCGCGAACACCGAGCCGGCCGCTCCTGTCAACCCAGAGGGAAAAACGCTGATTGAAATTGTGAAATGTGAGGCGATCGCCGAGTCGATCAGTCGTTATCAGCTTTCGGCGACATACCGCTTCACTTCCGGCAAGCCAAAGCCGAATCTGGAATACACGTTGCAAGTTGCTTTCCCAGGCTGTCCCTTCCGTGCGATCAAGCCAATGAGTGGGCGGGATCTGCAAATGGAGGGAACGATTCAGTGGATTTACGAATTGCCTGGCATTGGAGAGCGAGGGGAGTCGGAGACCACGGAGGCCGAGTTTCTGTTCTCTGAGGAATTTGAGCGACAGGGAAATCGAGTTGATTTTCTGGGAGTATCGCGACCCAAAGCGGTTAAGGTTGATATGAGTCGCCTAGGTTTATAAGTCGGGCGGCCGCGGGTTGGTTTACCGGTGCCAGTTTCAGTTGGACGATAATATCGCCAAGGGAGCTTGTTCCTCGTTGTTGGGCGCAAGTTTTTCGGAGAAAATCAACTCAGGATTTTTGGCAGTATCTGACTGCTTGAATCGCTTACTCCCTAAAGGTGATTACTGAGCCCGCCATTGCTGTAGCAGGAAAGTGTTTGGCAATCGATTCTGAGAGTGAGCCTAATGATGCCTAAAGATTACGAACCAAGTTTAGGCGACCAGGAGTCGATTCACGATCGCCGTAAGAAGTCTAACGAAGATACAGCCGAGCGCAGTCTGGGAGATGCTCAGACTTTTTCCGGCGCTGCATCAGGCAAGGCAGACCGAAGTTTGGGTGACAGTCAGACATTGGGTGGAGCCGTATCGCCAGACGATGTCACCGAAGACAGCATCGAAGTCGTCGACCTATCCTCACGTTACAAGATCGAGAAGTCGCTTGGTAAAGGTGGGATGGGAGAGGTTCTTCTACCGTCACCTTCAAAGAAAGTACGGGAAGCGAAAACCAGGGCGTAAAGGAAAAAATTCTACGGATTCGGAAACCGCCGAAAACATCACAACCCCGAACTAGACAACCCAACGCCCCCCTACAGCACCTTCTCGGACCTATACCCCATTAAAAGCGGTTTACAGAAAAGCTATCTCAGCCTTGTTCAGGATCCCAGCATCGACGTTCGCAAACCAAGCTTCGACACCCAATTTCGCTGCCGTTGATCTTCCAAAGTATCCAGCAATACCGCCTGCCGCACCTACCGCAGCGATTGTCCCAGTTTTTGCCAACTTTACATCATCCGACTGGCTTAGCGTGACAGTAGCAAGCGATCTATCCATGTCAGAGTTTATCGTGCAAGCCAATCAATAATCGCTTGCTTCTAAACGGATAGGTGGACAAAGGTCTAAGAGATAATTCTATGAGATGGGACGACGGTCATGTCATACATTCCCCATGCGCAGTCTTCTACAAAGTCGAAGAGACTTGGGGTGAGTTAAGTAATATGAATAATAACTTTCCGTTGAGTATAGGCAATCTCAAGGTGAAAAGCAGTGAAGCGTTATATCAGGCGTGTCGATTTCCACATGAGCCTGCTTGGCAGCAAGAGATATTAGAGGCTAAACACGCTTTTGCTGCTAAATTAGCTGCCAAAAGAGACGGTAGGAGAGAGCATTATAGTCGTGCGGACTTCGAGCAAGTGAAGGAAGAATTGATGCGATGGTGCTTGAAGCTTAAGCTGTTTCAACATGCGGAAAGCTTTGGCGCCGTATTGTTAAAAACCAAAGACTTACCAATCGTCGAGAGATCTCGCCGAGATACATTTTGGGGAGCGAAATTGGTAAAAGGTCAAGCAGATTTGCTGAAGGGAGAAAATAAGCTCGGCTTACTTCTGATGGAGTTGCGAGCGGAATATAAGACCTGGCTTTACAGTGAAGAGCCTGATGTGCCAGAAGAATTTGAATGCCCAGTTCCTGCTATTCCCAATCTCAAGCTCGAAGGACGCCCCATAAGTGAGTGGCTCGAAAATGGCTAATGCCCATCGAAAACCTTGAGCCTAGTTCGAGGCAGGTGCAGCAGGTTCGATTCGTTCAGAAGTTGAACGCCAACAAACTCGGCAATATCACTGACCTTGGTTCTTTCTTGTTTGGCAACGAGAGAACTCGCCTTGATGCCTATCGACCTATTCTGATGGAAGTCCAAAAAAAATCTGTCTCTATCGTCCATTATCGATCGATCCGGTTCAGCAGTTCATTACGTTGCGGCAAAGTCTGCATCAGTTCGGTTTCGAACTCAAGTTCGCGTCGAGTTCCGACAGCGTGTGCTCTATCAAAGAAGTAGCCGAGTGGGCTCAATAGCAGAGCGGGAAGCAAGATCAAATCACCGACCACAGCGAGCGTTAATAGCCCCGCCATCATCCAAGAAAATCTCGCCGTGGGGATGAAATCATTCAAAGAAAATACGGCCATTCCCAGGACACATACAATCGTGGTGTTCAAAATGGCAATGCCGCAATGTTCGTAGACATGCTGCACCGCCTGAAAGCGATTCATTGGCGTGGCTAGCACTTTTTCATACATCGTCAAGAAGTGTAGGGTATCATCAACGGCTATACCAATAGCAATACTGGCTGTCATGATGGTGCCAATATCGATGGCGGAACCAGACCAGCCCAGCGCCCCGAATAGCAATACAATGGGGAAGAGATTGGGGATCATTGCAATGGTCGCTTTGGCAAAGCTTCCGAGAGCTAACGCCAAAATAGCGAAGATGATGGCGAAAGCGGAGAGAAAGCTTGAAAATAGATCGTTCAGTAATTGCTGCTGGATGTTGTGCACCAGCGGCATAATTCCTGCAAAACGAAAAAGTATGGGTTGAACAGTATCCGTGGTGGCGTTTTGAATGGATGATTGCAGTTCCTCTTCTAGTTCGATTAGCAATTCGTTGTATTTCGTATCGCCCAATGCGCTGGTCATCGATGTGATCCGCCAGACTTCACGACCATCGGTATCCCGCGCAATATAACGCATATCGCTCAGAGCGGATAAAGAGGACGCAATGATTGATTCGGTAGCTTGTTTTTTAATTTCGGGAACCGGCGGGACCGCATTCTTATGGAGTAATTGAGGAATGAGCCGGTCTAAAAGATCGACACTCGAGAATACGCGTTCGATTTGAGGATGGGCCGATAGTTCTTCGGAGACTCGTTTGACGAAATCGACTTTTTGCTGGTAGCTCCAACTCTCTTGCCGCGGAAATGTAAGTGCAAGCTCTAATGGTACTAGCGGACCAACATGATTTTCGGTCTTGTTGTAGCTATCGACCAAGGGGCTCGTCGAGGAAAACAAGGTTTCGATGCGGACCGAAGCATTCAGCGAAGGAAGCCCCATGCCGAGCAAAACCATGCTCGCCAGCGCTGTGAAGGAAATAATCGAGGCATGCGTGGAAACGAGCCGAAAAGCAAAAACCGAAAATACGCTGCGATCGCTCCGACTTATATTCTTGGCGACGCCTTTTCCCGACCCGGAGCATTGCCAATCCACCTGGCAACACAAAGCATACGATAGCCCAGTTCACGATAACACTAACGCCAGATAACACCCCAAAATCGCGAACCGCCGAAACCTGACTCAATGCCAATGAAAACATACCGATTGCAGTCGTTATCGCCGAGAGGGAAAATGGTACCCAGTTTTCACGGATTGTAATCGCTGCAACCTCAAATAGGTCTTGGTTACCCTTGCGAAGAGTCGCGAGATAATAATGGATTAAGTGCATTCCACCCGCTACCGATATGACCTGCATCAAAGGTGGCAGGACGATCAAAAGGGCAGTCATATGACATCCACTGTAATAAACTAAAGCGAGCGAAATTGCTTGGGCTAACAGTGAAAGTGCAAAGAGAAGTGCTCCTGCCATAGGTGATTCAACGCATAAAATACATAAGCACAATACAACTACTGCGGACAAAGGGGCCGACTTTTGCATCGTATCGGTGCTGGCTTCGTCCACCGTAAAGCCATCCATTACCGGTCCCGATAACCAAATTTTCGCGATAGGCACATCACATGTTTTGTGTATTGCACTCCGTATCAATGGGACGAGGCGATTTCTCTCGCGTAGCCCAGCCGCATTGAACTGAATCGTGACAAGGGTATCGAACTGGTTCGGTCCGATGAAGATACCTTCTATGCTTTTCGTTGCCTCCGCAAAAGGAAGTTCAAAAGGTGGTTGAAGCAAGCGATTTACGGCATCGCGACCTGACTCAATACTAGCGAAATAGGATTCTCCAGCTTTCTTGTAAAAGACTTGATTTTGCGAAAGTGTTTTGCGGAGTTTATCCAAGCGAGTATCGTCGATGCGACAACCTTCCCAACTGGCAATAAGAACATCCCCATCACCAAAAAGTGTGCGAAAAGATTCGTAATTGGCTCGCGGTGCGTAGCTCTGGTCAACCCAGTCAAGCGGAGAGCTGCTGCTCGATTGCAGGATGGTCATCGCACCATGAATGACCCATGGAAGCGCCAATAACAAGTAAAACAAAAGTATAAAATAACGTCGTCGGAAGAAGGAACTAAGAGTGTGCATCATGACCTCGACTTCGAGACACACTCTGCTCAGAAAGATCGGTGCGCGATAATGGGCCGCTAGGTAGAAGCGGATATCCGGGAACCCGAAGCGCGTATTCGCGATAGGGTTTTCCAATAAAGAAATACATCCGCTGATCTTTAAGAATACTGCCTACAAAGATATAGCTGGTCCACACTGCTGTGAGTAATGCGTGGTCGAGGGACATGTGTGGAGTGAACCAAATCAAACCCATAAAACTCAAGTACACAGGATGACGGAGATAGGTGTAAGCCCCTTTGGTGATAAAATCGCGTTTCGGTGGCGAGCGTTGAAGCAACCAGTAATAAAAAGGAGTCCAGCCATTTTGGTAACCAAGTCCAGTCAGTGCGAGCGAATAAAGCAGCGCGATCCAAGAGGCATAAAAGCAGCAGCGAGTAATGAATGCTGGCCAGCCTTCTAGATGCCAGACGGAATACTCACTTGTACGCCAAAAGCTAAAGAGTAAAAGTAAGCAGATACATGTCATTGCGGAGAAAAACGACTCATAAAATCCGTTTGGGATCACAGATCTAAGTCGCTTGCGCACGAAAGGTGCAAGAAGAAGAGAGTGACTCACCGCAAAAATCAGGGCGAGCAATAGGTCGACTTCGATCCAATGAGCGTGCTCAGCATTGAGGGAACCATCCCGCAAGAACCAAAATAGATACCAAACAGTAATCAAAAACAGTAATTGATTTCCAAAACCGAAAGCCATCCCCCATAATCGAACCCAAGTTATAAATTTTGATTTCGCCGACAATGAATTCGAGTTCGCTGCCATACGTAATTCCCTTTACGACTTCTGTGCAATCAATGCACCATATTCCATATCACCGCTTTCAAAGGCATCGATCAGCTTATCGAAACCACGGATAAAATCGACTTGTTCACGGCTTATCCATTTGGCCAAGTATTCGACACCCGTTTTACGGACTCTTTCGCGACATATCTTCCATGTGCGAGCCGCATGCTGTGACCAATCATGATGGGATATCGAATGGAAACCCGCGGTTGTCAGCCACGAACGGTATTCATCCACCGTGGCAAAGGATGGGCAAACGAATCGCTGGCAAAGTTCCGCTACGCGTTGCTGTTGCCCCAGCGATTTCGGTTCCTTTCCCTGAAACCAAACTACGATTGCCAGTTTCCCATCTGGACGGAGCCACTGACTGGCCTTCCGAAAAAAATTCGCTTTGTCGTACAGATGCTCTGTGCACTCAACACTCCACAAGACATCGAAGGATTCAGGCATCAACTCGATTTTTTCAGCATCCGCCGCTTCGAATTTCACTCGACCCGATAAGCCTTTGAGCATGGCTGATACGGTGGCCCAGCGTTTTTGTACGGGGCTGAGCGTTATCCCATGACACCGGCAGCCACGCTGTTTCGCAAGGCGAATCGAGGATCCACCCATCCCGCACCCGATGTCCAGTAGTCGGTCTTTGGCTGTGACGCCGATCAAATCTGCTAGTGTGTCGGTAAGTTGACATTGGGCTTGATAGGGCGTTAAAGTCTCATTGAGCCATAGACCATGATGAATATGGGGCCCCCATAGCAGACGATAAAACGGAGTGGCCAGATCGTAATGCCCACGGATAGATTTTTTTTCGATCGTCGATACCGAAATCATTTTCCTGAACTTCTCTTATTGCTTCATTTCGGGAACGCTGGCGAGATCGAGATTTTCTGGTGGTGCAAGCCAAATGGCACCGTGAATCCTTAACTCATTAGCGACTCCGATCGCACCCAACGCTTTGGAATAGGGTTTAATGGCAAAATCGGTTTGTTTGACTGGGAATTGGCCTAGAACGCGAATCCAACCTCGAGCCTTTTCGATGTAACATAAAACCCTCAGAGGCTTAGTGACTCCATGCAGCGTGAACTCACCTTGCAGTTCGAACTCAGGGCGTTTTTTGGAGTCCAATTTTCCAGTCGGTAAAGAAGACTGAACGACAAATGTCGCTTCGGGATATCGGCCGGTGTCGAGAATATCTCGCCCCTTCATGTTTTGGTTGACTTGTTGGCGCGTGCTGGCAGAGGTTGAACCTTCCAATCCGAGAAAACGACGTGCTGGGTCGGTGTCCGCATCAAAACTGTTCATGTCAAAAACTAAAGTGCCCGCATTCTCTCTCGCGTTCAAAAGAAGCCGGCTCGGTTTTAGCCAACCTTCGATGGCATGTTGGTGTCCGAGTCCTGTTTTGTCGACGAATGTAAATACGCGACTGGTACGCAACTCGACATCTCCAGCGCGAACCTGGGTTGTTGAACTTTGCGAGGAATCCTGCCAAGCCCAGACCGAATGCGATTGAGATATCCAAGAAAAGCACAAAAGCCAAGCCAACAACCATAAGGCTCGCGCATTGAAAGTTCGCATAGACTCCTCCTTGTTCGCAAGTCCGTGAATCCTAGACCATTTTGTCCATTGAATGGGATATCACATGGAGGCCTGGGCGAGAAGTGCGTTGAGGGAACAGTTTGCTTGAATTAACTATTAGTAATTCAGGCCGGATCAAGCCGTAAACGCCGCGAAGGTTGGATGTCAATGCAAGCAAATGCTAGAAGTCGATGTTCGTTAGACAGACCAACAGACGTTTCCATTTCGCCATTGCTGAGTTTGAACGAATGGTGCCAAGGGGTATTTCAAAAGAGAGGCTTCCAGAAATTTCTCGAGCAAGTTGCCTTGAAAAAGTTGACGAAGTCCGGCGTAGGATGTGGTCCAACGCGGATTTACTTCAATCGCGGTGCAGCGCGGCTTGCCATTTTCTAGATTGAACACAAAGTCGATACCAACCCAGCCCAGGGCACCAGGTCCTTGCAGATCGAGTATGCGATCCGCAAAAGCGTGAATGGTATCCCAATATTCGTGCGCGATTGGTCCGCTGCCACCGCGATACGTTGGATGGTCCAGGGAGATGCCTTCTGCGGTTGAAATATTTTCCCAGCGAATGTCCTGCCATACTGGAGGGAGCCACCAACGTCCAGTTTCAGTAATCCAAGCGGCGACACTGGCAGGTTTGCCGGGAAGGTAATGCTGTACCAATGAATTGGGATAACCTGAGTGTTGGGCGATGTATGAGGAGAGGTCAGCAGCCGTTCCTTTCCAAATGCCATCGCAGCCTGCTCCGTCGATCGGCTTCATGACCCAATCTCGTTGCAACGCGGAGGACACATTTTTTGAATACGCCAGGAATTGCTGAGGTGTCAACGTTTGAGGATGCAAATACTCATCCGAGATATACTCCGCCATCATCAATTTGTTGGAGGTGCGTTCGAGAAATGGCGGCCTGCAGCCGAGGCGCGAATCGGAGACTTCATCGATCGCGGCAGCAAGGCGAATCAATTCACCGTGGCTTTCCGGAGCTATGAGGATGATGGCATCCGCACTCGCTGCAAGTTTTCTCCATTGATCAAGAAAATCGCTCTGCGGATCCAGCGGCGCAAAGAGGGTTTGGTTAGGTATTTCAAACCAATTTGTCGCGCGGGGATCGATCGGAGCGGTAACCTGCCAGAATTCTCCTTGGAAGCGGCTGCTACACCAATCGTCTGCAATCATCGAGAGCATTCCCCAGCCCTCGTTCAGCAAGCTTGTGCTGATCGACCCGATATCGGCAGACATCATGCCGCCGCCAACAACATATTCGAGCAATAAGCCGCGACTTGCCATGTGTTTCGAACTCCACAGAAGAACGGATGGAGTTGCATAGCGTGTCGGATCAGCGGGCGAACGTCAAGGCAGGTCTCGGGTATTCGATAATTAAAAAATACCGAGCTGATCGCGAGCTTCTTCGGTCATCTTATCGGGAGACCATGGAGGGTCCATGACAACTTTCACGTCAACAGCACCAACGCCTGGTAGCTCCTCGACAGCCTTACGACTTCCGGCTACCAATTGCGGACCAGCTGGACACATCGGACTTGTCATTGTCATTTCGATGTTGACATTCGTTTTGTCGTTATCTCCTGGAACTAAATCGACGTTGTAAATCAGTCCAAGATCAACGATGTTTACAAAAAGTTCCGGATCGATCACGTTCTTGAGCGCTTCGCGCACTTTTTCTTCGCAAACAGTAGAGGTTGAGGTTTGATTTGCCAAACTAATCCGAGCGACCTCGACGCTTGGGCGTGGCTCATCGTAGAAGCGAACCATAATTTTCCCTCCGTCTACTTTGACGTCGTGGGCGATTGTTTGTTCGGTAGCCGGCATCGTGAGTGCTTGACCATTTCGCACATCGAACTTAGCGCCATGTCGTAGACAGGCGATGGCGAAGTTGTCGAGTTCTCCATCTCCCAATGTGCCACCGTCATGCGTACACACATCGTCGATGCAGGAGATTTGTCCATCGATGTGGAACAAGACCACAAAACGGCCATCGATTTCGATGGTCTTTTTGCTTCCCGAGGGCAAGTCGGCCAATTGGGCAACAGTTACGAAGTCGCTCATCGAATTCAATCTTTCCTCTGTTATTGATATTCACGGACTTGTCGGGCAATCGCCATTCCGAGTGCGTCGCGCACACTTTCAATGGTGATGCGATCAAAGATTTGCTGGAAGAACCCCGTTACGATCATGCGAATAGCTTCTTTGCGAGTGAAACCTCGACTGCGGGCGTAAAAAATAAGTTCTTCATCGACCTTGCCCGAGGTGCTGCCGTGCGTGCAGCGCACGTCATCGGCTTTGATTTCCAGACCGGGAATTGAATCAGCTCGACATTGATCGCTTAACAAAAGATTATCGTTTCGCTGGTATCCGTCCGTTTTTTGGGCGGCGGGATCTACCTTGATCATCCCTCGCCACACGGTACGCGAGCGGTCTTGAAGGGCCGCTTTATACAGAAAATCGCTGCGGCAATGCTCAGCTCGGTGGTGCTGGATGGTGTTGTAAGTCAATTGCTGACGATCTTGTGTGAACATCACGCCGTTGACTTGAGATTCGGCTCCGGGACCGCACAAGGCCACTTGCTGACTCACTTGTGCAAAACGGCTACCAAGAGCAGCGATAGTCCATTGCAAAGAGGCATCGCGATGAAGTTTGGCTCTCTGGTGAGCAAAGTGCCAGACGCCACGTCCCCAATCTTGCAAATTTACATAGCGCAAACGGGAGTTGGCATGCATCACAATTTCCACTCCGCCGCAATGGAATCCGGTTGCAGCAGGATCAGGCGAATTGGATTCGTACAAAAATGTAGCCTCTGCCCCTTCTTCGAGAACGATCAGTGTGTGACCCAGATCGGTTCCGCCATTGGACATACCTGCCAGCACATGGAGAGGTTCGCGAATCGTGAGGCCTCGAGGCACATACAGCAATTGCCCACCCTGCCAGCAAGCAGCATGCAAAGCGGCGAATCGGTCTTGAGAAGAATCAAGTACGCTGAAAAGATGCTTCTGCAGCACCTCGGGATGTTGTGTGGCTAGCAATTCCAGTGAACCGAATAAGACACCTTTCGCTTTATAGGCTTCGGCCAATTCGGATCGACGGGCGAACCCGTCGACGATCTCCATTCGCCCCGCCAATTCGACTCCTTCGCTCAACCAACATGGGAGTGCTAGGGATTCGCTGCCGCTGTGCTGCATAGCGGCATCAAGGCTACTGCGATTGAGCGGGAGAGGAAAGCGATTCAACTGAAAGGAACGCAAATCGCTTCGCATCCAATCCTCTTCGCTACGAGCAGGCCAACCCATGCTGGAGAACTGATTCCATGCATTGCGACGCTGCTGCTCAACCCAGGGCGTATTGTTACCGGATTTCAGAAAATGTTCGAATGTGGATGCATCAAACGTAGGTACTAAAGTCGAGGACGACATGGAAAGAACTTCCTTACAAGATTTCGCAAAACAAGCCGTGATTTAACCGACGGAACCTTCCATTTGAAGTTGAATCAACCGATTCATTTCCACGGCGTATTCCATGGGCAATTCCTTCACCAACGGTTCAATGAATCCATTGACGATCATGGTGCTAGCTTCCGCTTCCGAGAGTCCGCGGCTCATCAAGTAAAAGAGTTGTTCTTCGCCAATTCTTGATACACTTGCCTCGTGTCCAACGCTCACATCCTGCTCCGCAATTTCGATATAGGGATAGGTATCACTGCGACTTTGCGGGTCGAGAATCAACGCATCGCAGACGACATTGCACTTGCTGTTTTTGGCGTTCTTTTCAACGCGAACTAAACCGCGGTAGCTGCTCCTTCCACCACCTTTGCTGATCGACTTGCTGATGATTTGGCCTGTCGTATTGGGGGCGGCATGTACCAGTTTAGCGCCGGCGTCTTGATGCTGGCCTTTGCTAGCGAAAGCGATAGACAATATTTCGCCGCGCGCACCTGGCTCGACCATATAAACGGCCGGATACTTCATCGTCAGTTTGCTGCCGAGATTGCCGTCCACCCACTCCATGGTCGCATCAGCGTATGCGACTGCTCGCTTGGTGACCAAATTATAAATGTTATTCGCCCAGTTCTGAATGGTGGTATATCGGCAGCGGCTACCTCGCTTGCAGATAATTTCCACCACCGCTGAATGCAAACTCTCGCTACTATACATCGGGGCAGTACAGCCTTCTACGTAATGCACCTTCGCTCCTTCATCGACAATGATGAGTGTTCGTTCGAACTGACCCATATTCTCAGCATTGATGCGGAAGTAAGCTTGGAGCGGAAAGTCGATTTTGACCCCCTTCGGAATATAAATGAATGACCCTCCCGACCAAACTGCAGAATTCAATGCAGCGAACTTGTTGTCGGTGGAGGGAATAACTGTTCCGAAATACTCGCGCACGAGATCCGGGTACTCTCGCACCGCCGAATCGGTGTCTGTAAATATCACGCCCTGTTTGGAGAGATCTTCCTTAAGAGAGCCATAAACAACTTCGCTCTCGAATTGAGCCTTAACACCTGCGAGGAATTTCTTTTCCGCTTCCGGGATTCCCAGTTTGTCAAACGTGTCTTTGATTTCCTGGGGCACTTCGTCCCAAGTGCGCCCCTGCTTATCGGTTGGCTTTAGATAGTAATAAATATCCTGAAAATCGATCGCTATATCGCCACCCCAACGCGGCATTGGCTTGGAATTGAAAATATCTAGAGCCTTCAGGCGGTATTGCCTCATCCATTCCGGTTCATTCTTCATTTCCGAGATTTGATTTACGATTTCCGCATCGATCCCTTTGCGGGCCTTAAATACCGCCTTAGATTCTGTGCGAAAATCATATTTATTAATCTCGCCAATTCCGTTTTCGGCTGGAGTAATCGTATCGGTTGCCATTTTCGGGCATTCTCCCTTATAGTTTCCCGTGAGCGGGCATTTCTGATGGTATTGAGTCTAATAGTATTACGGTGATTTTACGCGGTATTGTCAGACGGAATAATCCCGCAGTGTTATGCGGTGGCTTCAGCGATTTCTTCTTCGCTTGAGCCGAGCATCGCTCGATTCGCCTGCTCCGCTTCTGGGTACGTTTTGCGAATACGATCGTAACCGGTGGAGTGCAATTCGCGAGCTAGTTCGACGCCTCCTGTCTCTACGATACGACCTCCAAGCATGACGTGTGTGAAGTCAGGTGGATTGTGTTCGAGCAGTTTGTCGTGATGGGTGATGATTAACAGCCCCATCTTTTCGCGACCTATCTCGGCGATACTTTCGCTGGCCAGACGCACCGCATCAGCGTCTAGTCCGCTATCGGTTTCGTCCAGGATGGCAAACTTGGGTTGAAGCATCGCCAGGGTTAGGATTTCGGCTCGCTTCATTTCACCCCCCGAAAAGCCATCGTTCACGTAACGTTTTGCGAACTCGCTATCGATCTTTAGTTGCTCCATTTTCGATTTAAGTTCTTTGCGGAACTCGCGCATTGGTATCAGTTCTTCCCCTTCTTTGCGATCAGGGCGGCGGACGTTGGTTGCCGCATGCCGCAAGAAGTCCGCCATCTTCACTCCAGGAATTGCGATGGGACGTTGGAAGGCCATAAAGATTCCATGTCGAGCTCGTTCATCGGCTTCCATAGCCAAGACATCAGCGCCATCCAAAGTGATCGAGCCCTCAGTGATTTCGTACTTGGGATGCCCCATAATGGCCAGTCCGAGCGTGCTTTTGCCTGAACCGTTGGGCCCCATCAAAGCGTGGGTTTCGCCATGCTTCATTTCCAAGTTCACACCGCACAATATCGCCTTGCCATCCACAGAGACATGCAGGTTTTCAATTTTCAAAACGTGTGTCATCTTCGATCGCTTTCAATTTTCCTAACGGTTAATATCTGAAATAAAGTTTTATGTTTTAACCAGTGTTGGCCTTCCCACAGACTACGTGGGGGCTATGGCTATTGGAATCACACCTGATGAATCCGATGCGGTTTTGAATTGACAGCAGGTGTGGCCATCGAGTCGACAACGAGACAACTCCATCGGTTGTCCCATCGCGGCGCTGAGCATCTCCTGTTCCATCTCGCAGAGTTGTCGATTCGAGGGATCTCCGTTGATCAACTCTGGATAAGGACACGCTTGTACTTCCAAAATAGGCAGGTTGCCCGTGGTAACCAGAGTCGCGGGGATCTTGCGGTCGCCCAAGACTTTAATTAAGTCGGTCAAGCGATCCTCAACGGTTTCGCCTTGAATCTCATCCCGATATGCCTTCCCCATGCGACTTGACACTCGATCCAGCAACGCCGCTTTATCCGCAGTGTTGGGGAGCAAATTCACTTCCTGCCACAATGCTAAAGCCAGATCTGCATAACTGACACCTGCGTAGCGCAGGCCAAGGTTGGTGATCGAATATCGGAATGAGGGTCTACCCCGCCCCGCCCCTTGCTTCTCCTTGACGATCAACCGAAGTTGTTCCAGTCGATCGAGTCGTTGCCGAACGGCGGTGGCCGTAACATTGAGTTGTTCGATCAGGTCTTGGATGGTCAAATTGCCACGACGGCGCAACAGGTCGAGCACGGCCTGGTCAATCGGACGTATCGCTTGGCCTACGCTTTCTTCCGAAATGGCGTCATCATCCGTAGCGGTGCCATTTTCCGAATTCGAATCGTCGTAGATTGTGTTGCTGATATCTTGCATTGCCGGACTCTCGAGAAGATTCTTTTTTTCTCGAAGCACAAGGGCGCGTCTTGCACAGACAATTTGCTCTGCCGCTTCGCTTCACTCGCTTCCTCTAACACGTCACTGTAGGAACGATATCTTTTTTTGACAAGTGGCGTTGCGAAAATTCTTGCGGAAAAGAATACGCCCTTCCCGTTGCATTTCAGCATTATAAGGGAAGTTGTTCTTCTTTATTGAGATAGGGTCTCAGTAAGCTTGAGGCTGCTGAGCCAAGGGTGTTCCGTTGGATTTGGCGGAATCGCTGGGATCAGCCGAATCGGGGGGAGCGAGCATGTTGAGGGGGGCGATAGGTTGGACCGGTTCGCTTGGATAGGTCGTGTGGCGTTTGCGGAATGTCCCCTTCGGCTCTCATCAGCAGGGCACCATAGCAACGGTTGAATTGTTCAACGAAGTCCTGCGAACTTTCCGAAAGGCAAAGTGCACCAACGATCTTATTGGCTTGACGAATTACCCCATTCATTGGGCCGCGATCATAGCTCGACATCGTCGTTGGTGACCTCCATGAACGTTTTGAATGGCTAGGCGTAATCCAGACCGGTGATATCCTTCACGCGTTCGAGATAATTGCCCAGCAGACCACCTATCACATCCCAGCGGTCGTGACGTCGAATTTCGATATCGCCCTGTTCATTGATTCGGACGATCGCGTCCGGAGTCACACCTGCCTGCAAAAGTTCCGAGGCAGAAACATCAGGTTCTGTTACCACGGATAACAGACTCTCACCGGTCATTTCGATAAAACGCATCTTAAAGCCACCCTTATAAAAGCCTTGCCTAAATGATACTCGACAAACTATTGAGTCCAAAGAGATCATTGATGTGGCTGTTGCAGGAATCGTTTCAAAAGTGCAACTCGGGCAGCGCAAAGCTCTGAGTTGCGGCCCGACTTGCAGGCGGCCCCACGAAAGGCTACTAGATCTGGGTGGATTTTGTGAATGATAAGTGGGACATGTTCGGCCTGCAAGGAGCCTGCCACGGCCAAAGCGATCCCTAGGGACGTAAGTTGATCTCGGATTCGTTGCAATTGTTCCAAGGGTACATGGTCGAAAAGGGTGTTGCCGTTTTTGGAAAAAGTGTCGATGAGAAGGACGGGAGATTCAATCGCCACGGCGATTTCCAGGGTCTGTTGCCAGGGCGGGGAGTTTGCAATTAGGTGATCGGCATAATGCACTGTCGCCAAGTTGGCACGAGGTTGCTGGTCCTTCAAACTCCTCAATCGCTCCAAGGCGGCCGAATGGTTGGGGTAGCCGGAGAGTCCCACTTTTACCAGGGATAAATGCGGAAACGAGCGGTGAATGGTATTCCACGTTGCATCGGTGAGGTCTTTAAGTTCACCCGCCGCGGAGCTCCAGCCCAAAAACGCGGAGGAGAGAGTCGCAATATCAGCGAGTTGCTCCAGCGAAGGTGTCCCCAACGATCCAGCAGATGGTTCTTTCACGTCCAACCAATCACAACCCCCTTGTAAGGCGATTTGAGCTTCTGCAAGGTTGCGAACCGAGATTAAAAGCTTTGGGGTTGAGAAATCAAACGGAGAAATGCTCACAAGGAAATCCTGAAATCACGGGGACTTGCGCATTTGGTTGTGGGATACTAGTCGACTTGATTGGTCTAATCTTGTTATCCTATGCGGACTCACAACTCCCGCAACTAGCCTCGCTAATGTTATCGTCCTTTTGACCGCTATTCAGTTTTTGGTTGACCTTTTTTGATTGACCTTCCAGTGGCCCCAAGGGTCGGAGCATCTTTAGGTGAATTTTCAAATCGTAAGCAAACAGAACGAGTTCGACGAGTTGTGTGAGCGGCTTTCGACGAGTGACTGGCTTGGTTTCGATACCGAGTTTGTATCCGAGGATTGTTATAGACCTGATCTATGTTTGATCCAAGTGGCTAGTCGGGATGAACTGGCGATCATCGACCCGATGGGGCTTGATGAAGTTTCGAGGTTTTGGGATTTACTTCTCGATCCCGCTCGCAAAATTGTCGTGCATGCTGGCAGGGAAGAAGTGCTGTTTTGTTATCGAGCAACAGGGCAAAAAATACCCAACTTGTTTGATATTCAAATAGCGGCGGGCTTCATCGGGTTGGAGTATCCAGCATCTTACGGAAATTTGCTGCAAAAAATAATCGGCTATAAGCTCGAGAAAGGTGAAACGCGGACTGATTGGAGAGCGAGGCCACTCTCAGCGGATCAATTGCAGTATGCGGCAGAAGACGTAGCGCATTTAGAGCGATTGCACGAACGACTTTCTCAGCAATTGGAAAGCTTAGGACGTTCCGATTGGTTGTCGGCTGAGACCGCCGATTGGCTCAATCGTTTGGTGCACCAGGAAAATCAAGAGCAATGGCATCGATTGAGCGGTGCGCAGTCATTATCGCCTCAAAGTAACGCGATCTTGCGTGAATTGTGGCTGTGGCGACACAAGCTGGCTTCGCAGCGCAATTTACCTCCGCGGCGGTTGGTGCGGGACGATTTATTGGTTGAAATGGCGCGGCGTGGCAGTCCGGACCCCAAGCGCATTGCCAATCTTCGGGGAATGCATCATTCGGGAATGAGGCAGTATGTGGATCCAATTGCCAAATGTATAGAACGCGGATTGGCGGCACCAGAAATTCGATTTCCCAAAAACCGTCGCGGTCGTCGCGATGATATCTCGGGCATGGTTGCCCAGTTATTGGCGGTTGCGTTAGCCAGTTTATGTCGCTCGAGAAAGATTTCATCTCAATTGGTGGCGACGAGCGATGATCTACGCGAATGGGCCGAATATCGACTTGCCCAAAACCCAAATCCGAGCAAAGCGAAAAAGCATTCCAGCGACGAAGATTTGCCACGCTTGTTAACCGGCTGGCGAGGCGAAATCTTCGGCAACGAACTCGATGGTCTGTTAAATGGCGAGGTGGGCGTTTTTGTACGCAACCTAAATGCTGATAATCCACTTGAGTTGCGGCATTGGAGCCAGGACAAGAAAAGCAACTAGCAGTTCGCAATTTTCTTGCGGAGGGACGTCAAGAGATTCACTGCCCCTCCTATCTCTGCTTTCTGTCGTTCTGGCTCCTGAGGAATTTCGCGTTCGATGGTCAAAGGGCCTCGATAACCGATATTCCATAGAGTTTGCAGATAAAGTTCCATGTTCACATCGCCCTGTCCCAGCGGAACTTCGCAACCCCAAGTGACTCCGGGTTGATTGCTCCACGTGCCATCTTTGCAATGAACGCTTCGGATGTAGCTTCCCAGGTACTGAACTGCCTCGATGGGATTACCTGTGCCATAAAGAATCATATTGGCAGGATCGAAGTTGACAAAAAGATTTTTTCTGTCTGTATCTTTGATGAATTGGACCAAGGCGGGAGCGGTCTCCTGCCCTGTTTCTAAATGGACCGATTGTTCATTTCGCGTTGCATGGTCGCACAATTGTCGAGTCACTTCAATAACATCACTATATTCCCGGGTGGTGGTGTCGTGAGGAACGAAGCCAAGGTGAAGTGCGATCACGTCGCAATTAAGCAACCTCGCGAAATCAGAAATCTCTTTCATTTCTTGCAGTCGAGCCAGCCGAGAGTCTGCCGGTACCAGTCCAACGGTCCGCACAACGGTCGGTATATCCGCGTAGCTTTCGCCGTCGAATCCGCCGAAAACGCATGTTAGCTCAACCCCAAGTTGATCTAACTGCTTGGTAAACTCTTCGGCACACTTTGCGGTTCGAGTCGCTCGATGGGGAGCGTGTAATTGTATGGTTGGGATGCGAAGTTCCTTGACAACTTCCAGTTTAACACCTAGACCTGCATCAACGCTGGCGAAGACACCAATAGGCCAAATACTCACAGCGACTCTCCTGTGGACAAAGCAATTTACCTTGCTGGTTGACGAGAGGACATGGAAGAAAAAGGGCGTCCCTGCCAGAAGTGCAATCCGTTGGGGAGGCATGATACGCGATTCTGGCGGCTTGAAACACAGGGTCTAAAAAATTTTCTCTTCCCAGACCGGCAACGGAACCCTCGACCTAGCCTGGAGGGATTCCCTTCCCGCGAAAAATTCGTTGCGACCCAAGCGGAAATTCGATATGTAAGGGATGTAGCCACGAAAAAAAATTTGAATTCAAGTCACTTCTTTTCGATCGTCTCGACCGCCTGCCCCGGTTGAAGGGCGCTTCCTCTCAACAAGACGATCGTTTCCTCTGCTGTGATACCATGTGCGATTTCGACTTCATCGCCTACACGCAAGCCTAACTCGATGGGTCGATGTTGAATTTTGCCGCTCTCCACAACGCAACAATACGTTTTATCTGTCGCCTTAATCACCGCAGAAATGGGGAGCACTAATGTATTCTCTCGCTGCTCCAGCAATATTTTAGCCGTGATGAAAGCACCTGGTAAAAACGGGTGCTCACGATTGTCGACATCGATCTCTACCGAGAGCGTGCGACTCTGAGAATTAAGTTGAGAGCTGGTGCGGGTCACGCGGGCATCAATGGGTTGGCTCAGAGATGGGGAACTCAATCGCACCGAATCGCCTTGTTGTGAATCCGAATAGCCGGCGTCAATCCAGCCCGCTTCGCTTTCCGGAACACTAACAAAGACTCGAACCTTATCAACGTTTGCGATGGTCATAAGCGGAGTGCTCGAATTCCCTCCTGCCGGTTGGGCAAAGTGTCCTATGTCCACACTGCGACTGGTCACAACGCCGTCGAATGGGGCCTTCAATTCGAGATATTGCAGCATGGTCTCGGCCTGAGCTAGCTCAGCCTGAGCGACATTGAGTTTCGCTTTTGCCACTTCTTGATCCGAACGAGCCTTGAGGGTGTTGGCAACTGCTTCATTCACTTTTGCATTGACCGCAGCCAGATTGGCGAGCGCTTCGTCCTTGCTGGCAGCGGCGCTACGGTATTGACTCAACGTTTCTTCGGCCAGTTTACTTGTCACAGTGCCGGAGGCAGCAAGTTCTTGAATGCGTTTACTTTCCGAGTCCCAGCGAGCAAACTCAGCTTCCGCCTTGGAGATTCTCGCTTCCGCTTCGGCGATGTTGGCTTTGATCGAGTTTGCGGCAGCTTCCGTGGCCACAACGGCGGCTTCTGCCTGCTTGATGGCAGCTTCCGCTTGTGAAACTAGCCCCTGCTTTTGAATGATTTGATCTTTATATTCCGGCGCTCGAAGGTGGATGAGCGGTTGGTCCTTTCTAACCCGATCTCCAATATCAACGGTAATCGACTCGATGTAACCGGCTAATTTGGCGACGATCGGAGTCTCTTCAAACGGCTGTACTCGAGCTGGCTGTTCGGTGAAAAGCTGCAGGGTTTTCCTGGCAGGCTTTCCCACGGTCACACGATCTAAGGTCGAAGATTTAGCACCGGTATCCGTAGTTGGTGTCAGGCTCTCGGGTGGACGACAACCTGATGCCATCATAATGGCTACGGCAATAATCGCAGCGTTGCGTAGGAGGTAATCGCCCCAGTGTGCGATGATTTCGTTTGAGGGTAGCAAATTATTCTGAGGCATGATTGGAGTCGTCAAAATAGGGACTTAATGGGTCTTCAGGATCCAGTGATGCAGATTGCTTACGATTCTTGTTGTCAAAGATTACAAGCAGTGGCGGCAGTACAAAGAGAGTTGCCATAGTGGCTGCCACCAGTCCACCGATTACCGCTCGACCCAACGGAGCGTTTTGCTGGCCTGCTTCACCCCATGCAATCGCCATAGGAACCATCCCGGCAATCATCGCCAAGCTTGTCATCAAGATTGCTCGAACTCTTGCACTGGCTCCCGATACGGCGGCCTGAATGGAATTGGCAGTCGGTGTTCGGTTCTTTTCCGTGAAAGTTACTACCAGAATAGCATTGGCCATTGCAACGCCCACGGCCATAATCGTGCCGATAAACGATTGGATATTGATGGTGGTCTGGGTGATGTAGAGCATCAAGATGACTCCCGCAATAACCGCAGGGATCGTAGAAATTGTTGCTAATGCCAAACGCGCGGATTGGTAGTTCGCTGTGAGCAAAAGAAAGATAGCCAAGATAGCCAAGAGCAATCCCACACCCAAACCGGCTTGCATCTCCTGCAAGGGTGGAATCTGTCCTCGCAATTCGACGGCACTTCCCGAGGGAGGTTGTCCGGCACGTTGCAAAGCCGCTTGAACAAGTGCAGCCGTAGCACCCAGATCACCACCCGTCATGTTGGCTGTAATAGTTATTTGCCTCTTCATATTATACCGATCGAATTGTCCCGGCATACTACCCCGCTCGAGACTCGCCACATCGCGGACAAGCACTTCCCCATCCTCCGTACGTCTTAACGGTATACGTCCCAATTGTTCTAGAGATCCCACCGTTTCCATATCGTAGGGTGAGCGGACAACGGATCGAGGAATCTCCACTTGAACTTGATAGGCAATACCGCTTTTGGGATCTGCCCAATAGTTCGGAACGACAAAACGACTTGAAGAAGTCGCGGTGACCAATGCCTTGGAAACATCCGACGGGGTGAGGCCTGCCAGGCCCGCTTTTTCGCGATCGACATTAACTTGGACTGTCGGATAATCCAACGATTGTCCCAATTGTATATCACGCAGCATCGGTATTTGTGCGAGTTGCTTTCGAATCGCTTCAGCGAACTCTCGGTTCTTGTTAAAGTCTGCTCCGCTGACCACAACCTCAATCGGCGTTGGAGAGCCAAAGCTCATGACCTCGTTCACAATATCGGAAGGCTCAAAAGAGAAGCGAACGTCGGGCATTTCTTTGCTGAGTCGTTGGCGCAATCGTTCCTTGAGAGATTCATCCGAAAGATGAAGATTATCGCGTAGATCGACAAACAGAATCGCCTCTTCCGGACCGCGCGACCACTGATACACCGCATTGACAGGAAAGTTCGAATGTATCATGCCGACATAGCCGAGAGTTAAATCGATATTGTCTTTTCCTAACTCCTCTCCGATCAGGGATAGCGCTTGCTTGGCGAGCGCCTCGGACTTTTCAATATGCGTTCCATCTGTGGCTCGCATGCGCAAACGAAATTGTCCAGCATCCACCACCGGAAAAACGCCGCGACCCAGGCGCGGCGTGAACCAAAACAGTACCGCTAGGCTAATGCACAGGTAAGCTGGAATCAGCAGCCATCGGGCATGGGCGAGACGGGTTAAAATACCTTCGTAATTCGTTCGTAACGTCGACGCAGCCAGTTTTGGATCGGGACTGCGCAGATGTTTTTCGCGTAGCAACCATACGCACATGACAGGTACAAAAGTGCTGGAAAGAAAATAGGAAGCGATCATAGAGAATCCCACAGCTAACGACAGCGGGACGAACATGGCCCGCGCGGCACCTTGCATAAAGAAAGAAGATACGAATACGGCCAAGATGCAAAGCATGGCCAATAGGCGAGGTAGGACGGTTTCCTGGGATCCATCTCGAACGGCTCGAGCAAGTGGAACGCCGCGCTGCAAATGTGTGTGTATATTCTCAATCGCTACAGTGGCTTCATCGACGAGGATGCCGATGGCGAGAGCTAAACCTCCCAGTGTCATCAAGTTAATCGTTTGTCCGAAGATCCAGAGGGCGAATAGGGAACAGAAAATAGCCAGAGGTATATTAAGAATGACGATCAGAGCGCTTCGCCAATCTCGCAGAAAGAGTAAAATCATTAAACCGACCAGGCCCGCTCCCAGCAGGCCCTCGGTCGCAACTCCACCAACTGCTTTGGTTACATAAGGAGATTGATCAAATTCGAAACGGACGTCGATACCCTCTCCCTCAGCCCCCAAGGCTTCTTTCATTTTTGGCAAAGCATCTTTGATCTGATGGATGACGCTCAGCGTTGAGGCCTCAGCACGCTTGGTTGCCAAGATGTAGACAGCTCTTCTTCCGTTGACCAAGGCATAACCGGCGGGCGCATCCGCGGCATCTTGAATCATACCGATGTCGCGCAAAAAAACGGGGTCTCTGCCCGTGCGAATAGGAATCGTACCAAGTTGCTGAGGATCTTTGACAACCGAATTGACAGGAACAATCGGATAGCTATCACCGATCGGAATGTTGCCCGATGGGCTTAAAGTATTACCTTTCGTCAAGGCTAGTATGACCTCATCGGGCGACATTCCATACGCTTGGAGTTTCTTCGGATCGACTGTGATCACGATCGATCGTGCTGAACCTCCGAAGGGTGGAGGTGCAGAGACACCGGGAAGGCTGGAAAACATCGGGCGGACGCGGAACAACGCGAGGTCTTGTATCTCAGCGATACTGCGAGTGTCGCTGGACAGTACAAGATAGCCGACCGGAACACTTCCCGTATCAAATCGCATCACGAAGGGGGAGACGGTTCCAGGAGGCATAAATGCCTGGGAGCGATTCACATAATTGATCGTCTCTGCCATCGCCTGAGCCATATTGGTCTCGGGATGAAAAAAGAGTTTCATCAACGCAGTGCCTTGCACGTTTCGCGACTCCACGTGATGTATCCCGCTGATGTATAAAAAATGATATTCGTAGTAGTTGGTGAGAAAACCTTCCATCTGGGCCGGATCCATGCCGCCGTAAGGTTGGCAAACGTAAATCACCGGTAGGTTGAGTTTTGGAAAAATATCTACTTCCATTCCTCGAGGAAGCCCCGAAGGATACGGCCATTTAAAATGCTGAAAGAGAGCCGGGGCGATGGCCAAAAAGCAACCAAGCGCTAAACTAATGACTGCGACCATGACAGTCGCCGGCCGGCGCATTGCGAATAAAATCAGTTGCATTTCAAAAAAATCTTTCCGCTTAGATCGTTCAAGGGGTGAATATTCCCTTTCGCAGCATCGATTTACCAAGCCGCAAAGTTTACCAAGCCGCAAAGTTTACCAAG
>Ga0169931_10001252_pt1 | contig 42057 bp, 27 predicted proteins | sample Kivu_15m_20L_FD_129675 | JGI IMG/M metagenome (GOLD analysis project Ga0169931, IMG submission 129675) | Freshwater microbial communities from Lake Kivu, Western Province, Rwanda to study Microbial Dark Matter (Phase II) - Kivu_15m_20L... | ecosystem: Environmental > Aquatic > Freshwater > Lake... | reverse complement strand
TTTGCTTTCGTTATAGAAGACGACGTAGCTCTAGTTTTTTATCCTAATAAAAATTATATGCAGCCGTATATAGATGCATGGTCAGCTAATCCAAAGATAGTTGCTTTGTCGGATGAGCAAAAAAATGTAGTTAAAGAGGGCTGGACATATAACGAAGAAACTGGCAGCTTTACGCAACCAGGCGAATAATTTACTCTACATTCTTATCGTAAAGACATGTTGTATAACGACACAATAATATATAATCAGCCAAATTATTCTTATTTGGGCACTTTGCTTATCTATGTTCCAGGAAATCCAAATCCGATTACGGTTTCTAACGTATCCATTTTTTATGCCACTAATGAAGATTATTCAAATTTAACTACCATTAGTCTTGTTAGCCTTGAGATTCAAAGTAGTGCTATAATTACAGTTATTTCAGAAGGTGAAGATTATACAGCTCTTTTAACGGCAGAAGTTATATATATAACCGGGGAAAATGAAATAGCAGTAGGTTGAGATAAGTTGTACTATACTCATAGGCTGTATTTAAAATTGGAGAATTATGTCAAATAGCAACGTACTTGTCAATGATACGGTTAAATTAAAGGTTAAATTTCTAGATCAGGATATTAACGGCAATCAAGTTGAAGCTTTGATGAATTTGGTTAATATAAAAATAGTTAATTCTAGTGAGCAGACGATAGTAAATACAACAGCTACATTACTGTCTGGATCTGAATATTTCTACAATTTTACCCCCACTGTTCCTGGCGCCTATGCAGTAACCTTTACTGGAAGTACCAATTCAACGCCCTCAAAAACGATTGTATCAAGAACTAATATATACGCTAGCACCAGCACCACAGAGCATAGGCCAACGGTTACCCTTAGAGCTGATGAAAGAATACTATTTGCCCCCGATCTTGCTCCACTGTATTTAGACCCAGAAGAGCTTGTTTTAATTTTTCCTGACGCTTCTCTAATCGAGATAGGTGAAATGATTTACCATTATTCATTAGAAATAAAAGAGTTGTACGACTTGAGCGATACGATTGATGGTTCAACTCTCCCATTTACTATACTTGAATATATAAAGGCTGCAGCGGCGTGTGAGTTAAGTAGAACCTACGGATTTGGGGGAGATGATGAACATTCTTTGAAGCTTGGAGATCTAGAGATAACTAACAGATCCGCTCCCAGAGAAGTTGCCACCAGATCAAACGCAACTACGTGGTGTCAAATAGCGGCTTCTCTCAGGAGAGAAGTGTTGGCTAAAAAAGTTTCAATGAAAGGAGTCATGCCCAAAGGATTTCCATCATCTAAAACAAGAACTTCTGGTAAAAGAATTGATCCTTTAACTGGTAAATATGTATATCTTTCAGATGTTGAGCTTTATGGTCCAGGTAGAACCGTGTCAGTAAAAGATGAACCCAATTTTGATAGAGATTTAAGGCAGTATGACTAATACTAAATCTATATTTAAAAATATATTAAGACAATGGGGTCATGACGTTCTGCTGCAAAGAAGATTGTCTGATGATGGAGTTTATTCTGATAAATTTGAAAAAGTAACCACTAGACACGTTACTGCAGCTTCAAGATACTTGGCATCTACAAAAGAGGAACAAATAGAGGGACTACTTATAGGGTCTGATAGAATCTATTATTTTGAATCAAGCGTAAATCCAAAAGCAGGTGATAGACTATACGAAGAATCATTATCTAATTTGGAAGATTATTCACTTTTTTTGATAGAAGAATGTTATCCAGTTAGAGGTAGATCTGGTAAAGTAGATTTCTGGACTGTCGGTGCGTCTAAAGAAAAACCTGCGAGTTAACTATGTTAGTGGCAAAAGCATCTCAGGAAGTTACAATACCTTTTGTATATAAATCTGGATATGATTTTGTTGATCCTTCTGCAAATATTTCTGTTTTTTTGCGTAGAGGTTTTAGCTCCGGAGGAGCTGTTATTGTCGGTCCTCAAATATTTTATACAGATCTAGCATTGGCATCTACTCCTGAGTATAAACAAGTTTTTCAAAATGGAAGTTCAATGACAAGAGTTTCTGAAGGTTCTTATATTCTTGTAGAAATTTTACCTGCAAATATCTTTCCCGGACAATATACAATTGCAATAACCACAACTTTAAATGGAGTTTTTGATATAAAAGAAATTCCACTTACAATTCAAAAGGGAGCTACCAGACCAGAAGATTGGAGTTCAACTCCAAATTACGACAATTATTCAATGGTAGATAAATCTGTTTCATTGAGTGAAAGATCAAAATACAGACAAATCGGCCAATTTGAAACAAATAATATTCTTTTGATAGGTCATACAGATGCAATTGAACCTTATGGTATACAGAAAATAAGGTCTATACAAGAGGCTGTAGACATCTTGAGAGCAGATTACAATTCTCCTCTACTCAAGGGTGTTTTTGATGCCTACAGTTGTGGTGCAAGAGATATATACATTATGTCTTGCGGATATATGAGTGAATATGTGGAAAACGTTTTGGAAAGAAATGTAAAAATCTTTCAAGATATTACAAATGAAACTTTTAGTTTTTATGAAGCATATTATCACAGACTAGCAGAATGCTATACCTTAATAGAACAGTATGAATTTATAGATATAATAGTTCCATTAGAAACATCGATGATCAATACTGGGACGGTTAATTTTGTAAATCAGTTGTCTTTTGCATGTAATAGCATACAAGAAAACACAGGTGAGATAACAGTTGGGATTATTGGCTCAAGAAACCAGGGCATGTCAAGCGAAGACATATCCACGCTGTTGTCAAAAGATTTTCAAATACCCAACTCAATTGATTTCAACGGATATATAACAAAAGATTATGGAAAGCATATACTTCTTGTTTATGGTGAGGTTGTGTTTAATCATAAGCAAATGGAAAGATCATATACATCGTCGGTTGCGGCAGCAGTAGCTGGAATGTTGAGTTCAACCCAAGTTAACATGGGTTTAAGTAAAAAAAGAATTCCCTCCGCGCTATCAATATATGGAAATGATCCAAACTCAAGTGAAGTGAGATCTCTATCCGAAAAAGGAATCAATTGCATAACCAGAGGAGGAAGATCAAGAAGATTTGGTGGACAATATGATATATACTTATCTGGAGATTTAACCAAATCAATTAGTGAAAATTTTAAAGATTCCTCGAACGTAAGACTTGCGGCCATGCTTATAGGAGAAGTGCAGGCAATAGGAAATAATGCTATAGGAAAATTTAATTACCAAAAAGCAAGTGGCACGGTAGATTCTCTTTTAAAATACTTAAAACAATTAGATATAGTCAGAGACTATCAGTTAGAAATTTACGGAGATAAACAAGAAAAGGGCAAGATGTACTATAATATTACAGTTCAATCATCAAGAACTTTAAGAGAAATTTCTTTTAATGTAGCTACGGGTAAAGGTATATAATGCCACAAAATCCTATTAGATTTCCAGTTCCAAATGTTAATGAAGTTAATCACAATAGGCTTGGTGGTCCACCGCTCCAGGCCCAAGGTAATTTAACATACATAGAATTTATAACAGTTGTTAAATCGCTCTGGGAAAACGCATATCCAATGATTAAAATTAAAGCTGTACAATCCGGCGACTATGCAGAGTATCCTGTCATAGTTTACGGGTTGGAGTTAAAGAGGGCACATTCTGTAGAGCCAAAGCCTAAAACCAGAATATCACCAAGTGAAAACGTCGCAATATATGGCCAAAGATTTCAAAATATAATATCATTTACAGTTATAACAAAAGCAGAATCAGGCAAATTAAAAGGAGCCTTAGCAAGATATTCTGGTCCAGAAGCAGCCGATAAAATTATGGAGACTTTTGAGGACTTCATGCTTGAGCACACCCCAGTTTTTAAAAGGTTAGGAGCGTCTGAATTTGTCTATGCCAGAAGGCTTTCCGATTCTGAGCAAAGTAGAGAGTCAACGGACATCTGCCAAAGAACTGTAACCTATATGTTAACTACCGAAAAGCTAATGGGCATGGAAATTGAAAAGATTGAAAAGATAGCGATTGATGTAAGAAGGTATATGGCTTATGAGAAGGAAATATGGGATGATTTTTATGACTTTGACAATAGTGCAACACCCAACTATGACGGAACCGAATTAAACATAATTGATCTTCATCAGGGTGCAACTCCCAATATATGACAATGATATTGTAGTTTGTTTTGAGGGTCTAGTCATTACTATAAATACGAAGTAAAATATATTGTCGCTGCAAGCGGAGGTTTAAAAGCTAATGGCTCTACCAGGTGTAAAAACAATTATTAAAGATAGATTTTATAGCATCTCTCGTCAAGACACTCCAGTCGGACCAAGAGTTGTTCTTATAGCCAAAAGAGGTACTTCCGATGGCACAGGCAACGTAAAAGATTTGGATGTTGTTCAAGCAACTTCAGAAGAGGACGTTATAACAGCATTCGGAGCAGACTCGGATATTCATAGAGGTTATTTTGAGCTTTTAACAGGTGGCGCAGAAAGAATTCACATCGTGCCCTTGCCACTTGACTCAGTATTCAATCACACAACGGGAGCAATCACCAGCACCTCTTACGCAGAATCTGGTGGTGGCAATGTCTTCGATGCAGCTTTTGAGGCAGTAGAAGCAGCGCAGCCAGACATAGTTGTTCCTTGGGGGCGCGGTTCTCATCCTTACGAGTGGGAGAATCCAGCAACTCCTAGCAATGATCCAGAGTTTGGTTTCTATGCAAATAACGGAACCGGCACAGCTAGCTGGGCGCTAAAAGTTGCAGGAAAAATACAGGATATTTCGCAGAACTCGCATCCGTGCATCGCCGTAATGGGAATTAAGCCATACGTTGGTACGAGTGAGTTCATGACACCATCGCAAGTGTCAACGCATATTTACAATTCTGGAGCAGGTCCGTCAAACCTCATATCAAGATCATCCACTTCAATGGAAGAAATTGGAAGACACGTTGTGGTCATAGCTTCTGAAGTTAAGCCAGTCAATTATGATGCAGACTGGGGATACGCAAACGGTGCAACAACATTTGCTGCCGCCATAAGCAGAATGTCTTCGTTTACCTCACCCGTGAACAAGACGGCTTACAACGTTGCCTCTCTCAGGTACAACCCATCAAGAGCTCAGCAGGTGAAACTTGCAGATCTTGGCGTGAACTTTGTAGCCTTAAACTTCAATAAGATTCCAGTCTTTGTTGAGGGTCTTACAATGGCTTCCGGAGCATCGGACTATACCAGAATATCAACAGTAAGAATTATCACAGAAGCAGGGCTTCTTGTGAGGCAAGTGTGTCAGAAGTTTGTTGGTGAAGCGTCGACATTGCAAACACGCAATTCGATGGAAACCGCAATTACTTCTGCACTACGCGGCATGCAACAAGTAGGTGCCTTGCTGGACAGTGACTTCACAGTAAGTTATTTTCCAGCTCAAAACAAGGCGTTTGTTGACCTCGTGCTGACACCAGCATTTGAACTCAAGAACATTGAAGTTCAAATAGCTGTAACAATATAAAAACATTAATTAATATACCGAATTGGAGGGTATAAAATGGCAGGTGCAGACTATTACGACAATGCGGTTAATAAGTATCTAAATACTTACACCACATTTTCAGGCGCAGATATAGTTGCCACTTTTGGTGGCGTTGAAATCGGCGCACTATCGGGAATTACCTTTTCTGTAACAAGAGAAAAGGCCCCAATCTATACAATGGGTTCACCAAACCCAAGATCTTTCTCAAGAGGAAAGCGTGGAATAGCAGGATCTCTGATATTCACGGTGTTTGATCGTCCGGCTCTTTATCAAATGTTGGAAGCAAATCACCAAAAAGATAACGCTCAAATGTTCTACACAAGAAGACACAATACTCTTCCTGGGGATGTGGGACATAAGCGCGGTATTGCAGAGTTCTCCTCTCAGGACTCAGATATCGTATCGCAAGTTCCGTTCTACGCAGACCAAATTCCACCCTTTGACATAACGATCACTTTCGCCAATGAATATGGGCAAGGTGCAGTTCGTTCAATCTATGGATGTGAGCTTTTGAACGAAGGTTCAGGCGCATCGATGGATGACATTGTCATTGAGGAAACAATGACCTACGTAGCAAGAGAAATTGGTCCGATGTACAGAATAACCACGGATCAACTTGCAAATGGTAAGTTCAATACTGGAGACCTCAAGGATATCATCAATAGAGATGCTGTCGCTGAGGCCGGACTGAATCCAAAGATAATCAGACCATAAGTATTAATTTACTTCAATAATAATTCGTAGGCGGGGAAGTTGATAAAGGTCTTCTTCCCCGCTTTCGCATTTATCAAGAGGTTATAAATGAAAAGAATTGATGCTCTTCCAGTATCCAACTTTGGTCGCGGGTTTAAAACTCCATATGACAAAGACGCAATGTCAAAGGCAAGAATTGAAAGAAACTTGCCGGATCCATTTTCAAATATGTCTTTTGCTGGAACAGATATAACTGCAACTATAGTTGTGCCAAACATAGATCGAACAACTGGAGAAAATGTTTCATCAAATTCAGTTGACGTATTAGAGCTGGCAGAAATACAAACAATATCTTATTCAATACATAGAGAGAACTCCCCAGTTAGAACAGTAGGTCACGTTAATCCCAGGGGTTTTGTTAAGGGTGGAAGAACAATAGGTGGATCTTTAATATTTACTGTTTTTAATGAGTATGCGTTTTATAGAATAAAAGAATTTAGACAGATAATGGCAGAGACCGGAACATTTTTTGCTCCGTTAGCCGACATGCTTCCGCCATTTGACATTGTTTTAACTTTCTTTAATGAATATGGACTCGGCGCCAAAATGAAAATATACGGTGTTACAATTATAGACGAAGGTCAAACGATGTCGGTAGATGACCTGATAACCGAACAAACCTATATGTTTATGGCCAGAGGAATACAGCCGTTAATTTCTATGGAAAATGATCCAATGCTACTGGGGTCAGAAGAACAAGCTGTCTATAGAGATAAGCAAAAGAATTTTTATGGCGAAAATAAGATGAAAGAGTATACTACATTTATAGATAGAATTAGGAAACCATAAATGCCAGATTCAGTAAACTATCATAATATTATCGGCAGAAAGCCCTACAGGCCTTTTAGTGCATATATTCCTCCAGACCTCGCCGCTGATCCAAATACCTTAAAAAGTTTTACGCCTCTAGATGAAGATATAGATCTTAGATGGGGTGGAGAATCAGATGATGAAAATAAATTCAACACCTATTACGATTATTACTTCAGTGGAGAGGATGTAAAGATATATATTGATGGACTATTTGATGCAAATCACGAACTTGACATAGCATCTTTTAGTTTTAGTATAAGGCAAGAAAAATCTCCGTTATACGGATTTTGGTCATATAATTTCGATGCTGTCATGACCGGAACCAGACTTATACAGGGGGAATTTGTAATATATACAAGATATCCGGGAAGAATGAGGGAACTCTTATCAAGAGCGGCAAGAAGAAGAGCTCGTTTTTATTCAAATCAACCAATATCTGAAATACAATCTTATTTGAGAAGCAATATGGAAGACGAAAAAGATGAAAAAAACATTCAAAAATATTGGGGAGAAGATAAATTAGACAGAGTAAGTTCCCTAGATAGGCTTTCTTATGACGGTCCACAGTCAGATTCAAGAAATATTTTTAGTTCTCATCCACCATTTAATTTTATAGTCAAGCATCTTACTCAGGAGGGATCGGTAACAACGGTTGCCAACAAGGCGGAAACAACAGACAAAACAGAATTTGAAACAATTGATAGATTAGCATCACTAGACATCAATGATAGATTAGTTCAAAAAAGTCTTTCAAAACCAATGGATATAGTTCTTCAAAATATACATCTACTTTCAATGGGAACTTCTTACACGCCAGGTGGAACTCCATTAATGGAGGCATATCAGTTTTTAGCAAGAGATATGTACATATCTGATGGAAGCTTAAAGACTCCTCCGAATGTTACCATTACACAAAATGAACAAGAAGATTCGAAACCAACTAAGCCGAACAGAATTCAAATTCCCCCAGATCGTCTAGAGCTTGCAACAAGAAAAGAACTATCAAAACTTTATGATACAAAACCAAGATAAACTGTGATATAATGTATGAAACGATTTAAAATAAAATAGGAGAAATCATGTCTCAGACTGAAAGAAAAGTTACAATACAAAACAATCCCGAAATTGCAGAGGAACTTTCTGCCATCGAAGTGATTGACCTAATACCTGAAGGTATGGAAATGCCTTCTCAAGATGCAGCAGAGGTGATGGAGCAGGCTGCAGATGCGCCCACAACAGTTGAAGATTTACCGGACGAAGAGTTAATTTGGCCCGGTGGTCCAACAGCCGGTCAAATCAAGATCTGGAAACAAGAACACGGAGACGTATACGTAACTTCGATAACCTATGATAAGCACATCGCATGGAGAACTCTAAATAGGTTAGAGTATAAGAATCTTATGAAAAAAATGAGTCAACTGGTTCAGGCTGGTCAACTAACCGAAGCGGAAGCTTCTCTTTGGAATGAGGAAGCTATATCTGAAATTTGTATACTATATCCAGCATTCGATAAACAATCTCTTGTTTCGGAGATGGCCGGATTACCTTCTCTAATAGCCCAAGAAGTCCTTGAAGCATCTGGATTCCAGGCATTAGAGGTGCGCCAACTCTAATACAGACATCCTTGTCATGTTGACTCCAGAACAGTTATACAAGCTCAAGCAAAAATTTCGGTACTGTTTTTGAGACATCATTAAAAAATCAAACAGTAATATTCAGAGAATTAACGTTTGCCGAGTTTGACAAAATATCTGAACACCAAAATTCTGGCCAATCAAATGAAGATATTGAAGAACTGATTATTAAATCAGGAGTTATATATCCTAATGATTTAAATTTGGATAAATATCCCGCCGGTATGATTTCTGCGTTGTCCGAAGAAATACTCTCCGAATCAGGTTTTGCAGATCCGACAAAAGCAAAAGCAGTGCTTCAACAAAAAAGGGAAGAAGCTTCTCAGGTCAGAAGCTTAATGAAAGCCTTTGTTTTGGCTACTATAACATCGTATACTCCAGAAGACCTTGATAATTTGACTTATCCAAAGTTGGCAGAAAAGGTAGCTTTGTCTGAAAAAATAATTGAAATACAACAAGCCATATTGGCAATAGAGCCAACAAACGTTTCCTTGAAGCTTATAGATCCGCAAGAAGAAGAGGAAAAAGAAAAGGACCTTGCCGAAAAATATAATAAATCAAGAAAAGACGGTGAAGCAAAATATCAAGATCCTATTGCACAAAAATTATGGGGTTCAAGATAATCAAAGGGGAATAAATGTTCAGAGATCGATCATCTCTTGTTAACATCGGTTATGGAATAACATCCAGAGACGTCCCAGATGCAAACAAAGAAGAAACTAGTCCAAGTCCTAATTCCGGACTGTTGTCTAGAGCACTTGATGATAAGCCCTTATTAAAATTTGTTGCCACTACGGCCATTACTTTAGCTGGTACTTATGCCGCTAACAAAATGCTCAGTAGAGGAGGAATAAAACTTTTAGATAAGATACAGTCGTCTGCCGATTCTGGATCTAGGCTTGGTAGAAGATTTGTAGAAACAGCTTCTCAAATAAAAAGAACTCTAGATGAATTAGAAGGCTTAAACAGATATGTTGCTGATGGAGTTGATCCATACGAGAGGCTAATCAATAGATCTCCTGACGGCAAATTAATTAAGCCAACTTTAACCAAGCTTACTGGAGATACATATGTTTCTGACGGCGCAAGATGGATGTCTTCATCGGAGTACAGATCTCTTAACTCCGGAAGAGAACCAGTAGCAGTATGGGATTATAGAGATGAAATACAGCAAAGGCTCGCAAGAACAGCTAGATCATTACCGCTAACTTTACCTTCAGCATACTTTGTGCAAAAGGCTTTTACAGAACCTCTTACTGGTCAGCCAGATGAGCGAGAAAAAGTAAAATGGTATAATCCCGTAGATGTAATAACAGATTTCGTTAAACAGTCTACACTCAATATAACGACAATGATACTGCCACAGGGTCTTGCGGGCGCAGCAAATCAACGAATAAAATCATTGGTTGATTATCAGTATTTAGATTATGATTTTCCGCTCACACCAATGCAAAAAAGAGCAGGACAAAGACTTGCTGATGTAAAAACGTCGCTTAGGGCACTTGGTCAAGATTCCGAAAAAATACTTGCTCAAGCATCAAGGATATCTTCATCTGCTGGATATGCATTTGGTAAGGCGGTTCAGGAAAAAGAATCAAGAGCTGGTGGTGGACTTGTATTCTCTCTTCGTGAAGCAAGGAGGGGGTCAGCTGCAGCGTATGCGGCATCAGCAGCAGCTGGAGAAACAAAGTTAAAAAGAGCCGCAAAAGCAGCAAATGCCTACCTTTTTGGGTATAACTCTGGAAGCACAAGAGATTCAACTCTTGGTTTTGTGGATGGAATTCCAGCAGTTAGAGGACTTTCGATTGGTGGCAAAGCTTTTACAAGAAACTTTTCTGGAGCCAAAAGGGCATACGATGTAATACATGGAGCAATGGCATATGATGATGCGCTGAGGGCGGCATCTTCAGATCCGGCAGAGGCCAGAAGAATTCTAGATTCAACTATATCAGATCTAAGAGGACAACACAAAAGTAGAATTTCTGAATTTGCTCAAGCAGCATTTAGATCTCGCGATACAACAAATCCACAAGGAGCAAATGAACCAGACATAAGAGGCAGCTTTAGTTTTGCCTTTGAAGCTAACGAGTACGGAAGAATGGTCGAAGATAGACTGGTTGCACTTGGTGCAGATCCAACATCTGCTAAGAATATGGTTTCTGGATTAAAGATATCTGGCTTAAATACTTCAAAAAATATATCACAAAGAGTAACATTTGGAATTTCCAGAATAGATTCTACATCAGATGATAACGAAGATTTCTTTAGAATACTTGTAAATAGGGCAAATAAAGAACTAAAAAATAGAGGAAGAGCACTTAATGTTGAGCAAACAAAACAGGCATTTAGTACAGTAGATGCTCTTTTTCAGGATGATATATTTAGAAGGACGCTTACACAAAGAGCCGGTCTTACATACAATGAGGTCAGAAGAAAGGTTTTAGTACCCGCCGCTTCAGCCTTGGTAAGGCCACAAAAAGCTCTTTATTCTGATTTTACTGGAACAATAGGGCCTAATAAAGTTGACTATCTTGCCAGAAGCGCCGCTCAAAAGCTAGGAATTCAACTAACGAATAGTTTTGGTGACCTTGTAGATGGCACTGTTATATCTAGAGAACTTGCAAAAAGGGGTATAGATTCTTCTAACATAGATCAACTAAGAAGTTTCTTAATTGATCAAAAATTGATGACTAGACCATCAAATGTTGGTGGCTTTAATCTATTTGGGCTAAGACAAGTAACCGTAGACCGAGCGTTTGATGAGGGCGTATTTTCTGGTTTTAATCCAGAAGAAAGAACCGAAGCTAGACGCCTGTTCGCAGAAATCGCCATGCAAGACCCAGTGTCTAGAACTGTTGGTTTTTCTACTGTTAGAGGAGTATACGAAGGAACTAGTGGAAAAATAATAGACACAACCCCGCTATCTGTTGCTTCACAGAGAATGATCAGAACTCTTTCTCAAGATGTTGGTGTTCCTTTTGTAAAATTCAATCCACTACAAATGATTGGTTTGGGTGGCCCAAGAAGAACAGATCCATTTCAGGAAATACAGTTTCTTCCAGGAATATCTAGACAAGACTTTTTGGCCGGAGGAGGAGAAAATGCGCAAGTATATGCCTGGGTAAAACAAAAGGGTGGAATGTTTGGTGCAGTTGGAAAATTATTTTCAATACAAGAAGGTTTTGAAGATGATTCAATAAAACAAATTCCTGGACTTTTTAAAGCTGTATCGTCAATAGATACTGATATATATGCAAGGGCAACAAGACTGGCAACTGGCCGTCAATCCTATAGGGATTCAGAACTTACTGCCGAAGCAACTGGAGAAAGTCTTTCCAGAGGAGAAAGAATCAGATCTGCTTTTGATATTGACGAAGAACAGCCAAACTCAATTTCAAGAAGAATTGGTAGATTTCTAAATAGAAAAACTGATATAAGAAATGAGTCAACTCTTGCCAGACTAATGCAAGAAGGAGAAATAAGACTAAGGGGCGGAAGAGCGTTAGTACTTTCGCAAACAGATGATGGTTTGAGCCAAGTAGTAGATGAGACTGGGGCAGTGCTGTTTGGTCCCGATGAAACAGCAGAAGCATTCGAAACTTTTAGAATATCTGCACAGGGTAAGGCTACTGACCTCAGATCAATAGCTGGCATTGAAGAAGCATTGGGCATTTCTGCTTCAACAAGGGTTTCAGATAAATCTGGTAATGATTTAATAGATGCAGGTAGGGCAGCTCTAACTCAATTTGAAACAGCAAAAGCAACACTAATGGCTCGCGGAGTTGATGTAACAGGTCTAAGTAGAGCTTCAAGAGCACTTGAAAGAACAATAGAAGAATCTGCCGCAACATCTACGTATATAGCAACAAGTACTACTTCAACAATTACCACAAGACAAGACTTCTTGAGAAATATGATCCACAAGTTCAATGTGGAAATGGTGGCTTACGAAGATAGGTACGGTGGCAATCCAATAGAGATTGCAAATAGAATAGAACAAGTACTTAAAAACCTAAGAGAATCTGGTCAAATATCTGCCGCTCAAATGACAGAGGCAAGAGCAGCCGCTCTTGGAACTGTGATGGAACTGAGCGCGTATAATTCATATTCCGCATCAGAACAAAGAGGCAGAATAGCAAACAGATCTTTAAGCTTCTTGATGCAACAAAGAGAAAGTAACCCAAATTTTGCAGAAACGTTTAAAAATCTACTATCGCCATTTTCAAGCCAGTCAATCTCAAACGTAAATGCACAAGGAGCTGGAAGATTTTTAAATGCAATAAGACCAACGCTAAAAAGAAACCTTGGTTCTGCACCGTATAAATTAGGGCCCAACGCTGTAAACCCACTTGGAAATATGGGAACAACTTTTGTTCCTACATTTGGTAGCGTTTTAGATAGAGTATCATCTGGTCAAACAACGTTTAGCAAATTAGCAAAAAATGTTTTAGGAATTTCCTCGTATAGAGATCAAGACACATACAGTACCGCATCGATTCCATCAATTCATTTATCTGAAAGACTAAATCGATATTTTGAATCAGTTGGTTTGGGCGTACAGCATGAGGAATATAGTGGCCCACTTAGCGCATTTTTGGGTGGATATGGATTCAAAAGGGCACTTCCAATAGTAGCAGCCGGAACTGCATTGATGACCGTTGACAGAACAATTGGTGGAATGATTAACGAAAAAGATGAAAGAGGCGAAAGAGTCTATTCTCCGTTTTTAACCACAAAAGTAGCTAGAGGTGCAGTTGAAGCACAGTCACTATTGTCTGGAATTACACCTGGTGGAATGAGTTACGCAGAAAAAAGAGAGCAATTATTAGAAGGTGAAGTTCCGGTAAAACAGGGTAGATATTGGCCTCTTGGAGTCACTCCATTTGAGGGTGGAAAGACCATGTACTACAGGCCCTCTTATTATAGAAGACTGGCCTCAGGTTCCACATATACGTCTGACGCATTTGGATCGCCGCTTGAAAGATTTGCGTATGGATACGACTTTTCTCCATTGCGTCCACTTGACCCATATAGATTCGAGAGAAAACATTACTTTGATAGACCATATCCAGTAACTGGAGAATACTTTACTGGTTCATTTGGCCCAATAACACCAATGCTTAACATGACAATAGGTAAAGTGTTAAAACCACAAATTCAGATGCACTCCGAAGAAGTGCAAAGAGCAATTTCTCAATATGTTCCAGCAGGTTACTCAGGTGCATATAATCCTTCTGGATTGATTTCGTCTGGAAAAGTAACCCCAGTAATGGGCGCTGCTGTTTCTGGCGCCACGGGGCCAGCAGCATTTGGTTCATCAAACGTTGTAGGTTTGCAGGTTGGAAATTACAACAATCAATTATCATCGAACATTCAGCCGCTTAATACCGCCAGAAATATCTCATTCAATGCAATAGGTTCAGCAAATGCAAGCTATGTTAACTCTAGCTTTACTGGCGGAAGACCAGCAACACAAAATGCTGGAACTCCAACAATGCTCTACGGCCCTCCTCCAGTTTCTGGATATATTCCACCAAATATTGTTGCGGCAGCTTCACCAATATCACAAGGAAGTTTAAAATATCAATCTTCTGAATTGGGATATAGAATGCAAGAAATGGCAGGATTATATGGGTTTGGTTTTGCCAACATAAGAGAAACTTTTGGTTTTGGAAGATCTGATTTTGAGCCGACTGAACCAGTATTGCAATCTGCATCAAAAGGATATGGAATTGGAAGGTCTTTCTGGGATTTAAATCTTGGTGGTCTTGGAGACGTTCCGGCAACAGAAGCGGGAATGGAACTTTCTGAAATTACGAGAAGATTTATTCCCAAAGAAAGAACAAACGTAAATTATATAAATCCAATTCAAAATACAATGGGTATGAAATATCCATTTCTTCCTGGTTCTGACTATTTCATAAATTTTAAAACAGGAGATCCATTTACAAAAGTTCCAGAAGGTGAACTAAGACTTCCCGGAGTAACGTACGAAAGATTAAATCCGGCAAAAAGAGATTATACAAGTCCAGTCACTCAACTGGACATTTTGGGAGACGTTGCTCCATACTCAAGAGAATTTAGATCATTAGATAGAACTTTGAATATGGGAGCTCTTGAGCCATCGGAAAGAGTTGAGGTTGAAAAAATAAGGGGACAGGTTTCAGAGACAACAAAAAGAAACACATTTAGTCCATATAAATATAGGGGCAAATCAGCAGAAGAATTAGATACAACAGCTGGCGTTGCATCGATGTTAAGAATGGGAGAATATTTAGCCCATAGAGATACTTTCATAAATACAAAGTTTTTTCCAACTAGAACAGCGCAAGAAGATTGGGAAAGAAGAAATGTTTATGGATCTACATTCCCAGAATGGCAAAGGCCAATAGAAAGTTTTATAAAACCAATCTATTATAAATCTACACAAAGAGATCCAGTTGCAGCTGGATTAATTTTGGCTGGTGTTGGTGCAATGTTTGGAAAGACTGCACCAACTAGAGCAATTGGATCAACCATAGGGTTAACAACTGGTCTAGCTTATTCCGGAGTACAAAATGCCAGAGAAGCAATTACTGGTGAAAGATTTGTTCCAAAGGAAAGAAAAAAGCAATTAGCCCTGGAAGAATATACCGACATATTGTCATATGTAAAAAATAGATCATTGGCTTCACAGGCAGCAGAATCTGGCGATATGGCAGCGGCAGCTCAGTTTTCTCAGGCAGCAAAAAGAACTATGTATGGCGCAGATATTTATGGTGGTTCCGTAGATACACTTTCTCTTGCAGTACCAAAAAGAAAAAGAGAACACTTTAGGTCAATGATAGAAGAACAAGATCCGGAGGAAAGAGAAAGAATATTGTCGACTGCTCCAAGGTTAGAAAGAAGAATTTATCAAGCAGCCTGGGGAATGAAAGTAGAACAAAAACCAGATTTGGTCGAATATTTCTCAAGACATGAACTTCCAGATTTGGGGTGGGAAGGCTGGCATCCAAACACCAACATGGATCATGTTAAGGTAAAGATAGGTCAATCTATGGGAATAAACCTTTCTCAAATGGGTTACTATCCTCAGCAAATACGAGAAGCAAATTTAACAAATCCTAGTTATCCGGGATTTTCCAGCAAAGAAGATCCAAGGATGGTTGCAGCCAGATTAAGAATGATAATGTCAAGAAATGGCATATCAGGAAACGTATATCCGGTTGCAAACGGAAGTGGAACTTCCTCAATTAATATATCTTCTGGAGTAATGTAACATGCCGATAAGCAGCAAGCTAAGAACTACAAGGGCAGTCATAGCAAGAACTCCTGCATATTCAATGATAAAAGTTGAAGAAATTGACGGAGAACTTACATTTATAAATACTGTAACTGGTGAAACATTTACAGGCTCTAATGGATTCAAAGACGCAATGGCATACGCAGATGCACTCAGGATTGCAGACTATCGTGATATAAGTCCATCTGGTGTAATTACAGCTGGAAGAACAACAGGAGCAGATGTAAATGCAGACAGGGTTGCAAGACTAAACAATTATCTTTCTGATCCAGCAAATAGAGCAGCATTGGCTTCAATGGGATTGGAAGATCTTTCTGGTGGTTCGGTTTCTGGAAGAATGATACTTTTTGATACAGAAAACACAAAATCCGCAGTACAATCAATAAGTAAAACAATTTCAGAAAATGCTCCAGGAGAAGTGGTTTTAACAGATGGAGGAATGCAACTATTTAGCTTAAGTCAAGCCGTAACAAGATCAGGAGAAGCTATTAGTCTATCTCGTGCGCAACAAGATGTGTTGAAACAGTTGGCAAAAATTAATATCTTTAAACAAGACACAGTTGCTGAGTTTTTTGGTCATGTCGGCGCAGCGCTAGGAACACCTACGGCAGCGGACGATGCATTGAAGGGAATAGGAAAAATTGTCGGTAAAATGACAAAAAGATATCAATCAGCGTTTTCCCCTAGAGACGTTTCGTCTGGTGTTGACATAGTAAGCCAGCTTGTTTCAGAGGGGGTGATTGCAGGAACTCCTGATGAATATAATCTAATTGTTGATCGTGTTGAAGCAATTTTAAAAACAGCGGCTGGTGGATATGATCTTCTTGCTGATGAAGAAAAAGTACTAATAGCAAGAGCCATAGATGGCGCTGAGTCTGTTGATATTGGACTAACTCGAGGAATGCCTAATATAATAATTGCCTCCGATATATCTGAAAATATTTTTGTTCCAAAAACCGCAGAATCAGCAGCCGATGTAGCATTCAAGTTGATTGAAGAGCAGCTACAATTGAGAGTACCTGATCTTTTCTCTGGAACAGGTGGAACATATGTTCCTGACGACTATGCACCGGTGTCTGCAGATTTAAGAAAACTTATACAAGAGGCTTTAAAAGATCAAGAAGGAGGAGATCCTAGAAAACTAATTAAAATCATTGAAGAGAAGTCTGGTTCATCGTCAGATCAATTAAAAGAATTGGTAAAGAAACTTGGACTTTCTATAGAAACAGCAAGTGATGGTCATTACTTGATGGTTGAAAGAGCTCAAAAAAGAATTTTAGAAATTAAACAAAAAACTCTTGATGACCTATTAAGATCTGGATCAATTGATGCAACAAAACTAAAGCAAATGCGTGAATTAGAAAATGAAATTGAAGCGATTCAAGCATCAATTGATAGTGGAGACAGAAACGCATCAAGAGTAGGAATTCCAGGTAAGGGAGTTTTGAAAGGAGAAGCTTCCGTTGTCGACGCTCAGCGTGGTATTTTGGGAGCACTTGATTCTGATTTTCGATCTCTTGAAGAGATACATGATACTCTTCAGGCAAAAATCCGTTCGGGAGAAGCTCTCTCTCCGCAGGAACAATCAGCATTTGAATATGCTGAAATGATGTTTAGGCTAAGAACGTCTTTCAATAAAAGATTAACTGTTGCAGATATATCCGCACTTAAAGGAGAAATAATTTCTGAAGATCCATTTATAGCTCAAAACATAGCCAAATCAAAAGGAGCTGGAGTCTTCGTAGAAGATATGCTTCTGCTAAATGATCCAGAATTTATAACAAATCCTCAACGAGTACGAAGAATGCAGGCAATGATAGACGCTGAAAAAAGATCAGCACAAGAATTTATGGAAACTGGCAAAATACCAAAAGAAGTTTTGGATCAATTGAGGTTTTCTGCAACTGATGATCTCAGTTCTATGCAGCCGGCAGCAAGGGCACTGGCAATAGTAAATAGAAAACAAGCGATTGAAATAACACAAGCGCTAAGAACCGGTGTGGATCCAAGAAACATTCCAGCTCTCGTGAATATGATTTCCAAATATCACATTAGCCAGGCATTCAAATCCGAGGGTGAGTCTGTGGCAGTTAGAATACCTGACGCATTGAGATATAAAATTGCAACAAGAACAAGTATGCAAGAGCCACTTATGACTGAATTTGGACTTGAATCTATAAGTTCAGTTGCAATAAAAGATTCAGCAGGAAGAAATCTTCAACTGCCCATGGTTAATTTTGTTGCTCATGGAAAACAACTTATTGTTGCAGATTCTATTGCTTCAACATATAAGGCAGCGGGGGGTGGTTTTGACTTAGATGACTCTGTCTTGCCAATGCTAGGAACGTATAAGGACGATAAAGGAAGAACAAGAATAGCAGCTGTAACTATGCGCGATCCAAAGGGTATGCAAGAATCAATTTTAATGAAACCACAATTGAAACACGCAGAAGCGCTTAAGGGAATGTTATCAGATGATTCTGACAGAATTGTTAGACAGGTTGAAAAAGCAAGTTCTGCAGATATACAATCTCTTGTTGGCAAGGTTAGAGATTCGGCAAACATAAGTCAAATAGACGCACAAAGTACAGTTGACATAGCAATGGAAGTAATCAGATCAGAAAGGGGAATGGATCCAAAAGCCGTGCAAGACAGATCAAGAGTTTTGCAAGACAGATTATCTGACCTAAGAATACTAATGGGCGAAGAAGAAGCCGATGTAGCACTTGAGACCGCAGTTAGAATCATGAGAGAGGGGATGTATGGAGAAAGATTGGGTGAAAGCTTAACTGCGATGGCCCCAATCAATGAAAGATTTTTAGAAACACTCGCCGAACGAGGATCTGCTGCGATAAGAGGTAGAGATGCTTTGGATCCAACTACAGGTCTTCCTGTTGGTCCATTTTCTAATCTAGGAGTAGAACAAGGAGCCCCATACGCTGACAAGTACCTTGTGGAACTAGCCAGGCAACCGGACGCCGTAAGTGCAGAAACAATTGAACCAGCAAGAAAAGCTCTTTTGGATTCACTTGGCATAAGGCCTGAAAGTCTTTCCGTATCGGAAATGCCTCAATTATTTAATGCTCCACGGAGATCCAGCAGGAGATGCACTTAGAGCAAGATTGGGTTTAAGTTATTCTCAAGTAACAGCAGCAGGTGAGCGAACACTTCTCGATTATGTAGCAAATGTTACAGGAGAAAAACTTGACGATATACAAAATTCAATTGGCTTAACCATAAATAGAATGGCTTCTGCAAACTTTCTCGCACCACAAATACAAGATTTTGAATCAACATTAAAAGGATTAGCAACAAGCAGATTGGGTCCAGCAATCACTACAAGTTTATTCAGTGACGAGGCAACAGCTAAATATTCGGTAGGGATGATAGCCCCATCTGATATAGTTGACCTAATAAATCAAATGAGTGGTTCAACTAAAATTGAAAGTTTAGACGATATAGCTCAAAAAATAGCATCGACAAGAGGCATTAGTATAGATGACGCTAGAAATAGCATTGAGTATAAGAGGTCGCTCGCAGCATACGAGTCAATAGCAAAATTCACTAAGGCCGATGGTACAGTAACAGCAGCCAATCTTCATCAACAATCAATAACACCAAGCGCAGTTGCAAGGACTTCTCTTGAACAACAGGGCAGAAATCTTGGAAGACAAAGAGCAATGGGCATAGCTTTAGGTGTTTCAGCAGAAGATCTTCCTGGATTTGATCCACTAATATTAGAGGCTGGTGGAAGACTAGGCGTTAAAGACGATATTCTCAGTCTCAGAAACTCAATGGTCGAAGAATATAAGGGTGTAATTACGGAGTTAAGGGCCAAAGGTTTGTCAGAAGATGAGCTGGCACCAGTTCAGAGTGAGATGGAAACACTAAAAACAGCTGATTTAGATACGATTAGAAGAATTCTATCTATGTCAGAAAAAAGAATAAAACAGTATGGTTCTATAAGCGCTGCCAGAAGACTAGGTAGAGCTGGAATGTCCGAACTTGAGGCACTAACACCCAGGTCACCAACAAGCACTATTTCAGAATATAGGGCGTTATCTGATCCAAGATACGCAGAAGAAAGCAGATCTTTCTTAAGAAGTGAAAAAATGAGAAAGCTGTTTGAAGAAGTTAAAAAACTTGAAGACGAAGTGGTGACAAAAGGAAAGCCAGAAAGATTATTACGAGTGCAAGCAGCTCAGGCAAAAGCAGAGCTTGGAGAAGAACTTTCTAAAGGACTAAGGGTGATAGAGCAAATTCATAGAGGAAGCGGCGCAAATGTACTTGATATAATAGAAACGCTTGAAGCAGAAATGCAGGGCTTATACGGGGCAAGAGCCGACAGATATTTAGAATATGTCGGGCACGAAGGCGAAGAAGATTTAATGATGCAATTGCATAATTTGTCTAAAAGAAGAAGAGACCTTAGATTGTCTAGGTTTGATCCCAGAGGTAGAGAAATAGTTTCTGGACATTATGAAACGTTTAAAAGTATAGTTAGGGTAGATAGAGAGGCAATGGATGCATTGGGCGGTAGTATATCGGATGATTTAATGGACATTAGTGCTTCTGAAGCTACAAAAATATTAGAACTAAATGAAGAACGAATAAAAAATCGGAGGTAGAAGATTACTTACTTCTAATGTAACTTCTGATAAACATATACTAGATTATTTAAGGCTAGTTTCTAAAACTGATTCAATTGGTGTAACATCGGAAGAAAAAGAAACCGCCTCAAGATTAGCGGTGGAAGCCCACGCGCAAAGAACTCGCATATTAGCTGAAAGAGAGATTTCAGAAGAACTTGCAGGGTTAACTACAAGAATGGCAGCAGCTTCGCCATTAGATCCAGAAGAAGCAGCAGATCTTACATCAGAAATTGCAGAAGGAATATCATCGCCAATAAGAGAAGTTTTTGATGTAGCCAGAAGTCCGTATAGAAGAATGTCAGAAATGTTAAGAGACAATAATAGCTCGTTAAGAAGATTGGTTGACTCAAGAGGATTTAAACAATTTGCTGCTGGGACCATCGCTTTGGTAGCTGGAAGTTTTATTTATCAAAATAGAAAAAATAAAGATCACACACAGGATGCAGTAACCGGTCCACCCTTAATGCCTGGTGGTAATCCGTATGAGCAGGGATATCCGGAATTAAATTCTGCCCAGCAAGATCCTAGCTTTTTAAATCCAAGCATTGCGGGAATGCAGTATAGAATAAATACAACTGGTTCCATGCAAGATTTAAATAGACTTAGAGGCTTGTTTGGGGATGTTGTTGACGGCCCTATAGACGCTACTATGTATGATGGACTCCCTATGGCGGGTCAAGATCCTTACCCAGATCTCGCTTCTAGATTTTAGGTGTTTAAATTATGATTTTAGGTGTAGGTCAACAGAACAAGAACCTTTCAGATGCAGCCAATAAAAGAATAGATACATCCCCAAGAACAAAAACTTCAAATGCATTGGCAGCAAAAATCTCCAGTTCAAAATCAAGTGGATCTGAACAAAGTTCTGTGGTTCATTCGTCAAGATCCTCTCTTTCTGAATCAAAACCGGATCCGGTTAAGGGTTCTAAAGAAGGACTTATGGATTCCGCATCGACCACAATTCAAATGTCTGGCGATGGTTATGATGATCCTAAAGTTCAAAAAGCCAGATATGAAGAAGCAGAGTTGGGTTTTAAACAAAAATTAAATATATCAAATAAACTTAATTTTAATTCAAAAAAAGATGGTATAATAAATAATCAAAGCTCTAAATATAATTTAAACAGTTCAGCAGGTATGCTCAAAGATCATATGCAAGCAGATAGTATGTTGGGTAGATAATGTCAAATCAAGAAACGGATTTTCCATCCGAAGAACCAATAAAGAGTTGGCAGCTTTACGAGGACTCTGATTTAGCACCATTATCTTCCCTGTTTGGGGAGATGGGAAATGACAGGAGCTTTTGGAGTAAACTTAGCGGAGGGTTCATAGATCTTGGTCAAATAGTTGCATCAGCAGCAGTTGGATTTCGTTGGACTCCAACACTCTCAAACACAGAAGAGGTGCAAAGAGATCTGAAAGATCTCGGCAATTTTACTGAACAAGATTTTAAAGGAGATAACGATTTTTTTATTAAATTGACGAGCTTTAGAAAATCTGAAATGGCTCATATTAAGGATGAAAAAAATAGAAAAGTAATCTTTGAAAAAATTAGTCAATCAGGATTGTTGGAGCTTGCACAAATGGCAGGAGGAATTCAGGCCTTCGCTAGACAAAGATTTTTAAGTGAACAAAATTTGCGAAAGTCAGCTGGACAATTCAATGATCCAATTAGGGATACTTTTTGGATGGAAAAACTGGTCGCCACAAAAAACTTCTTCTATAAAGATCCTTTTGCCTTGGCAACAGTGTATAAATATTTTCCAAACCTATACAGATTATATATAACCGCGCTTGCCGCAACGGCAGACTATGGATACTCAGAGGAAGATCCATTAAATAATCATAAGCAAATAATGGAAAGTATGTTCAAGGCTTTTGGAACAGATGAGGAGGGTAATGCCACCTTTAAGGCGATATGGGCAATTGACAACTTTTTAACCGCTGATAGAATAAAAAATCAAATTGAAAAGATGACGTTTCCTTCTTCTAGGCCTCCAAAAACTCCGGACATATTTCATCTTAGAATTGGAGCCTCAAATTTTTATGTTCCACCTGTGTCAATTAACGTTAATACCGGATTCAAAACCGGGAGCTTAACTGGCCGGCGCAATTAGACAAAAGAGTTCTCCAAAATTTAATTCTGGATATAGGGAAACAACAATAACAATGCAATTGTTTTTTCCAAACTATGAAGAAATATGGGGAATATCGATAGATGATGCGACAAGGGTAAGTCTGAAATCTAATTTTCATATCGATTTTAAGGATCCTCTACATGAAGAAAAGATTGATAAGTTTCTATCTTCCTTGCGAGGCTTGGTAGCCGCGTTCAAATATGCACCGATACTTCCAATAAAAAATCATTATCTTAATTCGGTTTTTGATATTACTGGAGTGGCGCTATCTTCTATGAGTATATCTACGGTTCCGAATTATCCTTTTACTCTACAGGTTGATTTAGAATTATTGCAGTTTAATCATAAGCCATTTTTGCCAATGATAAAGGATTTTAACCAGGCTGTTGATTGGAGTAAATTTAGATATTTCATGGGAAGAGCAGCGGGATCTCTTGCCAATTCTGTGAATGCAGAATTTTTAATCAAAACAGCCGAAGAACAAAAAGCCCCCATAGATCCAAAAATTTCTACGACCTCATTAACCGCCGATAATAGAGAGATGGAGGTGGAGGAAAATTTGATGTACGGAGAGATGACTCCGTATGCAAACGACGTATTGACGACAAATGTTTACAATGATTGGATTAATGGCAACGGTATTTCTCTCTATATCCCGGCAGAAGTGCAATCAAAGATATTTAGTCCTGACACCTCAATGTTTAGATCTCCGGAAGAAAATGCAATTCAACAAAATAAAAGAGGATTTTGGGATCAGCTATTGGCAAAATTTAGTATTAATGTTACAGATTTAGAACTTTATCAAAACCTTGATACCGTTGTAGTAAATTCGCTTAATTTAACTTCGTCATATTTAGATAAGGAAAAGGCAGCAAGAATAGTTGATGTGGCGTTAGCTGGAGCAAACGCAAGCGACATATACATTGCACTGTATGATGCCATGGCAGCAGACTACATATCTAGAAACAAATTAAGCAACGAAGCTATCGATTACATAAAAAACAGAAAATCTCCTTCCGAATTACAGGTGCCAGCAATGGCCACGGCAGAAGAAATGGAGAAGCTTAAGAACGATAAGTTTCGCTTGTATGTTTCATCTCAAAGTGTTAGGGGTCTACTGGATCATACAATAAGGGAAAATGTCAAGGCTATTCTTAGAAAACAGAAAAAAGATATAGATGAAAACTCTACTGAATTTGCAAGATTATATGATGTAGAACAAAAAAAGTTTATGGATGCATTTTATGGAATACTTTATAAAAGGATTTACAAAAATGAATCAATTCAAAATCTTTTAGGAGTTCAGTCGGTAAAAGATGCTCAAAAACTGGGTCTTCCGGTATTTACTTTGCGTGAATGGGAAGTTCCGATGATGAAAATAGACCTAGATCCAAACAATATAATAGTAAATTCAGTTAGTCTAACTATGGGTAACAATTTGGCCAAACTCCAATTGCAGATGCAGGACGAACCAACGTTTCAGTACATTGGATCCAATGATTCAATGGTCAGTATATCTATGACTATATTCGGTGAATTAGAGTTAAAAAAGATTAAAAAAATGTTTGATTTTCTAAGTGGCTTAGCAAGACTGGAACACGCCGCAGGTGTCATAGGGTTCATGGGAGTTAAGAATGTAATTTGCGCACTTGCCGGCATAAAGTACGTACTACCGCTGAGCTACACCGTGGATACAATACAGGGTTATCCGCATGTTTATAGTGTGCAGTTGATGTTAACTGACTTTGATATATTTCAGCAAAAAAGAGAAAGCATAACTTCCGACAGTCAAATAGCGTTGATAAAAGAGTTTGGAACCAAGAAAAATCCATTTCTGCGCCTTAAACAAAAATGGGAATCATTCAACGCTTATCCAGATCTTCCATTGACAATTATGGATGAAGAAAAAAAGATGGTTGTTGGTTCCTTTGATCCTGATTTTTATTTTAGAAGTTTTGAAATGTTTGATGATGATGTTGTTAACAACGTTATTGAGTCGGGCGAATATACTCTGCCAGTAGGGGATTGGCAACAGGAAAAAGATACCCTTCACGCTACGCAGAAAGCATATGTATATCAGGTAAAAAAAATACTGATTGAAGAAAATGGTGATATACAAAAGGTAAAAAACTATCTTATAAATGGAGTAAGACTTTCTGCAAATGAAGCAATGAAAATTTTTAGAATATCAATTTTTGACCAAAATAATGAACCAGAATTTGAAAATTCTTTACAATCGTCTAGATTTATAGCGAATAAATATCCAACAATCTGGAAAGATCTTATCGATTCTTTTAAAGATGATTCCGGAATAGATTATAATTTTGAAGATGTAAAATTCAATACCAGATACGGAGTGGTAAAAATTGGAGATGTAGTATCGGGATCTAAATCTGAAATTGATAAATTTAATAAATTAGTAGCAGACAAAATTAATGAAACAAATGGTAAAGAACTTCCATCCTTTGATCCGGATGATGTAGATCATTTTGGAATAATGCATTTTATTCCAGCAGCAGACTCAAATGACACCAAGAGAATTCCAGCGATATATCAAACTCCAGATGGAGGATACATCATGGGTTATTCCAACAGGGAAGATGGAAGATTTTATGTAGCACAAGACTTCTTGAGAGTCGGAACAGACGGAAAGGCAATACCGACATCTAAAGTTACAACAATATCAGATACTCAAGTTCCAGAAAGAGACACGCAGGCAAGTCACACGGGAGTTGCTGGAGCTTCTGCGTTAACCGATTACATGAATGCAATGGGCAGTTCTGAAAGTGGAAAAATGCAATCTCTGTCGACTGGCGGAACCCATAAAGGAGTTGCAAAACACTGGCAGAAAATGCTCCTAGACACTCAATATAGAGATTTGGGCGGAAGAATGATTAGAGCTTTTCCAACCTATATGCTGTGGCTTATTGATGACATGAATTTTTATGCGGGTGTAAAATTATTTGATAATTTTTATGGGCTGCAGTCTGTTATAGATTTCTCACTTGTCTCTTCAGAAGATATTTTGGCGGATACTCTTATGCTAAGAATATCTAATACATATTCAAAATTATCAAAACCCGAAATGACCATTTCGTCATTGATTAATGCAGATGGAGCAAGTGTTGGAAGTGTATCAAACTCTGATATCGGTGGCGCAATACAAAATTTATCTCAAGGAACAACTAAGGTAGTTGAAACTTTGATCAATAGATCATTAAACCTTAAATCCCACATGAATGCTAGGTATGTAACTGAAATTGAACATATGAGACTAAAGCCTGGAGTTAGGGTGCATCTGAGGGCGGGATATGGCGGCAATCCTAACTCCCTTCAAACGATATTCAACGGCGTCATCGCCGAAGTAGATCATGGAGAAATAATAACAGTAGTTGCACAGTCAGATGCTGTAGAGCTTAGCCCAATAATAAACAGTACAAAGAAAAAAGGTGACAGCGGAAAAATTGACGGAGGAATAAACACAGGATTGTGGATGTCAGAACCCAGAGATCTTATGATACGACTTCTTTCTATGGGTGCCTCAAGGGTGAGGGAGGCCTTTTCTCACGCCATGAGAGGTGCAGTATTTTCTGAAAATAAATTTGGAATCAGACACTTCGGTCAAATACTGTATGCGCCGTTGACCGAAGAGGAAGCAACAAAATCTTCTTTGTATAAACAAAGTGTAATAAACGCTTTCAATGAAGTTGGCAAAAACCCGATAAGAGGAACGGTTGGTCTTGGATGGAATGCGTCGGCTAATTTAATTACCGGTGGCATGCACCTCGCAGCAGGAGAAGTTATAAATAGCGGCATAGAAGCGTTAAATCCAGGAGTTGGGTCAAACTACTACAGTGCTGGCACAAGTCCTGGAATAGAAAGTTTTGGTGGTTCTGTTAGAACTCCATTAGTTGGCGCTATGCAGACGATGTGGGCAAATTTCTCAACACAAAGAGATTTGGAAATATTTAAAAGAAATATATATCCAGGAAACGGAGTTGGTGTAGCACAATTTCTGGGCGGAGATTTAGATGATGGTTGGGCAACAATGGCTAGCATAGATGTATCTGAGATAGACAATAAAAAATTTGGATATCTTGATAGATTGTCAAATCAATCGTGGTCCGGTTTGATAGACGCTTCTTCAAAACCCGGAAATGTTGATGCATCGAGCGCATTAGAAAAAGCCACAGAGGGCAACAAGCTGCTCGATATGAGCGGAGCAATTGGAACTTCTCAGGTCATAAGCAGTGCAGTTGCAATAGCTGGAGTCGTGGCATCGCCAAGTCCTATGACTATTGGATTAGGAATGGGCTTGATCAAAACGATGAGTGGTCGCGGTGGAGCAAACATAATGAAAACACTTGGTCTTGTTTCCGATCTTGATGATGACATGTATGATGAGGTATCCTTTAGGGCCCAAACCTATATGAGAAGTGTATGGGACATGTTTCAGATGTGCGCCAGACTTCTTCCTAATTATATAGTTGCCGTAAGACCATTTGAGGAAAGGTCAACGATATTCTACGGAAAACCTCATTGGCTTTACACTTCTGGCGTCATGCCAATTTCAACTGGATTTCCAAATGAAGAAGTTGCAAAAAATAATAACATGTCAATTCCGGGATACGTTGGTCCAGATGATGAGTTGTCACGACTCCTTTATTCCCTGAACAAGGAGTTAGCACCAAGCTCAGACGCAATGGCCTCATTGCAAGCTGGAGAAAATAAACTGTCAGAATCTTTAGCTTCTTTGGCAAAGGATATGATTAGTATGAATGGAGTTTTTAAGCCAGGCAGAAGTTTAAAGGGCACTGTAATAGATCTTAAAGACACCACGAGAAATACTTATTACAAAAATGGAAAACCAGTTTCTCGACTACCAATTAATAAAGGCAGAGTTCAAGTTGGTTTTCACCTACCCTTTCATTCTAGTGGCAAAGGTACTGAAGCTGGAATACAGGTAAGAAACAGCGATGAATCATTAAATCACAAACAAATACCACAGTTACCAATAAGATACTCTTATCCATTTTTTACTAACAGAGTTTCAGGAGTTTTACCTTCACTAAACTTTGACAGAATATTTAAGGACAATGACGATAGAGAAATAAATACAAATATGGGTAATCTAAGAATTATTGCTGATTTTGAAAAAAGCTTAATCTCCAAAGGAGAAGGACAAGAAGCAACCGCTCTTGTGTCCAAAAAATCACAAGGCTCTGAAGAAACGCTTGACTTTAATTTTAATTTTGCCCATAAACTACAATTTTCAGGACTTGGTCCATCCTTGGTGGGGACAGCTGCCTTTGATCCTTCTGGAATATATGACCCGGAAGCAAGCCTGGGTGAAATAATAAGTTCACCGATTATTCAAATGCCACTTCCAATTATAAGTAAAACTTCTTTAGGAGAGGGTGTCAAGGTTCCGGGTAGTATCGGAGGAGGCGGTGAGATTGAGCTTCCAGAAAATTTACAATCTTACTACGAAGATTTAGATCCCGCATATGGACTTTTGTCTGATTATTGGCAGCAATTTCAACTCAACTTTACGGAATGGGGAATGCCCGAAAGTGCAGAAGATGAACAATTCTACATAGCCATGAGATGGCCATACAATCCCGTTACAGCAAGAATGGCCATGAAAGATAGGCAGGGTAATCCTTTTGAGCAGGTGCCATCTAAGACAGTTCAAGATGAATTATTGAAAAAGTTTCTTGAAATGTATGATATTAAGATGGAAAATTTGGCAGGAACTCCAGATGATTACAAGCAAAGGAAAGTTCTTGTATATAATCCAGAAAAAAGAGTAGCAGTTGTGTGTAAGCCGGCATACTTTCTTTGGGGTGAGCAGGAAGTCAATAGTGCTGATGGTGTAGCCGCAATAGTTTCTCCAGACGCCGCATATTTTTTGCATCTTTTGATTGATGATAAGGGAAGAATAGTTTCACCGATGGAAAAAATTGGATCAGTCGACGGTGCGTATGGTACCTCAACTCAATGGGAAAAATTATCAATGGTTGAAAAAGGATTGACAGAGTGCATGTTCACATTTGTGCCGGATTCTACTGAGGTTGGAGTTGTTACAAGTAGTTATGTTCCAGCAAATAGATTCAAGTTAGAAAATTCTAGGATGGGTGATGATGTATTTTTGATTGGCTTTGGTGCGTTTAAACCAGTGGAAGGAAACCTTCCAGAACTACTGCCAGGAGTTGCATCTGCTAGACCAGATGGGGTTCCAGTTCATGTTACCGCAGACGCAGCAGAAAGGATATTGAACAATGGAATAAGAAGCTCTACTTCTTACACTTATGCAAGTGATTTGATAGAAGAAAAGACGATGATTGATTGGCAGAGGGAATGGTCAAAGGGCGGTAACTGGATTGGCTACTTTGAATCAATACAAAAAGACAATGGGATAGAAGAATTGTCTCAAGATTCTTTGTTTAAAAAACTTGAGGAAGACAAGAAAAATGAAACCAGAGAAGAATTTGCTTCTGTATACGATCCTCTTGATAATGTTTCAGTGATTGCAGCAGGATTTTACGACGAAAAATTTGACAACACAGTTAAAGTTATAGCAGGCGACGGAAGAAAAATAGCAGAGGCACAACAGATATGGGATCAATTTAGATTTGGTTATCACAATTATCAATCAGTAAAAAATATATTTCAAAAAACATATGGACTAGATCCAGATAATAATGAAGAATCAGATGATCCATTATTTAAAATGATAACAGGAAAAGACAAAATTGTATTTGAGGATTTTAATGCCGATAAAAACGGATCTGAATTCAATACTTTACTTGGAACCGACTGGATAATGTCGATCAATCAAGCAGCTTCGGTTACATCTGCCGTTGAAATAGCCATGAATGAATATGTTGATGGTGGAGTAAGTGAATTGGATGAAAACAAAAAACCAATCATAAATAAAGACCAGGGATTAATTGATATATATAATTTCTTATTAAAGAAAAAACTTGATGGACTGATTTCTTTGGTAAAAAATCATTTTCAAACTTATGAGTATGCCGACATAGCAGCAGAACCTGACTTTGATTCAAGAAATATAAAATCTGAAGAAGACGCACTTAATCTTCTTCAAAATATAAAAACTCCAAAACAGTTGTATTTGCTTTTGGTTGGTATCTTCAGGCAAAAACTTTGGTCAGATCCATACGCTAGAGCTTGGCTGGTTTTGAGAGCTGATAAAAAGAGATATAGTGCTACCGGAGTTGCCGCATACGCAAATGCAGCTCTAGTTGTGAACCCTGTAACGGCACCAATAGCAGCAGGAATAGCTGCTTTTGATCTATTTGGTAATGAGAACGATCAATGGAGTTTTAGGCCGATAGATAATATATTTGCACAGTTTATTAATTACGAAAGAGAATACGCAACCAACAGCAATGCTTTCATAAAGCTACTAAAAGAAAACACAAAAGCGGGAAACAACGCAGGCAACTGGGTCACCGGAATTATGGAAGATGTTGATAACTTTTGGGATAAAAACATAGGGCCTATCATTACAGCTTTTGACACAGCCTTGGGCAATATGCTAAATATGTTTAGAATGTCAATGGCTCAAATGGGTTATGGTCTTAAAGAGCTTGAAAACTTTACCAAGCAAGCGAACATTCTAAATAAAGCATATAACGACTCTATATATTATTCACTCGGTAGACCTGGTACCTTGCTCAGGGCCGTTGATAATCCGTTCACCAGAGAGTATGGTGAGCCTGTTGTTGAAATAAGAGAACCATTTCAACGAGTCCATTATCTTAGCTCATTTAGTCACATCATTTCTAATAATATAAAAGAAAATTTTCAACGGAATCGCCACTCAAATAACAGCGGTGTCAGATGGCAAATTTCCAGTGACGGTATCGCTTGATAAATCGGTAACGTCAGAAAAGCAAGTTGAAAAAACTGTTGAAACTGGTCTTTATTGGGACAATCCAAAAGGCGAAGGAGTTTTTGGTATACTTCATCCTATATTCCATCCTCTGGAAACCGTAAGAGGAATAGCAAAAAATGTGCAAGGAGAACCAGATGAGTTGACCGCAAGAAGAGTTGCTCTTTCATATTTGAAAGATAATCTAAAAGACATTTATGGTGGAGAAATAATAGTAATCGGTAATGCGGATATAAGGCCACACGATCTTGTTTATTTGGCAGACGTGTACAATAGGATGTATGGCATGTTTGAAGTTGAGCAGATAGTTCATCACTTCACTCCGGAAACGGGTTTTATCACAAGCATTACTCCCAATGCACTTGTTACAGTCAATGATCCAGCTAGATGGTTTATGACCTCTTGGCTTGGTTCTTGGTTGAGCACTCAAAATTTTAGAAACGACACTAGATTACTTTTGGCTAATGAATCAAACAATGCAAGACTGACGACTAATGGAGATGTTTCAATAGAAAATCTTGCCGTCATGCTTAAGGATCAAATGGTTGGCGGTATGCAATATACCCATGGTCACTCGGCGCTACTGAAGGATATACAAGCGAATCAGCTGGCAGATTCGATGCCGGAAACACAAGAGCAAATAAAGCAATTGATTAAAAACCAAACCGGAAAAACTGAAGGGATGAGTGCAGCTGCTGCGGTGACCGCTTCCCTGGTTATGCCGGCAATAACTGCTGGCGCAACCGCTGCAGCCACTATTTTTGGAACTCCCCTGGCTGGAGCGGCCGTTGCCGCAGGCTTGTCGCTGGCAACTGACGCTGCATGGAGTGCATGGAAGTGGGTTAGAAACAATATCTTAGATCAGCACGGCTGCTATATTCAATACTTAAACAAAAATGGTCAGGCAATGGATGCTGGTTTAGCCAACTTTCAAGGCATGGTTGTTGGTAAGCATCATTCAATCAAGCTTCTCCCCGGAGTCCTTGGTGTAAGAACCAAAACAAAAACGGCAGAAGGTCACGCCTACATTAGAAGCGATGATCTTTTGAGAAGCATGGGCTGGAGAGAAAAAGAAGTATCAGATTTAGTAAGATATATAAGTTTGGAAAATGCAATAGTGCATGCAGAACTTTTGAAATATTCTGGTCTTGGACCGGAAAAAACAGGATTAAATCAAAGCTTCAAGGTTATAGCAAAAGTTGTTCACATTGTTGACGGTGACACAATTGATGTTCAGGATGTGCTCAATCCGGAGAAAGGCATAAGTGTAGATGAGAAGCGTCAAGCTAATCCTGATGGAAAATCTAAAAAAGCGGCCGATTATAGAATCAGATTTGAGGGAATTCAAGCAGCAGAGCTACAAAAGCTGTCGGTATATACGGGTGAAGTAGGAATTGTTAATCCAAATTCCGAGGGAGCAAAGGCGTATAACTATACTAAAGAAGCTTTATTAGGTAAATTAATTGTACTAAGAATAAATCCCAATGATCCATCAAAAATATTAACCGCTGATGATATTGAAGCCGGGGCAAAAGAAAATAAACCGGGAAATTACGCTGTCGCAAAAACTGGGAAAAACAACAAAGACTCTAACGATAGATATATGGCTTCTATATTTTACAGAGTAGATTCCATGAGGGAAGAATCTATAATTAACAAGGTTAGGGGTATATTTTTAAGAATTCCAGAAAGTACATCAAACAGCATAGCTTACGTAAGGGATAAGACAAAAGAATTAGTTTCCTTAAACAGTGTCATTGAAACACGATTTAGCATCATTTTTGATGCCATAATTGAGCAGCAAAAACAAGTTACGGATTACATTTACTTCAAAGTAACAGGAGTTGATGATCCACTCAACAGTCTTACCGCCACAGAAAGAGCCGTATTTGATGCCGCCGTCGGCATTTTAATACTCCAAGATGTGTATTCTACGGCCTCGGAATGGCCATATGTTGGCTGGGATGAGTACTATCCAGATGGTAGTCCAATTACACTCAACTGGGAGTTGGTTGTAAATAATTTGGCTAGAGTATATACGGAGACTTTAAATTTGATTAAAGGACCGGCTCTAATTGATGCATCTAAAGCAATTCCAATTCCCAGAGAGATAGAACCGTAGGTAAAAAATGTCAGATTATCCAATAGATGTAACAGATTTAACCAGCACAAAAAGTATAACGGAAAAAATTGGTTCTTCCTTTTATCCAAATGGTGAATTGATAATCAAAAACACAAGTCTTTCTCAACAGTCATATCAGGATAGGTCGTTAAGAAGCGCAGATCCAACAAAACTTTTGCAGGGAGACGGGCTGTATAGAAATCCGGCATATGCGATAAACGCGTATGCACAATCAACTCAATCGGCATTGCATCGGCATTATCGCAGCGCAAGCAGATATAGATGACAGTGTAAAGATACTTGATCCCAATGATCCATCAGGCAAGAACGTCTTGACTGGAGCAGCAGCAAGAGCAGAAATAGCAAAGAATTCAATTCTATATACCGGCTATGCTCCAAATGGTTTTGATGTAGCGCTAAAGGCACTAAACGATAGTGTCATAAATTCTACCACAGCAACGACAGATGGTTCTAGCGGTTTTGTTGATACGCAAACTCGGCGGTCTTTTGGCTCACAGTCAAAAAGGTTATCATTCTTCGAGCGGAGGAATAACACTCAATGGTGGATCAAGACCAATAGCATTACAGGATATTCTTACGGAAAAAGAAATAGAAACATACATAACAAAAAGTAAAGAGTTAAATGATAAAGTAAACTTTGGTGGAAATATTACTACATTTAACATAGATTTCAGCACAAATTCAAAAGGCCAATCACTTGGCTCCTTAAATTTTGAGTTAAAACAATCTGGAAATTATGTTTCAGGTTCTTATGAATCTCTGCCTGTACCCAAGGATTTTTTAGGTACAGGAAAGAAAACTTGTTTCATGGCAGCCGCTTTAATAGAGATGATGTTGCAATTGACGAACAAAATATATATTAAAGCAGATACTGGAACTGGTAGGGGTTTGGTTGGATCAAATTTTAGTGAATTAACAGCCGACAATAATAGTATTAGCGATCACGCTTTTGGAAGAGGCTTGGACATAATGCAGATCGGCAATACTCCGGATGATTCAATTGATTTAGTTTCTAGTTTAGACAATTTTAGAAAAGGTTTAAATATTTTTTTAACAAATTTACAGACTCTTTCAAAAGAACTTCATCCCGACCTAATTATTATTCACGATCAATTAGCTGAAGAATTTGGAATATTAGAAAGTGGAATAGAGGGCGCCAACGCAGCGATTAGAACTAAGTATCCATTATTAGCTCCATTTATAAATTTTGCAACTGATTCTTCTCATAGAAATCACATACATGTAAGTTGGTCAGCACAAAGGGCAGGATCTTTTATTACCCCAGAAATAGCTGCACAACTTACAGGGTCCACTTCAACCGGCGACTCCTCAGTTCCCCCAACAATATCTTTAGATAAATTTAAAATCAGTTATTTTGATAAACCTGGTGCAACATTCAGCGCAGATGAGGTGATGTATTTGCTTTCAACATCGGGAATTTTTAGTGATGAAGTTGCCGCAATATTTGTTGGTATTGGAGAAAGAGAATCTAATTGGCGACCGGGTGCATTAAATGAGAATAAGACTGGAAGTGGAGATTTTTCTTTTGGAGCTTTTCAATGCAATCTTCTGCCCGGTGCGCATGGTAAAAAAATGTTTCCCCTCAAATACAGCGCTACAGGACAGCTGTACGAAGCAACTGTACTTGGTGTCAAACTAGCGTATGCGATTGATGACGATAATAATGTAGAATCGCTTAGTAAAAAAGTTGTAGAAAAAGCAACGAGATCAACTATCGATAAAAGAATATTTATACCATACAACCAGGCGTGGATGCTGGGCACTGTTGCTGCTGGGCAAACAGAGGTAGCAAAAGCATTAAAGGGAAAGCCAATTGACTCTTATGTATTTACTGCATGGGGAGATTACAATAATAGAGATGGAACACCGAGGTCAACTGTTGGATTTATTTTTAAGGTTAAATTTACTACAGTAGCTAACTCCTATAAATTAAAAGGTAAATCAGAAGATTCGCTAAAAGCTTGGATAAGAAAAAACTTTAAAAACAAGAGACCATATTCCTATATTGAAAAATGGATGAGTGGAACTGTGTTTAAGGACGATGGAACGGAAATTTAAGGAGAAATCATGCCAGGAAATTATCCCAAATTTGACAAAAAAATCACAGATCATATTGATAGATCTAAATTTCTTCAAGTAAAAAATAGACCAGGAACTATCATGGTGTATAATGCACAAAATAATACGGCAACAGTATTGGTAGACGAAAAGTTTTCTGACACGATCGGCAATGCCATGGTAAATGTTCCGTGTCCTTTTACCTATGGAGTTCAATCCGTAGCTCCATCTCCGGGAACACGTTGCCTAGTAGGATTTAGGGATGAACATGAAGAAGAGGCCTATATAATTATGTACTATAATGAACCGCATTCATATAAAAATTCTAGAAATTTAAATATAGATACTGGCATACCAAAGTTTATGGAGTAAAATGAGCAACTATTATCAAGAAAATTCAAATGCGTCGAAACCATTTAATGAAAGTTTGGAAATTAAAAGAAGAACAGAATTTTCCCATAGAGAAGTGGGCCTAACGCATCCTGACAATAACGCTTTCATTAGGATAGCGGATGGTGGATCAATAGAAATTTTTGCTGCTCCTGGAATAGGGATAATTATTAATCCCAATACAAGAAGCATATCTCTTCATGCGGATTCTGTAAAGATTTTTTCAAAAGAAGATGATGGTTTAAGATGGAATGATAAGTCTTTTAATCCGGCATCTGACGTTTACAATGAGCCCTCTTTAATCAAAACGGGGGATTTTTTAAACAATCCAGCATATCATAGGGTTAATTATTATTTAAATAATATACAAGAATCTGAACAGAGTAAGCAGGATAATCTGGTTACTATAAGCGGTAAGTATGCTTTAGGAAGTCAGAGTAATGAACAGGTTACCTCGGGTAGCACCAGTGGGTTTACTTCTGAGCAAATAGCCCTTATTGACTCATACGCAAAGGACCATACGCAGGAAGAAGTTTCAGTTCTTAAAAGAATGATGTATTCGGGATATTCTTATCAGGAATCTTTAAATAAAATAAATGAAAAAGACTTTAATATGGCAGACAACTCAAAAAATTTTCCATGGATTAAAAGCGATTTGGATAAATAATGCCCGACTTCTATTTTGACTTAAGTGGAGATATTTTAATATCATCCAATAAAGATATAGCTATTACCCAAAGCCGAAGCCAAAGGGACATTCAACAAATATATATTAGATTAATGACTGAACCCAACGATTTCATGCTTTATCCTAAGCTTGGCTGTGACCTTGGAGTTCTGCGCGGTATGCCACAAAACAGAATAACAGCAGATTTAGGAAAAAGAATTATAAGAGATTCATTAGAGAACGAATTAAAGGGCGGAATTTTTAGGGGGAGATTAATATCAATTGATGCAGTCCCGATATCAGCGACGGGGATAAGATTTGATGTTCATATTGAAGATAATTCAACAGAACCAGTAACTCTTTCTGTTGTTCAAGAACTGTAATATAAAAGGAGTATAAAATGCCCATAGTTTATAGTAAAACAAAAACAGAAATATTAGGACGTATGATGAGGGCTTTAGAGGGTAACGGAATTACGGCAACTTATCCAGGTTCAATAGCAAGAGCGTTTGCCGAGTCTATTGCCATGGAGGTGGGAGACTTGTATGATGCTTTAAAGTTTGCAATTGATCAAACATCTATTGCAACTGCGACCGGTAAATCATTAGATCTGATTGGAGAATTATATGGAGTTAGAAGAAGTACAATTACCCCACAAGCTGAACAGGAAAGAGCAAGTTTTAATATCGAATTTTATATCTCAGCTCCAACATCTAGCAGTATCGTTATTCCACAAGATACCCTAGTATTTAATGATGTAACAGGGTTTGCAGAAAGACAATATCAATATAAGCTTGCAGCCACTGTAATAATCGTTGCTGGAACCAATAAGGCATATGGAAGAATTGATCCAACATTTACTACCCAAGATTTTACTGCAGCAAAAAATACTCTAACTAAACATAATTTCGTGTCAACAGATGGCACTATAGTTTACTGCTCAAACCCAAAGGAAGTATATTCCATGCCGGGAATGGAAGGTGATGATAATTACAGAAGGCGAATAAGTATGTCAATTAAAGAAAGATCTTATGGCACCGCAGAATCTCTAAGGCTAAGTGCTTTAGCTATACCGGGCGTTAGAGACGTCAGGATTAGGGAGTCTTCGTATGGCCTTGGATCTTGTGATATAATTGTTGTTCCGGAATCTCAATCTCTTGATCCACTTTTTGTGCAAGCATTAGCAGATAATCTCAGTGGTAAAAAACCAGTCGGAATAAAACTTAATATTAGAATAGCTGAAAGAGTTCCAATTAGCGTTGTTGCCAACATAGTTCTTCCGCAAGGGCTTGCGCCGGCTGCAATAACGGCAATTGAATCTCAAGCCTCAACATTTGTTAAGAAATATCTAAATTCTTTTACCATAGGAGGGTCTATAGCGTTCTCTGATATAGAAAGTGCAATTAGAACCTCTTCCGATTTCATTAGATCCGTAAATATACTAAGTGTAACCGCACGAGGTCAAGAAGTGCCAAAGGGTGTATTTAGATTAAATTCCGAAAGAGAATATATAATTGCCGGCACAACATCGATATTTTCTGTTATAATGTCTTCCCAAGGATATTAGTCTGAAAGAACGGTAATCATGTCTGATAAAACATTTTTAATTACAAAGAGTCATATAGTTAAGGCAAAAAATATGCGTCATGCCAGAGGCGTAGTTGAGGGTGATGAAGATTTTATCGGTAGTATATTGTTAGATAATTGTGATATACAGCAAGTAGATGAGAATGAAGTCTCTCAGCACTTCTCTGCCGTAAAAAATTCATATCATAATTCGCTTGACGAAGTTGAGGAAACTGTTTTTAATCAACAGGATGAGCAAGATTCTACTGTTGGAATTCAATATTCTACTATAGATTTTTTGCGCTCAGAAAATAAAAGACTTGCAAAACAAGTTGAAAAACATAAGAATATTAGCGAGGAAGCTTCTCAAACAATATATAGAGCAGCCTATGACGCATTTGCAAACTTTAAACTTCCATTGATACAAAGAAAAGTTCCAAGAAAACCAGGAAAAGGAACACCAGAAACAGCCGTAGTTGTTTTTTCTGATTGGCAATTAGGTAAAGTCACTCCAGACTACAACTCTCAGGTCTTAGCAAAAAGAATAGAATTATACACTGAAAAAATGATAGAGATAGCTGAAGTTCAAAGAGCAGATCATCCCGTAGATGATTTGCACGTCTGGTTGCTTGGAGATATAGTTGAGGGTGAGGAAATCTTCCCCGGTCAAAGCCATCTGATTGATTCTGGAATATACAGACAGGTGGGAATAAACGGTCCTGAAATTTTGTCAGGATTTTTTAGTGCGGCTTTGGAAAACTTTCAAAATGTATATGTTACTGGAGTTATAGGAAATCATGGTTCTGTTGGTGGTAGAAACAGAAAAATGTATGATCCCGAATCAAACATGGATAGACTTTTGTATAAAATATTAAGTCTAATTTTTTCTGAAAATAATAGAATCAAGTTTAATATACCAGATGGTCGCGGAGAAAGACACTGGTATGCCATAGATCGAATTGGGAACTATTCCACTCTACTTATTCATGGGGATCAATTGCCATCACCAAGCTCAGTAACCGCATATGGCAGAAAGATTTTGGCCTGGAAAGATGGTGCAATTCCTGAAGAGTTTCAGGATGTTTTTATGGGCCACTATCATCAACAGACAAAAATGACGATAGGAAGTTCTATCTTGAGAATTTCTGGATCTCCAGAAAGTTACAATACCTACGCACAAGAATACTTTAATTCGATGAGCAGACCTTCTCAGCACCTTATGTTTGTTCATCCTGAAAACGGTGTTACTTCTGAGTATTCAATTTGGTTAGATTCAATTTAGCAGGGCAGATAAATGAAGACTTACTTTCTTGCTTTAAATAAATCTGACTTTAGCATAGATAATAACGTCTGGACATCTACCACAATAGATCTTTATTCAAATAAATTTTATAAGAATTATTCAACCTACAGGTCTTCGGCTGGAGAAAACATTCTTGGAGATTACACTTTTGTAGGAGCTGTTGGAAATCCAAATCAAGAAAGCACTGTATCAGAAGATTCTACACCAACAACTCTTGGGGAAATTATACTAGATCAATCACAGCGGAAGTTATTTTATATTTGATTCAAATAAAACAACTAATTCTAATATCATTTTTGACTTAGAACAGGCCTCTCCATATTGGGTCCTTTCTCCCGACATCAAAACTGCGCACTACTATAGATTTATTGATACAACATCAAGGATAGATATACTCGGTTATAAACACGCATTTTCAAATCTTCCTGGTTTAGAAATACCGCGTATAAATTTGAAAATATTTTCATCAAACAAAAGTTCACCAGCAGAATCTGAATGGCAACAATTAGCAAACACAGGTCAGGAAACAACGGTATTATTCTTGCAAAACACTGCAAGATATTGTAAATTTGTAGTTGAAATTGATGCAGAATCTGATATTTCCAATGCTAACTTTTTGTTGTTAGTTCAAATAGAAATATCCGAAATAATAAGTCCCTATATTACCGATCATACAAGAAGTATTTTATCTAAGTTTCCATCATGGACAAAAATCTATGGAGATTCTGTTGAAAGAGCTACTCCAGAAACAGCATTACCAAGAACGACTGCCGGTAAATTGGTTAATGCAATCATTGGAGAGGACCTTGATGACGTTGATGTAATGATATCCAGAATAGAGCTTGATTCATTTATCGGATTATCGGATAAGACACAACCAGCGTGGCTATATGTGTACAGTTCAATAAAACCAGGATTTATTAAGGTTCTGGGCGACAGCATTGAGTTGGCCAGAGTTTCTTCAATGAGAGAGCTTTTGGAGCATAGAGACACGGATTGGGTTTTCTATTACAATTTTTTGACTTCTCAATTGTATACATTAAAAAAAATAAACAATCTAGATGTAGATGGCGTTGCATATAAGTCAGACGTAATGCAAAATCTAAATAGCTTTGATGAATTTGGTCTAAAAGTTGGTTTACAAAGATTATATTTAGAATCAAATGCAAACTTTAGGTTAAGAATACTTGATGTATATCAAAATCCTCCTGCAATAAATGCAGAAAATTTGAAAAAAACCCTTAGAAGGGAACTGGATATTTGGAGAGCGTTTGGTTCCACTCCAGACTCTAATTATTTTGGGGCTACTCCGGAAATTTTAGAGATATCTGATATAGAAAAAGATAGCAAATATTTTAGCAATGATCAGATTCCAACACAAGAGTTTAGAGATTTTGTAGAATATATCAATAATCGATATCCCTCCAATTTAGGTTATATAAAATGGGGTGAATCCTATTGGGATCCCGCCGGTAAGAGAGTTGAGGGATTTTCCCAGATACCACAGATAACAGACAGCGCCACAAGTGATTATTATATTGAAGAATATCAGCAGGGCGTTGGAGATTTTAATGATATAAAAATTAAACTAGAAAAACTAGATCATGGAATTCAAAACTATTCCATTGGAATAAGGGCAACCGGCGTAAAGAAAGATGGAATAGAGAAAGCTCATGAACCAATAGACGTTGTTTATGATACATACATTTCTTACCGTGAGGATTACATAGATAATGATACGGCAACAATTTCTTATGACGTGACGCTTAATTTGAGTTTGCACGGTAATGTGCAAAACAATTCGGCATATACCGCTAGATACAAAACGTTTGCAAAAAATGAATATGATTCATCAGTGGGCGAATATATATCTAAGAGTGTGTTTAATCCTTCCGGATTTACCAATGGCGAATCTATATACTATGACTCTGCAGGAACCCCATATGTAAACACCGTTGCAGCAAATGCAACAGAGTCGTATACATTTACTGAAATACCGTTGTTTGCAGTAAAATCGATGCAAGTTAATTTTATTTCAGCTGAAAATTCCACAGGAACTACAGGAAATTATGGCAAAATAGGCTTCTTGGATTCAGTTCCCAACACCCTTGCCGCACAGGGTTATACATCTATTTCAAAAACTTCAAATCAAATAAACGATTCTATTTATGCAACAAAATTAAAAATTATTTCCAATATTAATGATAATAAAAAAACAAGAATACTTAATACTCCCAAGATAAGATCAAATAGATTTGGAAACAAAATTAATATTTCTAATGACATAAGTCAAAAGTCAGACCTTGTTATCCAACCTTCTGATTTAATTAGGGATTTTGTTCTTCCGAACGGAGCAATTCCGCTTTATGTTCACATAGAAAACGTTGTCGAAGATTCATATGATCTAGACACATCATCTAGTCCCTATCAGGGTTATGGCGGAATATCATTAAACAAAAGCACTGGCAAAAAATATCTTTTGTCATCACAAGATAATATTAGATTTCATTTTATAAATCCAAATTTTTCCACACCACACTTACATGATTATTATATTGATACAACTGATTCATCAACTATCAATTATCAATTTATCAATGTCAAATTTCCATATTTCGCAACGCCAAATTTCCTGTCTATTTCTGCAACACCAAATGTAATTTATCCATTTAATTACACGACTTGGACTTCGTTTAGTGCAGATTATAGTAAGGAAATTGAATTTTCCATGTCAGAAGACGGCATAATTTCTTCTTCGGCTACAGGCAATTACGATCTACAAAACAATAATACTGGTTCCCTGGTTGGTTCTTTTGATTTTAGAAGACACGATTTTGGCTTAGGGCAAGAAGCTTCTTCTCCAGAAACGCTAATAACCTCTCTAAGTGCAATTAACGAAAACGATGACATATATGTTGATTTGGGCTATGTGTCTCCCATATTTGATTGGACTTCAGATGTTGCTACTAGTGCGCAATTAGATTACCTTCAGGCATATCAAGATCTTTCTGAAGATGCCGCGACACCGTACGGACTGCTCAATTATTATGATCCGATTTTGCAAGAATACATATTAAAAGGAATAGAAGTCTTCGCAATTCCCACCACATTAGGAAATGAAAGAATTCATCCAACGATAGAAAGTGGGCATATATATCAAAATGG